>Ga0156037_1181_pt1 | contig 28366 bp, 24 predicted proteins | sample RifCSPlowO2_02_FD_107691 | JGI IMG/M metagenome (GOLD analysis project Ga0156037, IMG submission 107691) | Burkholderiales bacterium RIFCSPLOWO2_02_FULL_66_35 | reverse complement strand
GAAAGACAGGGTTTGTTTGCTCATGGGTCTTGAGGGAGATAAAAAAACACAGACGCGCCCCGGTGGAGCGCTCACGCTGGGCTGAATTATGGGCGGCGCGGGATTTTTCAAGCCCCGGGGCTCCGGCCTGGTGGATGGCTCACCCAACCAGCCCGTTCGCCCTGAGCCTGTCGAAGGGCTTCGACAGGCTCAGCCCGACGGAGAAACGCGGTGCTCATTCTTCGACGGCGGGAGCCGGGCGCAGCCAGGCCAGCATCTGCGACGCCACCTCGGGGCTGGATAGCAGTTCCAGGTGTCCGGTGCGGTAAACGATGTGCTGGCTGTCCTTCGCAAACACCAGCCGGCGCGCGGGGTCGTCGTGTTGACCGAGCGCGCTGTGGAGCGGCACCAGGCCATCGCCCATCAGCCGGTCGGCCAGCAGGCCGCGCTGGCCCGCCAAGGTCGCGGCCACGGCAAAGCAGGCCACGCCTTCGGGCAGCGGCAGCGGCACGCGGTGGTCTTCGGGTGACCCGAACCGGTCGCGACCTTGCCAGTCCGCGTCCAGCACATGGCCATGGCGCAGGTCGGTGATGCCGGCGCTGCGGATCTTGCCCAGCCGGGCGAACGGCGCCGTGTGCGGCGACGAAGCCAGCAGCAAATCCACCCCGTGGCCCGCGCGCTCCAGCGGAGCGCCGTGGTGCGGCGTGCCCAGAAACACCAGTTCACGCAGCAGCCCCGGCCAGCGCTGGCCCGCCTCGCGCGCCACCTGCACCGCAGACCGCGCCACCAACCCGCCCATGCTGTGGCCCACGATGGTGAGGCGTTCCAGCGGCACCGGCCACGCCGCCACCAGCTGCTCCAGCAGCAACGCCAGTTGGTGCCCGTTGATGGAGGTGTGCAGCCCGGAGTTGTAGCGCAGGTACACCGGCGTGCAGCCCAGCGCCTGGGCCAGCGCGTCGCCGTGGTCGTGGCCGCTGCGGCGCCACTGCGTGTCGTTCATGCACAAGCCGTGCGCCAGCAACAGCAGGTGCGGACTGGCCTGTTCGCCCAGCCGCGCCTTCAGGGCCGCCGGCACCGGCGGCAAGGTCTGCCCGCCCTGGCGCAGCTCCATGGTCTGGGCCAGCGGGTTGCCAAAGCTCTGCAGCCGGTCACCCAGCACGCCGTTCAGCGCCGCCAGCACCGCCTCGCGCGCGGGCGAATCCTCGGGGTGCGTGGCCGGGTCGTCCACCAGCGGCAGCAGCGTGGCCAGAGCGCCATCCAGCCCATGGCCCACGATGTGCGCCACGCCGCGAACGCCCCGGTAGATCTGCCCCGTCAGGCCACTGGCCTGCTCATCCGACGCCCCGCTGGAGAACCCCAGCCGCCGCCGCACCGACTGGTGCACCCCCTCGGTGATGTTGATCACACCCTGCGTCGCCTGCGATGCCAGCTGCGCAGCGGCCCGCAGGTCCGAGGGGCGCAGGTGGCGCAGAACGGCGCGCTTGGGGTTGTTGGGGGGGGTGGAAGCGGTCATGGGCCATTGTGGCCGGGGAGGGGCAACGGTCGTGGGGGCTGCACTCTATGTCCGCCATTGGCCGCTCGCCGCGCAGTCAGGGGCAGAGGTCATTCCGTCTCGCTGCCGACTTGTGCAATCAAGCCCTCGTTCAGGGGACAGGGTTGTGACGCTGTCGCCTTGCTCGGGGCGATCCGTGCCACCGACGGGTTTTCCCGCGGGAGCGAGAAGAAGAAGGTCGCACCGCCGTTGACCTTGCCTTCGGCCCATGTCGTTCCGCCGTTCCGGGAAACGACGCGGTGCACATTGGCCAAACCGATCCCGGTGCCCTCGAAATCCTTGCCGCTGTGCAGGCGTTCGAAGACGCCGAACAGCTTGTTGGCGTAGCGCATGTCGAAGCCGACGCCGTTGTCGCGCACAAAGACGACCGTTTCGTTCTCGTGACCGGACGTGTCGGGCAAACAGCCGATCTCGATGGCCGTCTGCTCACGCGTCTGGGTGAACTTCAGGGCGTTTGAAACCAGATTGGCCAGCACGACCCGCAGCATGGCGTAGTCGCCGACGACCACCGGCAGTTCCCCGATATGCCAGTGGATCACCCGGCCCTTGGTTTCCGGCTCGAATTCGTGGATGACATCCTCTACCAGGGCGCCCAGATCGACAGGGCCCCTGGTCATTTCCTGGCGGCCCATGCGCGAGAAGGACAGCAGATCGTCGATCAACTCACCCATGCGTTTGACCGACTTGGATATAGTGTCCATGTAATGCTGGCTCTGCGCATCGAGTGTGGCGGCCAATTGTTCCTTGAGCAGGCCGAGAAATCCGTCGATGTGCCGCAGCGGCGACCGCAGATCGTGCGAAACGGAGTAGGCGAAGGCTTCCAGCTCCTTGTTGGCCTCGGTCAGCTGAGCGGTGCGTTCGGCGACGCGCTGTTCAAGTTCCTGGTTGAGCTGATGGATTTCTGCTTCCACCTGTTTGCGCTCGGTGAGGTCGTAGATCAGGCCAACGAAGCCGGTGATGTTTCCGCCCTCGTCTCGCAAGGCGGTGACGGAGAGATTCGCCGGTACGCGGGTCCCGTCCTTGCGGGTGAAGATCCATTCCCGTTCCTCGGTCAGGCCACGTCGCGGGCGGGCCGCGAACACCTCGAATCCCGGCGCGATGGTCTCGCCGAGTTCCGAGGACAGGACCCGGGCATGCTGCGCCATCTCCTGTGGATCGTGCCAAAGCGCAGGCGTCTGCTTTCCGGCGACCTCGTCAGCGGTGTAACCCAGCAGGCGCTCGGCCGCCGGGTTGAAGCTGGTGACGATCCCCTCGGGCGTGACCGAAATGATGCTGTAGGCCGCGTTGGCCAGAATGGTGCGCTGGAAGGCAGCCAGTCGGCGCAAGTCGTCTTCCCGCTGCTGGATGCCCTCGAGCATGGCGTTGAAACTCTGCCCGAGCCGGGCCAGCTCGCCGGCGCCGGAGACCGGGATGCGGTGCGTGTAATCCGCCCGGGCACGAACCAGTTCGGTCGTTTCGGTCAGCGAAGCGATGGGGCGCACGATCGTTCGCCGCAGCACCGCCATCTGGATCAGCGTGGCGGCCAGCAAAACGAGCATGCCAGCGCCAAACATCCACATGGCCTGATGCGTCTGCGCGCTGAGTTGCGCCAGGCTCATGCTGATACGCAGGCGCCCGCCTTTCGGCAGACCCTGCAGCAGTTGCGCGGCATCGGAGCCAAGGTAGATGCCGTCCGGCTTCTCTGACTGCTGCTGCGCCCGTGCATCCAGCACGTTGCTGAAACTGGCCAGACTGCGCCCGTCGTCCAGGGTGATTTCCGCCGCCAGAATCTGTGGGTTGGCTCGCAAGGTATCGAGGATTTCTTGCGCGCGAAGGGGATCAGCGAAGGCCACGGCCGCGTCGGTGCCGACCGCGACCATTTGCGCATAGGGCTCCATGATCTGCCGCGCGCGAGATTCCAGGGTCAGGGCTTGATACAGCAGCAACCCGGCACCCGCCGCGACGAATGCCAGCAGGACCGAACCCCAGAGTACGAACGCGAGTCGTTTGTGAATGCTCAGATGTCGAAACATCGGCTACCTCATCTTCCGGACGATGCCGTTGTCGAGCACCTCGCTGGAGACTTCCAGCATCCGGGTCTGGATGGTCAGCGCCGCGACCCGTGCCTGGTCCAGGTTGATGCTCAGACGCACCCTGTCGTCGACCTGAAAGCGGATGGTTCCCCCCTCGTGCAGGAATTCCGGTGCGTCGCCGACGGTCAGGATCGGCCTGTTCTTCAACTTGTCGAGGACGGCACGGCGCCTGGCATCGTCTTTGTAGGTGAGGAAAACAATCTGGCACGACGGCAACTGATCCAGCGTTTCGGCACGGAAGACTTCAAACGAGCGGCCCTGCTCTGTGCGGCCCTTCAGGCTCGTTTCCAGAATGTCGCCAAAAGGATCTGGCCCCAGGATGCAGATGTGCCAGGGCGTGCTGCTGTCTGTAAAAGCAGCGGCCGGCCAATTGACGTAATGGGCGAAATTGCGCAGGAAGGCGGCCTTGACCCGGGTCGGGTTGGCCAGCGCCAGTTCCTGGCTGGCCACCAGTCCCGGCAGATACAGCATCCACAGCAGTGCGATGACCCAAGAATGAAGGATGGTTCTCATGGTTTCGGCGTCGGCATCAGAACCTGGCCACGTAGGTGAGCTGGAACTCGCGCGGGCGTCCGCGCGTGCTTTGCGAGGGCCGGTACTTCTCATCCGTGAGGTTCTTGCCCATGAGGTCGACGCTCATCCATCGGCCTTTCGACCGCCAGGCGTAGCCAATGCCGGCGTTGATGAGCGTGTAGGTTTGGCGGGACGAGGCCGGCCCATCGGGCAGGATCGTCTGGTCGCGCACGAAGTTGGCGCCGCCGACGAGGTAGAGCCCCTGCAGTCCGCCCTGCGTGAAGTTGTAGCGCGTCCAGAGGTTGGCGAGGTGGGGTGCGCTCATCTGCAAGGGCGCGTTGTGGAAGCGCAGCACGTTCTTGTAGTTCACCAGCCCGGAGGCGTCGAGCGTCGCCGGATCCTGGGCGAGGATGGCCGCGTCGTTGCCACTGAACTCGGTGATGCGGGCCTTCATGCGGCTGTAAGAGAAGTACAGCTGCCAGTTGTCGCTCAGCGCGGCCGTCGTGTCCAGTTCGAAACCGCGCGAGCGCTGTTCACCGCTCTGCACGTTGTAGATGACCACGTTGCCTTGCGCATCCGTGACGGCCAGATCGTTGACGATGTTCCTGTTGCGGATGTCGAAGAACGTGAGCGTGCCGGAGAGACGACCATTGAAAAAATCGGCCTTGAGACCGATGTCGTAACCGCGCCCCTGGGTCGGTTCGGCCGCTCGGCTCGTCCCATCGGGGTTGCGGAGGATTTGTGTACCGGGAACGAAGGATTCGGCGTAGGACGCGAACGCCGCAAGCTCCGGGGTGACCTTGACCAGCACGCCGTATTGGGGTGTGACCGCGCTGGCGGTGATCTTGGCCTGGGACTGGCCGGTCAGGTGGTTGTCGAGCTGGCTTTTCGTGGCGGTTCTGCGCCACCCTGCGAGCACAAGCAGGCGGTCGCCGAAAAAGCCGAACGTCGAACCGCCATAGACCGACTTGTCGACGTAGTCGGTGGTGGTGTCGGTCGCGTTTTCCGTCAGCGCGGCGAGTGGAATCGAAACATGGCGGTTCCAGGTGGCGGGATTGCTCAAGTCCCAGAGCGGCAGCGGCGACGCCGTGGGATCGCTGCCGAGTGCCGGGTCGTTGGGCGCCTGAGCGGCCCAGTTGTCGAACCGGCGGCTGCTGTATTGCCCGCCGACCAGCAGGCGCAGGCTGGTGTCGCCCAACGTGTACTTCCCGACGGCGTGGGCCCCGTAGGTGTCGTCGGAATTGGTGTATGTCTGGCCCCTCAGGCGGCGGCCTTGCAGGAGCGTGGCGTTGTTGGCCATGCCAAGGTTGCCGGAGAACAACGCATCAATTTCGTAGGACTGACGGGCGTAGCCTGCACGCAGGTTCCAGCGGTCATCTGCCCTGTAGTCGAGCCAGGCGCTCAGGGACCTGGTCTTGCTGCGGCGGTAGTCCGCGTAGGACATGCTGTTCCAGTTGTCCGGCAGGCCGGGCACATCAACGCCGGAACGGTTGGGGTCGGCAGCGGTCGGCGCGATGCCGGTCTGGGTGTTGTAGCCGGGCTTCTGCATGACCTGCGGCGTTTCGACCTTGTTGAACGCCTCGTACTTGAGCGAAACACTGACGCGTTCGGTGGGCTGCCAGAGCAGGGAGGGCGCGATGTTCCGGGAGTGGGCGTCGTAGGGCTTCCAGTAGTGAATGTCCTCATCGTGGGAGGCCGCGATACGGTAGAAAAGCGTTTCCGTGGCTGGGCCGGTCACGTCGGCTTCCACGCGGTGTTGACCGTAGGAGCCGGTCCGCACCTCGGCCCTGGCGGCGAACGTGCGCTGCGGGTTCTTGGTGATGACATTGACGATGCCGCCCGGAGCCACCTGTCCATACAGAAACGAAGCCGGGCCCTTGACGACTTCCACGCGCGAGATGTTGGTGAAGTCGAAGATCGAAGGGCCATAGAAGCCATCGCGCAAGACCTGAACGTTGCCGGGCGTTGCGCTCACAGCGAAGCCGCGGATGGCGAGGTTGGCGTTGCCCTCGTTGAAGTCGTTGCTGCGGTAGGTGACGCCCGGCGAGTAGCGCGCGATGTCGAAGAGGCTTTGCGGCTTCTGGTCCTGGATGAAGGACTGGGTGAACGCCTGGATGGCAAACGGCAGATCCCGGATCGGCGCGTCGAAGCGGGAGCCGGACACGGCATTCGAGGCACGGTAGCCCTGGTCCAGATGGGTGGAAACCTCGAAGGGGGAAACCCTGACGTTGACCAGATCCACAATATCCATGCCGGCCACGTCCAGCGTCGAAGGTCCCGACGATTCGAGCCTGGCTGCATCGCCCGCCATGGCATCCGGCAGCGGCCACAGCAACCCGCCAGGCGTCAAAATGACCGCGACGGCCGCTCGCGCACCACTTCTCGACACCACCGGACCGAACAGGCCGGCGATGCCATGCGCCAAGTGTTCAATCGTTCGATTGTCATTCTTTGAGAGGCCCTTCGCGAGCAGGAGTGCCTTTATCTCAAGCACGATCGGTCTCCTCTGTACGGTTTGATGGGCATCGACATCGCAAGCTCAAATCCCCCTCTTTGAGGCTCTGAGGTGCACCGTTTCATCTTTTACAGTTGCAGTATCCCCTTGACGGCTTTGTTACACAATGCCGAAACCCTGAGCTTGCAGCCCGGGAATTGAGCGTGGTCAACCGGCGACAAGATTTCCATCGCCGCCCAACATGGCACGGCTTTGCCACGGATTCACCTGCTGGATCGCGGACATTGGCGGAGGTGAAGGCTCTGGCCGAGAAGAAGCCCCCCGGCACAAACACAGCTTCCGCAAGTGCCAGCGACGAACCTCAGAATCCTTCTCCGGCCCCCAGATACCGCCACTGCCCCACCGGCAGGTTGCCCAGCACCACGTTGCCGATGCGGATGCGCTTCAAGCCCACCACGTGCAGCCCCACCTGTTCGCACATGCGGCGGATCTGGCGCTTCTTGCCTTCCTTGAGGATGAAGCGCAGCTGCTCGGGGTTCATCCAGTCCACCTGCGCGGGCTTCAAAGGCTGGTCGTCCAGACTCAGGCCGTGGCGCAACAGAGCCAGCTTGTCCGCCGGAAAGACGGCCTGCACGTCTTGCGTGACCACACCCGCGCCGTGCGGGCCGTTGGGCGCGTAATGCACGCGCACCAGGTATTCCTTTTCGATGCCGCTGTTCTCGCCGATGAGCTGACGCGCGATGCGGCCGTCTTGCGTGAGCACGAGCAGCCCGACGGAGTCGATGTCGAGCCGGCCGCAGGGGGCGAGGCCGCGCGTGTGTTCGGGGGCGAAACGGCGGCCGTCCGCCGGGTGGCGGGCGTCGCCGCGCCACTGGCTGGGCGCGCCGATCAGCGTGGCGGCGGCTTCGTGGCCGTCTTCGGGCTGACCGCTCACATAGCCCATGGGCTTGTGCAGCAGGATGGTGACCTGCCCGGCCTGCTGGTGGCGCGCCTGGGGCAGCACCTCCACTTTGGCGTCGGGCGCCACGGGCATGCCCATGACGGCGGGCTCGCCGTTGACCAGCACCCAGCCGCGCGCGATCCATTCGTCGGCCTCGCGGCGCGAGCACAGGCCGAGGTCGGCCATGCGCTTGTTGAGCCGCACTTCGCCGCGCACGTTGCCGACGCGGGCGAGGTCGGGCCGGTGTGGCTGCACCGGGCGCGGTGCGGGGGACGGCGCGCGTTGCGGACGGTCGCCCGCACCATGGGGCTGGTCGCGTGGGTCGGCGCGGCGTGGCGCCGGGCGCTCGCTCCAGCCGCGCTCGTCGCCGCGAGGTGCGGCTCCGGGGCCTGAGCGCGGGCGCTCGGTGCGTTCGCCTTCGGGGCCGGATCGTTGGGCGCCGTAGCCGGGCGAGGGTTCACGCGGTGGCTTGGGCGCGGAGGCTGAAACGCTCTTGGCGCGGGCCGGGCCGGGCGGGCGCACCGGGGCGCGGCGTGGCGCGAACGGGTCGGCCTTGGATTTCTTCGCAGCGCCCGGGTTGAGCTTGAGCGTGCTGGGCTTTTTGTCGGTGGTCATGGGGGGATCATCCCAGATCACGTGCCCATGGCCCATGCAACTTTTCAGTCAGGACGGCCGTCGAGCGCCCCCGAGCGCAGCGCTGGCAGATCCAGCACCCGCACGCCGCCGTATTCGACCCGGATCCAGCCTTTCGCCGTGAGCGCGGCGAGGGCTTCGTTCACGCGCTGGCGCGACAGGCCCACCAGGTAGGCCAGCTCCTGCTGGGTGATGCGCAGGACGCCGCCCACGTTGGGCGAGAGCAGCGGGTGGAACAGGGCCGCGAGGTTGCGCGCGACGCGCAGATCGGGGTTGTTCAGGCGGTCGATTTCGCGTGCGGCGATGAACTGGCCGAGGCGCTCGTTGAGCTGGTGCATCACGAAGCGGTTGAAGCCGAGCGAGTGGTCAAGCAGCCAGTCGAAAGTCTCGACCGGCAGGCCGGCCACGCGGCTCTTGCGCAGGGCCTGGATGTTGTAGCGGTATTGCTCGTGTTTGAGCACGGTGCCTTCGCCGAACCATCCGCCGGGCGCCACGCCGGTGAAGGTGATCACGGGGCCCTGCGAGTCGTCGTTGCTCATCTTGAGCAGGCCATCGACCAGACCGAACCAGTAGGTGACCGGCCGGCCGATGCGGCAGATGAAGTCGCCCGCCTGCGCCTCGCTCACGACGAGTGCGTCTTCGGCCCGTGCGCGTTCGCCCTCGCTCAAGGCCTGCAGCCAGGGGATCTGCGACAGCTCCTGCACGGTGGGCGCGCGGGCACGCTCCCGCAACTGGGAGCCGGTCCGGCTGGGGGTGAAGTTGCTCATGAGCAGTACAACGAACTAGGGAAAGTCCTAGGAGGGCAGACCCTTCAATTGTCGTCGCACTGACAACATAACGTCAAACATCTGCCTAACATCCGCCCCAGAATGATTTGAACGGGTGTGGCTGAAAGCCCCCTGGCCCAGCACCGCTGCCCGCCCCGCATCTGGAGACTTGCAATGCAAACGACTTTCCCCCGGCTCTTGCTGGAACACGCGAAACGCCGCCCCACCGCGGCGGCCATGCGCGAGAAGGAATACGGGATCTGGCAGACCACCACCTGGGCCGCGATGGCGCAACTGGTGGAAGCGGTGGCCTGCGGCCTGCACCAGGCCGGCCTGCAGCGCGGCGAACACATGGTGGTGATCGGCGCCAACCGCCCGCGCCTTTACGCCACCATGCTGGCCGCGCAATCGCTGGGCGCGATTCCGGTGCCGCTGTACCAGGACGCCGTGGGCGCCGAATGCGTGTTCCCCATCAACAACGCCGAGGTGCGTTTCGCGGTGGTAGAAGACCAGGAGCAGGTCGACAAGATGCTCGAAATCCGCGACCGCTGCCCGCAGCTGACGCACGTGTTCTACGACGATCCGCGCGGCCTGCGCAACTACGACCAGCCCGGCCTGGCGGCGCTGGAAGAACTGATCGGCGCCGGTCAGGCGTTCGCGAAGATCCACACGCAGCTGTTCATTGAACAGGTGGACATGGCCCAGCCCGACGACGTGGCCGCGATGTTCTTCACCTCGGGCACCACCGGCAACCCCAAGGGCGTGGTGCACACCCACAACACGCTGATCAACCGCGCCGCCGTGGGTGCGCGCTTCGACAAGCTGACCGAAAACGACGAGGTGCTGGCCTACCTGCCCCCGGCCTGGATCGGGCAGAACATCTTCAGCTATGCGCAGTGGCTGGTGGCCGGCTACGTGGTGAACTGCCCCGAGTCGGGCGCCACCGTGACCATCGATCTGAAGGAAGTCGGCCCCACCTATTACTTCGCGCCGCCGCGGGTGTTTGAGGGCCTGCTCACCACCGTGATGATCCGCATGGAAGACGCGGGCACGCTCAAGCGCAAGATGTTCCACGCCTTCATGGACGTGGCGCGCCGTGTCGGTCCGACCAAGATGGACGGCAAGTCGCTCGGCTTCATGGACGGCCTCAAGTACGCGCTGGGCAACCTCTTTGTGTACGGCCCGTTGCGCAACAGCCTGGGCCTGAGTCGCGTGCGCGTGGCGTACACGGCGGGTGAAGCCATCGGCCCCGATCTGTTCAGCTTCTACCGCTCCATCGGCATCAACCTCAAGCAGCTCTACGGCTCGACCGAAACGGCCGTGTTCGTCTGCCTGCAGCCCGACCACGAAGCACGCGCCGACACGGTCGGTGTGCCCTGCGAAGGCGTGGAGATCAAGCTCAGCGACACCGGCGAGATCCTGGTGAAGTCGCCCGGCCTGCTCAAGGAGTACTACAAGAATCCGGCGGCCACGGCCGAGGTCCTTTCAGCCGACGGCTGGTACCACACCAGCGACGCCGGCTTCATCGACGCCAGCGGTCACCTGAAGATCATCGACCGCGTGAAAGACGTGGGCCGCATCAAGGGCGGCGCCAACGACGGCGCCATGTTCGCGCCCAAGTACGTGGAGAACAAGCTCAAGTTCTTCTCACAGATCAAGGAGGTGGTGGCCTATGGCGACCAGCGCGACCAGGTCTGCGTGATGGTCAACATCGACTTCGAGGCCGTGGGCAACTGGGCCGAGCGCCGCAACCTGCCCTACGCCGGCTACACCGATCTGGCGCAGAAGCCCGAGGTGTACGAGCTGATCCGTGAGTGTGTTGAAAAAGTCAACGCCGACCTGAGCCGCGACGAGCTGCTGGCCGGCAGCCAGATCAGTCGCTTCCTGGTGTTGCACAAGGAACTCGACGCCGACGACGGCGAACTGACCCGCACCAACAAGGTCCGTCGCGGCTTCATCGCCGACAAATACAGCGTGCTGGTCGACGCCCTCTACGGCGGCAGGACCGAGCAGTACATCGAAACCCAGGTGAAGTTCGAAGACGGTCGCACCGGCAGCGTGAGCGCCACGCTGCAGGTCCGCGATGCCAAGACGTTTGCCCCCGTGAAAGCTGCCGCATGACAAAGAAGATTGGCGACGTCATCCTCGACGTTCAAAACATCAGCCTGCGCTTTGGTGGCGTGAAGGCGCTGACCGACATTTCCTTCAACGTGAAGGAACACGAAGTGCGCGCCATCATCGGCCCCAACGGTGCGGGCAAGAGCTCCATGCTCAACTGCATCAACGGCGTGTACTCGCCGCAAGAGGGCAGCATCAGCTTTCGCGGCCAGACCTTCAAGCACATGAACAGCCGGCAGGTGGCCGAGATGGGCATCGCGCGCACCTTCCAGAACCTGGCGCTGTTCAAGGGCATGAGCGTGATCGACAACATCATGACCGGCCGCAACCTGCGCATCAAGAGCAACCTGTTCCAGCAGGCGTTGCGCCTCGGCGCGGCGCAGCGCGAAGAAGAACAGCACCGCGAGTTCGTCGAACACATCATCGACTTCCTGGAAATCCAGGCCTTTCGCAAAACGCCCGTGGGCCAGCTGCCCTACGGCCTGCAAAAGCGTGTGGACCTCGGGCGCGCCCTGGCGATGGAGCCGCAGGTGCTGCTGCTCGACGAGCCCATGGCCGGCATGAACCTGGAAGAAAAGCAGGACATGAGCCGCTTCATCCTCGACGTGAACGACGAGTTCGGCACCACCATCGTGCTGATCGAGCACGACATGGGCGTGGTGATGGACATCTCCGACCGCGTGGTGGTGCTCGACTACGGCAAGAAGATCGGTGACGGCACGCCCGAAGAAGTGCGCAACAACGAAGAAGTCATCAGCGCGTACCTCGGTACGAGCCACTGAACACGGAGACAACAAGATGGCATTCTTTTTAGAAACCCTCCTCGGCGGCCTGATGGCCGGCATGCTCTATTCGCTGGTGGCGCTGGGCTTTGTGCTGATCTACAAGGCTTCGGGCGTCTTCAACTTCGCGCAGGGCGCGATGGTGCTGTTCGCCGCGCTGGCCATGGCCCGCTTTTCCCAGTGGATCCCGGAATGGCTGGGCATGGACAACAAGCTGCTGGGCAACGTGCTCGCGTTTGCCGTCGCTGCGGCCTGCATGTTTGTGCTGGCCTGGCTGATCGAGCGCCTGGTGCTGCGCCACCTGGTGAACCAGGAAGGCGTGACGCTGCTGATGGCGACGCTGGGCATCACCTACTTCCTCGACGGTCTGGGCCAGACCATCTTCGGCTCGGACATCTACCAGATCGACGTCGGCATGCCCAAGGACCCCATCTTCCTGCTCGAAGGCGTGTTCGAAGGCGGCGTGCTGGTGAACCTGGAAGACGTCTATGCGGCCTGCGTGGCGGCCTTGCTGGTCGTGGTGTTGTCGCTGTTCTTCCAGAAGACGAGCACCGGCCGCGCGTTGCGCGCCGTGGCCGACGACCACCAGGCGGCGCAGTCCATCGGCATCCCGCTCAACCGCATCTGGGTCATCGTCTGGTTCGTGGCCGGGATCACCGCCCTGGTGGCCGGGATCATCTGGGGCTCCAAGATGGGCGTGCAGTTCTCGCTCACCACGGTGGCCCTGCGCGCCCTGCCCGTGATCATCCTGGGCGGCCTGACTTCGGTGCCCGGCGCCATCATCGGCGGCCTGATCATCGGCGTGGGCGAGAAGCTCTCCGAGGTCTACATAGGACCCATGGTCGGTGGCGGCATCGAGATCTGGTTTGCGTATGTGCTGGCCCTTGTCTTCCTTCTCTTCAGGCCTCAAGGCTTGTTCGGAGAAAAAATCATTGACCGCGTTTAAGGAAGAAGCAGATGTTCTATCGTGAAAACGGTCAATTCAAGACCTCCTACCGCGCCGACCAGCAGATCTTCCCGATCGCGCAGGACCGCTGGGCCATCCTCGCGCTGATCGCCTTCGCCTTCGTCGGTGTGCCCCTGCTGGCGGACGAGTACATGTTCCGCGCCATCCTGATCCCGTTCCTGATCCTGGCGCTGGCCGCCCTGGGCGTGAACATCCTGGTGGGCTACTGCGGCCAGATCTCGCTGGGTTCGGGCGCCTTCATGGCGGTGGGCGCCTACATGGCCTACAACACCTACATCCGCATCGAAGGCATGCCGGTGATCATCGCCCTGCTCTCGGGCGGCTTCTTCGCCACGCTGGTGGGCATGTTCTTCGGCATCCCCAGCCTGCGGGTGAAGGGCCTCTATCTGGCGGTGGCCACGCTGGCAGCGCAGTTCTTCTGCGACTGGGCCTTCCTGCGCATCGGCTGGTTCACCAACAACAACGCCTCGGGCTCGGTCTCGGTCTCGAACCTGCAAGTGTTCGGCTTTGCCATTCAGACGCCTTTGCAGAAGTACATCTTCTGCCTGGCGTTCCTGGTGGTGTTCGGCCTGCTGGCCAAGAACCTGGTGCGCTCGGCCATCGGCCGCGAGTGGATGGCGATCCGCGACATGGACGTGGCGGCGGCCGTGATCGGCATCCGCCCGATGTACGCCAAGCTCAGCGCCTTCGCCGTGAGCTCTTTCATCATCGGTGTGGCCGGCGGTCTCTGGGGCTTCGTGCACCTCGGTTCGTGGGAGCCCGCGGCCTTCTCGATCGACCGCTCGTTCCAGCTGCTGTTCATGGTGATCATCGGTGGCATGGGCTCGATCATGGGCAGCTTCTTCGGCGCCGCCTTCATCGTCGTGTTGCCCATTTTCCTCAACCAGTTTCTGCCCGCGCTGGGCGCGCTGTTTGGTGTGGAGATTTCCACCGCCGGTATCTCGCACACGGAATTCATGGTGTTCGGTGCGCTCATCGTCTGGTTCCTGATCGTGGAGCCCCATGGGCTGGCCAAGCTCTGGAGCATTGGCAAACAGAAGTTGCGGTTGTGGCCTTTCCCGCACTGATGTCCGCACGGTCGTGGTCGTTGGCGTCTCAGGGTGATCCCCGATGGGGAAATGCCCGATGCGTCAGCGCTGCGGGCGGAGTGAACTGACGGGCCCTCGGGTTGGTTTTTTGTGTGTTGGTTTTTTCCTTAGGAGACAAACGAAATGAAGCTGCGTAACCTTGCTCTCTCGGTAACCATGGCCTGTGCCGCCCTTTCGGGTGCGCTGGTCTCCACCACTGCCATGGCCCAGGCCAAAGAGCAGTTCTTCCCGGTGCTGGTGTACCGCACCGGTGCCTACGCGCCCAACGGCGTGCCCTTCGCCAACGGCTATGTGGACTACCTCAAGCTGGTGAACGCCCGCGGCGGTGTCAACGGCGTGAAGCTGTCGTACGAAGAATGCGAAACCGGCTACGCCACCGACCGCGGTGTGGAATGCTACGAACGCCTGAAGGGCAAAGGCGCCACGGTGTTCCAGCCTCTGTCCACCGGCATCACCTTCGCACTGACCGAAAAGGCCCCCAACGACAAGATCCCGCTGATCACCGCCGGTTACGGCCGCAGCGAGTCGGCCGACGGCGGCGTGTTCAAGTGGAACTTCCCGCTGGCCGGCACCTACTGGGTGGCGGGCGACGTGATCATCCAGGACATCGCCAAGAAGCTCGGCGGCGTGGCCAACCTGAAGGGCAAGCACATCGCGCTGGTCTACCACGACAGCCCGTTCGGCAAGGAGGCGATTCCGATCCTGCAGGAACGTGCCGCCATGCACGGCTACAAGCTGACCCTGCTGCCGGTGACCCACCCGGGTGTGGAACAGAAGTCCACTTGGCTGCAGATCCGCCAGAGCCGCCCGGACTACGTGGTCAACTGGGGCTGGGGCGTGATGAACTCCACCCTGCTCAAGGAAGCCCAGGCCACCGGCTACCCGCGCGAGAAGATCTACGGCGTGTGGTGGGCCGGTGCTGAGCCCGACGTGAAAGACGTCGGCATGGGTGCCAAGGGCTACAACGCCATCACCATGCAACACGGCGCCGAGAAGGGTTCGGCCGTGGTCAAGGAAGTGCTGGAGAAGCTGCACGCCAAGGGCCAGGGCACCGGTCCGAAGGAAGAAGTGGGCGACGTGCTGTACATGCGCGGCCTCTTCAGCGCCATGTTCGCCGTCGAAGGTGTGCGCCAGGCCCAGGAGAAATACGGCAAAGGCAAGGTCATCACCGGCGAGCAGGCTCGCTGGGGTTATGAGAACCTGAACCTGACGCAGGCCAAGCTGGATGCGCTGGGCTTCAAGGGCGTGCTGCGCCCGGTGTCCACCAGCTGCCAGGACCACATGGGCGCCAACTGGGCCCGCATCCACACCTGGGACGGCAGCAAGTGGCAGTTCAGCAGCGACTGGTACCAGGCCGATGAACAGATCATCAAGCCCATGGTCAAGGCCGCGGCCGACAAGTACGCCGCCGAGAAGAAGCTGACCCGCAGGACGGGCGCCGATTGCCAGTCTTGATGTAACACCCCCGCCGCAGAAATTGACCCACCCCCGCCGCGCTCCGCGCGGCCCCCTCAAGGGGGCGATGCCAGCCGTCCGGCAAAGCCGGCCCGGCGGCATCCTCGGATAGGTCACCTCACTTGCGGCGGATAGGTTGAAACGTGATCGCGGCTGGTTCGCCAGCCGCCATCCGAAAGGCCGGCACGCCGTGCTTTCGAATGGCTCCCAAGGAACACACCATGACGACTCCCAACATCGTTCTCAACGTCAACGGCATCGAGGTCATCTACAACCACGTGATCCTGGTGTTGAAGGGCGTTTCGCTCAACGTGCCCGAAGGCAAGATCGCGGCCCTGCTGGGCGGCAATGGCGCGGGCAAGACCACCACGCTGCGCGCCATCTCCAACCTGCTCAAGGCGGAACGCGGCGAGGTCACCAAGGGCAGCGTTGAGCTGCGCGGTGAACGCATTGAAAACCTCACGCCCGCCGACCTCGTGAACCGCGGTGTGGTGCAAGTGATGGAGGGGCGGCACTGCTTTGCCCACCTGACCATCGAAGAAAACCTGATGACAGGTTCGTACACGCGTACCGACAAGGCAGAGATCGCGCGCAACCTGGAGAAGGTCTACAACTACTTCCCGCGCCTGAAGACACGCCGCACCTCGCAGGCGGCCTACACCTCGGGCGGCGAGCAGCAGATGTGCGCCATCGGCCGCGCGCTGATGGCCAACCCCAGCGTGGTGCTGCTGGACGAGCCCTCGATGGGCCTCGCGCCGCAGATCGTGGAAGAGGTGTTCGAGATCGTGAAGGACCTCAACACCAAGGAAAAGGTCACCTTCCTGCTGGCCGAACAGAACACCAACATGGCGCTGAAGTACGCCGACTACGGCTACATCATGGAATCGGGCCGCATCGTGATGGATGGCCTCGCCTCGGACCTGCGCAACAACGAAGACGTCAAAGAGTTCTACCTCGGCATGGGCGGCGGCGAACGCAAGTCGTTCAAAGACGTGAAGAGCTACAAGCGCAGGAAGCGTTGGCTGGCATAAAAGAAACACCCCCGCGCCGCCTGCGGCGTCACCCCCTCAAGGGGGCAACGCGAGTGGCCCGGCGAAGCCGGTTCCACCGCGTTCTGAATTGAAGACATCTCACTCTCACTTTTGTGGTTCTCGCTATGACCGACTTCTTCGACGCTCTGGAAACCCGATCACCTGCTGCCCGTGAAGCCGCTCAGATGGCGGCGCTGCCGGGGCAGCTGGCGCACGCCAAGCAGAACAGCGCGGCGTTCGCCGACATCCTGCGCGACATCGATGTCTCGGCGATCAGCACCCGCGCCGCGCTGACCCGCATCCCGGTCACGCGCAAGAGCGAGTTGCTGGAGCGCCAGAAGGCCAAGCGGCAGCACGACGTCTTTGGTGGCTTCTCGGCGCTGGTGCGGGGCCCGGCCATGTCGCGGGTCTTCGCGTCGCCGGGTCCGATCTACGAACCCGAAGGCGCCACCCGGGATTACTGGCGCGCGGGCCGCGCCCTGTTCGCTGCGGGCTTTCGCTCTGGCGAGCTGGTGCACAACAGTTTCAGTTACCACATGACACCGGGCGCGTTCATCCTGGAGTCGGGCGCGCACGCGGTGGGCTGCACCGTGTTCCCGGCCGGCACCGGCCAGACCGAACAGCAACTCGAAGCGATGGTGGACCTCAAGCCCGATGCCTACACCGGCACACCGAGCTTCCTGCGCATCCTGCTGGAGAAAGCGGCCGAGGCCGGCATCCCCCTGCCCAGCCTGACCAAGGCCTCGGTCGGCGGCGAAGCCTGCCCGCCGAGCCTGACCGCCTGGTTCAAGGAACGCGGCGTGGACGTGTACCAGACCTACGCCACCGCCGACCTCGGTCTGGTGGCCTACGAAACGCAGGCGCGAGAAGGCCTGGTGCTTGATGAAGGCGTGATCGTGGAGATCGTGCGCCCGGGCACCGGCACCCCTGTGGCCGATGGCGAGGTGGGCGAGCTGGTGGTGACTTCGCTCAACCCGGCCTACCCGCTGATCCGCTTCGGCACCGGTGACCTGTCGGCGATCCTGAGCGGCACCTGCCCCACCGGCCGCACCGCCCCACGCATCAAGGGCTGGATGGGCCGCGCCGACCAGACCACCAAGATCAAGGGCATGTTTGTGCACCCCTCGCAGGTGGCCGAGATCACGCGCCGCTTTCCGCAGGTGCAGAAGGCCCGGCTGGTGGTCAGCGGTGAAATGGCCAACGACCAGATGTGCCTGCAGGTCGAGGCGGTGGAGGTGAACGACGGCCTGCGCGAACAACTGGAAACCGCCATCCGCGACGTGACCAAGTTGCGTGGTCAGGTGCAGGTGGTGCGCCCGGGCAGCCTGCCCAACGACGGCAAGGTGATCGAGGACGCGCGCAGCTACCAATGAGCCGTGCCCCCGCGGCAAAGGGTTTACCCCGTGTAGTTGGCTAAGTAATTTCCGCGATTTTTCCACCAGAGGGCCGGGCTACCATGAACGCGTTGTTCAAACCCCATGGAGTTCACATGAAACAGATCCTGGCCTTCGCCCTGACCGCTGCGGTTTCGGCCGGCGCGTTCGCCCAAGCTTTCCCCAGCAAGCCCATCACGCTGGTGGTGCCTTTCGCGGCTGGCGGCCCGACCGACCTGGTCGCTCGCCAGCTCGCCGAAGCCCTGCGCAAGCCCCTGGGCGGCGCCACGGTGGTGGTTGAAAACGCGGCCGGCGCCGGCGGCACCATCGGTGCAGCCAAGGTGGCCCGTGCCGCACCCGATGGCCACACCCTGCTGGTCTGGCACATCGGCATGGCCGCCACCGCCGGCCTGTACCGCAAGCTGCCCTACAAGCCGCTGGAAGACTTCGAGTACCTCGGCATGATCAACGACGTGCCCATGACCCTGCTGGGCGCGCCAAAGCTGCCAGCCAACACCTACCGCGACTTCGAGAACTACATCAAGGCCAACGGCGGCAAGCTCAACCTGGCCCACGCGGGTCTGGGATCCGCCTCGCACCTGTGCGGCCTGATGTGGCAGTCGGCGATGAAACTGGACAAGTCCATGACCACCATTGCCTACCGCGGCACGGGCCCGGCCATGAACGATCTGATCGGTGGCCAGGTCGACGTGATGTGCGACCAGACCACCAACACCACGAGCCAGATCGAAGCCGGCCGCGTCAAGGCCTTTGCCGTCACCACGGCCAAGCCGCTTTCGGGTCACAAGCTGCTCAAGGACTACCCGTCGCTTCAGGACATGGGCCTCAAAGGCTTCAACCTGACCATCTGGCACGCCATGTACGCCCCGAAGGGTACGCCGCCCGATGTGACCAAGAAGCTCAACGAAGCGCTGCAGGCCGCCCTGAAAGATCCCGAGTTCATCAAGCGGCAACAGGACCTGGGTGCCATGGTCGTGAGTGACGCCCGCGTGACCCCGGCGGGTCACAAGGCCTTTGTGGCCGGCGAGATCACCAAGCTCAAGACCGCCATCGAGGCCGCCGGCCAGTTCGCCGACTGACCGTTGATCACCCCTGCGGCGCTCTGCGCCGTCCCCTCCAGGGGACGATGCCTGTGGCCCGGCAGAGCCGGTTCCACGGCATCCACTGGGTCAGGGCACGTGCACCGGAGAGACGAGGTGGCGGCATGATCCCGATGAGGGTGGTGGACTCCATCACCGAACTGCAGCCCGCCGACGCGGGCTGCATTGCTTTGAGCGGTTCGCATGGGGGTTTGAGTTCGGCCCGCTATGCGCTGGCCGTGCGGCCGCTGCTGTCGGTGTTCAACGATGCGGGCGTGGGCAAGGACGCGGCGGGCGTCGCCGGCCTGGCGCTCTTGCAGGCCCAGGGGCTGGCCGCCTGCACGGTGTCGCATACGAGCGCCTGCATCGGACAGGCCGCTTCTACACTGGTCTGCGGCGTGGTCAGCCACGTCAACGAAGCGGCACGCGCACTGGGCATCGTGACGGGTCAGCCCCTGCGGCCGCAATTGCAGACCACCTTCAGGAGACACCCATGCGCGCCAGCCCCCGACAACCAACCCACCTTGCCCGACGCCGACTGCTGATGGCCCTTGGCGCCACCGCGCTGGTGCTGCCTGGCCTGGCCACCGCGCAGGGCGCGTGGCCGTCCAAGCCGGTGCGCATCGTGGTGCCCTTTGCCCCGGGCGGCACCACCGACATCCTCGCGCGCGTGCTGGCGCCCGAGCTCAGCAAGGCGCTGGGGCAGCCCTTCGTGGTGGACAACCGGGGTGGCGCTGGCGGCAACATCGGCGCGGAAATCGTGGCCAAGGCGGCTGGCGACGGCCACACCCTGCTCATGGGCACCGTCGGCACGCACGGCATCAACAAGTCGCTCTACGCCAGCCTGCCCTACGATCCGCAAAAAGACTTTGCACCCATCACCCTGGTGGCCGGTGTGCCCAACGTGATGGTCATGAACACCAAACGAGCGCAGGAGCTGGGCATCCAGTCGGTGCCGGATTTCGTGCGCTACGCCAAAGCCCACCCGGGCCAGCTCAACATGGCGTCCAGCGGCAACGGCACCTCCATCCACCTCGCGGGCGAGCTGTTCAAGGCGCGCACGGGAATCTTCATGACCCACATCCCCTACCGGGGGTCCGGCCCGGCCCTGAAGGACCTGATCGGGGGACAGATGGACGTGATGTTCGACAACCTGCCCTCGGCCATGCCCCACATCAGATCGGGCAGCCTCAAGGCGTTCGCGGTGACCAGCGCGGTGCGCTCGGACAGCATGCCCGAGCTGCCCACAGTGGCCGAAGCCGGCACCCTGCCGGGTTTTGAAGCCAGTTCCTGGTTCGGCCTGCTCGCGCCCGCGGGTACACCACCCGAGATCGTCAACCGCCTGCAGCAGGAGACGGCGAAGGCGCTCAACCTGCCTGCGGTGAAAGAACGCCTGCTGTCGCTCGGGGCCATCCCCGGCGGCGACACACCACCAGCGTTTGCCCGTCAGATCGACGCCGAGATCAGCAAATGGGCCGCGGTGGTGAAAGTCTCAGGGGCGAAGGTGGACTGATCCGCCGCCCAACGGCGGAGCCCCGGTCCGCGCTGCAAAGCGCGGGACGCAAGGGGGCCGCACGATCTGGCGCAGGGCCGCCCCAAGCCGGATCAGCCCCCTCGGGGGGCAGCGACGGAGCGTGGGGGCCACAGGGCCAGCCGCCGGGCCGCCCCAAGGCAGGCCCAGCCCCCTCGGGGGGCAGCGACCCGCGCAGCGGCGGAGCGTGGGGGCCAGATACTCACACCCCCCAGACGATGTCCACCTTGGCCTGCTCGCAGCGCTTGAGCATCTCGATGAACGGTGCGCTGCGCATGCGCAGGCTCACCGTCTCGAATTCCGGTGGCACCTCACCCTGCGCAGCGGCTTCTTCCTTCAGCCGCTTGTGGTCGGCCTCTTCGGCCACGATAGCGTCCTGCAGTGCCCGGACCGCCGCGGCCATCTGATCAGGCTGCACGATGCCGGGGCCTGAGGGGTCTTTGCCCAGGATTTCCAGGATGCGCTTGCCATGCGGTTGCAGCATGACGAGATCGCCGGTTTCACGTGATTTGAAGCGGTACAGGGACATAAGTCGCCTCCTTGTGTTGATGGCTCATTCTTGCACCAACGGCGAAGCCGGGCCACCGTATGAGTCAATGACATGCGGGTTTTCCCGATTGGTTGAATTTAATTCAAGCCTAAACTAATTAGGCATGAACACCCCACTTCCAGCGCTGCGGCGCATCCTGTGCATCGGCGGCGGCCCGGCGGGCCTCTATTTCGGTCTGCTCATGAAGCGCCGCTACCCGGACCTGCAGGTCACGGTGGTCGAGCGCAACCGGCCGTTCGACACCTTTGGCTGGGGTGTGGTGTTTTCTGACCAGACGCTGCAGAACCTGAAGCGCGCCGATCCGGAGTCGGCGCAGCAGATGGCCGATGCCTTCAACCACTGGGACGACATCGAAGTCTTCTACAAAGACCGCAGCGTGCGCTCCACCGGTCATGGCTTCATCGGCATCGGCCGCAAGCGCCTGCTCAACATCCTGCAGGAACGTTGCCTGGCGCTGGGTGTGGATCTGGTGTTCGAAACCGACGTGACCGACGACCAGGCGCTCGCGCAGCAGTACAACGCCGACCTCGTGATCGCCAGCGACGGCCTCAACAGCCGCATCCGCACGCGCTACGAAACCACTTACCAGCCCGACATCGACACGCGCAAATGCCGCTTCGTCTGGCTCGGCACCCAGAAGACCTTTGACGCCTTCACCTTCGCGTTTGAACAGACCGAACACGGCTGGTTTCAGGCGCACGCCTACAAGTTCGATGATCAAACCTCGACCTTCATCGTCGAGACGCCGGAAGATGTGTGGCAAGCCCACGGCCTTGAACCCATGAGTCAGGAAGAAGGTGTGGCTTTCTGCGAAAAGCTGTTCGCCAAATACCTCGATGGCAACGCCCTGATCAGCAACGCCAAACACTTGCGTGGCTCGGCCAACTGGATCCGCTTTCCGCGCGTGATCTGCCAGACCTGGGTGCACTGGCAAGACGTGGCGGGGAAACAGACGCCCATCGTGCTCATGGGCGACGCGGCCCACACGGCCCACTTCTCCATCGGCAGCGGCACCAAGCTCGCGCTGGAAGACGCCATCGACCTGGCCGATGAGTTCAGCGGCGCGGCTGGGCGCAGCGAGTCGATGGAGGAAGTTCTGAAAGGCTACGAGGCGCGCCGCAGTGTGGAGGTGCTGAAGATCCAGAACGCCGCGCGCAATTCCACCGAGTGGTTTGAGAACGTGGACCGCTACACCGGCATGGACATCCAGCAGTTCGCCTACTCGCTGCTCACGCGCAGCCAGCGCATCAGCCACGAAAACCTGCGCCTGCGCGATCCGCAGTGGCTGGAAGGGTACGAGGCCTGGCTGGAGCACCAGGCGCGGCCTGGTGCCACCGTCGGCCGCCATCCCACGCCACCCATGCTGCTGCCGCTGACCGTGCGCGGGCTGACGCTGAAGAACCGCATCGTCGTCTCGCCCATGGCGCAGTACAGCGCCACCGACGGCGTGGCCGGCGACTACCACCTGGTGCACTTGGGCGCACGCGCCATGGGCGGCGCCGCACTGGTGATGGTGGAGATGACCAGCCCCACGCCCGAAGGCCGCATCACCCCGGGTTGTCCCGGCCTGTGGAACGACGAACAACAGGCGGCCTTCGCGCGCATCGCGGATTTCGTGCACACCCGCAGCAGCGCAAAGATCGGTCTCCAGCTCGGCCACAGCGGTGCCAAGGGTTCGACCCAGCTCGGCTGGGAACAGATCGACGAACCGCTGCCCGCCGGCAACTGGCCTCTACTCTCGGCCAGCGCCCTGCCCTACGGTCCGCAGAATCAGGTGCCGCGCGCCATGACCAGCGCCGACATGGACGCCATGACGGCGGCCTTTGTCGAATCCACCCGGCGCGCCGCCGCCGCGGGTTTCGACTGGCTCGAACTGCACTGCGCCCACGGCTACCTGCTCTCGGCCTTCATCTGCCCGCTCACCAATGAGCGCACCGACGACTACGGTGGCTCGCTGGACAACCGCTGCCGCTACCCGCTGGAGGTGTTTGCCGCCATGCGCGCGGTGTGGCCGGCCGACAAACCCATGAGCGTGCGCATCTCGGCACACGACTGGGCACCCGGCGGCAACACGCCCGACGACGCGGTGGCCATGGCCCGGCTGTTCAAGGCCGCCGGCTGCGACGTGATCGACGTGTCTTCGGGTCAGACCACGCGCCGGGCCAAACCGGTCTATGGCCGCATGTACCAGACACCGTTCGCCGACCGGGTGCGCAACGAAGCCGGCATCCTGACCATGGCCGTGGGCGCCATCACCGAGGCCGACCACGCCAACAGCATCATCGGCGCCGGCCGCGCCGACCTCTGCGCTGTGGCCCGGGCCCACCTGGCCGACCCGGCCTGGACGCTGCACGAAGCGGCCAAACTGCAGACCCGCGCCATTGAATGGCCGCGCCCCTACGAAAGCGGGCGCGACCAGCTCTACCGCGAGGTCGCGCGCCAGCAGACCTTGCAAGGCAGCGTCGCCACACCGGACCCCGCCGAGGCCCCATGACCATGAGCGCAGCGCAGGGCCGCCCCAAGCAAGCTCGCACCGCAGCCCGTTAGGGCGGAGGAATTTCAATGCTCACCGACACCCTCGATCTCGAAGCCCGCGCCCACAGCGAACACGCGCACGAACTGCGTCTGTGGCTGCGGCTGCTGACCTGTTCGCAGCTGATCGAAAAACGCGTGCGCACGGGCCTGCGAGAAAACTTCGACACCACCCTGCCGCGCTTCGACCTCATGGCCCAACTGGAACGCCACCCCGAGGGCCTGAAGATGAAGGAGCTCTCGCACCGGCTCATGGTCACGGGTGGCAACGTCACCGGCATCACCGACCAGCTGGTGGCCGAAGGTCTGGTGGAACGCATGGGCGTCGATGGCGACCGGCGCGCCTTTCGCGTTCGACTGACCGACCACGGCCGCGAACAGTTTGTCGACATGGCCCGGCAACACGAACAATGGATCGTGGCGGCCTTTGAAGGCCTGAGCGCCCGCGATCTCGACAACCTGCACAAACTGCTGGGCAAGGTCAAACAACACCAGCTCGACATCAACCAGGGGGGCGAATGACCCCCCTGCGCCGCTTCGCGTCTTCCCCCCAAGGGGGGACCAAACCCACGGCCTGGCAAAGCCAGTTCCGTGGTGTGTCTTGCCAAGACAACCGCCCCGACATGGACCTCGCCCTATGAAACACCCCATCCCCGACCACAACCCCATGCGTGGCCAGTACAGCGCCATGGCCGACACCACGCCTCAACACTTTGCCCTCAGCGTCAGCGAAGGCGTGGCCACCGTCACGCTCAACCGCCCCGAGCGCAAGAACCCGCTCACGTTCGACTCCTACGCCGAGCTGCGCGACTGGTTCCTGGCCCTGCAGCGCGCCACCGACATCAAGGCCGTGGTGCTCACCGGCGCGGGCGACAACTTCTGCTCGGGTGGCGACGTGCACGAGATCATCGGCCCGCTCACCCAAATGAGCATGCCTGAGCTGCTGGCCTTCACCCGCATGACGGGCGCGCTGGTGAGCGCCATGCGCGCCTGCCCGCAGCCCATCGTGGCCGCGCTCGACGGCGTGTGCGCGGGGGCCGGCGCGATGATGGCCCTGGCTTCGGACCTGCGCCTGGGTACGCCTTCCGCCACCGTGGCCTTCCTGTTCACCCGCGTCGGCCTGGCCGGCGCCGACATGGGCGCCTGCGCCCTGCTGCCGCGCATGATCGGCCAGGGCCGGGCGAGCGAGCTGCTGCTCACCGGCCGCGCCATGTCGGCCACCGAAGGCCAGGCCTGGGGCTTCTTCAACGCACTGCACGAGAGCGCCGCGCTGCTGCCAGCGGCGCACAAGCTCGCGGCCCAGCTCGCCCAAGGCCCCACCTTCGCCCACGGCATGACCAAGACCATGCTGCACCAGGAGTGGGCCATGACGCTGGACCAGGCCATCGAAGCCGAAGCCCAGGCCCAGGCCATCTGCATGCAGACGCAGGACTTCCGGCGCGCCTACGAAGCCTTCGCGGCCAAGCAGCGCCCCGCTTTTGAGGGCGACTGAGATGGTCGCCTTCGAACACCCCCACCCACACGGCGCGCTGGCGCCGACCGCACACCTCGAACTGCCTTTCTTCGACGACGCCCACCGCGCACTGGCCAATGGGCTCGTTGCCTGGACGCGCGAGCAGAGGGTGGACGAGTCCGACGACCGCGCCGCCTGCAAAGAATGGGTGCAACGACTGGGCGCTGCCGGCTGGCTGCGCTACTGCGTGCCCGAGGCCCATGGCGGCGCCCTGCCCGAGCTGGACTCGCGCGCGCTCGTGATCCTGCGCGAGACCCTGGCCTACCACTCCCCGCTGGCCGACTTCGCGTTCGCCATGCAGGGATTGGGCAGCGGCGCCATCACGCTCGCCGGCACGCCAGCGCAGCAGGCCCGTTACCTGAGCGCGGTGGCCACGGGCGAAAAGATCGCTGCGTTCGCGCTCAGCGAGCCGGAAGCCGGCTCCGATGTGGCTGCCATGGCCACGCAGGCGGTGCAGACCGACAGCGGCTGGACACTCAACGGCAGCAAAACCTGGATCAGCAACGGCGATCTGGCCGACTTCTATGTGGTGTTTGCCAAGACCGACCCCGGCGCAGGTGCGCGCGGCATCAGCGCCTTCATCGTGGACGCCGGCACACCGGGCCTGGACAGCAGCGCGCACATCCAGGTGATGGCACCGCACCCGCTGGCCACACTCACTTTCACAGACTGCCAAATCGGTGCAGATGCATTGGTGGGCACCGTCAGTGGCGGCTTCAAGCTCGCCATGCGGACGCTCGACATCTTCCGCGCCTCGGTGGCCGCCGCCGCGCTGGGCATGGCGCGTCGTGCGTTTGCCGAAGCCGTGACACACGCCAAGACGCGCAAGATGTTCGGCCAGACCCTGGGGGACTTCCAGCTCACGCAAGCGAAGCTCGGCGAGATGAGCGCACTCATCGACGCCGCCGCCCTGCTGACCTACCGCGCCGCCTGGCAACGCGACTGCAGCGCCACCCAGGGCGCGGGCACACCGGCCTACACCGCAGCGGCAGCCAGCGCCAAGCTCACCGCCACCGAGAACGCCCAGCGTGTGATCGACATGGCGCTGCAGATGTTTGGCGGGCGCGGCGTGCAGGTGGGGCAGACCATCGAGCACCTCTACCGCGACATCCGTTCGCTGCGCATTTACGAAGGTGCGAGCGAGGTGCAGCTGCTCATCCTCGGCAAAAACGCGTTGAAATGAAACACCCCCGCCTCGCTTCTCGCGCCCCCATCAAAAGGGCAATGCCTGCGACCCGGCCAAGCAGGTTCCGTGGCATTCCCGGGTTTGGGCATGTCGCGCCGGTCGCGAATGCAGACTGAGTACAGGAGACCCACATGCCATCTGCACAAACTGATCGATTCGTTCACGACCGCCTGCCGCCGCCCGAACAGTGGCCGGAGCTGCGCTACGACCTGCCCGAGTTGGAGTTGCCCGCGCAACTCAACGCGGTACAGACCCTGTTTGACCGCGCCTTCGCCCAGGGGCATGCCCATCGACCGCTGTTTCGCAGCGACGAACGCACGCTCACCTACGCCGAGGCCCGCGCCGAAGTGAACCGGATGGCCCATGTGCTGACGCACGATCTGGGACTGATCCCTGGTAACCGCGTGTTGCTGCGGGGTGGCAACTCCATCGCCATGGCGCTGGCCTGGCTCGCCGTGGTTCAGTCCGGCCTGATCGCCGTGGCCACGATGCCCCTGTTGCGCGCGGTGGAACTGCAAGCCGTCATCGCCAAGGCCCGGCCCAGTGCCGCGCTGTGCGATGTGAAGCTGCAGGACGAACTCAGGACCGCGCTCGCTGCCGACCCCGCGACCGCGACCATGCCCTTGCGCGTTTTCAACACCGGCGACGCGGCGGTGGTGCTGCCGGATTCACTGGAAGCCCTGGCGCGCCACCAGCCCGCCGACGCCGCACCGCCCTGCCCAACGAGCAGCGATGACATCGCCCTGCTGGCCTTCACCTCGGGCACCACCGGTAGCCCGAAGGCCGCCGTGCACACCCACCGCGACCTGATCGCAGCCTGCGAGACCTGGCCGCGCCACGTTTTGCGTGCCACACCCGACGACATCGTCATGGGCTCGCCCCCGCTGGCGTTCACCTTTGGCCTGGGTGGCCTGCTGGTGTTCCCCATGTACGCGGGCGCGTCGGTCTATTTCCCCAGCATCCCCTACACGCCCGAGGCGATGGTGGTGCTGATGAACCGGGTGGGTGCCACCATCTGCTACACCGCGCCCACCTTCTACCGCCAGATGGCAGCGTTCGCCCGCCAGCATGGCGTGGGGCGGTTGCGCCTCAGCGTGAGCGCCGGCGAGGGCCTGCCCGACGCCACACGGCAGCTGTGGAAAGAAGCCAGTGGTCTGGAGATGCTGGACGGCATCGGCGCCACCGAGATGTTCCACATCTTCATTTCCTCTGCGCCCGAAAGCGTCAAGCGGGGCGCTATTGGGCAGGTCGTGCCCGGCTACGAAGCCCGGATCGTGGACGAGGTCGGTCAGGAAGTACCCCGTGGACAGGTGGGTCGGCTGGCGGTCAAAGGACCGACCGGTTGCCGCTACCTCGACGATGCGCGACAGGCTCAGTACGTGCAGGACGGCTGGAACTTCCCAGGTGATGCATTCAGCCAGGACGCCGACGGCTATTTCACCTACCAAGCGCGCACCGACGACATGATCATCACCGCTGGCTACAACGTGGCCGGCCCCGAAGTCGAAGCTGCCTTGCTGCAACACCCCGCGGTCGCCGAATGCGGCGTGGTCGGACGCCCCGATGACGAACGCGGCATGGTGATCGTGGCCTACGTGGTGCTCAAGCCCGGCGAGACCGGCGACGCCGCGCAGATCAAGGTGCTGCAAGACCATGTGAAGCACACACTCGCACCCTACAAATACCCCCGCGACGTGCTCTTTGTGTCGCAGCTCCCGCGCACCGAAACGGGCAAGTTGCAGCGGTTCGCGCTGCGCAAGCTTGCCGCTGAAGCCCGTGCCTGAACAAGGCACCGCCAGATCCCATCAACCCAACGACTTCAACCCCCATCCATGAAACGACTGCAACCGCCCGGCTGGGCCACCCCCAAGGGATACGCGAACGGCGTGGCGGCTCGCGGCACGCTCGTGTTTGTCGGTGGGCAAATCGGCTGGAATGCCGAACAGGTGTTCGAGTCCGACGACTTCATCGCCCAGACCCGCCAGGCGCTGATGAACATTCATGCCGTGCTTGCCTGCGCGGGCGCTGGTCCCGAACACATGGTGCGCATGACCTGGTACATCATCGACCGGGAGGAGTACAACACCCGGCTGCGTGAACTGGGCACCGTGTACCGCGAAGTGATGGGCAAAAATTTCCCGGCCATGACCTGCGTGGAGGTGAGCGCTCTGGTGGAGGAGCGGGCCCAGATCGAGATCGAAGTGACCGCGGTGCTGCCGGACTGATTCC
>Ga0156037_1113_pt3 | contig 28695 bp, 23 predicted proteins | sample RifCSPlowO2_02_FD_107691 | JGI IMG/M metagenome (GOLD analysis project Ga0156037, IMG submission 107691) | Burkholderiales bacterium RIFCSPLOWO2_02_FULL_66_35 | reverse complement strand
GCGACCTTCGGTTTCCAAGTTCGGCAGCCCCCTCGCGCTGCGGAATCACAATAAGGCTGCCGTCGGTTTCCATCACCACAGCTGCGGCGTCTGCAACGCAGCCCAGTCCCTGCACACGCAAAGCGGCATGCAAATCAACTTCGGTCTCTCTTTCGCGCGTCATGGCGCTCGGAATCAGACACCCGTCAAGCAGGAATAGCCTGGGCTTCGACTTGACCTGCTTGGATATCGTGGGGTGGCGCACGGACAGCCAAGTGATCAGCCATTGCAACGGCACCAGGAGTAGCAGCGCAGTCATGCCCTCTGGCTAGTGCCACATCCTTGGACATCACGAAGAGTTTTGGAAAAACATGCAGTGCCGTGGTCAGTCGTGCGCAAGACAATCTACTGTTTTTCGAGCTCGCGTATCAAGGCCTGCATCTCACCGATCTCACGGCGCTGCGCCTCCATGATCTCGTCCGCGAGCTTGCGCACGCGCGGGTCCGTGAGACGGGCCCGTTCGCTGGTCAAGATGGCGATCGAATGATGCGGAATCATCGCCCGCATCCAGGACACATCTTTCACTGTGCTCTGACTCCGAACCAGCCATAGCGCGCCGACAAACACGATGGCACTGACAGAAATAATCGCGATGTTGAGCTTCCGGTTGGTGTACATGCTCAGCATGAAGGCAAGCATCACCAGGGCCATGGCGGCCCCCATGAACATGGCCATGTAGGTTCTCGTCTCGCTGAAGCTGACGTGGCTCCACTCGTAGGTGTTGAGGTACATCAGCCCGAACATCACGACGGTCGACGTGAAGATCATCGCTGCAAATCTTCCGTACTTCTTCATGTCGCCAGTCTCTTTCATAATTGCCTTTCCATACAGCCGTAGGCCCCATTGCCGCCCGAGGAACTGGCGCCGCCTGTGCCTCTCTGGACGGTGGGAAAGGTTTGACGCTACCTGAGGCCAGCAGCTTCGTCTGTACGTTCGCGAACCATGGTCCGACCTGTTGGCCAGGGCTCGCTCTTGCCTTGCATGAGCAGGTCCATGGGGGATACTTGCCGTCATGCTGTCGAAATGTCTGACTGTCGGTGCCGCCTGCTGTGTGCTGAGTTGCTCGGTGGCGGCCCAGGGCGCGCCGGACCCGGCTGACCCGGCGCCTCTGATGCACCGATCGGCCAGCGCGGGGAGCGAGGAGCGTTCCGCAGCGCCCGCCACCGTCGATGTGACGCCCGTCGCCCGCGACGAGGAGATCGGCCGGCGTCTACAGAGTGTCCTGGATGCCACGGGTTGGTTCACCGACGCGCGGGTGCGGGTCGACGTCGGTGTCGTCTTCCTCAGCGGCAAGACGGAGACAGACGAACTCCGGAAATGGGCCGGCGATCTGGCGCGCAACACCCAGGGCGTGGTCGCGGTGGCCAACCGAATAGAGGTACCGCAGCCCTCGGTTTGGGACATGGGGCCGGCGTGGGCAGGGCTGATGGCCATGTGGCGTGACTTCGTCCACTCGTTGCCATTCATCCTTTTGGCTTTGACCATCCTGGCGCTGTCTGTCGGAGCCGGGATGATTGCGACTCGCGCTGTCGCATCCATCCTGGCCCCACGCATGGAAACCAGGCTACTGCGCAGCGTCATCGCCCGCAGCGCAGGCGCGCTCGTCGTGCTCGCCGGTACTTACGTGGTCTTGCGCGTCTCAGGTCTGACTCAGCTGGCCCTCACCGTGGTTGGCGGCACCGGGCTGATCGGGCTGGCCCTGGGCATCGCGTTTCGTGACATCACGGAGAACTTCCTGGCGAGCATCTTTCTCAGCTTGCAAGGCCCGTTCGAGACGGGTGATCTCATCGAGGTCGCTGGCGTTACCGGGTACGTACAGCAGCTCAATGTCCGTACGACGATACTGATGACGCTGGACGGCAATCTCGTGCAAATCCCGAATGCCGCCGTCTATAAGAGCAACCTCCTCAACTTCACGAGCAGTGCCAATCGGCGCGAGGACTTCGTTGTCGGCATTGATTACGCGGCGCTCATCACCGAAGCGCAGGAGATCGCGCACCAAGTGCTCGCGAATCACCCGGCGGTGCTTCAGGACCCGGAGCCCTCAGTGCTGGTTGACAGCCTCGGACCGTCGACTGTCAATCTACGGGTTTACTTCTGGCTGGACGGGCGCGAGCACAGCTGGCTAAAGGTGCGCTCGTCGGTGATCCGGCTGGTCAAGCGGGCCTTTCAGGAGCAAGGCATCACGATGCCCGACGACGCTCGCGAAATCATCTTTCCGCAGGGTGTGCCCGTCGATCTGATCGATCGCACCGCGGCTGCAGGGGGCGACGGCAGGCCGAAGCGTCGGCGCCCGGCCGCTGAGTTCGCTGAGGACACCGACGCTGTATCCACCTCGGCAGAAGCTGGCCTTTACAGCGAGGCCGTCGTGATCGAAGCGCAGGCGCGGCAGGCACAGCCCTTGAAGGGCGCGGACAACCTGTTGCCGTCGGCGCCATCCACCAAGGGGAGCAAGGGGCGCCATGGTCGATGAAGTTGCTGGGGTTCACGGCGGCGTGCGCCGCGAGGTGGACAGCAGCGGCCAAGGCGAACCAACGCGGTCATGCGTTTGAAGGCGAACCCGTCTCAGGTCATGACGGTCGGTGCGTCCATGCCGGTGTGCTGCCGGATGTGGGCCACGGCTTCGGCCAGGGCCACGAGCGGTGCGAGCGCTTCCTGGGCCGGCACGTCGTGGCGGCTGGCGTCGGGTTCGTGGCGTTCCAGGTAGACGCGCAGCGTGGCGCCCTCGGTGCCGGTGCCCGAGAGCCGGAACACCACGCGCGACGAATCTGCGAGCACCACGCGCACGCCCTGTTTCTGGCTCACCGAGCCGTCCACCGGGTCGGTGTAGGCGAAGTCGTCGGCCCAGGCGACGGGCTGGCCCGCCACCGTCGTGCCGCCGAGCGTGGGCAGCTGGGCGCGCAGTTCGCTCATCAGCGCGTTGGCCTTCTCGGTGGCGATGCCGTCGTAGTCGTGGCGCGAGTACACGCAGCGGCCGTGCGCGCGCCAGAGGCCACGCACCAGCTCTTCCACCGATTTGCCGGTCACGGCCACGAGGTTGAGCCAGAAGAGCACGGCCCACAGGCCGTCTTTCTCGCGCACGTGGTCCGAGCCGGTGCCGTAGCTCTCTTCGCCGCAGAGCGTGACCTTGCCCGCGTCCAGCAGGTTGCCGAAAAACTTCCAGCCGGTCGGCGTTTCGTAGCAAGCGATGTCCAGCGCTTTCGCCACGCGGTCCACCGCGGTGGAGGTGGGCATGGAGCGCGCCACGCCGGCCAGGCCCCGGGCGTAGCCGGGCACCTGTTTCGCGTGGGCCGTCAGCACGGCCAGGCTGTCGGAGGGCGAGACCAGGAAGCCGCGGCCGAGGATCATGTTGCGGTCGGCGTCGCCGTCGGACGCCGCCCCCATGTCGGGCGCGTCGGCCGCCATGAGGTGGGCCACGAGGTCGTCGGCGTAGGCCGGGTTGGGGTCGGGGTGCAGGCCGCCGAAGTCTTCCAGCGGCTCGGCGTGCACCACGGTGCCGGCGGGCGCGCCGAGTTCGCCTTCGATGATGGCCTTGGCGTAGGGGCCGCCGACCGCCCACATGGCGTCGTAGCGCAGGCGGAAGCCGCGGGCGAACAGCGCCCGGATGGCGTCAAAGTCGAACAGGCTGCGCAGCACGGCCGCGTGGTCTTTCACCGGGTCGATCACCTCGACGGTCATGTCCTCGATCTGCTGGGTGCCCTGCATGTCGATGCCGATGTCGGCCGCGTCGCTGATCTGGTAGCGCTCGATGACCTGGGTGCGCTCGTAGATCGCCTGGGTCAGCTTCTCGGGCGCGGGGCCGCCATTGGTCGCGTTGTACTTGATGCCGAAATCGCCGTCGGGGCCGCCGGGGTTGTGGCTGGCCGAGAGGATGATGCCGCCGCTCGCCTTGTGGCGGCGGATCACCGCGCTCGCGGCGGGTGTCGACAGGATGCCGCCCTGGCCCAGAAGCACGCGGGCGTAGCCGCGCGCCGCGGCCATTTTCAGGATGGTCTGCACGGCGGCCCGGTTGTGAAAGCGCCCGTCGCCACCCAGCACCAGGGTCTGGCCGGTGGCCAGCTGGTATTCGCCGTGCAGCACGTCGAACAGCGCCTGCACGAAGTTCTCGAGGTAGCGCGGCTGCTGGAACACCGTGACCTTCTTGCGCAGGCCGGAGGTGCCGGGCAGCTGGCCGGCAAACGGGGTGGTGGGCAGGGACTGGAGGGTCATGGCGGTTCCTGGGTTCTTCCGTGGGACAAAAGCCCTGATTTTGCCGAGGCGGTGTTGCCCCGGTCACACACGCCAGTGTCGCCCAGAATGCGGCCCGCCGCGAAGCGGGTGTTGCCTTCAGACCGGGAGCGACACGGTGCGCGTCAGCGCCTCGCCCTGGTCGTCGAACAGGTGCAGGTCGGCCGCATCCACCTGCAGGCGGATGTTCTCGCCGGTCCGGATGCCGGTGGTGCCTTCGAGCTTGAGGGTGATGGTCGGCGTGTCCGGGGTGATCTCCAGGTACAGCAGCGAGGCTTCACCGAGCTTCTCGATGTGGACCACCCGGGCCGGCAGGCTGTTGGGGCTGTGATCCGAATCGGCCAGGCGCATGTGCTCGGGGCGCAGGCCCATGGTCGCGGCCTGGCCGGCCTTGAGTTGATCGGCGTTGACCGCCACGTCGAAGCGGTGGCCCGCCACGCGGATCTGCGCCGAGCCGTGGCTGGCCGACTCGAAGGTGGCGGGCAGGATGTTCATCTTGGGCGAGCCGATGAACTCGGCCACGAACAGGCTGTTGGGCCGGTGGTAGAGGTCCATGGGCGTGCCGATCTGGGCGATGGAGCCCTTCTTCTGCACATCTTCGCCCGCGCGCAGCAGCACGATCTTGTCGGCCAGGGTCATGGCCTCGACCTGGTCGTGCGTCACGTAGATCATGCTGGCGGTGCCGATGTCGTGGTGCAGTTTGGCGATCTCGAGCCGGGTCTGCACGCGCAGCGCAGCGTCCAGGTTGGAGAGCGGCTCGTCGAACAGGAACACGCGCGGCTCTTTCACGATGGCGCGGCCGATGGCCACGCGCTGGCGCTGGCCACCCGAGAGCGCCTTGGGCAGGCGGTCGAGCAGCGGGGTGAGCTGCAGGATGTCGGCCGCCGCGCGCACTTTCTTGTCGATCTCCGCGGCGTTGGAGCCGAAGACCTTGAGGCCGAATCCCATGTTCTCGCGCACCGTCATGTGCGGATACAGCGCGTAGCTCTGGAAGACCATGGCCACGCCGCGGCGCGCGGGCGGCAGGTCGTTGACGCGTTCGCCACCGATGGAGACGTCGCCCGAGCTGATGTCTTCCAGGCCGGCCACCATGCGCAGCAGCGTGGACTTGCCGCAACCCGAGGGACCGACGAAGACGCAGAACTCGCCGTTCTCGATGGTGAGGTTGGCGTTGTTGATCGTGAGCGGTGCGTTGGGCGCATAGCGCTTGCAGACGTTCTTGAAGTCGATCCGGGACATGGTGCGGGTCTCCTGCGGTGTGGTGGAGGTCAGGCCTGAAGGAACAGGCCGCCCCAGGGTTCGAAAACGAGGGTGTCGCCTTCGACGTGCGCGCCGCTCAGGCCGCTGCCGTCGAGCGCGCGGGCTTGCGACCAGCCCTCGGGCAGTGCCAGCGTGGCCGGCGTGTCGCTGAAGTTGAAGGCGCAGAACACGCGCTGCGCGCTGTGGTGGCGCTCGAACGCCAGCACCTGCGCATCCACGGGCTGCAGGTGCAGCTCGCCATGCAACAGCGCGGGCTGCTCGCGGCGCCAGTGGAGCAACTGCTTGAAGAAGCTCAGCAGCGAACCGGCGTCGGCCTGCTGGCGGTCCACCGCAAGGGGCCGGTGCTCCGGTGGCACGGGCAGCCAGCTGCGCTCACCGGTGGAGAAGCCGGTCTGGGGCGCGTCGGCGGCCCAGGGCATCGGGGTTCTGCAGCCGTCGCGGCCCTTGAATTCGGGCCACATGCTGATGCCATAGGGGTCCTGCAGGTCTTCAAAGGCGATGGTGGCTTCGGGCAGGCCCAGCTCTTCGCCCTGGTAGAGGCAGACGGTGCCGCGCAGGCTCAGCTGGAAGGCCGCGGCCAGGCGCAGCACGCGCGGGTCGGGGTGCTCGCCGCCCCAGCGCGTGGCCACCCTCGCGACGTCGTGGTTGGACAGCGCCCAGCAAGGCCAGCCGTCGCCCGCCACCTGCTGGAACTGCTGAATCGTGGCATGGAGGAAGGGCGCGTCGTGGGCGCCACCGAGCAGGGTGAAGCAATACGCCATGTGCAGCTTGTCGCTGCCACCGGTGTAGTCGGCCACCATGGTCAGGCCGGCCTCGTCGCCGATCTCGCCGACCATGGTGGTGTCGTCGTATCGATCGACCAGGCTGCGCAGGCGGCGCAGGAAGCCCAGCGCTTCGGGCTGGCTCTTGTCGTAGCGGTGGTGCTGCCACGAGTAGGGGTTGGACGACGGGGCGGTGGGGTCCTCGATCAGTGGCGCGCCACGCCCCGGGTTGTCGCGCAGGGCTGCGTCGTGAAAGCAGAAGTTGATGGCGTCGAGGCGGTAGCCGTCCACACCCAGCTCCAGCCAGAATTCCACGGCGGCCAGCAGCGCGTCCTGCACGGCGGGGTTGTGGAAATTCAGATCGGGCTGGCTGCTGAGGAAGTTGTGCAGGTAGTACTGGCGCCGGCGTGTGTCCCATTGCCAGGCGCTGCCGCCAAAGACCGACAACCAGTTGTTGGGCGGGGTGCCATCGTGCCGCGCATCGGCCCAGACGAACCAGTCGGCCTTGGGGTTGTCGCGGCTGGCGCGGCTCTCGGTGAACCAGGGGTGCTGGTCGGAGCAGTGCGAGAGCACCTGGTCGATCATGACCTTCAGGCCCAGCGCGTGGGCGCGCTGCACCAGCGCCTTGAAGTCGTCGAGCGTGCCGAACATGGGATCGACGTCGTTGTAGTCGCTGACGTCGTAGCCGAAGTCTTTCATCGGGCTCTTGAAGAAGGGCGAGAGCCAGATGGCGTCGGCACCGAGTGCCGCGATGTGGTCGAGGCGCTGCGTGATGCCCGGCAGGTCGCCGATGCCGTCGCCGTTGCTGTCCTGGAAGGAGCGTGGGTAGATCTGGTAGATCACGCCGCCGCGCCACCAGCCGTTGTTGGATGCTTTCTGTGTCATGGGAAGGGTAGGGAGGAGAAGGGAAAGAAAGGTCAGCCTTTGACGGCTCCAGCCGTCAGGCCCGAAACGATCTTTTTCTGGAAGGCGAGCACGAGGCCCAGCAGGGGGATGGTCACCAGCACCGAGGCGGCCATGATGTTGCCCCAGGGAATGTCGTATTTGCTGGCGCCGGAGATCAGCGCGATCGACACCGGCACGGTGCGTTCGTTGTTGTCGAGCACGAAGGTGAGCGCGAACAGGAACTCGTTCCAGGCCGCGATGAAGGCGAGCAGGCCGGTGGACACCAGCGCGGGCCACAGCAGCGGCATGAACACGTCCTTGATGATGCGCCAGGGACCACAGCCGTCCATGATCGCGGCCTCTTCCAGCTCCTTGGGCAATTGCTTCATGAAGGTGGTGAGCACCCAGACGGTGAAGGGCAGGGTGAAGATCATGTAGGGCAACACCAGGCCCAGCGCCTTGTTGTAGAGGCCCAGAAAGCGGATCAGCTCGAACATGCCGGCCAGCACCGCGACCTGCGGGAACATGGACACGGCCAGCACGGCGGTCAGCAGCAGACCGCGGCCCTTGAAGCTGATGCGGCCCAGCGCGTAGGACGCGGTCACACCGATGAAGAGCGAGATCGCCACCACCAGCACCGACACCATGATCGAGTTCAGGATGTGGCGGCCAAAGGGCTGTTCGGCCAGCGAGAACAGCGAGACGTAGTTCGCCAGCGTCACGCTCGACGGCCAGAGCACCGGCTCGAACAGGGCCGAGCCCGACTTGAACGAGGTGGACACCGCGTAGATGAAGGGGAACACCGAGATGGCCACCACCACCGTGGCGGCAAGATAAAGCGCGACGCGCCAGTACCAGGCGGATTTCATGACGGGTCTCCCGCAGGGCCGCCCCAAGGGCGACCAGCGCCCCCTTGGGGGGCAGCGATTACACGAAGTGAAGAGCGTGGGGGCATCAGTCTTCCCCCAGTTTCATGCGGCTCAACTTGATGGCCAGAACCGTGCACAAACCGATGATCAGGAACAGCGCGGTCGAGGCGGCCGAGCCGTAGCCCATGTAGCCGTTGTCGACCATTTCTCGCCGCACGAAGCCGGACATGGAGATCGTGCTGTTGTTGTTCGAGGTCAGCACGTAGATCAGGTCGAACACGCGCAGCGCGTCGAGCAGGCGGAAGATCACGGCGACCATCAGCGCGGGGCGGATGAGCGGCAGCGTCACTTTCCAGAACACGCGCAACGGGTGCACGCCGTCCACCTCGGCGGCCTCGTAGCAGTCCTTGGGCAGGGTCTGCAGCGCGGCCAGGATCAGCAGGGCCATGAAGGGCGTGGTCTTCCACACGTCCACCGCGACCACGGTCCAGAGCGCGTACTCGGGCTGGGCGGTCCAGGCGATCTTGTCGGCGATCAGGCCGAAGTCGACCAGCCACTGGTTGATGATGCCGAACTGGTCGTGCAGCATCCAGCCCCACATCTTGGCCGACACGATGGTGGGGATGGCCCAGGGCACCAGCACCGCGGTGCGCACGAAGGTGCGGCCCTTGAAGTCCTGATTCAGCAGCATGGCCACGCCCAGGCCCATCAGGGTTTCCAGTGTGACGGAGACGACGCTGAACTTCAGCGTGTTGAGGATGGACAGGCCCCAGTCGCTGGCGAAGAAGCCGTCGGTGTAGTTGGGGTTGGCGAACAGGCCGTATTCGCCGAAGTAGTTCTCGAAACCGACGAACTTCGTGGCCGACAGGTCGTTGATGTTGGCGTCGGTGAAGCTGAACCAGATGGTGCGGCCCAGCGGCCACACGGCCACGAGGATGAGCACCAGCAGCATGGGAGCCAGAAAGGTCCAAGCGGTGCGGGTCTTGCTGTTCATGGGTGGGGTGCCTCGGGTTGCGCTTCAGATCCCCCCAGCGCCGCCCGGAGGCGGCGCGTGGAGGGCATGTCCTCACCACTTGCCGCGCTGGACCTGCTTGAGCTTGCCTTCGAGCTTCTTCAGGCTGTCTTCGGCCGTGGCCTGACCCGAGAGCACGTCGTGCGTGGCGTTCCAGAAAGCCGAGCTGACCTCGGGGTACTTGGCGCCGGTGGCTGTGGCCGGGCGCGGCACGGCGCTGGTGAACACCTCGTACAGGCTGCCGAAGAAGGGGTTGGCGGCCAGCACGTCTTTGTCCTTGTACAGGGCGGCGATGGTCGGGTTGTACGAGCCGTTGATGGCGCGGTACTTTTGCGACTCGGCGCTGGTCATGAACATCACCAGGTCGGCGGCGATGGCCGGGTTCCTGGAGTACTTGGAAACCGCGAGTTGCCAGCCCCCCAGCGTGGCGGCGTTCTGGCCGCTCGCGCCGCCCTTGGGCAGGGCCGACACGCCGATCTTGCCGGAGATCTTGGAGTCCTTGGCGTTGCCCAGCGACCAGGCGTAAGGCCAGTTGCGCATGAAGGCGGCGTTGCCGTTCTGGAACACGCCGCGGGCTTCCTCTTCGGCGTAGTTCAGCACGCCTTGCGGGGCGATGGTGCCGATCCAGGAGGCCGCGGTCTTCAGCGCCTGCACGGCCTTGGGGTTGTTGATGGTGATCTCGCCCTTGTCGTTGACGATGTTGCCGCCGCCATGGCTGTGCACCCATTCCACGGCGTCGCAGGTCAGACCTTCATAGGCCTTGGCCTGGAACACGAAACCGTGGAAGTCCTTGTTGCCGGCGGCGCGCTCGCCGTCCTGGATCTTCTTGGCCGTGGCGGCCAGCTCTTCCCAGGTGGTCGGGGGCTTGGCGCCGTATTTTTCGACCAGGTCCTTGCGGTAGAACAGCAGGCCGGCGTCGGTGAACCAGGGCATGGCCAGCAGCTTGCCGTCCACGGTGTTGTTGGCCACGATGGCCGGGAAGTGTTCTTTCTCCACGCCCTTGCTGTAAGGCTTGAGGTCCAGCAGGTGGTCCTTGATCACGCCGGGCCACACCACGTCCACGTTGACCACATCCAGGTCCGGCGACTTGGCGGCGAACAGCTGGCGGAACAGGGCCAGGATGTCGGTGGTGGAGTTCGGGATGGTGAAGAGCTTGACCTCGTGCCCGGTCTTCCTGGCCCAGTCGGCCGTCATCTTCTTGCAGTTCTCATAGTCCTGGCCGACCGAACCGCAGGAGATGGTGACGGTGGCGGCGTTGGCGCCCGTGATCCACAGCGGGGCGGTCAGGGCCAGGGCAGCGGCCGTGGCGGTCAGGGAGCGGGAAGATAGTTTCATGGGCTTGCCTCGTAGATGGTTGTGTCTCGGTGGAACTGCCGCTGTGCCGTTCACATGTTTTCATGGGCAGTGGGGTCATTGGATCATCGATGCAATCGATTGCATGATGGGGATTTCCCTAGTCCAGCGCGTCGTGTGGGGTACGTAACCCGGTAACAAAGCGTGTTGCCCGGCTGGGGCGAACGGCGTGCGCAGAGGCGCCGTCGGCGCCGGGGACGGCGAGGATGTTGGTGGCCGGTCGGTCCCGCGTGTCAGCGGGATGAAAACAGGCCAAGGGCCTGTTCACACTGTTTTTCCAAGATGCGTTGCGGATCAAAAAGGCCCTGCGCAAGGCGCGAAACGCGGCCGGGGTCGCCCCCCGGCAAGGCTTCGCAACGCCGCGCATGGCCTTTTTGGCCGCGACCCGAAGGGAATGGGCTGAAAACAGCGCCACTCGTTGTTGCACTCCTAGGCCAGACACCCAGTCTGGCCGTCGTCGCGCGCCTGGATTGGCGCTGTTTTCAGCCCATTCGCACTTGGAAAAAATAGTGTGAACAGGCCCTAGACGCTGCTCTCGCGCACGATCAGTTCGGTCGGCAGGACGATGTTGCGGCGCGCGGCGCCGGCGACGGACTCGAACATGAGGTCGACCAGCGCACGGCCCGCCTGCGCGATGGGCTGGCGGACGGTGGTCAGCGGTGGGTGGACGTGGGAGGCGAGCAGGATGTCGTCGTAGCCGACCACGCGCACCTGCGAGGGCACGGCGATGTTGCGCTCGCGCAGCGCGCCCATGAGGGAGATGGCCGTGACGTCGCTGCAGGCAAAGATGGCGTCGAAATCCAGCTGCTGGTTGAGCCAGCCATCGATGGACTCGCGGAGGCGCGCGTCACCAAACAGGAAGTGCTGCCGAAGGCGCGGGTCGAGTTCGATACCGGCTTCTTCCATCGCCTGGGCGTGGCCCTGGAAGCGCTGGCCGGCTTCGGGGTGGGTGGTGTCGCCAAAGAAGGCGATGCGCCGGCAACCCTGTTCGATCAGGTGGCGGGTGGCGAGGTAACCGCCCAGCCGGTTGTCGCTGCCGACCACCGGGTAGGACGCGTCGGGCAGGGCCGCTCCCCAGACCGCCATGGGAATGCCGAGATGCGCCAGTTCGTTGAGATGTTCGTGCAGGGTCAGCTGGCCGATCACGATCAGGCCGGTCACCTGGCCCGACTCGACCATGGAGCGCATGCGGTCCTTGCTGTCCTCGTGCAGGCGCGAGAGCAGCAGGTTCATGCCCTGTTCGTTCACCGCGTCGGTGAGCGAACCCAGGATGCCCAGCAGGAAGGGGTCCGAGATCATCTGCGCGCTGTCACTCAGGAGCACGACCCCGATGGTCTGCACATCGCCCTTGCGCAGGCTGGCGGCCCCGGCGTTGACGCGGTAGTTCAGGGAGCGGGCGAGTTCGGTGATGCGGGTGCGCGTGGCTTCCGGGATCAGCGGGCTGCCGCTGAGCGCACGCGAGACGGTGGAGGCGGAGACGCCGGCCATGCGGGCGATGTCGGTCATCTGCATGCGTCGGCGTCCCTTGTCGGCGCCGGGTGTCGCCGGGGTGGAGGCAACGGTGGGCAGTGGGCTGGCGGGCGGCTTGGCGCGGGGCGGGGTGGGCATGGACCGATTATTCCATTGCGTTCGCCAGCGCCGGCCCGCCGGAGCACCGGGCGAAAAAAGCCCGGAGGCCTTGCGGCGCCCGGGCGAACTGATTGCCTGAGAGAACGGTGGCGGTGGGCGGCCCGGCGCCATGCCGGACCCGGCCCACCGGAAAAGAACGGGGGCCCCCGATCAGAACGCGTAGTTGATGCGGGCGCGCACGGCCACCTGGTCGTCGGTGCCGGTGCCACCCTTGGAGTAGCTCAGGGCGGGGGTGATGGTGGCGCCCTTCACGCCGAACAGCGGCAGGCTGTAGGCGGCGTAGACGGTGGTGACCTTGTCGGCTGAGGTGGCGCCCTTGCCGTGGATCAGGCCGATGCCGGCGGCGCCGATGATGGCGTTGATGCCGATGGTCTTGTCGTCTTCCTTCTTGGCGAAGTTGACATTGATGTTGCTGTCTTTGCTCAGGGCGTAGCCGACCGAGAGGCCGATGCCGTTTTCCGTGCTGGCGTCACTGCCCACCACCTTGACCGACTCCACGCCGGCGCGCAGGGTCAGCGGGCCGGTGGTGTAGCCCACGGCTGGCCGGATGCCGCGGGCTTCGCCCTCGTCCTTGCTGTAGACCAGGCCCAGTTCAAAGCGCAGGCCGGGCGCTGCGTTCACGCCCAGGGCGCCGTGGGCAACGTCGCGGCCCTTGCGGCCGCGCAGCATGTTGGCCTGGTAGGGGGTGTAACCGGCGTATTCGACCACGGTGTCCTTGCCCACGGGGAACAGGTCGTAGGCTTCGAAGCGGCCGAGCTTGAGGTCCATACCGGCGTTGCCGAACTGCACCCACATGTCGTCCATGCCGGTGTCGCCGTCCTTCTTCAACAGCAGCGAGGCACGGGCGGCCACGAAGGCGTCTCCGTTGGTGGCCTTGGCGCCGACGTTGAATTCCACGCGGCCACCCATGCCCAGGTCGCTTTCACGGGCGTTGCTGGCCGGAGCATCGACGGCGTTGGTGTAGGTGGTATCGAGCTCGAGGTTGGCATCGAGCGACAGCTCGGCGTGGGCCGCAACGGCGGTGGAACAGAGGGCGGCAACAGCGGCCAGTTTGAAAACGTTGTGCATGGACTTGGCTCCGGATGTAGGAATGGGGTGAACGGAAAAACACCTTTCCGGTATCTGAGTTTCAGTTCAACAGAACAAAACCCAACTGGAAAGTGGCGTTATTCGAGCATCGGTGCAAACGTTTGCAATTTGGTGTTAACCCTTAAAATGTGCTTGTTTCAGGTACGTAACCCGATTTGAAGCCAGCTCGCAACAGCAAGGTAAACCCCAGTGGTGCAATGGATTGCAATGCAATAAAGGTACATCAATGCAATTGATGTAGTCGGATGAAGACGGGGGGTACGGAACGGGAATTGGCGCTGTAAAACCCCGGCCGATGGGGCGCGCAGCGCGAGGCCAGCCGCGCCGCGCCCGTGTCGGGTCGGTGGCTGGCGACAGCGGGGACGGGAGCCTGTGAGGTCGCTGAGCGCGACCTGGTCAATGCGACCGGGTCGGCCTCAGTGGCAGCCTGTCGCGGTGAGTTGCAGCACGCGCTGCGCCCGCGCAGCGGCCGCCTCGGAGTGCGTCACCAGCACCAGCGCCGCGCCGCTGTCGGCCGCCTGCTGCTGCAGCACGCCCATCACCTGCGCTGCGGTGGAAGGGTCGAGGTTGCCGGTGGGTTCATCGGCGAGCAGCAGGCTGGGGCGGTGCACCAGGGCGCGCGCGATCGCCACGCGCTGCAGCTGCCCGCCGGAGAGCTGGGCCGGCAGGCGTTCGCCGAGTCCGTCGAGTCCCACGGCGGCCAGCATCTGCGCCACGCGCGCCGGGTCGGGGCGCTTCAGCAGCAGCAGCGGCAGCCCCACGTTCTGCGCCACGTCCAGGTGCGGCAGCACGTGAAACGCCTGGAACACGAAACCGAGCTTTTCGCGCCGCCAGTGCGCGCGCTGCACCTCGCCCAGCGTGCCGAGGTCCACACCGTCGTGCGTGATCGTGCCCTCGCTCCAGTCGTCCAGCGCGGCCATGCAGTTGAGCAGGCTGGATTTGCCCACGCCGGATTCGCCGACGATGGCGATGAACTCGCCCGGCTCGACGCGCAGGTTCACCTGGCTGAACACGGGCGTGTCGCCGTAGCGTTTGCTCAGGTTGTGGATGACGAGGGTCACTGGACTGCCCTCCGTGCTGCGCACTGCGGGGCTGAGCGCCTTCGGAACGGCCGGGCGGCGCTCATGTTTCTTCCCCGGCTGGCACGTCCAGCCAGCGGCCGGCCCATTGCAGCACCTGCGCCAGCGCATCGGGCGCGTCGCAGGCCACGACCCTCCGTTCCGGCATGGAGCGCAGCCAGGTGATCTGGCGCTTGGCCAGCTGGCGCGTGGCGAAGATGCCGCGGTCGCGCAGCTCGGCGAGCTGGGGCGCGCTGGGTGTTTCACCGTGGGCGTCCAGCGCCTCCCAGGCCTGGCGGTAGCCGACGCAGCGCATGGACGGCAGGTCGGGGTGCAGGTCGCCGCGCGCGCGCAGCGCCCGCACCTCGTCCAGGAAGCCCGCGGCCAGCATGGCGTCGAAACGCTGGGCGATGCGCGCGTGCAGCCAGGCGCGGTCCTGGGGTTCGAGCGAGAGCAGGGCGCCGGGCGCGATCGGGCTGGTTGGCGTGGACGCGTCCGGTCCGGTCTGGAAAACCGAGATCGGCTGGCCCGAGACCTCGAACACTTCGAGAGCGCGCTGGATGCGCTGCGAGTCGTTGGGGAACAGGCGCGCCGCCGTCACCGGGTCCACCCGCGCGAGTTCGGCGTGCAGCGCGGGCCAGCCGAGCTGGGCGGCGCGCGCCTCGATGGCCTGGCGAATGGCTGCGTCGGCGCGGGGCATGGTGTTGAGGCCCTGCATCAGCGCCTTGAAATACAGCATGGTGCCGCCCACCAGCAGCGGCGTGCGCCCGCGCGACTGGATCTCGCCGATCAGCCGCATGGCGTCGGCCACGAAGCCGGCCGCGCTGTAGGCGTTCAGTGGGTCGAGGGTGTCGATCAGGTGGTGCGGCACCTGGGCCAGCTCGGCGGGTGTGGGCTTGGCGGTGCCGATGTCCATGCCGCGGTAGACCAGGGCCGAATCGACGCTGATGATCTCCACCGGCCAGCGCTGTGCGATGGCCAGCGAAGCCGCGCTTTTTCCACTGGCTGTAGGCCCGGCGATGGCCAGGCAAAGTGGCCGTTCAGCTGGCATGCGTCGCTCCGGCGTTGGTGCGCACCGGCGGCGTCTTCACCTCACCGAAGCGTTGGACCAGCGTCCAGGCCGTGGCCGCGATCAGCACGCTCCAGAACCAGACGCCGTTGGTCAGCGGCAGCACGCTGCCCTGGCCCTGGGCGATGGCCGCCAGGCTCTTGCCGAGCCAGCCGCCCATGAAGAAGGCCGCGATCATCATCATGAAACCGCTCAGCGCCGAAGCCGCGCCCGCGGCCTGCGGGAACGGCCCGACGGAGCCACTCTGGCCGCAGGGCTGGTGCACGCCGTGGGCCAGCATGAAGAGGTAGAACGGCACCATGATGGCGGCCACGTGCTGCACGCCCGCCAGCGCGAACAGGCCCATGCTGGTGCCGGCGGTGAGGGTGCAGGCGCCCGCGAGCGCCACCGTCTTGCGCACGCCGAAGCGCGGCAGCAGGCGGCGGCAGATGAAGGTGCCGAGGATGTAGCTCAGCGACATGGTGAACATGGCCAGACCGTAGGCCGGCTGCGACAGGCCCAGCACCTGGATGAAGACGAACGACGACGCGGCGAGGAAGGTGAACAGGCCGCCGTAGGACGTGGTGGCCAGCAGCGTGAAAGCCCAGAAGGTGGGGTTCTGCAGGATGGTCCACCAGGTGCGCAGCAGCGTGATCGGCTCCAGCGCGCGCGGGTTCTTCTGCGCCAGGGTTTCCTCGAAGCGCAGCGCCACCACCAGCAGCGTGCCGGCGCCGAACACGGCCAGCGCCATCAGCGCCACGCGCCAGCCCAGGTATTGCGCCAGCAGGCCACCCAGCGGCGCGCTCGCGCAGGCGATCACGCCCAGACCGGTGAGGCCCTTGGACATGATGCGGGCACCGTCCACCGGGGCGTAGAGATCGCGCACGATGGCGCGCGCACACATCACGCCCGCGCCCATCGCCACACCCTGCAGCGCGCGCCAGACGATGAGCTGGTCCATCGAAGCGGAAAACGTGCTGCCCACCGAGGCCACCACGTAGAGCAGCATGCCCACCAGCAGCACCGGCCGGCGGCCGAAGCGGTCCGACAGTGGCCCCCACACCATCTGCGACAGGCCGAAAGCCAGCAGCAGCGCGGTCAGCGTGAGCTGGGCCTGCGACATCGCCGCGCCAAAGCCCTGGGTCATGGCGGGCAGGGCGGGCAGGTAAAGGTCGGTGGTGACGGGTTGCAGACCCAGCAGCAGCGAGAGCACCAGCACGATCAGGCCGGGCGACATGGAAGAGGGCTTGGCGGACATCCAGTCGAGGGTAGCAGAAGCGATGGTGGCCGAGCGCGGCAGCCACGGGCCCGGGCGGGCCGGCGTTTCACCCGCCGCGGGACGCGCTAAATGACGCCCTGAGCCAGCATGGCGTCGGCCACCTTCACGAAGCCGGCGATGTTGGCGCCGTCGATGTAGCTCACGCTGCCGTCGGCGCGCTTGCCGTGGGCCAGGCAGGCGGCGTGAATGCCCTGCATGATCTGCAGCAGGCGACCGTCCACCTCCTCGCGTGGCCAGGACAGGCGCAGCGCGTTCTGGCTCATCTCCAGACCTGAGGTGGCCACGCCGCCGGCGTTGCTCGCCTTGCCCGGGGCGTACAGCACACCGGCCGCCTCGAAGGCCTTGGCGGCCTCGATGGTCGAGGGCATGTTGGCGCCTTCGGCCACGCAGAGCACGCCGTTGCCGATGAGCGTGCGGGCATCGTTCCCGTCCAGCTCGTTCTGGGTCGCGCAGGGCAGGGCCACGTCCACCGGCACATGCCAGGGCCGCACCCCGGCTTCGAACTTCACGCCGGTGCGTTCGGCGTAGTCGCTCACGCGGCCGTAGTGGTGGTTTTTCACGTCCATCAGGATGGCGAGCTTCTCGGCGGTGAAGCCGGCTTCATCCACGATGGTGCCGCTGGAGTCGGACACGGTGATCACCCGGGCACCGAGCTCCAGGGCTTTCTGGACCGCGTACTGGGCCACGTTGCCCGAACCGGAGACGCTCACGCGCAGGCCGTCAAACGACTTGCCCTGGGTCTTGAGCATCTCCTGCGCGAAGTACACCGTGCCGTAGCCGGTGGCTTCCGGGCGGACCAGCGAGCCGCCGAAAGCGAGTCCCTTGCCGGTGAAGACGCAGTCGGCCCGGTTGCTCAGCTTCTTGACCATGCCGGCGATGAAGCCGACCTCACGACCGCCCACGCCGATGTCGCCGGCCGGCACGTCGGTGTCGGCGCCCACGTGGCGGAACAGCTCGCTGGCGAAGGCCTGACAGAAACGCATCACTTCGGCCGGGCTCTTGCCCTTGGGGTCGAAGTCCGAGCCGCCTTTGCCTCCGCCCATGGGCAGCGTGGTCAGCGCGTTCTTGAAGGTCTGCTCGAAGGCCAGGAACTTCAGCACCGACAGGTTGACCGAGGGGTGGAAGCGCAGGCCGCCTTTGTAGGGGCCGATGGCCATGCTGTGCTGGATGCGGTAGCCCTTGTTGACCTGCACGCTGCCGTGATCGTCCACCCAGGACACGCGGAAGATCACGATGCGTTCCGGTTCAACCAGGCGGTCGAGAAGGCCTTGTTCAGCGTACTTCGGGTGGGCGGCGATGAAGGGCCAGAGGCTTTCCATCACTTCCGTGACGGCCTGCAGGAACTCGGGCTGGCCGGGATTGCGCAGGGCGACGTGGGACAAAAAGTCGTGGACCGAGGCGTACTTCATGCGTTAAATGCTCCAAAAATGTGCATTGGATTATGCGAAACCGGTATTTCGCCCAGTGATATGGCATTGATGGGGTGCTTTTGCGCTGTATTGGTGCGTTCCGTGGTCGACCTGCCAGCAGGCACTGATTTGGTGCCGTGGCATGGGCCCGTGGGTTCCGGCCTGTGCGGCCGGCGGTGCAGCGCTAAGGGAGCCCGAACAGGTCGGTCAGGGCCACCCGGTACTGCGGCTGGCCCACCGAGTTGGTGTTGTGGTGCGAGCCGCCTTCCACCAGCACGAAGGCCTTGGGGCCGGTGGCGGCCTCAAACAGGCGGCGCCCCAGTTCGGGCTGGATCAGCCGGTCCTCCCCGCCGTGCACCACCAGCAGCGGCGAGCCGATTGCCGGCACGCGCTTGACCGCTTCAAAACGCTGGGTGATCAGCGGCCCCACCGGCAGCCAGCCCCACTTGAAGGTGCTGACCACGTCGGGGATGGAGGTGAAACCACCTTCGACCAGCGTGCCCGCTTCGTCGCCCACCTGGGCCGCGAGTTCGATGGCGATGGCGCCCCCCAGCGAGTGGCCGAAGATGTAGCGCGGTCGACCGGGGTACTGTTGCCCAAGCCAGTCCCAGGCGGCCCGGGCGTCTTCGTAGGCCATGGTTTCCGAGGGCAGCCCGGACGAACTTTTGCCGAAGCCGCGGTAGTCGATCGCCAGCACCGAAAAGCCCAGTTCCTGCATGCGGCGCGCGCGGAAGGCCGAGCCGGTGACGTTGAAGCGCGCACCGTGCAGGTAGAGCAGCACGGGGGCGTCCGCTCGCGTGGTGAAATTCTCGTGGGCCAGCCACAGGCCGTGCAGCTTCACCGGCTGCCCGGTTTCCTGCGACGGGAAGTTGATCCAGACATCGTCCATGCCCTCGGCGGCTTCGGTGCCGCGCGACCAGCTGCGGTCCGAGGGCTGGAAGATCCAGGCGCGTTGCCGCTGGTCAAGGGTGGCACAGCCGGTCAGCACGGCGGCTGTGGCAAACAGGATGATCAGGAGGCGCTTCATGGCAAGGAGTGATGCGACCCGACCTGAAAAGTTCAAGGCAGAATGAACAAAGCCAGCGGAGCGCCTACCCTCCGCCGGGACCCCAACGGACGACCAGCCCATGACCGACAGCGTGTTCCCCCGTTTCATCCGCCGCGCACCGGGCCTGGCCGCGGCGCTGGCCCTGGTTACCGGGCTGCTGGCCTGTGGTGAGGCGCCGCCCGCCGGCTGGTCGGGTTATGTCGAGGGCGACTATGTGCATGTGTCGTCGCCGGTGGGTGGGCGGCTCGACAGGCTGGCCGTGCGGGCGGGTGACCGGGTACGGCAGGGCGACACCTTGTTCGCGCTCGACGCGCAGGCCGAACAGGCGGCGCAGGCCGAAGCCCGGGCGCGCCTGGCCGGCACGCAGGCCCAGGCCGCCAACACCACCAAAGGCCGGCGCAGCGACGAGGTGGCGGTGACCCGTGCCCAGCTGGCGCAGGCCCGGGCCCAGGCCGTGCTGGCGCAGACCGCCTGGGCGCGCCAGCGGGATCTGGTGGCCCAGGGTTTTGTGTCGCAGGCCAGCCAGGACGCCGCCAAGGCCGCGCTGGACCAGGCGAACGCCCGGGTCGCCGAGCTGGAGGCGGCCTTGCGTGTGGCGGCCCTGCCGGCGCGCAGCGATGAGACCGACGCCGCCGAGGCCCAGGCCGAAGCCGCGCGCCAGGTGCTGCGCCAGAGCGACTGGCGGCTGGCCCAGAAGCAGCAGCCCGCGCCCGCCGATGCCCAGGTGGCCGAGGTGTTTTTCCGCGTCGGCGAAACCGTGGCGCCGGGTCAACCGGTGCTGTCGCTGTTGCCACCGGGGGGCGTGAAGGCCCGGTTCTATGTGCCCGAGACCGAAGTCGGCGCGCTCGCCACCGGGCAGTGGGTGGCCCTGGCCTGCGACGGTTGTGGCGAGGCGATTCCGGCGCGCATCATCCGCATCGCCAGCGGCCCGGAATTCACGCCACCCGTGATCTACTCCAACGCCCAGCGCGCCCGGCTGGTGTTTCTGGTGGAGGCCGCGCCGCGCCCGGCCGACGCGAGCCGCCTGCACCCGGGCCAGCCGCTGGACGTGACCCGGTTGGCGCAGGAGCCGAAGTGAACGCCCTCGCCATCGATGTGCGCGGGCTGACCAAGCGCTACGACGGGCGCGCCGTCGTGGACGACGTGACCCTGCAGGTGGGCCAGGGCCGCATCTGCGGTTTCCTCGGCCCCAACGGCAGCGGCAAGACCACGACGATCCGCATGCTCTGCGGCCTGCTGCGGCCCGACGCGGGCGAGGGCCAGTGCCTGGGGCTGGACTTCCGCCGCGAGGCCGCCGCCATCAAGCGCCAGGTGGGCTACATGACGCAGAAGTTCGGCCTCTACGACGATCTCTCGATCCGCGAAAACCTGGACTTCGTGGCCCGGCTGTTCGAGCTACCCGGCCGCCGCGCAGCGGTCGACCGGGCGCTGGAGCAGCTGGGCCTGCAGGCGCGCCAGCGCCAGCTCGCCGGCACGCTCTCGGGCGGCTGGAAACAGCGCCTGGCGCTGGCCGCCTGCCTGATCCACGGGCCGCGCCTGCTGCTGCTCGACGAGCCCACGGCCGGCGTGGACCCCAAGGCGCGGCGCGACTTCTGGGACCAGATCCACCGCCTGGCCGCGCAGGGCATCACGGTGCTGGTGTCCACCCACTACATGGACGAGGCCGCGCGCTGCCACGACCTGGTCTACATCGCCTACGGCAAGGTGCTCGCGCGCGGCAACGAGCGCGAGATCGTGGACGCGGCGGGCCTGAGCGTCTGGGCGCTCGAAGGCGCTGCCGCGCAGGACCTGAGCGAACGCCTGCGCGCGCTGCCCGGGGTGCAGAACGTCGTCGCCTTCGGCAACACGCTGCACGTGGCCGGGCGCGACGCCGCGCTGCTGGCGCAGTCGCTCGGCGCTTTCCAGGGCGAGAGCGGCGTGGTGCTGCACGAAACGCGGGCCAACCTGGAGGACGTGTTCATCAGCCTGATCGACCAGGCGCAGGACAACTTCGGCCACGGCCAGGCAGGGCAGCCATGAAGTGGTTTTCGCCCGCGCGCACCTGGGCCGTGTTCATCAAGGAGTTCCAGCAGATGCTGCGCGACCGGCTCACCTTCGCCATGGCGGTGGGCGTGCCGGTGATGCAGCTGGTGCTGTTCGGCTACGCGATCAATACCGATCCCAAGGGCCTGCCCACGGCGGTGGTCGCGGCCGACGCCGGCCCGCTGGCGCGCAGCCTGGTGGCCTCGCTGCAGAACACCGGCTACTTCAAGGTGGTGCACCAGGGCACCAGCCAAGCCGAGGCCGACGCCCTGGTCGCCACGGGCGAGGTGCAGTTCATGATCGTGATTCCGCCCGGTTTTTCGCGCGACGTGGTGCGCGGCGAACGCCCGGCGGTGCTGGTCTCGGTGGACGCCACCGACCCCTCGGCCTCGGGCAACGCCATCGCCGCGCTCGGCGAGATGACGAACCTGGCCCTGCGCCACGATCTCACCGGCCCGCTGCAATCGCTGCAGAAGGGCGCGGCGCCGTTCGAGCTGAGAATCCACCGGCGCTACAACCCCGAGGGCCTGTCGCGCTACAACATCGTGCCCGGCCTGATCGGCACCATCCTCACCATGACCATGGTGATGCTGACCTCGCTGGCCATGACACGCGAACGCGAGCGCGGCACGATGGAAAACCTGCTCGCCACGCCGGTGCGACCGCTGGAGGTGATGGTGGGCAAGATCCTGCCCTACGTGGTGATCGGCTATGTGCAGCTGTGCGTGATCCTGGGCGCGGCCTGGCTGCTGTTCGAGGTGCCCATGGTCGGCAGCTTCGTGTTGCTGATGGCGATGATTGGCGTCTTCATGGTGGCCAACCTGGCGGTCGGTTTCACTTTTTCGACCATCGCGCGCAACCAGCTGCAGGCGATGCAGATGACCTTCTTCTTTTTCCTGCCATCGATGCTGCTCTCGGGCTTCATGTTCCCGTTCCGCGGCATGCCGGTCTGGGCGCAGTGGCTCGGCGAGGGCCTGCCGCTGACGCACTTCCTGCGCATCGTGCGCGGCATCATGCTCAAGGGCAACCAGGCGCCACAGCTCTGGGCCGACCTCTGGCCCATGCTGCTGTTTCTGGCGATTGCAGGCGCCGTGGCGCTCAAACGCTACCGCCAGACCCTGGATTGACCAGAACCACCCCCGCCGCGCTGCGCGCGACCCCCTCCAGGGGGCAACGCGGTGCGGCCCGGCAAAGCCGGTTCCGCCGCGTTCTGGGTCTGGGCACCTGCTCCGGTCAGATGTTCGGTTGGTAAAACCCGCCGCTCTCAATGGCGGCAAATCACCCGCACCACCGATTCGCGGTGGGTGCGAAAGCCCATGCGCTGGTAGAGGCCCAGGGCGCCGGTGTTGTCGCTCATCACGTGGAGGAACGGGGTTTCGCCGCGCGCGAGCTGGTGCGCGATGAGTTTGCGCATCAGCCGCCGCGCCAGCCCGCGGCCCTGGAAGTCCGGGTGGGTGCAGACGCCGCTGACCTCGCGCAGGGTTTCGGCAAAGCTGCGTTCGCCGGCCATGGCCATCAGGCGTTCGCCGTCGAACAGGCCGAAGTATTCACCGAGCTCGATGGTGCGCGGGCCAAACGGCCCGGGGCGGGTGAGTTCGGCCAGTGCCAGCACCTGGTCCAGGTGTTCCGGGCCCATGGGCCGGGCGTCGGGGGCATCGTCGCGCGCCGGGGCCTCGCCGGCCCAGACCATCTTGTGCATGGTGGTCTCGGCCTCGACCACCCAGCCCGCGGGCGCGGGCCCCGACCAGCCGGCACAGTAAAAATGTTCGTCGGGTCCGCAATGCGGCGTCAGTGCGTCGAAATCGGGCCGCTGCGGGTTGGCAAAGCCGACGATGGGCGAAAAACCCGGGGCGTAGCGGCGGGCGCCGCCCGAGCCGACGGCCCAGTGCGCCTGCGGGCCGGTCAGGGCGTGCCAGAAGATGTTGTCGAGCAGGTGCACCACGGTGATGCCTCCCGGAGGTTCAGCGTCCGCGCAGGAACAGCGCGTCCAGCTCGCGCATGTTCACCTGGCGCCAGGTCGGGCGGCCGTGGTTGCACTGGTCGGAGCGTTCGGTGATTTCCATCTGGCGCAGCAGCGCGTTCATTTCGTCCAGCGTCAGGCGGCGGTTGGCGCGCACCGCGCCGTGGCAGGCCATGGTGGCCAGCAGCTCGTTGCGGGCGCGTTGCACCACGGTGCTGGCGTCGTGCTGGCTCAGCTCGGCGAGTACGCTGCGCGCGAGTTCCACCGGGTCGCCTTGCGCCAGCGTGGTCGGCACGGCGCGCACCGCCAGCGTCCTGGGCGAAAACGGCACCACCTCCAGCCCCAGCATGGCCAGCACCACGCCGCTGTCTTCGGCGGTCGCCACTTCGGTGGGCGTGGCGGCGAAGGTGGCCGGGATCAGCAGCGGCTGGCTGGCCAGCTGCTCGTTGTCCATCTGCTGCTTGAGGCGCTCGTAGACGATGCGCTCGTGCGCGGCGTGCATGTCCACCACCACCAGGCCCTGGGCGTTTTCGGCCAGGATGTAGACGCCCTGCAGCTGCGCGATGGCGCGTCCGAGCGGCCAGTCGCCGGTGGGCAGGGGTGGGCTGTTGGCCGGCTCGCTGCGTATTCCGTCTGTTTGCAACGAGCTTGTCGACGTGCGCGCCGAATCGAACCCTGGAGTGGCTCCCTGAAGGCTGTTGCCCCACAGGGCCCCGAGGTCGCTCACGCGCTGGCCGATGGCGTCGGGCTGCGCGTAGCGCTGGAACGGCAGGGGATTCTGCGCACCGCCCAGCGTGGAGGGCAGGCGCTCGTGTGGCGTCCACGCGCCTGCCGAAGGGGATGGGTTGGCGCCGGCTTCGCCTTGCGGCAACACAGCTTGCGCCGCCGCAGCGGCCGCCGAACGCGGCGCGGCCAGCGCGGCGTCCACCGCGTGGCGCACGGCCTGGTGCACCTCGCGGCTGTCGCGGAAACGCACCTCGATCTTGGTCGGGTGCACGTTCACGTCCACACGCGTCGGGTCCAGGCTCACGTAGAGCGCGTAGACCGGCTGGCGGTGGCCGTGCAGCACGTCCTCATAGGCGCTGCGCGCAGCGTGGCCGATCACCTTGTCGCGCACGAAGCGGCCGTTCACGTAGGCGTATTGCCAGTCGCTGCGCGAGCGCGCCGCGTCGGGCACGCCGGCAAAACCCCAGACGCGCAGGCGCTGCACGCCATCGGCCAGGGCCGTTTCGCCGGGCACGGCGTCGGCCGGCCAGTTGACCGCCACCGCCTGCTGAATGAAGTCTTCGCCCAGCACGTCGGCCAGGCGCTGGCGCAGGGCGTCCAGCGTGCCGCCACCGGCGAGGTCGGCCGCCACGGCGCGCCACTGCGCCACCAGCTTGCCGTCGTGCCAGATTGCAAAGCCCACCTCGGGCCGCGCCAGCGCGTGGCGGCGCACGGCTTCGATGCAGTGGGCGAGCTCGGTGGCGTCGGTCTTGAGGAACTTGCGCCGCGCCGGCGTGGCGAAAAACAGTTCACGCACCTCGACAGTGGTGCCGGGGCCGCGCGCGGTGGGCTGCAGTTCGCCGCTGCGGCCGTCGAGCAGCCAGCCGTGCGCTTCGTCGCCGCTGTCCGTGCGCGTGAGCACCGAGACCTCGGCGATCGAGCAGATGGCGGCCAGCGCTTCGCCGCGGAATCCCATGGTGTGTACCGATTCCAGGTCGCCCAGGCTGGCGATCTTGCTGGTGGCGTGGCGCTTGAGCGCGGTGGGCAGCTCGGTGCGGTGGATGCCCCAGCCGTTGTCTTCCACGCTGATCAGCCGCACGCCGCCGGCCTGCAGGCGCACGGTGACCTGGGTGGCACCCGCGTCGAGCGCGTTGTCCACCAGCTCGCGCACCACCGAGGCGGGGCGTTCGACCACCTCGCCAGCCGCGATCTGGCTGATCAGTTCGTCGGGGAGTTCGAGGATCGGGCGGCGGGTCGGGAGGGTGATGGATGCGTTCACTCGGAAATTGTAGGCGTCGGGACTGGATAATCCATCCCCATGGAAATTGTTCTGACCCTGATCGACTTCGTGCTGCATGTGGACAAACACCTGCAGGTCTTCGTGCAAACCTACGGCGCCTGGGTGTACGCGCTGCTGTTTGCCATCATCTTTGTGGAAACCGGCCTGGTGGTCATGCCTTTCCTGCCGGGCGACTCGCTGCTGTTCATCGTCGGCGCGCTGTGTGGCGCCGGGGTGATGGACTGGTCGCTGGCGGCCGGCCTCATGTTGTTGGCGGCCATCCTGGGTGACCAGACCAACTACAGCATCGGGCGCTATTTCGGTCCCAAGGTGTTCCAGTGGGAGAACTCGCGCTTCTTCAACAAGAACGCGTTCAACCAGGCTCACAACTTCTACGAGCGTTACGGCGGTGTGACCATCATCCTGGCGCGCTTCATGCCTTTCATCCGCACCTTTGCGCCCTTCGTGGCGGGCGTGGCCGAGATGACGCGCAGCAAGTTCACCGCCTACAACGTGGTGGGTGCGGTGGTCTGGGTGATCGGCCTGACCGCAGCCGGCTACTTCTTCGGCAACCTGCCCTGGGTGCAGGCCAACCTGAGCAAGATCATCTGGGCGCTGATCTTCGTGCCGGGGCTGATCGCCATCTTCGGCGGCTGGCGGGCAGCGCGGGCCGAAAAAGCGCGGGCCGCTGCGGCGCCCTGATCAGAACTGCCGCGACCGCGCCAGCGGCGGGTTGGCGCTGAAGTATTTGACGATGCCCCTGAGCAGGGCATCGGCCAGGTCGGTCTGGTATTTGTCGCTGTTGAGCCGCCGCTCTTCGTCCGGGTTGCTGATGAAGGCGGTTTCGACCAGCACGCTCGGGATGTCGGGCGCCTTGAGCACGGCAAACCCCGCCTGCTCCACGTGTGGCTTGTGCAGCTTGCCCACACGTTTCACTTCACCCAGCATCGCGCTGCCGAGCTTGAGGCTGTCCTTGATCTGGGCGGAGGTGCTCATGTCGAGCAGGGCGCGCTGCAAGGTGGCGTCCTTGACCTTGACGTTGATGCCGCCCACCAGGTCGGCCGCGTTTTCCTTGTTGGCCATCCAGCGCGCCGCGGCGCTGCTCGCACCCTTGTTGCTGAGCGCGAACACGCTCGCACCCTGGGGCTGGGGGGTCATGAAAGCGTCGGCGTGCAGGCTGATGAACAGGTCGGCCTTGACGCGTTGCGCCTTGTGCACCCGCGTGCCCAGCGGCACGAAGAAGTCGGCGTCGCGTGTGAGGTAGGCGCGCATCGGGTTGCCGTTGACGCGGGTGGCGTTGATGCGGTCGCGCAGGCGGTGGGCCACCTTGAGCACCACGTCCTTTTCCCTGGTGCCGCCGGGACCGATGGCGCCGGGGTCTTCGCCACCGTGGCCGGGGTCGAGTGCCACGATGATCAGGCGCTCGGTGACGCTGCCGGGGGCTGGTCGCGGCGCGGTTTTTGCGGGCGTTTTTCCGGCGTTCGCGGCGGGTGTTTTGGGCGGGGTGTGTATCGGCTTGTCCGGCGGCGCATGGCCGTTGCGCGCGAGCAGCTCGCCCAGCGGGTCGGCGGCGCCGGCAGCGCTCTGGTCCATGGCGTCGGTTTCGATGCCCAGCAGGCGCGCGGCGCGCGCGCTGGCTTCGTCCAGCTCTTTCAAACGCTGGGCAATCAGTTCTTCGAGCGGGTCGGGCGCGTGGACCGGGTACAGGTCGAACACCAGGCGGTGCTGGTAGGCCGCCACCGGCTGCAGGTTGAACACCTGGGGCTGGATGGCTTGCTTGAGGTCGATGTGCAACTGCACCAGCTTGCCCTTGCGCTGCTCGACGCGGATGCCCGCGATGTTGGGGTCGTCCGGTTTGAGTTGGCCCACCAGCTCGCGCATGCCGTCCGCGAGGTCGATGCCCTCGATGTCCAGCGTCAGGCGCGGCGGGACGTTCACGGTGGTCTGGCGCGCCTTGAGTTCGCCATCCGACTCGATGGTCACGCGCGTGTAGTCCTGCGCGGGCCAGATGCGCACCGCCACCACGCTGGCGCCGCGCGCGATCTGCTGCGTGCCCAGCAGCAGCACCAGCGAGCCGGCTTGCAGCAGGGTGCGGCGGTTCGGACCGTTCTTGCTCTGTGTCATGCCTTCAGTGCTTCCAGCAGGTGCTGGCCAGTGGGGGTGTAGGCGGTGAAACGAACGCGGCGTGCGCTGTCGGCGTCGTCGCTGAATGCAGGGTTCATGGCGTCGGGCTCGATCTGGATGTCAGCGTCCACGGTGGACAGGGTGTCGGCCGCGCGCTCCGGCCATTCCACCAGCTTGAGGCCGGGGCTGGCAAAAAGTTCGCGAAAACCGGCATCTTCCCACTCACGCGGGTCGCTGAAGCGGTAGAAATCGAAATGCCAGATGTGCAGGACCTCGCCGTCCGGCATGAAAGGGCAGTCGATGCTGCTGTGCGGTTCGACCACCGCGTAGGTCGGGCTCTTGATGCGCCCGCGCACGCCCAGGGCGCGCAGCAGGTGGCGCACGAAGGTGGTCTTGCCCGCGCCCAGGTCGCCGTGCAGGGTGAGGGTGGCATGGGCCAGGGCAGGGCAGGTGGCCAGGCGGCTGGCAAAAGCCAACGTGTCCTCTTCGCTGTCCCAGTGAAGCTGCAGCACGGGCACGGCCCCACCCGCCGCCGCTTTATGGGCGTGTGGCGTTCCCAGGCCCGTTTCTACAATGGGCGGAACATGAAAACCGGTTTTGTTGCTGCTCAACTCGTCTCACAGATTCAGGCCTGGGGCCAGGAGCTCGCATTTTCACAAATCGGCGTGACGGGGGTGGATCTTTCTGCGGCCGAACCGGGTCTGAACGCCTGGTTGCAGGCCGGATTTCACGGCGACATGGGCTACATGGCCCATCACGGCATGAAGCGCGCGCGCCCGGCCGAGCTGGTGCCGGGCACCGTGAGCGTGATCACCGCGCGCATGGACTACCTGCCGCGCGAAACCCCCGAAGGCTGGCAGGCGATCGAATTCAGCCGGCTGCAGCGGCCGGGCGAGGCTGTGGTTTCGCTCTACGCAAGGGGGCGCGATTACCACAAGGTCCTGCGTTACCGCCTGCAGAAACTGGCCGAACGCATCGCCATCGAAGTCGGTCCGCTGGGCCACCGGGTGTTCACCGATTCCGCGCCCGTGCTCGAAGCCGAACTCGCCAGCCGCAGCGGCCAGGGCTGGCGCGGCAAACACACGCTGGTGCTCAACCGCGAAGGCGGCTCGATGTTCTTCCTGGGCGAGATCTATGTGGACCTTGCCTTGCCCGCCAGCGAGCCGGTGAGCGAGCATTGCGGCGCCTGCACGGCCTGCATCGATGTCTGCCCGACCCAGGCCATCCTCGGCCCGCAGCGGCTGGACGCGCGGCGCTGCATCTCTTACCTCACCATCGAACACGCCGGGCCGATTCCCGAAGACCTGCGCCCGCTGATCGGCAACCGCATCTACGGCTGCGACGACTGCCAGCTGGTCTGCCCCTGGAACAAGTTCGCGCAGCGTTCCAGCCTGCCCGACTTCGACCCGCGAGAAGGCCTCACGGGTGCCACGCTGATCGAGCTTTTCAGCTGGTCAGAAGAAGAGTTCCTGCGCCGCACCGAAGGCAGCCCGATCCGCCGCATCGGGCATGAGCGCTGGCTGCGGAACATCGCGGTGGCGATGGGGAATGCGCTGTCGGCGGTGGTGGGCGAAGAGGGGGATGTCCTGCGCCAGGCCCTGGTCACCCGCAGCGCCCAGCCCAGTGCGCTCGTGCGCGA
>Ga0156037_1032_pt1 | contig 29316 bp, 26 predicted proteins | sample RifCSPlowO2_02_FD_107691 | JGI IMG/M metagenome (GOLD analysis project Ga0156037, IMG submission 107691) | Burkholderiales bacterium RIFCSPLOWO2_02_FULL_66_35 | reverse complement strand
GCCGCCCAACGTGATGATGATGGGGAAACGCGCCATCAGCTTGATGACCAGCTGGCTGCCCCAGACGATGATGGGGATGGAGATCAGCAGACCCATGACCACCAGCAGCGTCGAGTGTTCGCCCGCGTTCTGTGCGGCACCAGCGATGGCGATCACGTTGTCCACGCTCATCACCAGGTCGGCCACGATGATGGTCTTGATGGCGGCGAGCAGCTTGTCGCTGGTCTGGATGTCGCCGTGACCATCTTCGTCGGGTGCGATCAGTTTCACGCCGATCCACACCAGCAGCAGCGCACCGACCAGTTTGAGGAAGGGCACGTTGAGCAGCGTCATGGCGAACATGATCAGCACCACACGCAGGATGATGGCGCCGGCGGTGCCCCAGATGATGCCCTTGGTGCGCTGCGCGGGCGGCAGCTTGCGGCAGGCCAGCGCGATCACGACCGCGTTGTCGCCACCGAGCAGGATGTCGATGATGATGATCTGTCCCAGGGCGACCCAGAACTGGGGTGATGTCAGGAAATCCATGTGGTCCTCTTGGTGTTGGGGGGAGAGGCCCGGACCGCGGCCGATCTGCGGGCGCTGTCCCATCGCTTGGCGCACGCTGCGAACACAACGAGGCAAGGGCAGGCAGGCCTTGATCGGCCTGGGTGGGCCTATCAAAGGTCTTGCTCAGGCCGGTGACGGATCACCGGGCTCGGATCGCCGGAAGCTGTGCGCTTCGTCCTGACGACGGTCCGAACGGTCATGGTCTGCGGGCCTGTTGGCCGCCACCCTGACCGGAGAGCTACTCCCCTTCGAGTGCCGCGATTGTATAGAGGCCTGCGGCTCCGCGCCCGTCAGGGGCATACGGACTTTCCACAGGCTCACGCGGCGCGGCTGGCTATCATCGTGGCCCCATGGCAGGCATCCACATCTCCGATCTTGAAGCCGCGATCAACTACTGGCGTGAGCGCTCACCCTCGTCGGATGGATTGTCACTGGCCGATCCCGTGCGTGCGCTCGCTGAGCTGTATGCGCGCATGGCGTACCGCCACGAAACCGAAATCGAAGAGGCCAGCTTGTCGCAGCCAGCACGCGAAGCCTGGCTGGCCTGGTTCCAGACCACGCCAGACACCCCCTGCATCGCCATTTGCTCCACCAGCCAGGGGGATGCGGTGTGCAAGGGCTGCGGCCGCAGCTTTGACGAGGTGCAGCGCTGGACCGAGATGACGCCGGGCGAAAAGCGCGCGAGTTGGCGGCGCATCACGCTGGAGGGCACCGCATGGCGCTTCAACCGGTATTCAGAGCGCGCCTTGTAGGTCGGGGGGCGTCAGCCGTCGCTCACTCCAGCAGCGCTTGAAGGGTTGACAACCCAGAACACCGCGGAACCGGCTTTGCCGGGCCGCAGGTGTTGCCCCTGGGGGAGGCGCCGCACGGCGCTTCGGGGAGAGCCGTTCTAAGCCGGCACGGTGTAGGTCGCCTGCGTCACGTTGTCGACGCCACACTCCACCGTGCTGATCCAGTTGATGAACTCCTGCACCGCGGGTCCCGCGATGGGTGCGCCGTGCTGCGGCACGATCATGTGGATCGGCAGCGTGCGCGCCATGTTGGCCCACAGGCGCAGCACCTTGTTGCAGACCATGTAACGGCGGTGGAAGCCCGCCATGCGGGGAAGGTGTTCGGCCAGCGAGGTGATGGGTTTGGCGGCGTCGGCCGACGTGCCCAGCGACACACCGAGGTCGCCTGAAAACAGGATGCGGCTCACGGGATCCCAGAACTGGAAATTGCCTTCGGCGTGCATGAAGTGCGCCGGAATCGCCACCAGTTCCGATCGGCCCAAGGCAATGCGCATGCCGGGGTCGGGAATGCCCACGATGCGCCCCGCGGTCTTGCCGGGTTTGCAGAAGTGCGGCGCGAAGCGTTCCCACAGGGTCGAGATGTAGAGCGTGGCCTGGGTGCTGGTCATCCAGCGGTCGAGCGAGGCGATGATGTCCGGGTCGGCATGCGACGCCAGGATCTCCGTCAGTTTGCTGGGTTGAAAGTAATGCCCGATGGTCAGCAGCAGCTCGTTGTAGGCCACGTTGCCGCCCGGGTCGATGATGGCGCCTTGCTGGCCATCGATCACCAGGAACTGGTTGGCTTGCACCGCTTCACCACCCTCGTCGCTCAGGTGCGCGAACATCAGGCACACGTGGCCGTCTTGGTTGAACAGTTCAATGGCCATGGGGAATGCTCTGGGTTTTTTGGAGGGCGCGACGCAAGCGCGGGACTGTAGGCGCCGCGATTACTGACCGGTTTGCGCTATATCAACCATTCGGCCCACTTTGCCAGCAAAGTCGCACTTTTTGACCAATTGGTCACATAAAAAGGCGACAAAAACAGGAGGATCCGAGGATTTTTTCACGCCATTCTGGGTAAAACGGGCCACCCCGGGCCCGCAGGGATCAGACGCGCTGCGCCAGTTCCGTGGCTTTGCCGACGTAGCTGCCCGGCGTCATGGCTAGCAGGCGGTCTTTTTCGGCCTGGGGAATGTCCAGGCTGCGGATCAGCGCGTGCAGGGCTTCTGCGGTCACGGTCTTGCCGCGCGTGACTTCCTTAAGCTTTTCGTAGGCGCCGGCCACGCCGAACCGCCGCATCACGGTCTGGATCGGCTCGGCCAGCACTTCCCAGGAAGCGTCCAGGTCGGCGGCCAGCGCTTCTTCGTTGAGTTCCAGCTTGCCCAGACCGACGCCCATGGAGTGGTAGGCCAGCACGGCGTAGCCCAGGGCCACGCCCATGTTGCGCAGCACGGTGGAGTCGGTCAGGTCGCGCTGCCAGCGGCTGATCGGCAGCTTCTCGCTCAGGTGCTTGAGCACCGCGTTGGCCAGGCCCAGGTTGCCTTCGGCGTTCTCGAAATCGATCGGGTTGACCTTGTGCGGCATGGTCGAGGAGCCGATCTCGCCGGCTTTCAACCGCTGCTTGAAGTAGCCCACGCTCACGTAACCCCAGATGTCGCGCGCCAGGTCGATCAGGATGGTGTTGGTGCGCGCCACGGCGTCGAACAGCTCGGCCATGTAGTCGTGCGGCTCGATCTGGATGGAGTACGGCTGGAAGGTTAGGCCCAGGCCCAGCGGCTCGGGCGTTTCGATGACCTTCTTGCTGAAGGCTTCCCAGTCGAAATCGGGCCAGGCGGACAGGTGGGCGTTGTAGTTGCCCACCGCGCCGTTCATCTTGCCCATGAGCTTGACGCTGGCGATCTTCTCGCGCGCCGCGACCAGGCGCACCACGACGTTGGCGATCTCCTTGCCTACGGTGGTGGGGCTGGCGGTCTGGCCGTGGGTGCGGCTGAGCATGGGAACGGCGGCAAAAGCGTGGGCCATCTCGCGCAGCTTGGTGATCACGCCATCCAGCGCGGGCAGCAGCACGGCGTCGCGCCCGCCCTTGAGTTGCAGGGCGTGGCTGGTGTTGTTGATGTCTTCGCTGGTGCAGGCGAAATGCACGAATTCGGCGGCCTTTTCCAGTTCGGGGCGGGCGTCGAATTTGGATTTGATCCAGTACTCCACGGCCTTCACGTCGTGGTTGGTGACTTTTTCGATGTCCTTGATGGCGACCGCGTCGGCTTCATTGAAGTTCTTCACCAGGCCCATCAGGTAGGTGCGGGCGCCGGGCGAGAGTGTGGGAAATTCGGCAAAACCGGCGTCGGACAAGGCGATGAACCAGGCGATTTCCACCTGCACGCGGCGGTGCATGTAGCCCTGTTCGCTCATGAAGGGGCGCAGCTGGGCCAGGCGCCCGGCGTAGCGGCCATCCAGCGGCGACAGGGCGGAAACCGGCGACAGGGCCGAGGAGGAAGGGGTGGACGAGGCAGAGGGGGAAGGGGTGGTCGGGCGCATCCCGCCATTGTAGGAGGCGGCCCTGTCGCCGGGCCGCCGTCAGGCGGACGGGTCAACCCGAGCGCCCGCAGCAACCGGGTGTTTTCCCTGCCACGCCTGTCAGCTGCGCGCCGGTGATCGCTCGCTAAAATGGCCGACCCACGGTCATCCGTCCCAACACATCCCTGCTTCATGAAACTCATCGGCGCCATCACCAGCCCCTACGTGCGCAAAGTGCGCATCGTCATGGCCGAGAAGAAGCTGGATTACCAGTTCTTGCCGGAAGACGTGTGGTCCGCCGACACGAAGATCGCCGCGTCCAACCCGCTGGGCAAGGTGCCTTGCCTGGTCATGGAAGGCGGCGAAGCGGTGTTTGACTCGCGCGTGATCGTCGAATACCTGGACACGCTGTCCCCGGTGGGCAAGCTGATCCCGACATCGGGCCGCGAGCGCGCCGAGGTCAAGACCTGGGAGGCGCTGGCCGATGGCGTGCTGGACGCATCGATCCTGGCGCGGCTTGAAGCCACCTGGCCCGGCCGAAGCGAAGAACAGCGCTGCGGCGCCTGGATCGACCGCCAGATGGACAAGGTGCAGGGTGCCCTCAAGTCCATGAGCCAGGGGCTGGGTGAGAAGCCCTTCTGCTCCGGCATCCACCTCAGCCTGTCCGATGTGGCGGTGGGCTGCGCGCTGGGTTACCTGGACTTCCGCTTCCCGGCCATCGACTGGCGCACGCCGTATCCCAACCTGGCCAAGCTCGGCGAGAAGCTGGCGTTGCGCCAGAGCTTTGTGGACACAAGGCCGGATTAAGGCCCACCCCCGTGCCGCGCCCAAGGGCGCGTCACCCCCTCAAGGGGGCGATGCCTGCGGCCTGGCAAAGCCAGTTCCGCGGCATCCCGGGTCTAAGCCCGCGCGCCGGAGACGTCACTGCTTTCTCTGACCTGAGGCTTCAGCTGTTCGCCTTGCGTTTCAGCCAGCGCATCAGCGCGCCCAGCCCCGGCAATTTCTCGTACAGCTCCTCGGCCGCGTCCCAGTAGTCGCGGTGTTCGCTGATGCGGCCGTCTTCTGTCAGGGTCAGGTGTGAGCCGCCATGGATCACCTGCTCGGTCACGGTGTCGAAGCGCTTGAAGCGGAAGCGGAATTCCCAGACCAGAAAGGCCTGCGCGCCATCGACGATTTGCTGCGTCACGACGAAGCGCGGTTCGTGCAGCGCCACGAACATGTGTTTGAAGATCTGCGTGATCGCGGGCACGCCACGCACGTCGTTGAACGGGTCCTTGAAGCGCGCGTCGGCGCTGTAGAACGCTTCCAGCTGCCCCAGGTTACCGGGTGTGAGGGATTCGAACCAGCGGGTGATGCTGGCCACGATGGCGCGGCTGTCTTCGGTTTGCATGCCGGTTTATAGCCCGGTGAAGCGGCGCACGGTCGGGAAGTACGCGCGGTAGGGCAGCAGGCGCAGCAGTTTCATCCAGCGCGTGAAACGCTTGGGGTAGTGGATGTCGAAGGCACCGCGCGCCCAGCCGTCGAGCATGGCTGTCGCGGCCAGGTCGGGCGTGATCAAGGCGGGCATGCTGAAGTGATTTTGTGCCGTCAGCGGCGTCTGCACAAAACCCGGGTGCACCACGCTCACGCCCAGGCCGAGCGGCTCCAGGTCGAGGTACAGCGTTTCGGCGAGGTTGGTGAGCGCGGCCTTGGTCGGGCCGTAGGCCAGGCTCTTGGGCAGGCCGCGAAAACCGGCCACGCTGCTGATGAGGCTGATGTGGCCGCTGCCGTGCGCGATGAGCGCGGGCAACACGGCGTCGAGCACGTTCAGGGCGCCGCTGTAGTTGATGGCCAGGTGCTGCTGCATGTCGGCCAGGTCCATGTGGGTGGCGCGCATCTCGCGGTAGTGGCCCGCGCAATAGAGCACCAGATTCAGCGGACCTTGCGCGAGGATGGCGCGCGCGGTGGCCGCCACGGCGGCGGTGTCGGTCACGTCCAGCGGCCAGGCCTGCACCGGGGGCGGCTCACCGGTGCGGGTGTGTTGAGCCACGAGGCGCTCCAGCGCCGCCGCACCGCGCGCCGACACCATCACGCTGGCACCGCGCGCGATCAACGCTTCGGCCGTGGCCAGGCCGATGCCGCTGGACGCGCCGATCACCCAGACCCGCAGGCCCTGCCAGTCGGTGATGGGCGGGTTGAACGGGCGCAGCGGGGACCAGCCGCGCCGCTGCTGCGCGGGGTGGTCCGTGCGCGCGGCGCCGGGTTCGACAAAACTGCGTTGGGGTGTCATGCGGGTGGCCGGTGGGACAAAGGCTTCATCTCTTGACGAAGGAGAGCGTGACCTCGCCGAGGTGGATGCCGAACTTGCTCATGCTGGCCTTGTTGAGCATCACGTGGTCGTTCATGAGGTACATCCAGTCGTCGAACTGCACCTCGTAAACCTTGCCGTCCACCGGCAGCGCCAGCGTGTAGCCCCAGCGGAAGGCGTTGCCGCGCGCTTCACCCAGGGCGGTGCCGATCACGTCGTCGGCCGTGCCGGTGTAGCGGCCATTGCCCAGGTGCTTGAGGCGCCAGATGCGCTTCTGCGTCGTGCCATCGGAGTAGCTGAAGTCTTCGTCGAGCACGCCGTCTTCGCCGGTCCAGCTGCAGCGCATCACCACGGTGAAACGTTTGACCACCTTGCCCGAGCGGTCGGTGAAGACACCGTAGGCGTCGAGGGTCCCGTTGAAATAGCTGCGCAGGTCGAGTGTGGGCCGGTCGTTCGCGTAGTCCGCAATCTGGGGGCCGGCACAGCCGGTCAGGACGGCCAGCGAGGCCACGCCGGTGGTGAGCATCAGGCGCCGGTTCAGGGTTGTCATGGGTGGGCTTTCAGCGGGTTTGGGGTGGGGTCGGCCATACGTTCTGGCCGGATGAGCAGGGTGTAGAGCAGCGCGCCCGCGGCGAGCTTGAGCGCGCAGGGCAGCAGGCAATAGGCCGCGGTGAGGGTCTGCAGGGCTTCGGGCGAACGGGCGCCCGGCGTGTAGCCGAACCAGGCCAGCAGTGGCAGGGCGAGCCCGGCGGCGAGCGCCAGGTTGAGCTTGGTGGCAAAACTCCACCAGCCGAAATAGGCGCCCTCGCGCTGGCCGCGTTCGCCCAGCTGCCCGATCACACCGGCCAGCATCGCGCCCGGCAGGGCCAGGTCGGTGCCCAGCGCAACGCCCGAGAGCGCACAGACGATCAGGAACGGCACGGCATCGCCCGCGCCGAGCGTGGCGGCCCAGATGAACACCGCGACCGCCAGCGCCATGCCCGCCAGCCAGGTGCGCGCCAGTCCGAACCGGGCCACCGCGCGCACCCACAGCGGCAGCGAGAGCGCGGCAAACAGGAAGTAGGTGGCCAGAAAAGCCGGCTCCAGCGCGGGCGAGGCCTGCAGCCGGTCCTGCACGAAGAACAGCACCAGCGTGGCCGGGATGGCGCTCGCCGTGCCGTTGAGCACGAACACCGCCAGCAGTTTCTGGAACGCAGGCTGGCGCAGTGGCGAGCGGGTCGGTCGCAACGCTGCAGCGGGTGCCGCGTGTTGATCGGAGGCTGATGCAACGGGCACGAGGGAGCGGCTCCAGACCCACCAGCCCAGCGCGAGCAACACGGCGAAGCTGGACACCGTGGCGCCCAGGCCCAGCGTGCCGGGCAGCACCGCGGCGAGCAGCACGCCCAGCAGCGCCAGCCCCTCGCGCCACGCCACCACGCGGCTGCGCTGTGCTTCGTTGCCGCCGAGCCGTGCGCCCCAGGCCTGGTGGGCCACGCTCACGACGCTGAACGCGGTGTAGGTGATCGCCATCACGCCGCCGGCCCAGCCCAGCAGGGCGGCCATGCCGTGGTCGAGCACGGCGGCGGGCGGAAACAGCAGGCCCCACAGCCCGAGTGCCAGCACCACCGCGGCCAGCGCCGCGGCGCCCAGCACCGCGCCCGTGGAGCGCGCAAAGAGGCGGTCGCACCAGCGGCCGATCCAGGGGTCGAGCACGGCGTCGATCAGGCGCGCCCCGAGCAGCACCACACCCAGCGCCGCCAGCGGCGCGGCGAACTCGCGGGCGTAGTGGTTGGGCAGGATGACGTACAGCGGCAGCGCCACGAACGCCAAGGGCAGGCCCAGCAGCCCGTAGCCCAGGCCGTGTTGCCAGCCACCGGGCGCGGTGAAGCTCGCAGCGGGCTCGGCGGCTGGCGTTGGGAAGTTCATGGCTGTCGCGCCTGGGCCAGCGGCTGCAACAGGTTGTCGCGCATGCGCGGCTGAGAGGTCTTGGGCGACAGCCAGATGCCGAAGAACAGGCGGGCGAAGCCGGCGTCGGCGATCTCGCCACGCCACTGGCCGTTCAGGTAGAAGCGGGCGCCGCTGCCCGGCACGTGCACGCCGGTGATGCGGTCGCCGCGCTGCACATCGGGGAACAGCGCGCTCATGGCCGCCAGCCACTGGGCAGCCTGCGCCGGGCTGACGCTGGCGAGGCCACGCATTTCGTCGATCGATCGCTCGGCGATGTCGCGCCCCTTGAAGCTGCGCAGGTAGCTCAGCTCCAGGCCGAAGCGGTGCTCGGCGTAGCGCTGTGCGTCAAAGCCCGGCGCGGTCCACAGGCTGGCGTCGTAGACCTCGAAGCCCCACACCCGCAGCCGCGCCTGGCCCACCGCCCGGTGCTCCTTGAGCGCCGCATCCACCGTGGGTTCTGGTGTGTTGGCCAGCAGCGCCGCGCCGGGCGCACCGGCCAGCGCCAGCGCCAGCCAGAGGGCTCGTGCGTTCGGGCGGTGGGTGTTCATGGCGGACTCCAGTGGGCAGGTGGTCAAGCGGTCAGGCGGGTTTGCGCAGCGTGAACTGCACGACGTCAACGTTGCCCTCGGCGAACGCCGCTTCGCAGTAGGCGAGGTAGAACTCCCAGATGCGCAGGAAGCGCTGGTCGAAACCGAGTTGCAGCACGCGCTGTTGCTGGTGCAGGAAGGCGTCGCGCCAGATCTGCAGCGTGCGCGCGTAGTCGGGCCCGAAAGCGAACTGGTCGACCACCTCCAGACCGGCGCGCTGTGCCTCGGCGCGGAACGCGCTCGGGCATGGCAGGCAGCCGCCGGGAAAGATGTACTGCTGGATGAAGTCGGTGCCCTGGATGTAGCGGTCGAAGTGATCGTCGGCGATGACGATGCTCTGGATGCAGGCGCGGCCACCGGGTTTGAGCAGGCGCGCGACCGACTGGAAGTAGGTCGGCCAGTACTCGCGGCCCACGGCCTCGACCATTTCGATCGAACAGATCGCGTCGTAGGGGCCGTCGTTGATGTCGCGGTAGTCCTGCAAGCGCAGATCGGCACGGGACGATGTGCCGAGCCGCTCCAGGCGCTGCTGCGCAAACGCCAGCTGCTCGGTGGACAGGGTCACGCCGGTGAGCGCGGCGCCGAATTCGGTGGTGGCCATCTCGGCCAGCGCGCCCCAGCCGCAGCCGATCTCCAGCACGCGGTGGCCGCTCTGCACGCCTGCCATGTTGAGCGCACGCCGCACCTTGGCGTGTTGCGCGGCCACCATGTCCTGTTCCGGCGTTTCGAACAGGGCCGACGAGTAGTTCATCGTGCCGTCGAGCCAGAGCTCGTAAAAGGCGTTGCCCAGGTCGTAGTGCGCGTGGATGTTCTTGCGGCTGTTGGTTCTGGAGTTGCGGTTGAGCTTGTGTTTGATCCAGTAGGCGAGGCGCCCGAACCACGAGCCGTAGATCACGTCTTCGATGTCGCGCCGGTTGGCGATGAACAGGCGCAGCAGGTCCGTGAGGTTCGGCGTGTGCCAGTCGCCCGCGAGGTAGCTTTCAGCGAAGCCGATGTCGCCCGATTTGAGGGCCGCGCCGAACACCTTCCAGTTGTGAAGGGACAGGCTGGCGTGGATGCCTTCTCCATGGCCGAAGCGCTGCACCGAACCATCGGGCAGTTGCAGCGTGAGGCTGCCGTGGCGCAGGCGCTGCAGCAGTTGCAGCGTGCTGCGGGCGGCGGCGGGGGCGTTGCGGGGCAGGGCGAAACCGGCGTTGGGGGCGGTGGTGCTGTTCATGGCGGCGGTGGGCAGCGGTGAAGGATCAGAGGGCAGGCGGTGGGGCATCGCCCGCGGTGACGAAGTCGCGCGGTGGCTCGGGCTGGCGGAAAAAGGGCGCGCGCTTGATCCACAGGCGCAAGGCCTGCCAGTGGATGCGCGCGATTACGCCGAAGGTCATGGCCGGGTAGCGCCACAGCGCGCGGCGCACGGTCTGCGCGTCCAGCGCTTGCAGCTGGCCGCTGACGCTGGTGTTGATCAGCACAGGTCCGCCGGGCGCGTCGAAATAGTCGATGCGCGCCACGGTGCGGTCGTGTCCGTCGACGGTGCTGCGCATGAAGACGAAGCGGTACTGGCCACGCACCGGGCAGAAGGGCGAGACGTGGAACACCTTGTCCGCCGTGCAGGGCACGCCGTAGACCGGGTTCTCCAGCAGGTAGCAGTGGCGTTCGCCGAAGGTGTTGTTGACTTCGGCGACCACGGCGCGCAGCGAGCCGTCGGCGCGGTGGGCGTACCAGAAGCTCACCGGTTTGAAGCTGTAGCCGAAGACGCGCGGGTAGGTGTGCAGCCAGACTTCACCGGCTGCATCGTCGATGCCGTGTTGCTGCAGCAGTTCGTCGAGCCAGGCCAGGCTGTCGCTGCGGCCGTCGCCGTGGTCGGCGTCGCGGAAAGCGAGCGCGGCGCGGCGGTTGCGCGCGAGTGCGCCGTTGCCGTGCGCTCGCAGGCTGCGCATCGGCAGCATCAGGAAGTAGGTCGGGTAGGCGAAGGCGTGGCGCTTTGGCCGGTGGCGCGTGTGGCGCACCTGGCCAAAGCCGATCTGTGGCGGCTGGAAAGGCGTGCTGCGCACGGTGTTCACGCGAACACCCCGGGCAGCGCGGCGCGGCGGGCGGCGGCTTCGCTGCTGGCGGGCTCCAGCAGGTGCGCGTCGATCAGCGCACGGGCCGCGTGCAGCCCGGCTTTCAGGCCGTCTTCGTGGAAGCCGTAGCCCATCCAGGCACCGGCGAAATACGTGTGCCTCTGGCCCTGCAGCGCGGGCATCCGTGCCTGCGCGCGGATGGCGTCGAGGTCGAACACCGGGTGGGCGTATTCGAATTCCCCATGCACCAGCGCCGGGTCGATGGCGCGCTGCGGGTTGAGCGACACCACGACCGGCTGCTGCACCGGCAGCGGCTGCAGCTGGTTGAGCCAGTAGTGCAGGCAGACCTGGGTGGACGTTTTGTCCGCGCTGGGCGCGCGCTCGTAGTTCCAGGCCGCCCAGGCCTTGCGTTCGCCGGGCAGCACCGAGGCGTCGGTGTGCAGCACGGCGCGGTTGGGCTGGTAGCGGATGGCGCCAAGCGCGGCGCGTTCGTCCGGCGAGGCGGCGTCGCCCAGGATGGCCAGCGTCTGGTCGCTGTGGCAGGCCATCACGATGGAGTCGAAGCGTTCGACCCGGCCTTCGGTCACCACGCGGACGCCGTCGGCGTCGCGCAGCACCTGCTGCACCGGCGCATTCAGGCGCTTGTCGGCGATGCCGGCCACGATCTTCTCCACGTACTGCCGCGCGCCGCCGGCCACGGTGTGCCACTGCGGGCGGTTGGTGATCTGGATCAGGCCGTGGTTGTGGCAGAAGCGCACCATGGTCGCCACCGGGAACTGCAGCATCTGGTCCGTCGGGCAGCTCCAGATGCAGCCCATCATGGGCAGGAAGTACCAGTCACGGAATTCGTCGGAGAAGCGCTGTGCGCGCAGGAAGTCGCCCAGCGGCTGCAGCAGCGGGCTGTCGGGCGCCAGGTCTTCGCCGCGCTGCGCCAGCTGCGTGCAGACGCGGTTGAAGCGCACGATGTCGGCCAGCATGCGCCAGAAACGCGGGTTGCCGAGGTTGCGTCGCTGAGCGAACACGGTCGCCAGGCTGGAGCCGCTCCATTCGAGCGCGCCACCGCCGGGTGCGGCCCCCGGCGCCTGCACCGAAAACGACATGTCCGATGGGGCCGTCGGCACCCCGAGCTGCGCGAACAGCGCCAGCAGGTTGGGGTAGGTGCGTTCGTTGAGCACCAGGAAGCCGGTGTCCACGCCGAAGGTGACGGCCTGGCCCTTGGCGTCGGGCAGGGTCATGTCGACCGTGTGGGTGTGCCCGCCGAAATAGGCGCCTGCTTCGAACAGTGTGATGTCGGCCAGACCGGCCAGGGTGTGGGCCGCAGCCAGACCCGAGATGCCGGAGCCGACGATGGCGACGCGTCGCAAAGGCAGGCGGGCTTGGCCGCCGAAGATCGACGAGAGGGGGTCGGCGTACACGGCTCAGACCCCCTCGGCCCGAGGGGCCGGAAAACAAAGGCCTGCGAAGCGCCCCGAAACGAAGGAGGGAGGGAGGGAGGAGGAGGAGTTCCGCCTCGGGATTGCATCCGGACACATGTCCGGAAGGCTTCGCAGTGCAAAAACGTGGGCTGTCGGTCGCGCAAGCTTGCGCACAGCCATGGGGGTATGGAGGACCGGCGGTTGAAAAAAGTTCCGTAACCGTGTGTGCATGGTGCTTCCGGCGGTGTGATCGGTGGTCGAATAAGTCGTTGAGTTCTTGTTTTGAACTTCAACGTTTCTATTGTGACCGATCAGTCACTATTTGTCCGAAAGATTTTTCTGCATGACCATGAGCTCAGCATGGTTTCAGGTGGCGCCCCCTGGGAGGGGGCGTGCGCAGGCCGTTGGATCAGCGACCCGCGGCGCTGGGCGCCGGGGGCAGACCGGCGAGCCGCCAGAACGGACCCCAGGTCGCGGCCAGGCCGAGCAGCAACCCCCAGGCCGCGGCGCTCAGGTGGCCCGCCTGCACCACCGACATGTCGTTGGCGCCGTCCCACACCACCGGGTACGCCCAGCCACGCTCCAGCAGCAGCTTGCCCAGCAGCACCAGCGCCAGCAGGCCGCCCCAGCGTTTCGCTTTCGGGATCGGTATGCGCCGGCGCAGCAACTGCACCGCCAGCACCGCGACGCCCGCGTGCAGCAGGCCCGACAGGCCCACCGCGTAGCCGATCTGTGGCCACCACAACAGGCTCAGCTGCCCCAGTGGCCAGGCCAGCAGCCAGGCCAGCGTGCAGGTCCAGTTGGGCCGGACCACCCAGGCGAAAGCGGTCAGCGCGCCCAGCGCGATCTGGTTGAAGATCAGTTGCGGGGTGTTCAGGTGCACCCAGGCGCTGGTCCACAGCGTCCAGGGCTGGGCGGTCCAGCCATCGGCGCGCCAGATGAAGACGTCCACAACGCCCTCGCGCGCCCACCACAGCAACATGCTGGCCACCGCGTGCAGCCCGCACAGCAGCAGCCAGCCGCCCGAGCGTTTCATGCGCCGGGCGTGCCCAGCACGTGTTGCCAGAGCGCCTGCACCGCCGCCGATTCCGACACCACCATCGCGGCATCGACCTGCGTGGGCGCTTCATCGAGCCGGGCGCGGTGCTGGATCTGGCGCAACACGCGGTAGGCGTCCGACGCGGCCTGGCCCATGCCCGGCCGCAGCAGGCCCACCGCTTCGGCGCGCTGCAGCAGATTGATGTTGCCTGAGTTGGCGCGCAGCTCGGGGTGCGCGCGCGACTGCGAGAGCACCAGGAACTGCACCACGAACTCCACATCCACCATGCCGCCATGGCTGTGCTTGACGTCGAACATGGCACCGCGCACCGGGTGCGCCGCACGCACCTTCTCGCGCATCGCCACGATCTCGGCCGCCAGCGCCCGCGCATCGCGCGCGGCGGTGATCACCGATTCGCGGATCGCGTCGAAGCGCGCAAACATCGCCGGACTGCCCAGCACCGCGCGTGCGCGGGTCATGGCCTGGTGTTCCCAGGTCCAGGCCGTGTTGCTGCCGCGCTGCTGCTGGTAGTTGGCGTAGGCGGTGAAGCTGGTCACGAGCATGCCCGAGTTGCCGTTCGGGCGCAGCGCGGTGTCGATCTCGAACAGGTCGCCCTCGCCGGTCTTGACCGTCATCCAGTTGATCATCTTGCGCACGAAGGCGGCGTAGATCTCGCCGGCGTTCTCGTCTTCGTCCTCGTAGACGAACACGATGTCGAGGTCGCTGCCATAGCCCAGCTCCTTGCCGCCAAGCTTGCCGTAGCCGATGATGGCAAAGGCCGGTTCTTCGCGGTGGCGGTTCTTCAGGCGGCCCCAGCACCAGCGAGCCGTCACGCGCAGCATCGTGTCGGCCAGGGCCGAGAGGTCGTCGGCCACCTGCTCCACGGTGAGCACGCCTTCCAGGTCGCGCGCCAGCGTGCGGAACACCTCGGCGTGGTGGGCCCGGCGCAGCAGGTTGAGCAAGGCTTCTTCGTCGTCTTCGTCGGTGGACCGCAGCGCGTCGCGGCGGTTTTCCAGCTCGGCTTCGAAGTTCACCGCATCGAAGCGGTCGGTCAGCAGCTGCTGGCTCGCCAGTTCGTCGATCACGCCCGGGTGTTTCAGCAGGTAGCGCGCCGGCCACTTGGCCGCGCCCAGCAGGCGCAGCAGCCGCTCGTGCACCGAAGGCCGTTCCTGCAGCAGTGCCAGGTAACTCTCGCGGCGCAGCAGCGGCTCGATCCAGTCCGCCAGGCGCAGTGCCGCCTGCTCGTTGACGCGGCCTTCTTCCAGCCAGGCGCCGGTGCGTTCCACCAGGCGCACCAGGCGCTTGCGGGCGTCTTCGCGCAGCGCCAGCACGCGCGGGTGCTCGCACCACTGCGCCACCTTGGCGGCAAAGGCCTCGGGCAGTTGCGGCAACACGCTCTGCAGGCTGTCGACCGCGCTGCGGGTGGCGCCGTTCCTGCCGTTGCAGCCCGCGCCGTTGCAGCCGCCGGTCGTGCCGCCGAGCAGGATGTCGAACTCCTGCGCCACGGTTTCGCGGTGCGCGTCCAGCGTGCGCAGGAACTCGCACACCGTGGCGCAGCCCATGGTGGCCGCGAGCCAGGCCAGGTCGTCGTCGCGCGTGGGCATCACGTGGGTCTGCTGGTCGTCGAGGTACTGGATGCGGTGTTCCACCCGGCGCAGGAAGTCGTAGGCGGTGGCCAGCGCCTCGGCTGTGGCCGGGGGCATCAGGTTGGCCTTGCACAGGCGCTGCAGCGCGTCCAGCGTCGGGCGCGTGCGCAGCTCGGGGAACTGGCCGCCACGCACCACCTGCAGCAGCTGCACGGTGAATTCGATCTCGCGGATGCCGCCGCGCGAGAGCTTGACGTCGTTGGCCCGACCGGGGTTGCCCGCCGCGCGCTTGGACGCGTGGTCGCGGATCTGGCGGTGCAGGCTGCGCAAGGAATCGAAGACGTTGTAGTCCAGGTATTTGCGGAACACGAAGGGCAGCACCGCGCTGCGCAAACCGTTCGAGCTCTTGTCGCGCACGCAGGCGGCCGGTGCGATCAGCCGGCTCTTGAGCCAGGCAAACCGCTCCCATTCGCGCCCCTGCACCAGGAAATATTCTTCCAGCGCGCCCAGCGACACCGCGCTCGGCCCCGAGTTGCCGTTGGGCCGGAGGGCCAGGTCGACGCGGAACACATTGCCGTGTTCGGTGGTCTCACCCACCGTGTTGTAGATGTGTTTGACGGCCTTGCCGAAGTACTCGTGATTGCTGATGCGGTTGCGCCCCTGCTCGTTGCCGGCGGTCTCGCCATCGTGGTCGTAGACGTAGATCAGGTCGATGTCGCTCGACACGTTGAGCTCGCGCGCGCCGAGCTTGCCCATGCCGATCACCCACAGCTGAGCCCGGGTGCCGCCCTCAGCCAGCGGCGCGCCATACAGCGCGTCGAGTTCGGCAAAGGCCAGGGTGCAGGCGGCGTCGAGCGCGAGTTCGGCCAGTTCGGTGACCGCGCGGGTCACCACCTGGAGCGGGGCGTCCTGCTCGCAGTCGAGCACCACCAGGCGCTCCAGCACCAGCTGGCGCAACACGCGCAAGGCCGCGGGCATGGCCAGACCGCGTTCCAGCAGTTGCGCCAAACAGGCCTGCATGCTGGCGTGGACCGGGGCACCCGGTGGCAGGCAGTCCAGCTCGCTGGCGTAGCGCCTGCGCACGCGCTGCACGAAGCGGGAATAGGCGGCCTCGCGGTGGGCCTGTGTCAGGGCATCCATGCAGGGTGCGACCGGTGGCACATTTGTTGACAAGGCGGAATCGAGTGCTGGGGAACCGATGTTGGGGCTGGCCGTCATAATTTGCAGTGGATATGAATCAACGCCCGGCATCTCTCGCGTCTGCCACGAGAACACCCCAACAAACCCTTTCAGTGACCGCGCGGCTTCTGTTGTGGATGGTGCTGGCCGCCTGGGGCCTGTTTGCGCTCACTGTCGGCGCCTTGCATTTGTGGATTGTGCCGCGAATCAACGACTGGCGCCCTGAGCTGGAAAGCTGGGCCACCCGGGCAGTGGGGGTACCCGTGAAGGTCGGCGCCATCCGCGCCCGGACGGCGGTGGCGGGCGACGGCGGGAGCGCCGGTTTCCTGCCCAGCCCGGTGCCGGCCTTCGAGCTCACCGATGTCCGGCTCTTCGACCCGGCGGGGCGCGAGGCCCTGCACCTGCCCAGCGTGCAGGCCGCGGTGTCCGTCCCTTCGCTCTGGCGCCTGGGCTTCGAACAGCTGGTGATCGCTTCGCCCGTGCTCGACGTGCGGCGCACCGCCGAAGGCCGCATCGAAGTCGCGGGCCTGGACTTCTCCGGTCCCGCGCCGGACGACAACGCCGCCGCCGACTGGTTCTTCGCCCAGACCGAGTTCGTGATCCAGAACGGCGTCGTGCGCTGGACCGACGACCTGCGCGCGCAGTCGCCGCTGATCCTGACGGCCCTCGACTTCGTGGCCCGCAACGGGGGCCGCAACCACCAGTTCCGCCTCGACGCCACCCCGAGCCCCGAATGGGGCGAGCGCTTCAGCCTGCGGGGCCGAATGCGCGAGCCGCTGCTCGACCTCATCCGCGGCGACAGCGAAACCACGCCCTGGCACAGCTGGAGCGGCGAGCTCTACGCCGATTTCCCCAAGGCCGACGTCTCGCGCCTGCGCGGCTACCTCGACCTCTCGGCCTGGCAGGCCGACGTGCGTTCCGGCCAGGGCGCCGTGCGCGCCTGGGCCGACGTCGCCAAGGGCCGCATCACCGGCGTCATCACCGACCTGGCGCTGCAGGACGTGGCCACGCGGCTCGGACCGAAGCTGCCCGAACTCGCGCTGGCCGAGCTGCACGGCCGTCTGAGTGCCCAGTGGAACGACGCCGGTTTTGAGATCGCCAGCGACAACCTGCGCTTTCGCACCCAGGGCGGCGAAGACTGGCCGGGCGGGCAACTGCGGCTGCGGCACCAGGCCGCTCGGGGTAACCAGCCCGCCAACACCAGCCTGAACGCCGACCGCATCGAGCTCGCTGCGCTGGCCGCCGTGGCCACGCGCCTGCCACTGCCCGAAGCCAGCCGCACCCTGCTGGCCAACCTGCAGCCCGCTGGCCGCATCGAAGCCCTTGACGCCAACTGGGAAGGCGTGGCACCGGCTGGCGCCGAAGCGGGCAGCGGCAACGCGTCCGCGCCTGCACCCGCTGCCTGGCGCCCCGAGCGCTACCGCGCCAAAGGCCGCGTGCTCGGTCTCGCGCTCGCGGGTCAGGCGCGCGCATCGGTGGCCGGCCAGCGCCCGTTGCCCGGGCGCCCCGGCGTCCAGGGCCTCACCGCCGATGTCGACCTCAACCAGGACGGCGGCCAGGCGCGTCTGCAGATCGCCGATGGGTCGGTCGACCTGCCCGGCGTGTTCGAAGAGGTGCGCGTGCCGCTCACCCGGTTCACGGCCGACGCCCGCTGGCGCGTCGCCGGCGAGCGCATCGACGCCTGGCTGGACAAGGTGCGCCTGGCCAACGCCGACGCCGAAGGCACGGCCAGCGTGCACTGGCACACCAGCGACCCCGCCACCAGCCCCTCGGACGCGCGCTTCCCCGGCGTGCTCGACCTGACCGCGCGCCTCACCCGCGGCGAAGCCACCCGCGTGCACCGCTACCTGCCGCTCGCCGTTGGCCCGGACGCGCAGCGCTACGTGCGCGACGCCGTCAAAGGCGGGACGGTGGGCCCGGTTGACTTCCGCATCCAGGGCGACCTCTGGGACGTCCCGTTCAACCAGCCCGGTGCGCGTGGCGAATTCCGCATCACCGCGCAGCTCAAGGCGGTGAACTTCGCCTACGTGCCACCCTTCCTTCAGAGCGAGGGTGACCCTGCCTGGCCCGCCCTCAAGGGCGTCAACGGCCAGCTCGTGCTCGACCGCGCCGCCCTGCGCCTGAGCCAGCTCGATGCCGGGCTCGACGGCGCGCCCGGCGTGCGCCTGAGCCAGGCCGAGGTCGCCATCGCCGACCTGGTCCGCGCCCCCGTGCTCACCGTGTCCGCCAGCGCCCAGGGCCCGGCCACCGAGGTGCTGGGCTTCGTGCGCACCTCGCCCGTCAACTTCTTCACCGGCCAGGCGCTGGAGCGCGCCACCATCAACGGCCCCGCCCAGGTGCAGTTCAAGCTGCAGCTGCCGCTGGAGCAGGTCGACAAGACCACTGTGCAGGGCAGCGTGGTGTTCGCGGGCAACGACCTGCAGATCACGCCCGATGCCCCGCTGCTCGGGCGCACCACCGGCCGCCTGAGCTTCAGCGAATCCGGCTTCACCATCGCCGACGCCCAGGCCCGCGTCTACGGCGGCGAGCTGCGGTTTGGCGGGGGCATGGTGCCCGTGGCCCGGGGCACGCCGCGCATCCAGTTCCGCGGCCAGGGCAGCGCCAGCGCCCAGGGCCTGAGCGAAGGCGGGCTGGGCTTTGTCTCGCGCCTGTTTGGCCAGGCCAGCGGCAACGCCAGCTACAGCGCCGAACTCGGCTTCCGCGCCGGCGTGCCTGAACTCGTGGTCACCAGCACTCTGCAGGGGCTCGCCATCAACCTGCCCGCGCCGCTGGCCAAGGCCGCCGCCGACAGCCTGCCGCTGCGCTACGAGAACCGCGTGCTCTCGGTGCTGGCCGATCCCTCGGGCGAAGTCGCGCGCACCGACAGCCTGTCCGTCGTGCTCGGCCCTCCGGGCCAGCCGCTGGCCGAACTGCGCTACGAGCGCGACATCACCGCCGGCGAACCGCGCGTGCTGCGTGGCAGCATGGCCGCCGGGCTCGACGCCGGCGAAACCGTCACGCAGCCGGCCACCGGCGTGCAGGCCAACATCCGCTTCCAGCGCATCGACGCCGACGCCTGGGAGCGTGTCTTCACCGCCACCACCGGCACCGACGTGCGCGCCAGCGTGCAGTCGCCCAGCGCCGCCGACAGCGCCAGCCTGGGCTACCTGCCGTCGAGCCTGGCGGTGCGCGCCGGCCAGCTCGTGGTCAGCGGGCGCAGCTTCACCGACGTGGTGGTCGGCGGATCGCGCGAAGGCAACCTGTGGCGCGCCAACGTCGACGCGGACGAACTCAACGGCTATATCGAATACCGCCAGCCCGCCGGCAACAACGCAGGCAACGTCTACGCGCGCCTGGCCCACCTCAACCTCGCACCGGCTGCCGCCGCCGACGTCGAACAGCTGCTGCAGCAACCCACCAGCATGCCCGCGCTGGACATCGCGATCGAAGACCTCGTGCTCTCCAACCGCCGCCTGTCCCGCGTGGAGATCGTGGCGCAGAACCGCGGCACCGCGGCGCGCACCCGCGAATGGCAGCTCACCAAGCTCAACATCGACACCCCCGAAGCCCAGCTCTCCGCCACCGGCAGCTGGGCCCTGCCCGACAACAGCGCGGGCACCGTGCGGCGCACCGCGCTCAACTTCAAGCTCGACATCCAGGACGCCGGCCTGCTGCTCACGCGCTTTGGCCGCCCCGGGGTGGTGCGCGGCGGCAAGGGCCAGATCGGCGGCAACATCGCCTGGGTCGGCTCGCCCATGACGCTGGACTACCCGAGCCTCTCCGGCCAGCTCAAGGCCGACGTGCAGAGCGGCCAGTTCCTCAAGGTCGAACCCGGCGCCGCCAAGCTGCTTGGCGTGCTCAGCCTGCAGGCGCTGCCGCGCCGCCTGGTGCTGGATTTCCGCGATGTGTTTTCCGAGGGCTTTGCGTTCGACTTCGTGCGCGGGGACGCCTCGATCGAGCAGGGCGTGGCCCGCACCAACAACCTGCAGATGAAGGGCATCAACGCCGCCGTGCTCATGGAAGGCAGCGCCGACATCGCGCGCGAGCAGCAGGATCTCAAGGTCGTCGTCGTGCCCGAGATCAACGCCGGCACCGCCGCCCTCATCGCCACCGCCATCAACCCCGCCATCGGCCTGGGCACCTTCCTGGCCCAGTTCCTGCTGCGCCAACCGCTGCAGAGTGCCACCACGCAGCAGTTCCACATCACCGGCAGCTGGGCCGATCCGCAAGTCGAGAAACTAGAGAAAAAATGACCCCCCCGCGCCGCCTGCGGCGTCACCCCCCCGGGGGGCAACGCGAGCGGCCTGGCAAAGCCAGTTCCGCCGCGTTCTGGGTGAGGCACTTGCGCCGGACAGGCTTCTGGTTATTGTTACTGCGGTACAAACGAGCGGTCACGGATTCGTCATCGGGATAGAAACAAGGAGTTCTCATGAAAGTCGCCGCCATCCAGATGGTCTCGGGCATCAGTCTCGACGCCAACCTCAGCGCCGCGCGCGCCCTGCTGGACCAGGCCGCCCATTGCGGTGCCGAGCTGGCCGTGTTGCCCGAGTACTTCTGCTTCATGGGGCAGAACGACGCCGACAAGCTGCTGCTGGCCGAAACTCCGGGCCTGGGCACGGTGCAGGACTTCCTGTCCGACACCGCGCGCGAACTCAAGCTGTGGATCGTCGGCGGCACCCTGCCCATGGCCACCGACGACCCGACCCACGCCGCCAACGCCTCGCTGGTCTATTCGCCCAAGGGCGAATGCGTCAGCCGCTACGACAAGATCCACCTCTTCCGCTACGACAACGGTCGCGAGAGTTACGACGAAGCCAGCGTGCTGCGCGCGGGCGAGACCCCCACCGTCTTCGACTGTCCCTCGCGCCAGGGCCAGAGCTGGCGCGTCGGCATGAGCGTCTGCTACGACCTGCGCTTCGGCGAGCTCTACCGCATGCTCGCGGCCGACCTGCTGCTTGTGCCCGCCGCCTTCACCCACACCACCGGCCAGGCGCACTGGGAAGTCCTGCTGCGCGCGCGCGCCATCGAAAACCAGGCCTACGTCATCGCCAGCGCCCAGGGTGGCAACCACGAAAACGGCCGCCGCACCTGGGGCCACAGCATGGTCATCGACCCCTGGGGGCAGGTCATGGCGATGCAGGCCGAAGGCCCCGGCGTCGTGCTCGCCGAGCTTGACATGGCGCGTCTGCACAGCGTGCGCGAACAACTGCCCGCCTTGCAGCACCGTCGTCTTTGATGCCTGAGGTCGCACCCCGCGAGGCCACGCCCGGTGGCCTGCGCCCGCGCCGCCGGCTGCTGTGGGTGGCTTTGCTGCTGCTGGTGCTGGCCCTGCTGGGGGTGCTGGTCTTTCTGGCCGCCGAATACGAAGAGGTGCGCGACCAGTCCGCGCTCGAAGCCGACGCCGAAGCCCTCAGCAGCGACATCCGCAGCGCCCTGGTGCGCAACGTGCAGACCCTGCAATCGCTCTACAGCCTCGCGGCCAGCCCTGGCGCCTGGTCTGCGCCGGCCGGCGAGGTGCTGGCCGAGCACCGCGAGATGGTGCGGCTGGAGTGGCGCGACAACGCCCGCGCGCTCATCGCCCACCGCGACACGCCCTACCTGGCCGACCTCTTCAGCTACCTCGACCGCTCCCAGGCCCTGCCCGACATGCGCCAGGCCTGCGACAACGCCCAGCGCAGCTCCGGCCCCTCGTACTCCCCAAGCTATTTCTGGCCCATGAACGGCGGTCTCGGCCTGGAGCTCATGGACATGTGCCTGCCCGTCGTGCGCAACGGCAAGCCCGCGGGCTTCCTCGTCGTCACCTACTCCCTGCCCGGACTGCTCGCCGAGCTGGGTAACAGGACCCTGCTGCGCGGGCGCGGTCTGGCCTTCGTCGACAACGACGGCACCCGCCTCGCCCTGCACAGCACCGTCACCGGCAACCGCCGCACCCAGACCGCGCGCGCCCTGCTCGACCTGCCCGGCCACACCCTGCTGCTGCGCCTGGAGAGCCCGCGCATCGGCACCGGCGCCGCTTTCGGCCTGCTGCCCAACGTGCTCACCGCCGTCGTCGGCGCGCTCTCGCTGGCCCTGCTTGCCGTGCTCGGCCTGCTCGGGCGCGACATGCGCCTGCGCCAGCGTGCCGAACACGAACTCGGCGACGCCCTGGCCTTTCGCAAGGCGATGGAGAACTCCCTCGTCACCGGCCTGCGCGCGCGCGACATGAGCGGTCGCATCACCTACGTCAACCCCGCCTTCTGCCAGATGGTCGGCTTGCCGCCCGAGCAACTCATCGGCACCGGCCTGCCCGCGCCCTGGTGGCCGCCCGAACTGGTGGACGAATACCAGCAGCGCCAGGCCGTGCGCCTGGCCGGTCAGACCCTGCCGCGCGAGGGTTACGAATCCGTCTTCCAGCGCAGCGACGGCACCCGCTTCCCCGTGCTCATCATCGAGGCCCCGCTGATCGACGCCCAGGGCACGCAGACCGGCTTCATGAGCGCCATCCTCGACCTGAGCGAGCAGCGCCGCATCGAAGACCTCAACCGCGCCTCGCAGGAACGCCTGCAGGCCACCGCCCGCCTCGCCACCGTGGGCGAAATGGCCTCGCTGCTCAGCCACGAACTCAACCAGCCGCTCGCGGCCATCGCCAGCTACGCCAGCGGCACGCTCAACCTGCTCGACGAACCGCCCGGCGCCAGCGGGCCCGCCATGCCCCAGGGCGAGCTGCGCCAGGCCATGCAGCGCATCGGCGAACAGGCCGAGCGCGCCGGGCGCGTCATCAAGAGCGTGGCCGACTTCGTGCGCCGGCGCGAACAGGTGCGCGAAGCCGTCGCGCCCGCCAGCCTGATCGACGCCATCCTGCCCCTGCTCGGCCTGCAGGCCAAGAAGCAGGGCATCCGCGTGCACACCCAGATCGCGCCCGGCTGCCCACCCGTGCTGTGCGACCGCACCATGGTCGAGCAGGTGCTGCTCAACCTCGCGCGCAACGGCGTGCAGGCCATGCCCGCCAACGACCCGACGGCCGCCTCCGGCCTGCGCGTGCTCACGCTGGCGGTCAGCCGCACGCGCCTGCACGCCAGCGACGACGACGAAGTCGCCGCCAGCGGCAGCCCGCCGCGCAAGGTCTGGGTCGAATTCGCCGTCACCGACCACGGCCACGGCTTGAGCGAAGCGGTGCGCCAGCAGCTTTTCACCCCCTTCTTCACCACCAAGGCAGAAGGCATGGGTCTGGGCCTGAGCCTGTGCCGCACCGTGATCGAGCAGCACGGTGGCGCGCTCACCCACGAGCCGGCCCAGCCCAGGGGCACGGTCTTCAGGTTTACTTTGCCGGCGGCGTGAGTCCGCGCGCTTCCATGTGCAGCGTGCCCTTGTCGAAGGGGTGCAGCGTGTACCGGTTGTCCGAGCCGTCCATGAAGAACCCGGTGCCCACGAACACGGTCTTGCCTTCGGAGCGCTGCAGCTCGGCGGGTGGAGCGTTCTTGTCGCCATAAACCAGGATGAAGCGTTCGTCCTGGTTTTTCGGGTTCATGAAGACGGTCTTTTCCGGCGACCCATTGCGGTCCCGAAGCTGTGAGCCGCTGTACGAACGGGCCACCGAAAAGTCCGATTTCAGTGTGAAGATCCGCGGCACGATGCGCGTGTGTTGATCCACCGACTGGTAGCCCTTGGCCTTGGGTTCGCTCCAGAGCCGTACCTCGTACGGTTCCCGGTATGGCGGAAGCTCGATCAGTACGTAGGGCTGAGGACCTTGTCCGAAGTCGTGCGTCGGTGATTGGTCGTCGAGCTCGAAGGCTTGGGGTTCCGGTGGCAGTGCCTGCCGCTGGGCAACCGACTGCAGCAGCATGAGCGCTGCCACAGGGGTTCCCACCTCATTGGCCCAGGACGATGGGCCAACAGCGAGACAAGCCAACACCGTCCACTGCGCAGCACGTCTTTGCATCGTGCCCTCTTCAGCGCTTGAGGTCGTTGGCGATCGCCTTCGCCACCGCTTCCACGCCGGTCGCCAGGCACTTGCGGGCCAGATCGGGCTGGCTCAGCAAGGCATCAAAGTCGGGAAACCGGCACTCCGGTGCAGCGGTCAGATTCACCGTGTCCTTCGCGGTCTGACCGTTGAAGCCGTAGGCAAAAAATTCGCGGTACAGCACCTTGTCCCCTTTGCCATCGAGCAGTTCGGCCCGAGCCTTCACCGATGGCAAATAGTCCGACGAAGAACCTGCGGCCACGAAGCCGGCGTCGGACCGGACGATCAGGCTGGCGTCTTTGGTTCCCATGTTGGCCAGTTTGGCCTTCACGTCGGCCTCGCTGGCTTCGCGACCCAGGTCCACCGGCGTGATGGCGTAGCCCTGTGCCGCCAAGGCGGTCTGCAACTGGTCGTTGAAGGTGCTGGCCGGCTGCAGCTTGCCCACGTCCAGTGCGGCGGTGAGCTTTGTGGTCTTGCTGTTCATGTCGGCCGCCGCGATGGCCGCGCCGATCAGGCCGAAGCTGGCGCCTGCGTGCGCCACCACCACCACACCGATTTCCTTTTGTTCCTCGTAGCGCGTGAACGCCACCTTCTGGATGTGAGAGGAGGCTTCGGCGTTGAATTCCTGTTTGGGAATGGGCGTGGCGCATCCCGACAGCACAACAACGGAAACAACGGCGAACGCCGGCAGCAAACGGTTCATGGACACTCCCTTTGAAAAAAGCGCATTGTAATAATGGGTAACAGCCGTGTGGACGGAGGACCTGTCAGTCCGTGCAAGGTGCCGCGTGTCTGTGCAAAAGCGCCATGGTCTGCGCTGACCAGCCTCCACTATCATCCCGCCATGACCCAGCACCCCGACGCCCGGATCTTTCTCGTCGATGACGACGCCGGTGTGCGCGACGCGCTGGCCTGGCTGCTGCGCACGCGCCGCCTGCTCAGCGAGGGCTTCGACAGCGCCGACGCTTTTCTGACCGAGATCGCGCGCTGGCACGCCGAACCCAGCACGCCCTGCTGCCTGCTGCTCGACGTGCGCATGCCCGGCACCAGCGGCCTCGCGCTGTTCGAACACCTGCTCACCCTGCCCTGGCAGGCCGTCATGCCGGTGATCTTTCTCTCGGGCCATGCCGACGTGCCCACCGCGGTGGACGCGGTCAAGCGCGGCGCCTTCGACTTCTGCGAAAAACCGTTCTCCGACAACGCCCTCGTCGACCGCGTCGAGCAGGCGCTCAACCAGTCCGCTCAGGTGCTGGCCGCGCGCCGCGCGCAGCGCGAGGTGCAGCAGCGGCTGAACTCGCTCACCGAGCGCGAGCGCGACGTCATGAACCTGGTCATCGCGGGCCTGCCCAACAAGCTCGTCGCCGACCAGCTCAACATCAGCGTGCGCACGGTCGAAGTGCACCGCTCGCGCGTGTTCGACAAGATGGGGGTGAAGTCGGCGGTGGAGCTGGCCAACGCCCTGCGGCAGGCGTGAGCGCCCGGCCCGCGCCGCGGCGCCTCAAGGCTTGGGCGAACTGTCCTGGTCCCGCTCGCGCTGCACATCCTCGGGCAGCTCGCCCTTCTTGCGCCCGGAAAACATGGTCCACCACACAATGAACACCAGCAACACCAGCGCGCCCAGCGCTTCAAGCAACAGCAAAGTCATGGCAGGTCGGTCCGGTGGGGGAAATGGGTGGAGAGGTTGGCTGGCGGCCTGCATTGTAGGCAGCCTGCTCGTGGCGTGTTCTTCCGTTCCCATGCCCCCGCGCGCGCCGGTGGACGCGCCCGGCGCGGTGGACTCCGGCCCGCTGCCGCCCGCCCTGCAGCGCGGCAAAAGCCTGTGGACGCCGGTGCGCTGGAGCGAACTGCCCGGCTGGGGGCAGGACAGCCTGCACGAAGCCTGGAACGCCTGGCTGCGCGGCTGCGAAAAACCCGTGGCCGGTCACGCCGGCCTCTGCGCCGAAGCCCGTCCGCTGGCCATCGCCACGCCCGCCGAACAGCGCGCCTGGATCGAGCGCCGCTTCCAGCCCTACCGTGTCGTGGAGCCCAACGGCAGCCTGCCCCAGGGCCTGCTCACCGGTTACTACGAACCCATCCTCGGCGCCAGCCGTCTGCCCAGCGCCACCCACCGCACGCCGCTCTACGCGCCGCCCGCCGGCCTGCGCGCCGGCCAGCCCTGGTACAGCCGCAAAGACATCGACACCTTGCCCGCCGCCCAGGCTGCGCTGCAGGGCAAGGCCATCGCCTGGCTCGCCGACCCCATCGACGCGCTCATCCTGCAGATCCAGGGCTCCGGCCGGCTCGATATCACCGAACCCGACGGCCGCCAGCGCCAGGTGCGCGTCGCCTTCGCGGCCCACAACGGCCAGCCCTACCAGAGCGTCGGCCGCTGGCTGCTCGACCAGGGCGCCATCCGCGAAGCCTCGTGGGAGGCCATCAAGACCTGGGCCGTGCAGAACCCGCGCCGGTTGAACGAGATGCTCTGGAGCAACCCGCGCACCGTGTTCTTCCGCGAAGAAGCCCTGAGCGAACTCGACGCCCGCTTTGGCCCGCGCGGCGCGCAAGGCGTGCCGCTCACGCCCGGGCGCTCCATCGCCGTCGATCCCCAAAGCATCCCCTACGGCACCCCGGTCTGGCTCGCCACGCAGGGCAGCGCGCTCAACCAGCAGAAACTCGTGCTCGCGCAAGACACCGGCGGCGCCATCATCGGCGCCGTGCGCGCCGACCTCTTCACCGGCTGGGGCGGCTGGACCGACCCCGCCTACCAGCTCGCCGGGAAGCTCAAGCAGCCGCTGCAGCTCTGGGCGCTGTGGCCGCGCTGAAGCTACTCGGCCCCTTCAGCCACGTTGCGCGCGATCTCTTGCTCACCCAATCCCATCCGGTGCCATCGGATGACACGCTGAGACAAACGTGAGTGGTTGTGGTGCTGTCTGCCGCCGCCGGTGGCGCCATCCAGTAGCACGACGGGCAGCTTGCCCCGTGTGGCGGCGTTCACGAAGGCGAGCACCGACGCGTAGGGAATCCGCTGGTCATCGCGGTTGGCGATCAAATACACCTTGCGACGCGCATCGGGCTGTGCGTCGGCAATGTGGTCCATCGGGTCATAGACATTTCGCCAGTCCTGTCCCGTGCTGATGTCGTAGGCCGGGTTGGATCGGAGATGAGAGGCGCGAACCCTCACAGCCGCGGGTGCGCCGGAGGCCGCCACGGCATCAATGTCGGTGCGCCCCGACACCACCATCGCCAGGGCCAGGTATCCGCCGCCACTCTGACCGGCCAGGCTGATCCGGTCAAAGCCATAACGCGCCTTGATCTGGTCGATGGCCGCCGATACCACCGCCACCTCTTCGTGGGTGCGGCGCTGATACCGGTGGTTGAGCACCGTGCTGCCGTACACCCCCGGCCGCGCCACGCTGATCGTGGGCATGCCCGAGCGCTGCTCGATGCGCTGGGCCTGCGCCATCTGCTGGCGCAAGCTGCCATCGGCCAGGCCGCCGGGTTCCACGCGGTCGCCATGGAAAAAAAAGAGAACGGGCTGACCGGGTGCGACCTGTGGGCTCGGAAAGTAGCGAATGCAACCGTCCACCTGCCTCGGGGGCTGGCCGGGCCTGTTCACGGTCAGCGCCACCCAGACCGCATGCCGCTGGGCCTCACACTGAGCCCGGGTCAGCCGAAGCGGTCCCCGCACAATGTCCCGGTGGGACGAGTCGAACCGTTCATCGAGCCCATTCGGCGCATGGCTGCCTGCGTGTCCCGTCATCGACAACAGGGTCGTGCACACCGCCATCCACCGCTTCAAGAGGCCGGACCGAAGGGGCAAAAAAACTGCTTGCCAGGTCATCGCATGGGTGGTTTCAGCCGACCCAATATACCGAAAAAAGCCCACCGTTGGGACAGCTTCGTACCGCTGCCAGACTGCTGGCGGCCTTTCTCGGGTTCTCTCGGATCTTCTTCCATTGCGCAATCAAGTCATGTGCACCGGCGGGAAGGAGCAGGACATGGGGCCGTGCACCAACGGGTTACTCGAAGGTGTTGACCATGCTCGGCACACCAGCGAGAAAGGCAGCGACATGCATGGTGATCACCCGTTGTACCGGCAATGTCGTTTTGTCGTTGTAGATGTGTCGCCGGATCGCCAGGTGCGAGATATTGCCGTGGAGTACCCAGCCCATCTCACGGCGCAACTCTGGGGAGTCGGGCAATGTCATGCCTGCCTCAAACGCCGCCTCTTCAACAATGATGTCCAGCAGGTCGCGGATGATGTCGGCGATGTAGGTGGGTGCCATTTCCACCTCGGCAAGCGATGCGTAGAGAAACAGCCGCAGCCAGCCACGCGTGAGGATGGTGTCGTAGTACTCGCCATAAAACTGGCGCAGCCGCTGTTCGAGCGGCACGCTGCGATCACGCAATTGCACGAACCAGATGGCCTTGAAAGGGCCAGCGATGTCGGATTCGTACACCGCATTGATGAGTGCGGCCTTGTTGGGAAACGCGCTGTAGAGCAACCGCTGTGACACACCGCACGCATCCGCGAGTGCGCGGGTCTGTGCCGTCAGCCCATATTCAGAGAAAAACTCAAATGCCTTGCCCAGGATCTGAGCGCGGCGGTCTGCTGCGGACATGCGCGTGGTCGAGCGACGCTGACCCGTGCGCGGCTTGTTGTTGTCCTTGGTTTTGGTCGCAGTATCTTGCCGTTTGGCGGCCAGCAGGTCGGATTTTGCTTGCATGAACTTGCTCGGATACACCGTTTGAAATGGGTAGACACAGGCCCACTTTAACGTAAAAATCTATATCGTCAATCGACGATATATGATGTGAAAATATCGGCATAAAGCGAACCACTCGCGCAAAGGAGCTCCTGTGATTTATGAAATGCGAACCTACCAAGTCCAGCCTGGAAAGGCCGGTGAATTTCTCCAGATGTACCAAGCCAGCGGGCTGCCCATCATCTCGCGCTACGCGCGCCTGATCGGCTGTTGGACCAAGGAGACGGGGGTGTTGAACTCGACGGTGTTCATCTGGGCCTACGACGACCTGGGTCATCGAACCAGCCAGCGTGCGCTGCTCGCGCAAGACGCCGAATGGAGCGCCTTCGTGCCCCGCATGCTTCCCTACCTGGTGCACCAGGAAAGCGTATTCCTGAATCCAGTGGCTTTTTCGCCGCTGACCTGAACGTCTGGTCCGTCCATGCCAGTCAGTGCTTTTGACCTGTTCAAGATCGGTATCGGGCCTTCGAGTTCGCACACCGTGGGTCCCATGCGGATTGCCCTCGAGTTTGTCCGCCAGCTCGAGCGTGAACGAACCCTGGCGGCGACGGTCGCTGTGGAGGTTCACCTGTATGGCTCGCTGGCCTTGACCGGCCGCGGGCACGCCACCGACCGTGCCGTCATGCTGGGACTGATGGGACACGAACCCGAACGCGTCAATATCGAGCTGATCGATACGTGGCTGCAGGCGGCAGGCATGGTGGGTCGCCTGACATTGATGGGTCACCATGCGGTGGCTTTCAACGCCTG
>Ga0156037_1107_pt1 | contig 29996 bp, 28 predicted proteins | sample RifCSPlowO2_02_FD_107691 | JGI IMG/M metagenome (GOLD analysis project Ga0156037, IMG submission 107691) | Burkholderiales bacterium RIFCSPLOWO2_02_FULL_66_35 | reverse complement strand
CGAATCCGCTCTCGCCCAGGCTCATTTGCTTCATGACGTCACTGTCTCACATCGGCCCAGCGGCGCCGAGGTTGTGCAGACCTTCCCTAAGCGTGCTCATGGCCGACTCCGGTCACCAACCTCAAACCTCTCCCGCCCCGCGCATCGCCTCCGCCGCCTGGGCATTCCCCAAGGCTTCGACCCCCGCTGCAGCCCTCAGCCGGTCGCGCGCTTCGCGGTTCTGGCCGAGCTTGGATTTGCCCACCAGGCGGGTGACTTCGATCTCGATGCCGACGATGGCCTGCAGCAGGCCATCAATGAACTCGGGCGCCGAGTCGCCCATCTTCCAGGGCTTTTCTTGCAGTGAACGCTGCTCGTGTTCGCGCGTGAGGCGCGCCACGAGGCCGCGCACGAAGCGCTCGTCGTCCATCACGCGCAGGCGGCCGTGGGCGTGCACCACCTGGTAGTTCCAGGTCGGCACGTGGCGGTGATGTTCGGGCTTGCTGGGGTACCAGTTGGGCGAGATGTAGGCCTCGCTGGCCTGGAAGATCACCAGCACGTCGGCTCCGTCCGCCGGGACCTCGCGCCACACCGGGTTGGCGCGCGCCACGTGGGCGCGCAGCGTGCCGTGCGACCCGGTGGACTCAACCAGTTCGAACGGAATGTGGTTCGCGTCCATGCCGTTGGGGCCCTGCGTGATCAGCGCGCCCAGCGGGTGTTCGCGCAGCACGCGCTGCAGTTCGCCGGGACGGTGTTCTTCGAAGGCGGTCGGAATGTACATGGCGGGTCGAGGGTAAATGGGGCTGAAAGAGGTCTTATATCTGTATCGGGCCCGCAAGGGTGCCGGTCAAGCGGGAGTCAGGGCCGGTTGTGCGTGTCCAGGGCGTTCTGCACAAGATCGGCCATGGCCTGCGCCGCCTCGCCGGGGTAGGCACGCAACCCGTTCACCGTGCACACCCGGTCGGCCCAGGCTTCGTCCTGGCTGGCCTTGAGCTTGCCTTCGAGCCGGTGAATGGGGATCTCGATACACACGATGGCGCGCATCAGCGAGTCGATGAAGTCCGCCGGCGCATCGGCCACGTGCCAGGGCGCTGCTTGCCGGGCCTCGTGCGCATGGGTGAGCCGGTTCAGTTGGTCGAGCAGGCGGTCGCGGTCCTCGATCACATGCGCCACGCCGTGCGCATGGGCGACGGTGTAGTTCCAGGTCGGCACGACGCGACCGTGTTCGGCCTTGCCCGGGTACCAGCCCGGCGTGATGTAGGCCTGCGGCCCCTGGAACGCGACCACGCACGGCGTTGCCGTGTGCTGCTCGTGCCAGACGGTGTTGGCCCGGGCCACATGGCCCAGCAGCGTGCCGTGCGGGCCTTGGCTGCGGTCCAGCAGGAAGGGGATGTGGTTCACGATCAGGCCACCCGCGCTCTGGCACACCCAGGTGCCCAGCGGGTGGGCGTCGATCAGTGAGAACAGCGCGTCCCGGTCGTCGAGCCGGTGGTAGGGCGGCAGGTACATGCTGCCGCCTCAGGCGCCCTGCAGCGCCAGCCGCACCAGCAGCGCGGACAGCACCCACATGGTCAGGCCGATCAGCGCGTCGAGCACCTGCCAGGCGCGGGGCTTTTTGAACAGGGGCGCGATCCAGCGCGCGCCAAAACCCAGCGCGCTGAACCAGCCCAGGCTGGCGATGCTCGCACCGGCCACAAACCAGACTTGCAACCCGGCGGGTTGCTGGGCGCCGATGCTGCCCACCAACAGCACCGTGTCCAGGTACACATGCGGATTGAGTAACGTGAACGCGGCGGCCTGCGTCATGGCAGCACCGAGGTTCAACCCTGCGCCTCCCTCGGCCGCCTGCAGCTGGCTCGCGTGCCGCGCGCGGCGCAGCGCTTGCCAGCCGTACCAGGCCAGGAAGGCCGCGCCGGCCAGCGCCATGGCCCGGGCCAGACCGGGGTTCTGGCCCAGCGCCTGGGCCATGCCCAGCACGCCGGCGGTGATCAGCACCGCGTCGGCCAGCGCGCAGAACAGCACCACACTGCCCACGTGCTCGCGCCGCAGGCCCTGGCGCAGCACGAAGGCGTTCTGTGCGCCGATGGCGACGATCAGACCCAGGCTCAGGACCAGGCCCTGGGCGAAGACCGGGAACACCTGCGAAGCGGTGGCGGCAATGGTTGTCATGCGCCGAGCTTGCCAGCCGCTGTAGATGAAGACAAACTGTCTTTCCTTCGCACGATTAAGTAAAACTGAATTCATGCTGGACTACGCCGCCCTCCATGCACTTGCCGCCGTGATCCGGGAAGGCAGCTTCGACCGCGCGGCCCGTGCGCTGCACGTGACCCCATCGGCCATCTCGCAGCGCGTCCGCCTGTTGGAGGAACGCGTGGGCTGTGCGCTGGTGGTGCGCGGCCAGCCCTGCAAACCCACCGACACCGGCAGGCGCATGTGTCAGCACATGGATCGCGTGCGCCTGCTGGAGCAGGAACTGACCGACGCGCTGCCCGCGATGGCGCCCGAGGGTGGTGCGCGCGTGCCGCTGCCGGTGGCGGTCAACGCCGACAGCCTGGCCACTTGGTTCGCGCCCGCGCTGGCCGCGTTCGCGGCCGAGGCGCCGGTGCTGGTGGAGCTGAGCGTGGACGACCAGGACCACACCGCCGAATGGCTGCGCACCGGCGCCGTGGTGGCCGCTGTCACCAGCACCGCGCGGCCCGCCAACGGCTGCAACAGCCGGCCGCTGGGCGCCATGCGCTACCTGGCAGCTGCGAGCCCGGCATTTGTGGACCGGTACCTGGCGCAGGGTGTGGGCGCGGGCAGCTTGGCCCAGGCGCCCAGCCTGCTGTTCAACACCAAGGACGAACTGCAGGCCAGCTGGGTGCGCCGCCTGTGCCACCGGCATGTGGAGCTGCCCCGGCACACGCTGCCATCGCCGCAGGCCTTCGTCACCGCTGCGCTGGCCGGCATGGGTTGGGGCATGTTCCCGCAGGGCATGATCGCGCCGCACCTCGCCGACGGCAGCCTGGTCGAGCTGGTGCCCGGTATGCCGCTGGATGTGCCGCTGCACTGGCAGACGGCGCGGGCCGCGTCGGGTCTGCTGGACGGGCTGACGCGGCAGATGGTGGCGGCGGCGCGCGAGGGGTTGTTGCCGCTGTGAGCCCCGTGTTGGGGTCAGCCCAGCCAGGCCTTCACTCGAGCGGACAGCGCTTCGGTGTTGATGCCATAGCGGTCGTGCAGTGTGGGCAGGGCGACCGCGTCCAGGTAAGGCATCGGGCAGGCCGGCGCCGTCTGTGTACATTGCAGGTTCCACAAGGAGGTAGCAGCACATGCGGGTTTTTCTGATCGATGCCGACAACCTGTCTTCACCCGCCTGGGTGGACGAAGCTTTCCAGGCGCTCGAAACCGCCGAGGGCAGCATCGCGGTGCGGCGGGCCTACGGCAGCGCCGAAAACCTCAAGGGCCTGGCCGATACGCTGCGCACCTGGGCCATCCGGCCGTTCGTGAACCTGTCGCTGAGCAAGAACACGACCGACATCGCGCTCGCGGCCGACGCGATGGAATTCGCCTGCCAGCAGCCGGCGCCGGCCATGATCGTCATCGGCTCGGGCGATGCGGACTTTGTGCCGCTGGTGGTGCGGCTGCGGGAGCGCGGCATCCAGGTGGTCTGCGTGTCCGAGGCCAGCAAGATGGCGCCTGAAGCGGTGCCGGCCTACGACCGGGTGCTGTACGTGGGCCATGCCGCGTCGGCCCGGCGGTCGACACCTTCGCCCGCACCGGCGGCAGCGCCCGCGAAGGCCCGCCGCTCGGCGCCTGCGGCTGCGCCGGCCACCAAGGCCGCTGCGAAAAAGGTGCCGGCCAAAAAGGCGGTCGCCCGCAAGGAAGTGCCCGCGGCCCCACCCGCTCCGAAGGAGGTGGCACGCAAGACGGCCGCGAAGCCGGCCGCGCCTGGCGACGGCCTCACGGTGCCGCGCATCCTCGTCGCGGTACCGGCCCTCGAAGCCGGTGCCTGGCTACCCCTGGGCGATGTGGCCAAAGCCCTGCGCGATGGCGGTTTGCTGGGCAAGAGCGCGCTGTCCACCAAGCTTTTCAAGAAGTTTCCAAAGCACTTCGAGCTCAGGCCAGACCGGCAGCCCAACGAGGTTCGTCTGTTGGCGCCTCCAGCTGCCAACTGAGCGCCAGCGCCCGCCGTGCTCGGGCGCTCAGCGCCACAGCGCGGGCACGTGGGCTAGACCCTGGTCTCTTCTTTGCTGGAGGACTCTATCCGTTTCATCCGTGTCTTTCTGTAAGTGCTCTTGTGGGTGTCTCATGCGGGGGAGTACGCTGGCCGCCCCTCGCGCTCGGTGTTGACCGGGGTGCCGGTTGATCGATGGCGACGGGACCCGATGACGTCAACAACACACAGGAGACGGATATGAAGAAGACCGGTATGGATGCTCGGCGCCTGGCCCGTGGACGATGGAGTGCGACGGCGGTCGCTGCGATGCTCGTGGTGGCTTGCGGCGGAGGTGGCGAGAGCGGTAGCGCCACCTCCGGCGACGCGGCAGTGGCCAAGCTGGCGCCTGCCGGCTCTTCTGCATCGGGGGATTCCTCCAGCTGCGCCAACAGGGTCAACAACACGTTCCAGAAGCTGCTCGAATGCGTCACGCTCGACGGCGTGCGGCGCCACCAGCAGGCCCTGCAGACGATCGCGGATGCGAACAACGGCATCCGCACCTCGGGCACGCCGGGCTACGACGCTTCGGTGGGCTACGCGGCGGAGGTGCTGCGCGAGGCGGGCTACCTGGTCACCATCACGGACTTCCAGTTCCAGACCTTCATCACCCTCTCGGGCACCGTGCTGGAGCAGGTGACGCCCGGACCGACGGCGCCGCTGGCCAACAACACCATGGAGTACTCGGGCAGCGGCGACATCACGGCCCCGGTGACGGCCCTGCTGGCCCCGCCAGCCGATGCCACGCCAGGCTGCGAGGCCGCAGACTTCGCCGGTTTTCCGGCCGGGAACATCGCGCTCATCAGCCGCGGGGCCTGCACCTTCGCCATCAAGGCCACCAACGCCCATGCGGCCGGGGCCAGCGGCGTCGTGATCTACAACAACGCCGACGGCGACCTCAACGGCACGCTGGGCGAGGCCTTCGCGCTGGATATCGGTGTCACCTCGGTCACCCAGGCCCTGGGGCAGCAGCTGGCGGCGACGCCGGGCCTGGTGCTCAGGCTCAAGACCGACACCTTCCGCGGCGAGGCGACCACCAGCAACGTCATCGCAGAGTCGCGCTCGGGTGATCCGAACAACGTGGTGATGGTGGGCGCGCACCTCGATTCGGTGAACGAAGGCCCGGGCATCAACGACAACGGCTCGGGTGTCGCGGCGATCCTGGAGACCGCGGTCCAGATGGCCAAGGTCAAACCCCGCAACAAGCTGCGCTTTGCGCTGTGGGGCGCGGAAGAGGCCGGTCTGGTGGGCTCCACGAACTATGTCGACGGGCTGTCCCAGGCCGAGAAGGAGCGCATCGCGCTGTACCTGAACTTCGACATGATCGGTTCGCCCAACCACGTGTTCTTCGTCTACGACGGCGACGACTCGGACGCCACGGGTGAAGGCCCCGGCCCGGGCGGATCGGACCAGATCGAAAAAGCGTTCGAGGCTTACTACATGCAGCGGGGTGTGCCGTTCAAGGGCACCGACTTCGACGGACGCTCGGACTACCGGGCCTTCATCGAAAACCTGATCCCGGCGGGCGGCCTGTTCACTGGCGCCGAAGGCATCAAGACAGCCGCCGAGGCCGCGTCCTGGGGCGGCACCGCAGGCCAGGCCTACGACCCGTGTTACCACCAGGCGTGCGACACCTACGCCAACAACAACGACGCGGCGCTCGACGTGAACGCCGATGCGGTGGCCTACACCACGCTGCTGTTCTCGATGAACACCTCGACCGTGAACGACCAGCGTGGCAAGGGCAACTTCCGCATGCCGGCGCTCAAGCCGCTGCACCCGGTGCCGTCGGCGAACTGAGCGGTCTCTGAATGCCCCTGCCAGCCGCGCGGCTGGCAGGGGGTGGGGACAAGACGGATGGGCAGCCGGTGCAGGGGGGCGCCATCCTGAGCAGTTGCCGGTTCAGACGGCGGTCACCTCGGCCCTACGCCGGCCCGCCAGCAAACGCATCCCGATCGGCACCACCAGCATCAGCGCCGCCGCCACCCACAGGCCGATGGTGATGGGGCTGCCCACCAGGATGCTGGCGTCGCCGTTGCTGATGGACAGCGCGCGGCGCAGGTTCTGTTCCATCATGTCGCCGAGCACGAAGCCCAGGATCAGCGGCGCCATCGGCACGCCCTGTTTGCGCAGCAGATAGGCCGCGAAGCCCAGCCCGGTCATGAGCACGAGGTCAAACGTGGTGGCATGCACCGCGTACACGCCCACGCTGCTGACGGCCACAATGCCGGGCACCAGCAGCCAGTTGGGCACGCTCAGCACCTTGGTGAACACGCCCACCAGCGGGATGTTGAGCACCAGCAGGATCACGTTGGCCACGAACAGCGAGGCGATCAGGCCCCACACCAGTTCGGGTTGCTGGGTGAACAGCGCCGGGCCGGGTGTGATGTTGTAGAGCGAGAGCGCGCCCACCATCACCGCCGTGGTGCCCGAGCCGGGCACGCCCAGCGTGAGCATGGGCACAAAGGAGCCGGTGGCAGCCGAGTTGTTGGCCGCTTCGGGCGCGGCCACGCCACGGATGTCGCCCTTGCCGAAAGTGCCTTCGGTGTCGGTCAGGCTCTTCTCCATCGAGTACGTCATGGCGCTGGCGATGGTGGCGCCGGCGCCGGGAAGCACGCCCACCGCAAAGCCCACCACGCTGGAGCGCAGCGTGCCCCACCAGGTGGATTTGAGTTCCAGCCAGTTGAACAGCATGCGACCGGTCTGCGTCACCATGCCGGCGTTGCTGTGGTGTTGCTGCAGCATCAGCAGCAGTTCGCTGATGGAGAACACGCCGATGACGACCACCACGAACTGGATGCCGTCGGAGAGGTGGATGTCGCCGCCGGTGAAGCGGTAGACGCCCGAGTTCGAATCCAGCCCCACACACGACATGGACAGGCCGATGATGGCGGCCAGTCCGGCCTTGACCGGCGCGTCGCCCATCAGGCCGGCGATGCAGGCGAAGGCGAAGCACATGAGAGCGAAGTACTCGGCCGGCCCGAACGAGAGCGCCCAACTCGCCAGCAGCGGCGCCATCAGCACGATGCCGATGGTGGCGACCAGCGAGCCCACGAACGAGCTCCAGGCCGAAATCGACAGCGCGACGCCACCCAGGCCTTGGCGCGCCATGGGGTAACCGTCGAGCGCGGTCATGATGGCGCCCGCGTCGCCCGGCACGTTGAGCAGGATGGACGAGATGCGCCCCCCGTATTCGCAGCCGATGTAGACCGCGGCCAGCAGGATCAGCGAGGCCTCGGGCGGCAGTTTCATGGCAAAGGCCAGCGGCATCAGGATGGCCACGCCGTTGATCGGGCCGAGGCCGGGCAGCAGGCCGACGATGGTGCCGATGAAGCAGCCCATCGCGGCAATCAGCAGGTTGGTCGGGCTCAGCGCCACGCCAAAGCCCAGCACCAGGTGTTGCAAGGTATCCATGTCAGCTCCCTCCGAGAACGGTAGACAGCGGGCCGGTGGGCAACACCACGTCCAGCACCTTGTCGAACAGCAGGAACAGCACCAGGCCCAGCGCGGCGCCACCAGCCAGCGACTGCTTCCAGCTGCCACCGAACGCCATGCCCACCGGCAGTGCCATCAGCGCCGTGGCCAGCGCAAAGCCCAGCCACTGGAACAGCAGCGCGTACACCAGCACGGCACACGCGCACAGTGCGGTGGCCTTCCAGGGCACGCCGCGAAAGGACTCGGCCCCCGCCGTTGGGCGCAGTACCAGCCACAGGCCAGACAGACCCAGGCCGACGGACAGCAGCAGCGGAAAGGCGCGCGGGCCGACGGGTTCGTAGGAGATGGCGGCGGCGTAGTCTTGCGCGGCCCAGGCCATGGCGGCGGACGCGACAACACACACCGCACCGAGCAGGCGGTCACTCATGGGGAGACTCCGGTGGGGAAAAGGACGCGAGCGACCGCAGTGGGTGGCGCCGCGAAGCGGGGCCGAAGCCCCGCGGGGATCACTTGGCGGCGACGACGTTCAGGCCGAACTCTTCGGCCAGCTTTCGGTAGCCGGCCACCTGCTTCTTGACGTAGGCGTCCAGCGGCGCGCCGGTCATGGCCATGGGGAACAGGCCGCGCTCGTTGCGCAGCTTGTCGTAGGCGGGCGTGGCCATCAGCTTGGCAAAGGTGTCGGCCCAGACCTTGTAGTCGGCATCGCTGACCTTGGGGCCAACGTAGAAGCCGCGCACGATGGGCCAGTCCACGTCGTAGCCCTGTTCGGCGGCGGTGGGAATGTTGGCCATGTCGCCGGTCAGGCGCTTGTCGTTCATCACCGCCAGGATGCGGACCTTGGCGCCGGCCTTGATCTGCTGCCCGGCCTCGGCCGCGTCGCCGGTGAAGACGTGGATGTGGCCGCCTTGCAGCGCGGTGAGCGCCTCGCCACCGCCTTCAAAGGCCACGTAGCGCATGGTCTTGGGGTTCACACCGCCGGCGCGCGCGGTCAGCGCGGCCTTCATCCAGTCCTGGCTGCCCACGGTGCCGCCAGCGCCCAGCACCACCTTGGTCGGGTCGGCCTTCATGGCGGCCATCACGTCCTTGAGGCTCTTGAACGGCGAGTTCTCGGCCACCACCACGGCGCCGTAGTCGGTGCCAATGGCGGCCAGCCAGCGCACGTCGTTCTCGGTGTAGCGGCCGAACTTGCCCTGCGCCAGGTTCAGCAGCGAGCCGCCGGAGAACGCGACGATGGCGTTGGCCGCGTCGGGCTTCTGCGCTATCACGGTGTTGTAGGCCACGGCGCCGATGCCGCCGGGCATGTAGGTCACGCGCATCGGGTCGGCGATGAACTTGCCCTCCTGCAGCGCGCTCTGCACCAGCTTGCAGGTCAGGTCAAAACCGCCGCCCGGCTTGGCGGGGGCGATGCATTCGGTTTTCTCCAGGGCGCCAGCGGCGAAAGCGCTGAGGGCGCTGGCCGAGACGGCGGCGGCGATGAACTTGGACGTGATGCTCATGAAAGTGTCTCCTCGAAGGGGTGGAACGCTCGCAACGGATCTGTTGCGATGAGGGCACTGTAGAAAAAGCGCACTTTCAGACCGCTTTCAGGCCAGAGGCGAATTTTTCAGGGTTTACCCGCATGAGGTGGCGGGGCGCCGGTGCCGGCCAGTTCCATCGTGACGGCCAGCCCGCGCCCCTCGGGCCCGACGCTCACACGCATCTCGCCACCGTGGCGCTGTGCCACGGTGCGCGCAATCGCCAGCCCCAGGCCGGAGCCGGGCAGTTGACCCTGGCGGCCACGGAAGAAGCGCTCGCCGGCGCGCGCCAATTCCTCGGGCGGCAGGCCCGGGCCGTCGTCGACCACGCTGAAGCGCACATGGCGCCCATCGGTTGCCACGGCCAGCGTCACGTGGCAGCCGGCACCGCCGTGGCGGATGGCGTTGTGCAGCAGGTTGGACAGGGCTTCTTTCAGGAGGCCGGGTTCGCCGCGAAAGGGCAGCGTGGCCATGGGCGCGTGCAGGCCCAGGTCCACCCCCTGCTCGCGTGCCAGCGGCCACCATCGCCGCACCATGTCTTCGGCCAGCACCACGGCGTCCAGCGCTTCGGGTTCGGGCGCGGCGCTGTCGGCCTTGGCCAGCGATAGCATCTGGTTGGTCTGGCGGATGGTTTCGTCGAGCTGCTGGCGGATGTTGTCCATCACCTCGCGCAGCGCGGCGGGGTCGGCCTCGCGCTGGGCATAGGCCACCTGCGTGGCCAGTGTGGTCAGCGGCGTGCGCAGCTGGTGCGAGGCGTCGTCCACGAACTGGCGGCGCGCTTCGGTCTGTTCGCGGTTGCGTTCGATGTGGTGGTTGAGGGCGCCCACCAGCGGCAGCAGCTCGGCGGGCACGCCGTCGCTGTCCATCGGCGTGAGGTCTTGCGGGGCACGGGCTTCGACGTCCTGGCGCAGGCGGGCCAGCGGGCGCATGGCCCACGCGATGGCCAGACCAAACAGGGTGCTGGCCACGACCACCAGCAGGAAGTCGCGCGCCACCGACTGCAGCACCAGGCTGCGCTGGAAACCGGTGCGGGCTTCCAGTGTTTCGGCCACCTGGATCACCACACGCTGCGGCCCCGCCTGCCCGGCCAGCGGCGTGGCCAGCTCGCGCGCGTAGCTGCCCACGCGCACCGGCTCGCCAAAGTACACGCCTTCGTGAAACAGTGGCTTGCCCGAGAGCAGGGGCTTGGGTGGCGGCGGCAGGTCGGAGCTGCCGATCTCGACCAGCCCGTCTTCGGTCGCCACGCGGTAGTACACCTGCCCGTTGGCGGTGAGCTCGAAGAACTCCAGCATGCGGTAGGGCAGCTCCACACTGAGGCCGCCGCTGGCGGTGGAAATGCTGGAGTCGATGGACTTCACCGCGCCGAGCAGGGATCGGTCGTAGGCGGCGTCGGCCGCTTCGCTGGCGGTGCGCCAGGCCAGCCAGAGTTCGGCCGAAAACACCAGCAGCAGCCCTGGCACCAGCACCACGAGCAGCATGCGGCGGATGCTGCCGGCGAGCCAGCGCGGCATTTTCATGGCGGGCATTCCAGCAGGTAGCCCATGCCGCGCAGGGTGGTGATGCGCACCGGCGATGCTTCCAGCCGCTTGCGCAGGCGGTGGACCAGCACCTCGATGGCTTCGGGGTTCACGTCCTGCTCGTCGGAAAACACGCGCTCCACCAGTTCGCGCTTGGACAGGGCTTCTCCACTATGCTGGATCAGCGCACGCAACACCGCGTGTTCGCGCGGCGTGAGCGTCAGCGGTTCGTGCAGCAGGCGGAACTGTTTGGTTGCACTGTCGTAGCCGAGCGGGCCGCAGGCAAAACGCGGGTGTTCACTGCCACGCGCGCGGCGGATCAGCGCGATCAGGCGCGCCTCCAGTTCGGTCAGCTCGAAGGGTTTGGCCAGAAAATCGTCGGCCCCGCCATGCAGGCAGGTCACGCGCTCCATGAGCGAGTCGCGCGCGGTGAGGATCAGCACCGGCAGGCGTTCGTCGGCCTCGCGCAGGTCGGCCAACACGTCGTGCCCGCCCAGGCCAGGCAGACCCAGGTCGAGGATCAGCGCGTCGTATCTGGTGGTCTTGAGGCAACGCCGCACCAGGCGGCCGTCGTTCACCCAGTCGACCTGGAAGTCGTTCTGGCCCAGCGCCTTGACGAGCCAGGTGCCCAGTTCGGTTTCGTCTTCGGCGAGCAGGATGCGCATGCCCCAGTGTCCCCGGTGTTCAGGCGTAGAGCAAGGCGCCGACCGCGCGCACAGCGGCGGCGCGGGACGCGCCGAGGGCTTGCACCACCGGCTGCCAGAGGCTGTCGTAGGGCGGCAGGGCGCCGTGCTCGAAGGCGGTGTGCGGCCAGTCGGACCCCCAGACGAGATGTTCGCCCATGAGAGCGGCCACGCGACGGATGTGGCCATGCAAGGCCTCGTAGGGCGTGCTGGCCTGCAGCCGGTACCAGCCCGAGAGCTTGACCCACGCACCCTGTGCAGCCAGGCGTTCCAGGGATGCCCAGGCGGGATCGGCGGCGCTGATGCCCGCGTGCAGGCCGGCCAGGTGGTCGAGCACGGCGGTGAGGCCACTGCCTTCGTTCAGGTTGGCGATGGCGGCCAACTGGTCGGCCCGGGCGTACCACTGCACATGCCAGCCACGTGCCTTCAGCCGGGGAGCGAGAGCGCGAAAAGCCTCGGGTCCGTTGCCCACCGGTGATACCAGGTTGAAGCGCACGCCGCGCACGCCCAGCCGGTGCATGTCGTCGAGTTCGGCGTCGGTGATGGCGGTGTCCACCACCGCGACACCCCGGTGACGGCCCGGCTCGCGGGTCAGCGCCCGCAGGATCAGACTGTTGTCGGTGCCATAGACGCTGGGCTGCACCAGCACGAGATGGCCCATGCCCAGCGCCGTGGCGGTTTGCTCGATCTCGGGCAGGTCGCGCAGCACCGGCTGGTAGTGGCCTGCCTGTGCCGGGTGCGTGGGGTCGAACACATGCACATGGCAGTCCCAGCCATCCGCAGGGGTGTGGTGCGTGTTCATCCGGTGGTGATGTTCCGTTCCTTGATCACCTTGGCCCACAGCGCCTGCTGCGCAGCAATGAACTTGCCCGCGCTCTGCTGGCTGGCGTCGGGAAACACGTCGCCGCCGAGCTGGCGGATGCGGCCGAGCACCTCGGCGTCTTCCAGCGCCTTGCGGATGGCCGCGACCAGCGTGGCCTTCACGTCGGCGGCCATGCCGGCCGGCCCGAGGATGGGGTTCCACTCCAGCACCTCGTAGCCGCTGACGCCGGCCTCGGCCATGGTCGGCACGTCGGGCAGCGAACGCGCACGCAGCGTGCTGGTGACGGCGAGCGGTCGCAGCTTGCCGGCCTTGATGTGGCCCAGCGACGAGGCCACGTTGGCAAAGAACAGCGGCACCTGGCCGCCCATCACATCGTTCATGGCCGGGCCGCCGCCGCGGTAGGCCACATGGGTCAGGGTCACACCGGCGCGCTGCTCGAACAGGGCGCCGGCCAGGTGCTGGGCCGAGCCGTTGCCCGACGAGGCGTAGTTCAGCGGACCGGCCTTGGCCAGGCGGATCACGTCTTTCACGCTCTTTGCTTCAAAGCTGGGTGTGCACACCAGCACGTTGGGAAATGTGGCCAGCACGGCCAGGGGCGTGAAAGCGGTGGCGGCGTTGTAGGGCAGTTTGGGGAAAAGCGATGGTGTGACGGCAAACGACGAGGCGTCGAGCAGCAGCACGCTGCCGTCGGCGGCCGCGCGCGCCACATGCCCGGCCGCCAGCTGCCCGCTGGCACCGGCCTTGTTTTCCACCACCACGGTCTGGCCGAGCGCGGCCTCCAGCCGGGGCGCGATGGTGCGGGCCATGAGGTCGGCACCACCACCGGGCGGGTAAGAGACGATCAGCGTGATCGGCTTGCCGCCAGCGATCTTGCCTTGCGCGTGCGCGCCGATCCAGGGGGCGGCCAGGGTCGCGCCCGCCGCCGTGATGAGGGTACGGCGCGAGAGCCGGACGTCGACGGGGATGCAGATCTTGCTCATGGTGTCTCCTTCAGGTGATGTTGACGGTGTAGTGAAACGCGTGCGCGTCACCGCGCGTGATGCGCAGTTCGACACAGCGCCCGGTGAGGTCGTAGGCCGAGCGCTGCACCTGCGCGCAGGGGTGGCCGGCGGGCAGGCCCAGGTGGCGGGCCTGTGTGGCGCTGAGCTGGGCAAAGCCGATGTCGTCCAGTGCGCGGTGCACGTGGACCTGCACGCGGCGCGCGAACATGGGGTAGAGCAGGTCGTCCCAGGCGCTGAGGTCGTCCTCGGCCAGCGGCTCAAACAGGTCGAGCGGGAGCCAGAGTTCTTCGAACAGGCGGGGCTGGCCGCCCATGAGGCGCAGGCGGTGCAGGCGCAGAACCGGTTCCCCGGTGCCGATGCCCAGCACCCGCGACACCGCGGCCGGCGCATTCACACGACTGCGCTGCAGGATGCGCGACACCGGCACCTCGCCGGTGCCGCTGTCGAAACGGAAGAAGCGCAGCATGGTCGCGCCCGAGAGCCCCTGGCGCACAAAAGTCCCTTTGCCGTGGATGCGCTCGATGAAGCCTTGTTCGGCCAGCAGCTCCAGCGCCCGCCGCATGGTGCCCAGGGCCACGCCGTGTTCGGTGGCGAGCTGGCTCTCGGCGGGCAGCGCAGAGCCGGGCGACCATTCACCCGCGATCACACGCGCACGCAGCGCCTGCGCCAGCGAGGCGTAGCGGCTCAGGCCGGGTTCGGCGGGCGGGACGAGGTGAAGGGCTTTGTTCATGTGATGAACTCTAGTCCTCTATAGGACTAGAGTTCATCAGTGAAAACCCTGATCACGTCACCGCGAAGCGATCACTGCACGATTTCGTCGGCGGGTCCGTGGTGGGTGTCGGGCTGCGCCGTCACCGAGCTGCCCGCAGCGGCGGCCATGATGAAGCCGATGGCCAGCCACTGCAGGCCGCTCAGCTGCTCGCCCAGCACCAGCAGGCCGAGCAGCGCGGCCACGGCCGGCTCCATGCTGGCCATGACGCCGAACGCGCTGTGCGACAGGCGTTTGAGCGCCACCATTTCCAGCGAGATCGGGATGGCGCTGGACACCGCGGCCACACCCAGCCCGAACAGCAGGATGCCCGGGTCCAGCAGGGCGCTGCCCGCGTGCCAGATGCCGAAGGGCACGACGGTGATCGCCGCCATGGTCAGGCCCAGAGCGACGGAGTGGCCCGCGTGCAGATGGCCCACGCGTTTGCCGAACACGATGTACGACGCCCAGCACACCGCGGCGCCGAGTGCGAACACCACGCCTTCGGGGTCGAGGCTGGCCACATCGTGCCCCAGCGGCAGCAGGAGGCCGAGGCCGGCAATGGCCAGCGCGATCCACAGGTAGTCGATGCGCTGGCGCGAGGTGAAGAAGGCCACGGCCAGCGGACCGCTGAACTCGATGGCCACGGCCACGCCGAACGGAATGCTCTGCAGCGACTGGTAGAACATCAGGTTCATGCAGCCCAGCGCCACGCCGTAGCGCAGCAGGCTCATGGCATCGGCGCGCGAGAGCGGCCAGCGCCAGGGTCGCCAGATCAGCAGCAGGAGCAACGCCGAAAAGCCCACCCGCAAGGCTGTGGTGCCGAGCGAGCCGACTTGGGGAAACAGCTGCTTGGCGAACGAGGTGCCGATGCCCAGCGCGACGACCGAGCCGAGCACGGCCAGCAGGGGCAGGGCTTGCGCCCAGCGGGGTGAAGTCATGGGGATGGGGGGTGCGAGCGCCAGAAGCGCCGCAGTCAGGAAGTCGGTCGGGAGGAGGTTGTCAGACCAGCGGCACGGTCAGGCGCGCGATCACCGGCTGTGTGTCGGGCCGCACGCCGCGCCACCACTCGAAGGCCTCGGCTGCCTGTTCGACCAGCATGCCCACGCCGTCGGCGATGCGGGTCACGCCCGCGGCCTGCGCCTGTTTCAGGAAGGGGGTGAGGCCTTTCCCGTAGACCAGTTCGTAGGCCAGGGCGCCGGCCGCGAACACGCCCGTGGGCAGCGGCAGCGCGGCTTGCGAGAGGCCGGTCGAGGTGGCGTTGAGCACCACGTCGAACGACTCGCCCGCCAGGTCTTCGTAGCCACCCGTCTGCAGCGCCACCTGCGCGGAGAAATCGGCCTTCAGGCCGTGGGCCTTGTCGGCGCTGCGGTTGGCGATGGCGATCACGGCGGGCTTCTGCTCGGCGAGGGGCACGATGGCACCGCGCGTGGCGCCGCCCGCGCCGCAGATCAGCACGCGCTTGCCGGCCAGCGAAACATCCAGGTTGCGCTGGATGTCGTTGACCAGGCCCAGACCGTCGAAGTTCTGCGCCAGGATGCGCTCGCCGTCAAACTTCAACGCGTTGACCGCGCCGGCCAGGCGCGCGGATTCCATCGGGTCGGTAGCGATTTCGAAAGCCTGCAGCTTGAAGGGCAGTGTCACGTTTATGCCGCGCCCGCCGCTGGCACGAAAAGCCTCCACGGTGGCCCGGAAGCCGTCGAGCGGGGCTTCGATGGCGGTGTATGCGATGTCCTGGCCCGTGGCCCGGGCGAACAGGCCATGGATCAGCGGTGACTTGCTGTGCGAAATGGGGTGGCCAATGACGGCGTAACGGTCGGTCATGGTGCTCGGTGGCGCGGTGGGTGGGAGGCGATTGTCGCGCAAGCCCATGCGTGGCGCCGGGGCTGGTCGGCCTGGAGACTGCAGGCACGGGCGGCTGTCGCTACCATCGCCGCATGAACGCAGCGCCGGGCCGTTCCCCAGCAAGCCCGCACCGCAGCCCGCAGGGCGAAGGTAAACCCATGACCACGAACCTCAAGATCGACTTTGTGTCCGACGTGTCCTGCCCCTGGTGCGCCATCGGCCTGTCCGCCCTGGAGCAGGCCCTGGCCGCCGTAGAGGGCGACATCCACGCCGAGATGCACTTCCACCCTTTCGAGCTCAATCCGCAGATGGGCCCCGAAGGCCAGGACGTGACCGAACACCTGACTCAGAAATACGGCAGCACGCCCGAGCAGCAGGCGCAGATCCGCGCCACCATCCGCGAGCGCGGTGCCGAGGCCGGCTTTGCCTTCAAGCCCGAAGGCCGCGGCCGCATCTGGAACACCTTCGACGCGCACCGCCTGCTGCTGTGGGCCGGCGAAGAGGGCGCCCCGGGCCAGCAGCACGCGCTGAAGAAGGCGCTGCTGACCGCCTACCACGGCCGCGCCGAGAGCCCGGCCGACCACGCCGTGCTGCTGGCCGCGGTGGTCGACGTGGGTCTGGACGCAGCCCGCGCCCGCGAGGTGCTGGGCAGCGACGCCTTTGCGCAGGAGGTGCGCGAGCGCGAACGGTTCTACAACAGCCAGGGCATCCACTCGGTGCCCGCGGTCATCGTCAACGACCGGCACCTGATCTCGGGCGGTCAGCCCGCCGAGGTGTTCGAGCAGGCGCTGCGTCAGATCGCTGCGGGTTCCTGACCAGCGATGCCGTTTGACAGCACCGCTCATGTTCTTTCCGGGTCGCCGGGTGATGAGACCCCGTTTCTGGATCGGCGCCAGAGATGGACCGGCGTCAGCAGCTTTCTGCTGGGGGTGTTGGTCGCGGTCGGCATTGTGTCTCTGTACATCGGCCTGTCGCGCTGGGTGGACGGGGCGGACAGCCTGGCCCAGCTGTCGCTGTACTCCGACGAGCGAGGGGACCTTGACATCGGCGAAGTGGCGGCACTGCCCGCGGGTGCGTTCAAGCCGGTGAGCGCCCAGGTGTCGCTGGGGTATTCAAGCGCGGTACGCTGGTTTCGCGTGGAGATGCCTTCAGGGACGGTCGGCCAGCAGACGCTGGTCGTGCAACCGAGCTACCTGGACGATGTGCGCCTGTACCTGCGCGATGCGGGGCAGGCCGGCGGTTGGCGACTGGAGCAGCAGGGCGACCGGTTCGCGTTCGCGCAGCGGCCCCGGGAAGACCTTGCGTTCACCGCCGAGTCCGAGTTCTCCGCCGGGGTGGCGGCGTTTGTACGCGTGAAGACGCGCAATGCGCACAACGTGCGGGTGAGGGTTATCGATCCCCGGACGGCGCACCGGGAAAATGCCTGGACCTTGGCCGGTGTGGGGCTGTATGGCGGTGTGGTTTTCGTGCTGGCCTGCGCGTCGGCCATGTCGGCAGCGTTGCAGCGCGACCGCTATTGGGCGGTCAATGCCTTGTTCCAGCTGACGTCGATGGTGACGATGTTTTCCTATTTCGGGCTGGGGGCGCAGTTCCTGTTCCCCGAGGCGCCGCGCGCGGCCGATCTGCTCTCGGTCTGGTGTGGCTACTTTCACTTCTTCTTCGGGGCCTTGTTCTATCGCTTGTTTCACGCGCTGTACGGCGTGCCGCGCTGGTTGCTGCGCCTGCAGACGCTGACGCTGCTGTTCCTGCCCACACAGATACTGCTGATGGCCGTGGGGCGCTCCGATCTGGCGCTGCAGCTGCCGGCGATCCTGATGCCCGTTTCCATGGTGCTGGGTCTTGTCAGTGTGTTCATGCTGCGCTGCCATGACACCTTCCTGCTCAATCTGCTGCGGGTCAATGCGATCACCACCACGGCGTATTTCATCGTCCTCTACGTCGCCCACCTGGGCTGGTTTCAGGCGGGTTTCCTGCACCTGTACCCGGGCGTCTTCATCAACCTGCTGACCGCCGTGCTTCTCCATCTGGTGCTGCTGCGGCGCAACTTCCTGTTGAGCCGTCAACAGCAGATGGACCAGCGTGAGTTCGCGCTGGTCCAGCAGCAGATGCACATCGAGCGCCAGAAGCGCGAGGAAGACGGGCGCTTCCTGAGCATGCTGCTGCACGAGATCCGTTCTCCCTTGTCCGTCGTGGCGCTGGCCCGCTCGGCGCTGGAGCGCAAGCTGCCCCAGATCGGCCATGCCACGCGAGACGCGGCGGCGCGCGATCTGCAGCGCATCGACACGTCGGTGCAGCAGATGCGCGAGGTGTTGCAACAGGTGCAGGCCACGAGCGAGCTGGAGCACAGGATGAGCGCCGATGGGAGCTCGGCCAAGGCGGCATTGGGCACCTGCGAGATGTCGGCGCTGCTCAACCGCCTGCTGGCCGAGCACGTCCGGCATGTGTCCGTCGACATCGCGCAGTTGTCGTCCTTCGAGCAGGGCAAGCGCTGGGTGGTCGCCGGGGGGCTGGAGCGGGTGCTGATGATGATTCGCAACCTGGTGGACAACGCGATCAAGTATTCCGTGCCCGGCTCGATGGTGGTGCTGGAGGCGGCGGTGCGTCCGATGAACGGGGACGGGAACTCGCAGTGGGCCCTGGCGGTGCGCAACCAGGTGGGCGCGGTGGGCATGCCGGACCCACAGCGGGTGTTCGAGAAGTATTACCGGGGCCCCAACGCCCACCAGTACTCCGGTTCGGGGCTGGGGCTGTACTGGGTCCGGGGCCTGGCGCAGATGCTGGGTGGTGATGTGATCTGCAGCGTTCAGGGGGGCGATGTGACGTTCACGCTGGTGCTGCCCATCCTGGCGGTCAGTGACCGGGGTTCGACTTATCCGCCGCCGGGCGGGGACAAGGGGTGACGGATGTGGGATGTGCTGGTCTGTGAAGACTTCACCAATTTGCGCGAAGCCCTGGTGGACTACCTCAACGACAGCGGCGTCTGGCGGGTGCGCGCCGTGAGCGACGGCCAGGGTGTGCGCCTGGCCCTGGCCGAGCGCGTGCCCGACGTGCTGCTGCTCGACGTGGGACTGCCCCAGGAAAGCGGCATCGAGGTGGCGCGCTGGGTGAAGGCGGCGCACCCGGGGCTGGGCATCGTCATGTTGTCCGGGCGCACCTCACCGGTTGATCGCCTGGCCGGCTGGCGCTGCGGGGCCGACGTGTACCTGCTCAAGCCCGCTGAAATGGAAGAGGTGGAGCTGGCGCTGACGGCCCTGGTGAAACGCGGCCAGCCCGCCGCCTTAAGGCCCGAGCCCTCCGAAGCCCTGCCGGTGCTGCAGGTCGCCAAGGCCCAGCTGGTCTGCCCCAGTGGTGAAGCCTGCCAGCTGACCGCCCGCGAAGTCATGCTGCTGCATGCGCTGGCCTTGTCGCGCGGCAGCGTGGTGGAAAGCGAGGCCTTGAGGCGCCTCCTCTGGTTGGGGCAGGAAGAAGACATCGACCACAACAATGCCCTGTTTTCCCTGGTCCGGCGCCTGCGCCGCAAGCTTGATGGCATGGGATTTCCCGCGGACGCGCTCAACGTCGTGCGGGGCCGGGGCTACCGGCTGGCCTGCCCGCTGCGGATCGAATAACCGAGCGGTCGCCCTCAGGCATGGGCCCGCCATGCAGGGAGGGGTGCGCCCGAGGGCTAGCCAGACGCCGCCAAACGGCGTGCGACAAATCACGCTTACGGCCAACGTGATCGCAAAACAATGCCATTTATCAAGGTTTTTATTAAGTTGTGACAACTTGTGACAGGTTGTGACAGATTCGCCAAATGCGTGGCTTATATGCTGACATCGGTTACAAAATCTCACTGGAGAGTTCTGATGAAGCGTGAATTTGAGCGATTTGGCGGTGTTGCCAACAGGCAACGTCAAGGCGGTTTCACCTTGGTGGAGCTGTCGGTGGTGCTGGCCGTCATCGGCCTGATCATTGGTGCCATGGCCATCGGCAAGGATGTCCAGCGCAATGCGGAGTTCACCAAGGTCAAGAACAAGTTCATTGACCAGTGGGAGCAGTCCTACAACCAGTATTACCAGCGCACCGGCGTGGTCGTGGGCGACGACCAGGTGTCGCCGCGCCTGATGGTCAACGGCGCGGCCTACGACGCGGCGGATGGCAGTCCGATCTCGGGTGGCAACATGACCGCGGTCGACGCACCGCCCCGGGTGTGCGACAAGGCCGACAACGCCGCCATGACGGCGCGCACCGCCGCCGCAGCCACCACCCTGCGCACACAGATGACGCAGACCGGTATCCGCATGCCGCCCGGCCGTGCCGAGGGTTTTGAAGACCGTTACGTCTACCTCGACAGCAACGGCAACCCGCAGGAGGTGCAGGTCTGCTTCCAGTGGAACAACCCCGGCGACCCAGAGGGTGCGGGCAACGTGATGATCGTTTCGGGTCTCACGCCCGAGCTGGCGCGCATGCTCGACCAGATGGTCGACGGCAAGCCCGATGCCCAGGAAGGCCGCTTCCGCCTGCAGGGCGTGGCCAACGGCGTTGCGAACGCGCCCGGTGTCCAGTGGAACCGCACCAACGACGACACGGCCGCCAGTGCCGCCGCCGATGACGCGGGCGATGACCTCCAGCTCGACGAGAGCCAGGTGGTGACTGTGGTCGCCGTCTACAAGATGAACCAGTGACCCTCAGCCCTCACTCTTCGGGAACAACGCCATGACCTTTTCTTCCAAAACCCGCCGTGGCGCCCAGTCGGGCTTCACGCTGATCGAGTTGACCCTTGTGCTGGCGGTGATCGGCCTGATCATCGGTGCCATCGCCATCGGCAAGGACGTGCAGCGCAACGCCGAATACACCAAGGTCTCCAACAAATTCCTGGACCAGTGGAAGATGGCGTACGACCAGTACTACCAGCGCACCGGGACCGTGGTCGGTGACTGCCAGCAGGCGCCCACCTACATGATCAATGGCGCCGAGACCACGATTGGTAACGCGGGTGCGTGCCAGCGCGACGGTGGCCAGGCCGTCGCCGGCATTCCCGAGAACTTTGGTGGCACGGGCGCCAAGATCTGCGAAGGCCAGGGCTACGCCGCCAACCAGACCGGCGCGGGTGACACCACGCTGGCCGTGCAGACGCTGCGAACGCTCATGACCCGCCACGGCGTGCGCCTGCCGCCGGGCCGCGGTGAAGGGCACGAAGACCGCTACGTCTACCAGGACACCAACGGCAACTCGACCGAAGTGCAGGTGTGTTTCCAGTGGAACCCGGCGGGTACCGCCAGCGGTTCCGGCAACGTCATGGTGGTGCGCGGGCTGACGCCCGACCTGGCCCGCTACATGGACCAGCTGGTCGACGGCAAGCCCGACTCGCGTGAAGGCCGCTTCCGCATCCAGGACCGTGCCGCCCACACCCAGACCACCGACGCCAATGCCCCGGGCACGTCCTGGGAGGCCAACAACACGATCGCCAGCAACATCGACGGCAACAGCCAGAGCGGCAACGACCCCACCGCGGTCGGGCCGAACAACCCTGACGCGGCCACCGACACGGGCCGGCAGTACGACGAAGACCGCGTCACGCTGCTGACCGCCCACTGGATGATGGATCAGTAAATGGCGATGTCCCGTCATGGACGTCTGGTCGTCCTCGGAGTCGTGACCGTCGCCCTGGCGCTGGCGGCCTGGCTGGCCATGAGCCAGGTCTCGCAGCTGAACCAGGCCCGCGCACAGGTGGCCTCCACCCGGGCCGAGCTGGCCCAGCTGCGTGGCCTGATGCCCGTGGTGGAGCAGCGCGAGCGCTTCGCGCGCCAGGACGCCGAGATCCGCGCGCTGGCCGAACGCGAGGGCATAGCCCCCGCCCGCTGGAGCAGCCGTCGTGTGCAGCGCGCGCCCTCGGTGGTGTCGCGTCTGGAGGCCGAGCGCCTGCTGAGCCAGCAGCTCGGCGGCGGCGCCCTCCAGTGGTTTGCCGCCGATCGTTTCGATGTGTCGGTGGTGAGCCCCACGGCGGGTCTGTTCACGCCGGCGCAGCCCGATGACCGGGGTTTCAGCCTGGAGCTCTCCGGTGTTGTCTACTTTCCGTTGGGTGCCCCATGAAACCTGACCAGATCATTCTTGTCTGCGCGCAGGGTTGGTTCCAGCTCGCCGAGGGCCGCTGCCGCGAGCTGCAGCCCTGGGCCGACGTCAAGGGCTCCGCGCTCGTGGTGGTGGAGTTCGCCCAGTCGCAGGTCGGTGTGCAGTCCTGCAAGGGCAAGGCCGAGTACGCCGCGGCCATCATCGAAAAAGCGGTGCGAGCCGAGGGCGCGGTGGACGGCCCCCTGCAGGTGTTCGTGCACCGGCAGATACGCCACGCCGACAGCAGCTCGGTGCTCTACACCGCCATTCCGCTGGACGTGTGGCAGCAGTTCCAGACCTGGTCGCAGCAGCAGCCCGACCATTGCCTGATCGTGCCGCTGGCGGGCCTGTTCCTGGGCAAAGCCGCAGACGAACAGTTGCAGGTGTTGCGCGTGGGCTCGCAGCTGCATGCGTACAGCGCGGCGGGCAGCAAGATGTATTACGCCGGCGCGACGGCCATCGGCAGCGATCCCGCCGACCTGCACGCCCCCTTGCGTACCGTGGTGATGCAGCTCAGGGCCAGTGGCTGGAGCGGCGCGCCCAAGGGCCTGCGCTGGGGCGCTGTGCTGTCCGACGATCTGGACGTGGAGCGCGGTCTGATGGGCAAGCTGGCAGAGGCCGGCCTGAACGACGCGCGCCTGATGCCGCACGAGTCGTTTCGCATCGGCGAGGCGGCCTGCGCCACCGTGCTGCCGCACCTGCTGGATACCATGGATTCCAAAGCGATCCAGGCGCCCTGGCTGGGCCGCATGGCCTGGCTCAGCGAAAGCTATGTGGTGCCGCTGGCCGCGCTGATCGCGGTGATGACGGTGGGGCTGGGCGCCTTTGCCTTCTTCTCGAACCACCTGATCGCGCAGGAACAGGCCAACCTGCAGGCCCTGCAGGGCGAATCGGAGCAACTGCGCCAGCGTGTGAGCCTGGTCGACCGGACCAACGCTTCGGCCCTCGATCCCGCAGAGGCCAGCTTCGTGCGGCAGCTCGGGTTCGCCGCCGTCCACGACCCCATCCAGATGTTGTCCACCGTGCGCCAGGCGGCGCGCCCCGGCGTGCGGGTGCAGCGTGTGCAACTGATCAAGACCGACAGCCAGGCCAAACCCCGCTTCCGCGTGGACGGTGTGGTGGACGGCCCGGCCAACCAGGAATTGCGCCGCTTCCTGGCCGAGCTGCTGGCCCAGGGCTGGCAGGCCGAATCGGTGTCACCCAACGACGGTTCGTCGGGGGCGTTCGCCTACCTGTTGAAACCGGCCGTGCCGGGCAAGAGCATCTGAGCGCCTGGCCCGCGAGCGCGAGGCACGTCGCTTGACGGGCCCGGCGCGGTGTCTTTTTCCGAGTACAGCATTCAGCGACACAGCCCATGAAATACACAGCCCTGACTCTCACCACCGCCGCCACGGCGCTGCTGGTACTGGCGATGGCGGGCATTGCCCAGCAGATCGGCGGCAGCGGCCGGCCGATGCCGCCCCTGCAGGTCTCGCTCAGCCCCTTGAGCGACCAGCAGATGCGCGAGCAGGACGAGGTGAAGGACGCCCTGGTGGTCCTGCGCGGGGCGGCCGCGGGCCGGCCGTATGGGCTGGCCCAGAGCGGCCGGGCGCAGGCCGCGCCGGTGGACCAGGGCGTGCAGGCGCAGGCGGACTACGGCAGCATCTTTGCCCTGCCGCCGGAGGTGGTGGCCACCCAGGCGGTGAAGGGGCGCCTGCGGCCCGAGCGGGTCGCGCGCTCGGCCGTGCCCCTGCCGCGTGTGAGCGTGGTGCTGCGCGCCGGCAGCGAAGGAAAAGCCGTGATCGATGGGTATCTGGTGGGCGTGGGCGACCAGGTGGCCGGTGGCCTCGTGGTCAAGTCCATCCGCATGGAGACGGTCACGTTCTCCGCCGAAGGCGAAGACATGGAGGTCGCTGTTCCGCTGGAGCGCCTGCGGGTGCTGGGTGCCTTTCCTTCGCGGGGCAAGGGCGACTGATGAACAAGGGCGTGCTCGTTGGAGGTGGGCTGGGCCTGCTGTTGCTGGCGTTTCTGGCGGGCGTCTGGCTGTCCAAACCGGTCCTTGAGCAGGGCCCGGTCGCGGTGCTCCCCGCCGCGCCTCAAGTGCGCTCGCCAGCCGGCGGCGCGGTGGACGCGCCCGCAGGCCTGCCGGCCTCGCCCGCCGATGCGCCAGCGCCATCCACCGGCCCCGTGCCGGGCGGGCCGGGGCCGGGCGCTGAAGACAGCACCGCACCCTGGGCCGTTCCCCCCCAAGCCAGCGGCCCGGGTGCGCCGACGCTGACGCGCGAGCAGCGCCGCCAGATCCGGACCCAGATCCGCGCCAAGGTCAACGAACTGCTGAGCAAAGGGCCCCAGTTGTCGCTGGCCGAGACCCAGGGGCTGCTGGACGACATCGAAAAGCTGGGGCAGGGCCAGTTCGATCCGCGGTACTTCCAGGTCATGCGGCAGATGATCCAGCACAGCGTGACGACCCAGCGGCTGAGCGAGGAACTGGGCCGCATCGCACAGAGCACCGCGCCCCAGGACGTCGCGCGCCGCCAGGCCATTCTGGGCGAGCTGCGCGACATCAGCGACCGCATGGCCAAGGGCGCGCAGACCATGCAGTCGTATTCGCACGACCTGCTGGCCGGCCAGCAGAAACCCTGAGCGAGCACCGGACCATGCACGCCACCCGCTCCCGCCGACCCGCGCAGAAAGGCTTCACCTTCGTGGAGATGGCCGTGGTGCTGGTGGTGGGCGGCTTGCTGAGCTGGGCCGCTTTTTCGGCCTACGACACGGTGCTCGATGCCAAGGACCGCCGGCAGGCCCAGGACATGGCCCGCCAGGCGCAGTCGCAGCTGCGCGCCTTTGCCGTGCGGCACGGCCGTCTGCCATGCCCGGACGCCAGCGTCGCGGGCACGGGCCAGGAGAGTCTGGCCGGCGGTGTCTGCGGCACCGGCAACTTGATCGGCTGGTTCCCCTACGTCAGTGTGGGCGCGGACCTGCCGGTGGCCGAATACCGCGCCCGCTACGCGGTGTACCGCGCCCCCAACGCCAGCGCCGCGGCCGACGCGGACCTGGCGCTCAACCTGGAGCGCAGCGGCGACGCGCCCGGCCATGTGAACCACCGCGACGTGAGCGACCTGATCGTCGCCCTGAACAACGTGGCCGGTCTGGCCCTCGCGACCGACAAGCCCTACCTCACCGGCGACGGCGGCGTGGCCGGTGCGGTGGACTGCGCCACCAACCGGCAAATGTCGGTTGCCTACTGGCTCGTGGTGCCCCTCAAGGACCGCAGCGGTGACGGCGAGCGGCTGGACCCGCCGCAGACCAGCGCCGGCCCGTGTGTGTTCAGCCCGGGCACTCCCGTCAGTGCCACCAACGACGACGTCGTCCTCTCCGAGTCGCCCACGCAGTTGGCCGGCTGGCTGCGCAAGAGCCTGCCCTGAGCGACCGCCCTTTTCTTCACCGTTTTCTCCGCTTCAAAGACCGCCATGCACCACTTCAAGATCTCCATGTTCAAGCCCGGAATGGCCACCACCACCGCGATTGTTTCGGCAGCCTTGCTGGGCGGCTGCGTGGCGCCGCCGCCCCAGAGCGCGAAACACCTGGGCGACCCCGATGTTGATTCCTTGAAGCGCATGCAGGAGGTGACGCGGGCCGAGTCGGCGAAGCTGCTGGCCCAGCAGGAACAGATCATGCGGGAGATGCGCCGCAGCGCTGCGGCCAAACCGCTGGAGCCCGCGGCCCCCACCTACGACCCGCTGGAGGGCAAGACCATCAGCGTGGCCGTCTCCAACGGCAACATCAGCCAGATCCTCACCGCTTTCGCCGACGCGGCCAAGGTCAACCTCATCGTCGAGCCGGCGGTTGTGCAGCAAGGCGCGCTGACCGACATGTTCCTCAAGGACGTGTCGCTGCGCGAGGCCTTCAACGAACTGCTGCGCAGCTACGACGTGGCCGGCGAAATCCGCAACCAGACCCTGCGCGTGAAGCTGCACGAAGAGAAGTTCTTCGCGATGGACTTCCTCAACATCAACACCCAGATGTCGCTGAACTCGGGCGGCAACGTGTTCGGCTCCAACTCCACCGGCGCCAACTCCGCAATCTCGGGCAGCCTGTCCATGAGTGCCGCGGCTGGCAGCCGCGCCGATCCCTACACCGAGATCGAAAACAACCTCAAGACCATCCTGGGCGAGGCCCGCTCGCCGGTGCTGGACCCGGCTTCGGCGGCCAGGGGCAACCAGGACCCGACCCAGGTGGTGCAGCCCAACCAGCAACACGGTTTCACGTTGAACCGCACCTCCGGCACCCTGTTCGTCAAGGCCCGTCCGTCCCAGATGCGCTCGGTGGAAAAGCTCATCAAGAACACCCAGGACATGCTGACCAAGCAGGTCTATATCGAGGCGCAGCTCATCGACGTGACGCTCAACGACGGCTACGAGTTCGGCATCGACTGGACCCAGCTGCGCAGCCGCCTGGCGCTGAACTTCGGCTCCAGCGCGCTGGAACTGGCCGGTGGTTTGGCCAGCCTGCCCAACGCCTCGGGCACGCGCAACTACCCCGCGAGCAGCCTGACCATTCCCTCCCGGCTGGTCGGGCCGGGCACGGGCCGGACCGGCGGCGGCGTGGCCTACCAGGACAGCAGCGGATCGACCGTGATCAACGCCCTGCGTTCGTTCGGCAACCTGCGCATCCTGTCCAACCCGAACATCCAGGTGCGCAACGGCACCCCCGCGATGCTGTCGGTGGGCACCAGCCAGCGCTACGTGTCCAAGTCGAGCTCGGCCGAAAACAACATCGGCGGGGGCGCGACCACCACCTCGTCCGAAGTGCAGACCGACGCCGTGTTCTCCGGCGTGATGGTCGGCGTGCTGCCCATGATCCGCGAGGACGGGCGCATCGAATTGCTGATCAACCCGGTGCAGAGCGACGTGGACCCTCAGAGCCTGGCCCTGGTCGAGGTGAACGATTCCAACCGCGTGAGCCTGCCCCAGGTGGCCTACAAGGGTCTCACCACCACCCTGAACGTGAACGATGGCGACGTGGTCGTGGTCGGGGGTCTGATCGACCAGAAGAGCGGCAACAACAACGGCGGCCTGCCTTTCCTGTCGGACGTGCCTTTCTTCGGCAAGCTGGTCACCAAGGAAAACACCAGCCAGTCCGCCCGCGAGCTCATCGTCGTGCTGCGTGTGCGCCTCCTATGAGCCTCATCTACCAGGCCCTCAAACAAACCGAACAGCAGGCGGCGCCTTCCCAGCAGTCTGGCCGTCGGTGGACCGGCGTGGTCACGCCCGCGCCGGCCCGGCGCGGCTGGAACCCCGTGCCTGCGTTGTGGGGCGTGGTGATCGCGGCCGTGGCGGTGCTGGCCGGGTGGATGGTGAGCGTGGCCCTGGCGGCCCAGCATGGGCCGTCCGCAGCGCCAGCGCCACTGCCCGTGGTGCCGCCCGCACCCGTTGCCCCGGCCCCGGTGAGTGCTGCCCGGGTGGTACTGCCTGAAGTGGACTTGCCCAAGGCAGACCTGCCGCTGCCCACCGCCTCGCCACGCCTGGCGCTCTCGCATGCCTTGTCGATACCGGCCAGCGCGGGAGCGGCCAAGGCTTCGGCCTCAACGGTGCCGGTGCCGGCCGCGGCGGCTCAGAAAGCGCAGAACGTTCAGGACACGCGCCCACCCGCCGAGCCCGCGGGCGGGAAGAAGGGGGTCACCGAGAGTCCGCATGCGCCAGCGGGTGCCCCGGTGTCCAAGCCCTCTCCCGACGAACTGCCGGCCCTGTTCGATGCGCTGAACCAGGCGCTGGCCGGTCACGATGTGGACACGGCCCGTCGGCAGTTGCAGGCGATACAGACCAAACTGCCGGAATCTTCGGTGGCCCGCCTGCGCGCCGAGGCCTGGTTTGCCCACCAGACCGACGATCTGGACGGGGCGCAGCGCCTGTACCGGCGCCTGCTGGACAAGCTCTCGGGCGACGAACACGCCAGCCTCAATCTGGCGGCCATCGAGCGCAAGCGCCTGCGCTTTGACCAGGCCAAGGACGTGCTGGCCAAGTCCCTGCGTCAGAACCCCCATTCGGCTGTGCTGCGCACGGCGGTGGATCAGTTGGCCCGCAGCGAGACCAACCCATGAACACCCGCAACAGCCACCTCGCCGCCCTGGGCCTGGTGCGCAACCCCTTTCCCTACACGCCCGACGCGGGCTGCTATTTCTCGACGCCGCACCTGGACGAGCAGTTGGTCGAGTTGGAGCACTGCGTGTTGTCGCGCAAGGGCTTCTCGCTGCTCACGGCCGAGGTCGGCATGGGCAAGAGCACGCTGGTGCGGCGGCTGATGACGGACCTGGCGGCGAAGAACGTGGTCTCGGCGCTGGTGTTCAACACCTTCCTGCAGGGGCCGGAGCTGCTGGCCGCCGTGCTGCAGGATTTCGGCCTGGAAGGCACCGGCGCGCTGTCGTCCGACATCTCCGCGCTCAACACCTTCCTGCTCGCCAACCACCGCGAGGGCAAGACCTGTCTGCTGATCATCGATGACGCGCAGAACCTCTCGGCCAACTCGCTGGAATTGATACGGCTGCTGTGCAACCTGGAGACCGACCAGGAAAAGCTGCTGCAGATCCTGCTGGCCGGCCAGCCCGAGCTGGAAGAGATGCTGTCCCAGCACAGCCTGCGGCAGCTGCGCAGCCGGCTGGTGAAACATTCGCGGCTGTACGGCCTGACCAGCACCGAGATCGCCGACTACGTGCGGTTCCGCTTCGAGTCGTCCGGCAGTGACGGCTCCCTGGTGTTGCAGACCGATGCCTGCCAGCTGCTGTGGCGCGAAACGCAAGGCGTGCCCCGGCAGATCCACCTGATCATGGACCGCTGCCTGTACGGGCTGGCGGCCCGTAACGGCAACGTCATCGACCCGAACCTGATGAAAGAGGCCATCAACGACAGCCGGGTCGATCTGGCAGGCGCCCCCACGGCGGGCGCCGTGGGCGTGGTGCCGCCGGCCCGCACCCGCCGGCCATGGCTGTATGCCGCTGCCTTCGCCGGCCTCGTCGCCACCGGGGCGGCGCTGGGGTCGCGCTTTGGCGGCGTGGACGCCGGCCACGGGCAGCCGCTGGCGGATGGCGCGGCAGCCCAGGTGGTCGCCCTGGCCCCGCCGTCACCAGCTTCTGCATCGGCCCCCGCGGCGCAGGCCGCCGTGCCTGCAACACAGACCGTGGCGGCGCTGTCTGTTTCGCCGGACCTGGCCTCCACCCCGGGCGCGCTGGAAGCGGCGCCCAGCCTCTTCGGCGCCGGCTGCGAGCCTGCCACCGAGCAGCCCGCCGGGCGCAGGGTGGTGAGCCAGCCCCTGGCGGAGCTCACCCACAAGCTGCTGGGCGCGCGCCTGGCCCGGTTGACCGACGTCTGCATTGACAGCCGACAGGGCCAGGTGTGGCTGACCTGGAGCACGCCCCAGGCCGGCCACGTCATGAAAAAACGGCTGACCGCGGCCCGCTTCCAGATCGCGCTGACCGAGTACGGCAGCCTGCTGCCGCGGGAAGTGGACGGCATCTGGGGCGAGCGCAGCCGCAGCGCCCTGCAGCAATTCCAGAACGAACTGGGCCTCAGTCCCTCGGGTGAGGTGGACCCCCTGAGCGGCCTGCTATTGGAGAAGTTCTATGTACAAGAACAGTGAAACCGGGATGGAATCCATGATCGAACCCCGCCTCAGTTTCAGCCAGATGCTGGTGTCCAACGGTCTGGTCAGCCAGATCGTGATCGACTACGTGCGCCAGAAGCAGGCGGTCGAAGGGCAGAAGCTGGGGCGCATGCTGGTGGAGCTCGGTTTCATCAGCGCCAAGGACCTGGCGCGCCAGTTGGCGATCCAGCGCGGCATCGAATTCCGGGCGGTGCCCGCGGTGGACCCGGAGGTGGCCGCGGCCTTCAACCGCAGCCTGTGCCTGACGCACAACTTCCTGCCCGTGGGCCGCGAGGGTGACAAGCTGCGGGTGCTGCTGGGCGACGCGGAGCCCGAGGCGGTGGCGACGCTGATCCAGCGCCGCGTCGGGCAGGAGGTGGTGTTCTGGCAGGGTGAGTTCTTTGCCGTCATCGACGCCATCCACCAGCACTACTACTTCCAGGAAAACCCGGTCGAACGGCTGATCGAGGCCGAGATCCGCAAGCTCGGCGACGACCGCGACCACGCCTACAGCCCCGACCGGCTGATGGAGCTGATCCTGCACACCGCCGTGCG
>Ga0156037_1068_pt1 | contig 32183 bp, 35 predicted proteins | sample RifCSPlowO2_02_FD_107691 | JGI IMG/M metagenome (GOLD analysis project Ga0156037, IMG submission 107691) | Burkholderiales bacterium RIFCSPLOWO2_02_FULL_66_35 | reverse complement strand
TGAGCCGCCTGCAGCAGGCGACGGCGACCGAAGCCCTGTGTCGGCTGGCGCAGTCCCTGGCCGAGGACGGCGACAGCGCCATGGCCGCGCTGCACGACCAGCACAGCCCGCAGACGCTGGCGCAGAAGAAGCAGGCAGCGGCCGACGCCCTGCGCGAGCGGCTGGAACAGGTGCTGGGCGAACCGCTGGACGGTGCGGGGGACGACGCGTCGGTGGAAGAGCTGTTGCGCGCCGGCATGGCGCGGCTGCGCGAGTCGCAGGACGAAGAACAGGCGCGCCGCCAGGCGAAGGCGAAGGCCCGCAAGGCGCGGCAGAAACCCGGCGCGGAACAGACCCAGGCCCAGGTGCAGCAGGCCGATGCTGAAACGCAGCTGCGCACGCTGTTTCGCCAGCTCGCGAGCGCCCTGCACCCGGACCGCGAGACCGACGCCCAGGAGCGCCTGCGCAAGACCGCGCTCATGAGCGAGGCCAACGCCGCCTATGGGCGCAAGGACCTGGTCACGCTGATGCAGATCCAGCTGCGCGCCGAGCTGGCCGACCCGGCCGCCGTCTCGCGCCTGGCCGAAGACAAGCTGGCCGCGCTGACCCTGTTGCTCAAGCAGCAGGTGGCCAGGCTGGAGCGCGAGCGCGCCGCGCGCCAGCAGCGCCTGGCGGGTGAGTTCGACCTGCCGCCGGGCCAGGTGGCCAACCCGAACACGCTCAAACAGCACCTGCTGGCCCAGGTGGCGGCGCTGGAGTCGGCCGTGGCGCAGACCGAGCGGGATCTGGAGCGGGTGCGGGAACCCGCCGGCCTCAAGCGCTGGCTCAACCAGCAGCGCGAAACACCGGGTCGTGTGCGTGCGGACCGCGATCCCGACGACTATTTCTGAACCGCACCTTGTGGACTTACTTCGCCGGGTGGCTGTAGCGGCGTTTCACTTCGGCGATCTCCACCGAATACGCGGCGTACCAGCGCTCGCGCCCCAGCTTCTGCGCGGCCAGGTGGTCGGTGTGCTGTTTCCAGGCGCGGATGCTGGCCTCGTCGGGCCAGTAAGAGAGCGCGATTTCCTGGTCGCCTTCGGTGGCGGTGGTGAAGTCCAGGCAGCCGAACTGGGTCAATGCCAGTTCACGCATCTGAGCCGCCATGGCGCTGTATTCGGCGTCGAGGGCGCGGGCTTTCGCGCGGAAGATCACGACAAACATTCGAATCCCTTGGTGAGCTGGTGGGTGATTTCGGCCGCCGGCAGCGACCGGCAACCGCTGGCGTTCTGGCCCGACCACAGCGGTGAAAAGTCGCCGCTGCCCAGCGCCTCGAAGTGCGCGCGCAGCGGCGCCATGGCAGCGGTGGCGAGCGGGAAGGCTGGCGCGGCCGGGCTCATGGGGCCGAGTTCGCGCATCACGCGGTTGACGATGCCGCGCGCCGGCCGGCCGGTGAACACGTTGGTGACCGCGGTGTGGCGTGCTGCGGCGCTCTGCAGCGCGGCGCGGTGCAGCGCGCTGGTGGTGGCTTCAGCGCTGCACAGGTAAGCCGTGCCCACCTGCACGCCCGCGGCGCCCAGCGCTATCGCCGCGGCCACACCCGCCGCATCGGCGATGCCGCCGGCCGCGATCACCGGCACGTCCACCGCCGCCGCGATCTGCGGCAGCAGGGCGAAGGTGCCCATTTGCTGGCTCAGGTCGTGCGACAGAAAGTGCCCACGGTGACCGCCCGCTTCCAGGCCCTGGACGATCACCGCGTCGGCACCGTGGGCCACGAGCCAGCGCGCCTCGTCCACCGTGGTGGCGCTGGACAGCACCACGCTGCCCCAGCTCTTCACGCGGGCCACCAGCTCGGGCGCCGGCAGGCCGAAGTGAAAGCTCACCACCGGCGGACGGAAGGGTTCCAGGATGTCGGCCGACGCAGCACTGAACGGGACGCGGCCGGCGCCGGCCGGCACCGCGGCGAGGTCCAGTCCGGCCTCGGCATAGAAGGGGGCGAGCGCCGCACGCCAGACGGCCTCGCGGGCCGCATCGTGCTCGGGTGGTGTGTGGCAGAAGAAGTTGACGTTCCAGGGGCGCTGCGTGCCATTGCTCAGGGCCGCCAGCTCGCGCTGCAGGGCCTCGGGCGTGAGCATGGCGCCGGGCAAGGAGCCCAGGCCGCCCGCGTTGCTCACCGCGATCGCGAGCGCCGCGCCCTGCACGCCGGCCATCGGGGCCTGGATCAACGGGAATTCGGTGTGCAGCAGCTCGGTCAGGGTTTTCATGCGCGGATTGTCGGTGCGACGGACCGTGGTGACCAGTGCCCCGGCATAGGCCGCCGAACGGCTCAGGGTAAACCCGAAAACCGGGCCAAAGAAAATCATTTAACATATTAAATAAATGAGCACCGAAACCTCTTTTGTCCACCGCAACCTGCCGCGCCTGCTGCTCGAAGCGCGCGAGGCCGTGATGCAGCACACCCGGCCCAGCCTGCGCGAGCACGGCCTGTCGGACCAGCAGTGGCGCGTGCTGCGCGTGCTGGGTGAACACGCAGCCGATCCGGCGGGCGTCGAGACCGGCCGCGTGGCACGCGAAGCGCTGTTGCTTGGCCCCAGCCTCACCGGCGTGCTCACGCGCATGGAGCGCGACGGGCTGATCAGCCGCGCGCGCTGCCCGCAGGACGCGCGCCGCACCGTGGTGCGCGCCACCCGGGCGGGGCTGAAGCTGGTGGCCACACTGTCACAGACCATCGAGGCGCACTACGCCTGGATGGAAGAGCGCCTGGGCAAGGCGCGGCTGGCGCAGCTCTACACCCTGCTCGACAGCGTGATCGCGCTGGAAGTGCCCGATGCCGACGAGGGTGGGGGCGCGGGCTGGACCGAAGAAGACGCCGCATGAAGGAACCGACATGAACACCCCCTGGACCCCGCCGTACCTGCCGCAGGGCACGGTCTACGGCACCCTGCTGAACTTCCGGCGTGAACACGCGCTGTGGGCGCCGCGCATGAACGAGGCGCCCTACAAGGCGCCGCCGCAGGCGCCGGTGCTCTACATCAAGACCGCCAACACCTTCACGCCGTCGGGCCATGCCATCGCGCTGCCCCACCAGGTCGCCGAGGTCGATGTGAGCGCGTCGCTCGGTCTGGTTGCGGGCGAGGGCGGCCGCGTCGCGAGCGCCGTGCTGTTCAACAACGTGGCGATTCCGCACGAGAGCTACTTCCGCCCGTCGGTGAAGTTCCGCTGTGTGGACGGTTTCCTCGGTGTGGGGCGCGATGCCGTGGCGCTGGACGCCCTGGGGGGCCTCGACGGCCTGGCCAGCCTCGTGATCGAGCTGCGCGTCAACGGTGTGCACCGCCAGACCGTGGCGCTGGCCGATCTGGTGCGCGACGCGGCCACGCTCTGGGCCGACGTGAACGCCTTCCAGACCTTGCGGCTGGGCGACGTGCTGATGCTGGGCACCGATTGCCTGCCCGACGGCAGCCGCCCGCGCGCCAAAGCCGGGGACGCGGTGGAAATCCTGGCCACCGGCTTCAAGCCGCTGGTGAACGCCTTTGTCGGAGAAGCGTCATGAAAAGAGCCCGTATCGCCTGGGCCGGCGCGGTCCACGACGCCATCGAAGCCGATGGCCAGCTCGAACTGCTCACCCCCGCTTTCAAAGGTCGCCGCGTGACTTTCGACGAGGTGGTCTGGTTGCCGCCGCTGGCGCCCGTTGACCGCGCGCGCACCGTGCTCGCGCTGGGTCTGAACTACGCCGATCACGCCAAGGAACTTGATTTCAAGGCGCCCGAAGAGCCGCTGGCCTTCGTCAAGGGCGAGTCCTCGCTGATCGGTCACCGCGCCTTCACCGTGCGACCCGACAACGTGCAGTTCATGCATTACGAATGCGAACTCGCGGTGGTGATCGGCAAGCCTGCGAAGCGCGTGAAGAAGGCCGACGCATTGCAGTACGTGGCCGGCTACACCGTGGCCAACGATTACGCGATCCGGGACTACCTGGAGAACTGGTACCGCCCCAACCTCAAGGTCAAGAACCGCGACACCTGCACGCCCATCGGGCCTTGGCTGGTGGATGCGGCCGATGTGGCCGACCCGATGAACCTGGCGCTCACGACCACCGTGAACGGTCAGCTCACGCAGCAGGGCAACACGAAAGACATGATCTTCGATGTGCCCACGCTGATCGAATACTTCAGCGGCTTCATGACCCTGATGCCCGGCGACCTGATCCTCACCGGCACGCCCGACGGCGTGGTGGATTGCCAGCCGGGGGACGTGATCGTCACGTCCATCGAACACATCGGTGAACTCATGAACACCATCACTGCGGCACCGAAGGCCGCCTGAAACCGCAGGAACCGACATGACCCAACGCATTGACCACCTCATCAACGGCAAGCCCGTCGCTGGCGCCGACTACTTCGAAACCATCAACCCGGCCACGCAGGGCGTTCTCGCCGAAGTGGCTTCAGGTACCGAAGCGGAAGTCAATGCCGCGGTGCAGGCCGCCAAGGAGGCGTTCCCGAAATGGGCCGGCCTGCCGGCGACCGTACGCGCCAAGAAGATCCGCGCACTCGGCGAGCTGATCGCTAAGCATGTCCCGGAAATTGCGCAGACCGAGACCGACGACACCGGCCAGGTGATCGCACAGACCGGCAAGCAGCTGATCCCGCGCGCGGCGGACAACTTCAGCTACTTCGCCGAGATGTGCACCCGCGTGGACGGCCACACCTACCCCACGCCCACGCACCTGAACTACACGCTGTTCCACCCGGTGGGCGTGTGCGCGCTGATCAGCCCGTGGAACGTGCCCTTCATGACGGCGACCTGGAAGGTCGCGCCCGCGCTGGCCTTCGGCAATACGGCGGTGCTGAAGATGAGTGAACTGAGCCCGATGACCGCCGCGCGCCTGGGCGAGCTGGCGCTGGAGGCCGGCATCCCGGCCGGCGTGCTGAACGTGGTGCACGGCTTCGGCAAGGAAGCGGGCGAGCCGCTGTGTGCGCACCCCGACGTGCGCGCGATTTCTTTCACAGGGTCCACCGCCACGGGCAATCGCATCGTCAAGACTGCGGGCCTGAAGAAGTTCAGCATGGAACTGGGCGGCAAGAGCCCGTTCGTGGTCTTCGACGACGCCGATCTGGACCGCGCGCTCGACGCCGCACTCTTCATGATCTTCAGCAACAACGGCGAGCGCTGCACCGCCGGCAGCCGCATCCTGGTGCAGCAGAGCATCTACGCCGACTTCGCGGCGAAGTTCGCCGAGCGCGCCAAACGCATCGTGGTGGGCGACCCGCAGGACGAGAAGACCACCATCGGTCCGATGATCAGCCAGGGCCATCTGGCCAAGGTGCGCAGCTACATCGAGCTCGGCCCGAAGGAGGGCGCGACGATGTTGTGCGGTGGTCTGGACCGGCCGAGTTATGCGGCCGAGTTGCCGGCGCATGTGCAGGCGGGCAACTTCGTCTGGCCCACGGTGTTCGCCGACGTGGACAACCGCATGCGAATCGCGCAGGAAGAGATCTTCGGCCCGGTGGCCTGCCTGATTCCGTTCCACGACGAGGCGCACGCCATCGAGCTGGCGAACGACATCGCCTACGGGCTGTCGAGCTATGTCTGGACTGAGAACATCGGCAAGGCACACCGCGTGGCTGCTGCCGTGGAAGCAGGCATGTGTTTCGTGAACTCGCAGAATGTGCGCGACCTGCGGCAGCCGTTTGGCGGCACCAAGGCGTCGGGCACGGGGCGTGAGGGCGGCACCTGGAGTTACGAGGTGTTCCTGGAGCCTAAGAACGTGGCGGTCTCCCTCGGTTCCCATCACATTCCTCATTGGGGGGTGTGATTTGTTCTCCGCTGTTTCGCTCAAAGGGGTGGGCAGGATCGAACGGCCGGGGCGCTCTGCTCCGCTCATGTCCCCCGGTCCGGGCTTTGCCCGGCCCTCCTCCTTTACTTCGCTGCGCAGAACACCCCACCCGATCGATCCGACGCGAGGTGTTGGCACTCATGGGGCGACGGAACAGCCATGCAGTGGGTTGACCGCGCCGGGTGCCTACCGCAGCGAAGTAAAGGAGGAGGGCTGCGCGCAGCGCAGACCGGGGGACATGAGCGTAGGTGGGCGCCCGGCGTGGTCAGCCCACGGGGCCAACGAAGCAATTTCCATCATCTGACCGGAGACAAAACCCATGGGAAAAGTAGCACTCGTAGGAAAGATCACCCACGTCCCGTCGATGTACCTCAGCGAGCTCGACGGCCCGCGCAAAGGCACGCGGCAGGACGCCATCGACGGCCACATCGAAATCGCACGCCGCTGCCGCGAAGCCGGGGTGGACACCATCGTCGTCTTCGACACCCACTGGCTCGTCAACGCCAGCTACCACCTCAACTGCGCGCCGCACTTTGAGGGCACCTACACCAGCAACGAGCTGCCGCACTTCATCAGCAACCTGCCGTTTGCCATCCCCGGCAACCCCGAGCTCGGGCAGCTGCTGGCCAAGGTGGCCAATGAACACGGCGTGGAAACCCTGGCCCACCACGCCACCACGCTCGGCCCGGAGTACGGCACGCTCGTGCCCATGCGCTACATGAACCAGGACCAGCACTTCAAGGCCATCTCCGTCTCGGCGCTGTGCACGGTTCACTACCTCAACGACAGCGCGCGCCTGGGCTGGGCCATGCGCAAGGCGGTGGAAGACCATTACGACGGCACCGTCGCCTTCCTCGCCAGCGGCAGCTTGAGCCACCGCTTCGCACAGAACGGCCTCGCGCCCGAATTCGCGTTCAAGGTCTGGAGCCCCTTCCTCGAAACGCTGGACCACCGCGTGGTGCAGATGTGGGAAAACGGCGAGTGGGCCGACTTCTGCGGCATGCTGCCCGAGTACGCCGCCAAGGGCCACGGCGAAGGCTTCATGCACGACACCGCCATGATGCTGGGCGTGCTGGGCTGGAGCGAATACGACGGCAAGGCCGAGGTCATCACGCCGTACTTCGGCGCCTCGGGCACCGGCCAGATCAACGCCGTGTTTCCCGTCACCCCCGTCACGGGAAAAGCCATCCCGGCGGCGCAGGCCTCGGCCGCCGATGGCTTCAGTCTCGTGAGCAACAGGCTCTGAACATGCCCCATCTCGTCATCCTCTACACCCCCAACCTCGACAAGCCCGCGGCAGAGGGCGGCGTTGACATGACCGGCCTGTGCCGCGCCTTGTGCGACACCATGCTCGCGGTGCGCGATGAGCAGGATCGCCAGGTCTTCCCCCACGGTGGCACGCGCGTGTTCGCCTACCCCGCCGCGCACAGCGCGGTGTCCGACGGCGGTGCGGCCGGCATCGAGGCCGGCCTGGGCGGCGACTACGCCTTCGTCTACATGAACGTGCGGATGGCCCAGGGGCGTAGCGCGGTCGTGCACCAGCGCGTGGGCGATGCGCTCAACGCCTGTGTGAAAGAGCGCTTTGCCGAGCAACTCGCCAGGCGCCCCATCGGCATCACCGTGCAGGTGGACGAAGGCCACGAGGTCTTCGATGCCAAGAACAGTTCCCTGCACCCGCTCTTTGCTCCCAAGAAAGCCTGACCCCACCATGTTCAGCCCCGAACTCATCGCCCAGCTCGCCGCCGAGCTGCAGCAGTCCCAGCGCATCCGCACGCCGGTCGAGCACTTCTCCAAACGCCACCCCGGCATGACCGTCGAAGACGGTTACCGCATCGGCCGCGCCTGGGTCGATCTGCAGAAGGCCGAAGGCCGACAAGTGATCGGCCACAAGATCGGCCTGACCAGCCGCGCCATGCAGATCAGCAGCCAGATCGACGAGCCGGATTACGGCACGTTGCTCGATCACATGCTCTACTCCGCGAAGGCCGGCGAGGTGCTGGAGATCCCGGTGGATCACTTCATCGCCCCGCGCGTCGAGGTCGAGCTGGCCTTCGTGCTCAAGGCGCCGCTGGCCGGCCCGAACGTGACGGTCGACGACGTGCTCGCCGCCACCGACTACATCACCCCGGCCATCGAAATCATCGACGCACGCATCGAGCAGTTCGACCGCCACACCAAGGTGATGCGCAAGGTCTACGACACTATCAGCGACAACGCGGCCAACGCCGGCATCGTGATCGGTGCGGGCGACCCGGCCTTCCGCGCCGACCCGCGCAGCACCAACCGCCCCTGGTGTGGTGCCATCCTGCGGCAGAACGGCGCGGTCGAAGAGACGGGCCTCGCCGCCGGCGTGCAGGGCGACCCCGCCATCGGCATCGCCTGGCTGGCCAACAAACTGGCGCCCTGGGGCGAATCGCTGCAGGCCGGCGAGATCGTGCTGGCCGGCAGCTTCACGCGGCCCGTGGCCGCCAGGGCGGGCGACCTGTTCGAGGCCGATTACGGCCCGTTGGGTTGCCTGCGTTTTCGCTTCGTCTGAAAAACACCCGAGGAGACCAACACATGTCCGAAGCCTTTCTGCGCCCCGTCCGTTTCAGTGAAGCCGAATGGGCCGCCCGCGTGCAGCTCGCCGCGTGCTACCGCATCTTTGCCCACTTGGGCTGGGCCGAGCTGATCTACAACCACATCTCGCTGCGCGTGCCGGGGCCGGAGGATCATTTCCTCATCAACCCCTTCGGCCTGCACTACACCGAGGTCACTGCATCCAACCTGGTGAAGGTGGACATCGACGGCAACACCATCGGCCACAGCGACTGGCCGATCAACCCGGCCGGCTTCACCTTCCACGGCGCCATTCACGCCACCCTGCCCGACGCGCACTGCGTGATGCACGTGCACACCACGCCGACCATGGCGGTGTGCTGCCTGAAAGACGGTCTGTCGTTCACCAACTTTTACGCCGCCCAGCTCTGGGGCCAGGTGGCCTACCACGAGTTCGAGGGCATCACCGTGCACCGGGACGAGGGTGCGCGCATCCTCGCCTCCTCGGGCGGCAAACCGGTGCTGCTGCTGCGCAACCACGGCCCGGTGGTGATTGGCCGCTCGCTGGCGCAGGCGTTCAACCTGATGTGGCTGGTACAACGGGCGTGTGAAATCCAGGTGGCCTCGCAGTCGCTGGGTGAATTGCAGCCCATCACCGAAGCCGCGCTGCAAGCCTGCGTGCGCGACTCGCTCAACTTCAACCCGAAGTTCGGCGCGGGTGAGGACTCCTTTGCCGCCATGCAGCGGCTGATCGACAGCATCGACCCGGGGTACCGCGCATGAACGCTCCGACCTTCCAGAAAGTCGCCATCGTCGGCGTCGGCGCCATTGGCGGCCTGTTCGCCGGCTGGCTCGGTTCGCGCCTGCCGGCCGGTCAGATCCAGCTCTCGGCCGTGGCGCGCGGCGACACGCTGCGCGCGCTGCGCGAGCGCGGCCTGGTGTGGGTCGACGCCGAAGGCACCGAACACTGCGTCGCCGTGAACGCCAGCGACGACCCCGTCAGACTGGGCGTGCAGGACCTGGTGATCGTCTCGGTCAAGGGCCCAGCCATGGCCGCCGTCGCGCCCGCCGTGCGCGCGCTCATGGGGCCCAACACCGTGGTGCTGGTCGCCATGAACGGCGTGCCCTGGTGGTTCTTCGACGGCCTGCCCGGCGAAGCCGCCGGCCTGCAACTCAACACCGTCGACCCCGGCGGCGTCACCGCGCAGCACATCCCCACGTCGCAGGTCATCGGCTGCGTGGTGCACGCCAGTGCCGCCGCGCCCCAGCCCGCGCGGATCGAGCGCATCAAGAACAACCAGCTCATCCTCGGCGAGCCGGCCGGCGGCGTGACCCCGCGCGTGCAGGCCTTGGCCGAGCTGCTGGGCGCGGCTGGCTTCGGCGTCACGGTCAGCGAGCGCATCCAGCGCGACATCTGGTTCAAGCTCTGGGGCAACATGACCATCAACCCCATCTCTGCCATCACCGGCGCGCCGTGTGATCGCATCCTCGACGACCCGCTGGTGCGCGGCTTCGTCAGCGCCATCATGTTGGAGGCCAAGGCCATCGGCGCGCGCATCGGCATCCCCATCGACCAGAGCCCCGAAGACCGCCACGCCGTCACGCGCAAGCTCGGCTCGTTCAAGACCTCGATGCTGCAGGACGTGGAAGCCGGCCGCCCCATCGAGCTCGACGCGCTGGTCGGCGCGGTGCGCGAGATCGGCCAGCACCTGATTGAGCCCACACCCAACATGGACGCGCTCATGGGCCTCACAAGATTGATGGGCCAGATGCGCGGCCTCTACCCCGAACCGACCAAGACACCATGAAGATCCCCCAGAACACCTTCCGCGACGCCCTCAAGGCCGGCAAGCCGCAGATCGGCTGCTGGGTCGGCTTCGCCTCGCCCGACGTGGCCGAGGCCCTTGCCGGCTGCGGCTTTGACTGGCTGCTCATCGACGGCGAACACGCGCCCAACGACCCGCGCACTGCGCTCGACCAGCTGCGCGCCATCGCGCCCTACGGCAAGACCCACGCCGTCGTGCGCGCGGTCGAGGCCGACGTCGCCCTGGTCAAGCAGTACCTCGACATCGGCGCGCAGACCCTGCTGATCCCGATGATCGACACCGCCGAGCAGGCCGCGCTCATGGTCCAGGCCATGCGCTACCCGCCCGAAGGCATCCGCGGCATGGGCGCGGCGCTCGCGCGCGCCTCGCGCTGGAACCAGGTCGACGACTACCTGAACCAGGCCAACGGCCAGATGTGCCTGCTGGTGCAGGCCGAGACCGTGACCGCGGTGAACAACCTCCAGGCCATCGCCGAGACCGAGGGCGTGGACGGCGTGTTTTTCGGCCCGGCCGACCTCTCGGCCAGCATGGGCCACCGCGGCCAGCCCAGCCATCCCGAGGTGCAGAAAGTGATCCTCGACGGCATCGCCACCGTGCGCGCCGCCGGCAAGGCCGCCGGCATCCTCGCCACCGACCCGGCGCTGGCGCAGCAGTACCTCGACGCGGGCGCGCTGTTCGTGGCGGTGGGGGTGGACACGACGCTGCTGGTGAAGGCGGCGAGCGGGTTGGTGCAGCGGTTCTGTGCAGGTGCTTCAAAGGCGCCGGCTGCGCCGTCGGGCGGGTACTGAGCGGCGACAGGGCACCAAAACTGAAGAAAAATTCTGCGCCAGACCGATTTCTGAAAAAAAAGTCGGGCGACTGAAGATTTTCTCTGGCCGGTCACTCGGGCAGGTGGCAGACGGCTTCGATGTTGTTGCCCTCGGGGTCGATCACGAAGGCACCGTAGTAATTGGGGTGGTAGTCCGGGCGCAGGCTGGGCGCGCCGTTGTCATTGCCGCCGGCGGCGATGGCCGCCTTGTAGAAGGCGTCCACCTGCGCGCGGTTGGACGCGCGCCACGCCAGATGGCAACCCGATGTGGAAGCGGGACCACCGTAAGGCGAAGGCCCGTCGATGAACCAGACATCGGCCTTCTTGCCGTCGGGTTCGGCGGCGTCCGGGTAGGCCAGACCGAGGATGTTGGAACCGTAGTTCCCTTCGAAGCACACGCTGTAACCCAGCGGCGCCAGGGCTGCGCTGTAGAAGGCCTTGGCCTGGGCGATGTTGGTCACGCGAAACGTCATGTGGTCGAGCATGGTGGAGTCCTTGAGTGGGTGTGGTGTGCAAGATGGCGTTACAGACTGTACATTCATACAGTTTTCTGGGGAAGCATCTTGTGCACGCAAGGCGACCGTTTACGTTGATCTGAAGAAAAAATATTCAAAATCTTCGTTTCTGAAGATAATTTCCCGACTCTGAAGATTTTTCCGGCCACCATCCCTCCCCCATTGACATGAGCGACGTCGGCTACTCCTGGATCCAACACACCGTGGGCGCCCCGGATTTCCTGGGCGCTCAGCGGGCGCGACTGGCGCCGGTCAGCCGCATCGAGCGCCTGGAAGACGGTGCCCTTCTGGTGCCCCTCAGGCAGGCGCCCGACGCCAGCTTGCTGCACCACGCCTTGTTCGCCCTCAAGCACGAAGGCGTCCGGCTGGACCTGCTCCTGTGCGCACTGCGCCGGATCCCGCCCGCCGAGCTGGTGGCCTGGGTGCAGGCCACGCCCAACAGCCTCTACGGCCGCAAGCTCGGGCACCTGTGGGAGCGCCTGCACCAGCAGCGCCTGCCGGGGCTGGACGACTTCAGCTCGACAGCGCCCTATGCGCCGCTGTTCGACCCGGCGGACCACTTCGTGGGGCCCGCCCATCGCGACGCCCGCTGGCGCATCGTGTTCAACGGCCTGGGGAACATGCATTTCTGCCCGGTCGTGCGCAAGACCCCGGCGCTCAATGCTCTGATCGACAAGGACATCCTTGGCCAGGCGCAGGCGTTTGCCCAGTCTGTAGGCCAGGCCATGCTGGAGCGGGCCCTCAACTGGGCCTACCTCAGCGAAACCGAAGGCTCATTTGCCATCGAAGGCGAGTCGCCCTCTGCTGACAAGGCCACCCTGTTCGCAGCCCTGCTCAGGCGCGCACACGAACCGCGCCCCCTGACCGAGGACCTGCTGGTGGAGCTGCAGAATGCGGCCATCTCCAACCCCTTCGACAAGGCCGTTCAGTTCCGCACCGAGCAAAACCGGCTGCAACGCGACGTGCCCGGCGCCGCGGGCGTGACCTATGTGCCGCCCGAGCCCGAACTGGCCGTGGAACTGATGGAAGGCCTGATGCGACTGGCCAACCAGCCACCCGCCACGCTGGACCCGCTGGTGCACGCCGGCGTGGTGTCGTTCGCCTTCGTCTTCATCCACCCTTTCATGGACGGCAACGGGCGCCTCTCGCGCTACCTCATCCACCACTGCCTGGGCCAGTCGGGCCGCCTGCCGCCGCAGTTTCTGCTGCCGATTTCGGTGGCCATGAAGAAGCACGAGGCCGACTACCTGCAAGCGCTGACCGCCTTCAGCAAACCCGCGCGGCAACTCTGTCAGGTGTCCTGGGCTGGCGACGAGCATTACAGCTACGACTGGGTGCCCGAGGCGGACACCTGGTTCCGCCACATGGACCTCACCGAGGCGGTGACCTTCACCCTGGCCATGGCCGAGGCGTCACTGGACACCCACATGCGCCAAGAGGTGGAGTTCCTAGGCCTGTTCGACCGCGTCAAACGCCACATCAACGACCGCTTCGACCTGCGGGGCAGCGATCTGGCGACGCTGATAATCACCATCTTCCAGAACGGTGGCACGCTGTCCAACAACCGGCGAAAGCGCTATGCGGACAGGGTGCAGGCCCATGTGCTGGATGCGGTGGAAAGCGCGGTTGCGAGGGCGATGCGGGGGGACCCGCTGGACGATGCGGAGCAGGCTTGAGCAAGCATCTGCCATAGCCTGACCCAGTAGTAACTCGTCGCTGGGGCGCTGTTTGTGGCGGTGGGGCTGGACACCAGCCTGCTGGTCAAGGCCGCGGCCGAGTTGGCGCGACGCTTCTTAGGAGTGAGTGCGCTTGCGCCTTCTGCTGCCGGGGGCTACTGAGAGCGACCACAGTGGCAGGCGCACACGCTTGCGTTCAAACGATACCTCTCGGGTATGACGAGAGAGTCATCGATATTGTTGCCAGGCCTTGCGGACATCATCACAAAGTCCTTCTTTGGAACCTCGCCAACGGATCTTCCTCCTTCAAACATCAGTGTCAGGGCATTCGTTGCCTGCATCATGACGCCCAGGCGGTCGTGCTCCAGGTGATGGAACAGGGCGGCCTTGCTGAGAAGCCGGATGCTGATGCCGGTGGAAACGATCACCATGCTTGCCGTCAAAAGGGCGAAGAAGAACCTCTGCCGCAGGGTGATTTGGTTGAACATGGAAATTTTCTACCCAACGATGTTGGGTAGTGCTGCGATTGCTTGCAGTCTCTCATTCATCGGAGCATTCATCGTGAACCTGAGATGGTGCTCGAAGCATGAGTGACCAAACGCTCAGAGAACGTCAACCCATGCTGGCTGCAAGCCAACCGCCTCCCGAACGGGTCGGGTGGCACGCTTCAGAACCGACGACCGACCGAGAGGAGCACCACCAGCGGATTGAGCCGGACATCGGCCCGTGTGGAGGCACCACCGAAGGCGGGCAGTGTGCCTGTGGCCTTTGTTTTCAGAAAGATCTTGCGGGCATCGAGCGACACCGACCAGGTCGGATCGATCGGGAGCTCCACGCCGAGCTGCAGCACCGACCCCCAGGCGCTGCGGGTGTCCAGATCGGTGATGAAGGCGTCACGGTTCCGGGTCACGATGGTGTAGTTGATGCCGGCGCCCACATAGGGGCGTACCGGTCCGTCTTCCAACAGTTTCCAGGTGAGCGACAACACGGCCGGGGCATAGGTCACCTTGCCCAGCTGGCCGGCACTGGCCAGAGCGCCTTTGCCGCTGAGCGTGGTCTCGGGTGGAATGCCGGCCAGGAAGCGGGCGGTCAGGCGGTCCGAGATGTCGTAGGCAACCTCAATGCCCAGCGTGGTGCTGCTGCTGGCCGATGCATCGCCGCCCGGCACCAGGCTGCCGCCGACCTGCACGTCGGCCTTGGTGCTGAAAGCGACGTGGGCCGGACCCAGGCGCACCGTCCAGGGGGAGGTGCCGGCGGCGTTCGCTTGTCCGACAGTGAGGCACAGCGTGCCAGCGGCCAGGGAAATCAGGGTTTTCTTCATGGTTTGTCTCCTATTGAAAATCAAACGTATCGGTCAAAACGGATCTGCTCGAAAGGCACCTGGTGGCGCACCATCAGCAGGTCCTGCATGGCATCGATCATGGGTGGCGGGCCGGCCATGTAGTGGTCGAAAGTGCCGAGTCCGGGCGCGAGTTGGCGCTCGACCTCGGCGTGTACGAAACCGGTGGCGCCGGACCAATCCGACGGGTTGCCCGGGCTGGACAACACCACCGTGGCCGACAACCGCTCGCCGATCAGGGTCTGCAGTTCGGCCGCGGCGCCCAGCTCGGCCTCCTGGCGCAGACCGAGAAAAAAGTGCACCCTTCTCGTGCTGTTCTCCGCCAGCACACCGCGAGCGATTGACAACATGGGCCCCAGGCCCGACCCGCCGGCCACGCACACAGCGTCGCGGGGTGAAGGCCGTAGCCAGGCGTGGCCGTAGGGTCCGTCGATGTCCAACGTCGCCCCCACGGGCAGCTCGGTGCACATCACGGTGCTGCCGCGGCCGCTGGGCGTGCGGCGAACGATGAAGCGCCACTCACCGTTACCCTGGTCCAGGTGGGACATGGAATAGGCGCGAGCCCCGGCGACCCCCGGCGGGTAGAGCAGGGCGTACTGACCGGCGAGAAAGGTCGGCGCGTTGGCCAACTTCAGGCGCAGCTCGACCATGTCGTCGGTGATGGCGCGCCGGTCCGTCAGCGTGGCCGTGATGCGTCGCGGCAGCACGGCCGGCTTGTCTGCCTCGCTGCCCAGTCGCACCCGGATGCGCGCATCGCCCTGGGGGTGCGACTGGCAGGCCAGGCGCTTGCCGCGTTTTCGGTCGCGCTCGGACAGGCCGGGCGCGCCTTCCCACAGCGTGTGCACCACGCCCTCCAGCAATTCGAAGCGACAGGCACCGCAGCCCCCCACGCTGCACTCGTAGGGGAAGGCCAGGCCCGCGCGCAGCGCGGCCCTGAGCAGGGTGTCGTCGTTCGGCCCGACGGTGAACCCCGGGCCGTTGTCGACTTCGATCCGGGTGGCTGGGAGCAGGGCGGCGATCACCTTGCTCACAGGCCCAACCCGCTGCGGAAGTCGCGGGTGGCCTGCCGCGCGCGCTCGGCGGCGCCCGCAGCGTCAGGAAGGGCCGCGCAGTAGGCGGCGATGGCGGCGTCGGCCAGCGGTTCCCACTGCTGCACCCATCGCTGGATCACCTCGCGGTTGCCGGGCTGCTCCAGCGCCATGCGGGTGAGCGTGCTGGCCCAGCGGCGCTGACGCTGTGCGTCCAGCAGCTGGGCATCGACCAGCAGGCCGAGCAAGGTGTCGCTGTTGTGCCGACCGGCATCGCCCAGGGTGCGCAACAGGCCTTCTTCCACTGCAGGGCGGATCACCAGGCTGAACGCGGTGAAGCTCTCGGCCCAGTCCCAGGCCACCAGGGCTTTTTCGATCAGCTGGCGCCAGCCCTGCCAAGCAGGATCATTCTCCCAGTAGGCACGCTCACCGCTGCCCAGGCCAATGCCCGGAAAGCTCTTGGCCAACTCGGCCGTGCGGTAGGCGGTGTGGGTGAGCCAGCGCAGCGAGTCAGCCGTCTGGTACGTCGCGCAGTTTGAGATGGTCGAGGCCGGAGCCATCTGCGACAGGTAGGCAGAGGCCATCTGCAGCGTGTGGAACAGGTAGCGTGTCGGGGTATAGAGCCGTGCCAGGCTGCCGGCCCATGTGGGATCGAGCATGCTGTCGTGGCCGCGCGCGGAGAACTGCTCGAACAGGCCCTGGACATAGGTCTCTTGGCCGTCCTGTTGCAGGTTGTAGGTGCGGTAGACCATTTCATCCGGATCGCGGAAGGCATCCCAGTCGGGATGCTTCAGTGGCGAGGCGTTGCGGTGCTGCTTGAACCACAGCGCCATCGCGAAGTTCGGGTCGAGCTCAAACGGCGCGTCCGGGTTGTCGGTGGAGTAGTGCAGATTGGTGGAAACGATCTCGTATTCGCTGGGCTTGCGGCGGCGGCTGGCCAGGTGGCTCCAGGTCTTGAGTGGCTTGAGCACGTCGGGTTGGGTCATGGGGTATCTCCGGTCAGAGCGTCTTGTTGAAATAGAAGCGCACGTGGTCTTCGGTGGTCTCGATGCGGCCTGCAAACGAGCCGAGTTCGACCTCGAGTTCGGACATGCGGAACGGCCGGCCCAATGCACGTTCCAGGGTCTCTCGGCGCAGGATCAGCTCGCCTTCGCAGTCGATGCGCACATAGGCCACCTTGTCGTCGACGCGGATGGTCTTGTCGGGGTTGTCTTCTTCGGCTGCCTCAATGACGGCCGCGGTCAGCGGGCTGGCGCGCAGCACGGGGCCGACCCGGTTGTTTCGGTAGGCTTCGGCGGTGGTGGTATCGCTCATGGTGTGTCTTTCATAGGATCAAGAATGGGCGAATAGCGGTGTGACGCCCTCGACCTGGACCAGCACGTCGTTGCCTTCGATGCGCACCGGGTAGCTGGCGAGCTTGCAGTCGCCGGGGTTGAGTCCCTGGCCGGTGCGCGCGTCGAAGGTCCACTGGTGGGCACGGCAGGTCAGCACCTTGCCGTCGAACCTGCCTTCGCACAGGGGAATGTCCTGGTGAGGGCAGACCGCTTGAAAGGCGCGCACGTCACCGCCTTCCACGCCGACCAGCAGCACCTCGTGTTCACCGATCTCGACCTCGGTCATCTCGCCTTCCCAGACGTCGTCGAGCGTGCAGACTTTTTGGAATGTCATGCAGCGCTCCTTCAGCTGTCGCAGAAGATGAACTCGAGCGCCTCCATCGGTTTGATGTCGGTGTCGCAGAGCTTGGCCTGGCGAGGGTAGAAACTGTCGCTGCCCTGGCGGCGCACGCGCACCACCTTGTCGGGCCGAGGTGCCACGCGCCGGCCCACCGAGTGGTGGGCGGCGGCCGCGGCCACCTCGTCCATGGTGTTCTCGGTGTCGACCGGAACGAGCTGCAGCACGAAGTCGTACTGAAAGTTGGAGATCACGGGAAAGAGTGCCATGGTGGTGTCCTTGTTCGATGAACTCAAGCGGCCTTCTTCTCGGCCCATTTGTCGCGGTAGGCCGCGACCCAGGCGTACTGGTGCGCGTCGTCGCCGATCTCGCCCGGGGCGAGATTCATGTACTGCAGCGCGCCCATGAGGTTGGGCGGCTGGATGTGGCCGGCCAGGAAGCGGTCGACCAGCGAGAGGTGGTCGCGGTAGCGCAATGGGTCCTGCTGGAACACCCAGCGGTCAATCTCGGAGTTGAAGTGGTAGGTGCGGCCCTTGTAGTCGAGCGGGTAGTCCTTCACGTTCCACTTGTTGCCGGGAATCGCGCAGATCGGGATCTGGCTCATGTTGCAGACGATGGGCAGCGTCTCGGGGTACGTGAGCTCGGTGCGGCCGGCCAGCAGGTTGTCGATGATCACGTCCCAGGCCTGGCCGAAGCTGTCGTTCCAGCCCGGGTATTTCTCTTCGAGCCAGTCACGGCAGTCGGGCGTGACGCCGGCAGCCACGTTCCACCACAGCGTGGGGCGCCAGAACCAGATGCCCATCTGGTAGGCGTGGTGCTGGTAGTCGAACTCGTTGATCATCTGGTCCCAGTACCAGGGCAGGTCCAGGCCCATGTCGAGCAGCGAGCGCTCGAACTGGCCCACGATCCACTCGCGCATGAACTCCTTGAACGACTGCTTGCGGTGGTGCAGCGGCGTGGCGTAGTCCATGGCGGTGCCGGTGAGCAGGCTGAACAGCCGCCAGGCGCGCGCGATCGCCACGTCGACCAGCTTCTGCGCCTCTTCCTTGCGGCCGTTGGCGATCAGGATCTGGAGCGCCGGGCCGCCGATCTGTGCGTGGCGCGACTCGTCGGTCTGGATGCTCGAGATCAGGCTGGAGAAGGTGAAATCACCCGCCTCGGCCGCGTCGGCGGCCAGGCCCAGGAACTGCATGTTGGTGAAGCCGGTTTCGAATGCGAAGGTCAGCATCACCGCAATGTCGGTGGCGCTGCGCGAGAGGAAAAGATCGTCGAAGGCGTGGCGAGCGGCGATGGCGCCCCATTCGTTTGTGTGGTACGCCTTGTGCGCCCAGTCGAACTGCCGGTCTTTGGCGCAATAGCTGTGTGGGAAATACAGCTGGATTTGCGCGTGGCGGTTCTCGTCCATCATGCCGAAGGTGGCCATGTTGCGCATGCCCGGGGCGCGCCCGAAACGCGCCATACGGGCCTCGGCGCTCATGGCGGCATACTCGCCCAGTGCGATTGCGCCGTAGTGCGATTTGAGGATCGACAGCCAGCCCGGGTCGGCTTCTTCGAACATGCGGCTGCGCTCGAGCGCAGCCTTCACAGAATACGCGCCCGCGTCTTTCTCTCGCTGGATCTTCACGTACTCGGGGTACGAGGTTTTATAGGGCTCGTCGTAGGACTCCCACTGTTCCATGGGCACGCCTTGCGCGCCAGTCATGAGGTCGGGGAAAAGTTCGGATTCGCTGACGTAGGTCGGCGTCCAGTTGGTGGCGCGCGCAATGTCGTACCACTCGCTGCGTTCCAGCAAGGCCATGGTTTGTCTCCAGTCGTTGTTGAAGTGGGTGCTTTCAGGGCCGGTCCGCTTGCGGGACAGAAGGCCGCTGTCACATCAACAACTGTAGGGAGCACACCGCTCTTGCACTATTGGACTTTGGTTTATTTGGCGCCTAGGGAATTCCCTCAATCTGCGGCCCGGTGACGTTCGGCAATGGCCGGGCGCAACTGTTCCAGCATGCTGATCAGCATCGGTACCGAGCCGGCCTGCATCTTCTCCATGAGGTTGTGGCGGTGCACCTTCACCGTGACCTCGCTGATGCCCATGCGGTCGGCCGTTTGCTTGTTGCGCAGACCTTGCGCGAGCAGTGTGAGAACCTCGCGTTCGCGCGGTGTCAGCGAACCGTAGCGGTCCTTGAGCACCTGGATGGTTTCGCGCTCGCGCAGCGCAGCACGTGAGCGCTCGAGCGAGGCCTCGATGGCGTCAAGCAGGTCCTGGTCGCGAAACGGTTTGGGCAGGAATTCCATCGCACCTGCCTTCATTGCGCGCACGGTCATGGGGATGTCGCCGTGCGCGGTGATGAAGACGATGGGCAACTGGTGCTGCAACGGCTGCAGCTGGCGCTGCAGCTCCAGACCGCTCAGACCCGGCATGCGCACATCGAGCACCAGGCATTCGGGCTCGTCCTTCGAGCGCACATAGTGGTTCAGAAAGTCGGTGGCGAGGGCATACGTCTCCACGCGCAAGCCGAACGAGCGCAGCAGGCTGCTGACCGCCTCGCGCATCGACAGGTCGTCATCGACCACGTGCACCAGGGCATTGCGCGGGGTCACGACGAACTCTCCTGTAACGCAACGGGGAGGCTGAAGCTGAAGGTCACGCCCGGCCCGGGGTTGGGTGTGTACCAGAGGTTGCCGCCGTGCGATTCGACGATGGAGCGGCTGATGGCCAGTCCCATGCCCATGCCGTCGGCCTTGGTGGTCTGGAAGGCGTCGAGCAACTTGTCCTTGATCGCCGGGGCGATGCCGGTGCCGCTGTCGATCACGTCCACCTGTACCCCCATGGCTTCCAGGTGGGTGGTGATCTGCAGCGTGCCTTGGTGGCCGCCGCCGTCGCGCGTCATGGCCTCCAGGCCGTTCATCACCAGGTTCAGGATCACTTGTTGCAGCTGGATGCGGTCGGCCATCACTTCGGGCATCGAGGCCGTTTCCATATGCACGATCTCGATGCGCCGCACCTGGGCTTCGCTGCGTACCAGCTCGAGCACGTCGCGGATCGCGTCGTTGATGTCGAGCACCGTGTACCGGGTTTCATGGCGCTGCACGAAGCCGCGGATGCGGGTGATGACGTCGCCAGCGCGGTTAGCGTCTCGGATGATGCGCGCCACCGCCGCCTTGGCCTCGGGCTCGTCGGGCGGGGACGCTTCGAGCCAGCGCAGGCTGGCGTGGCCGTTGGCCACGATGGCGGCCAGGGGCTGGTTGACCTCGTGCGCGATCGAGGCGGTGAGCTCGCCCAGCGTGCTGACGCGCGCGACTTGGGCCAGCTCGGCGCGCGCCCGAGCCAGCGACTGCTCGGCGTTCCGTTGTTCGGTGATGTCTGCGGCCACCAGTACCAGCAGCTGTTCACCACCGGGTGCGCCGGGTACCCGGGACATGCTGGTGATGGCACAGACCAGGGCGCTGTCCTGGCGCTGGAAGCGCCGCTGCACGTGGTGGGTGTCGAGCTCACCGGCCAGCAGGCCTTCGATGCGGCGCTGCGTGGCCGCGCGGTCTTCCACCGGCGTGAGCCTCGGCAGATGGAGCGCCAGCAGCTCTTCTTCGCTGTAGGCCACCATGTTTCGGAACGCCGGGTTGGCCGCCTTGAGGCCTCCGTCAGCGCCGATCAGCGCGATGCCCACCGGCGCATGCTCGTAGATCGCCCACCAGCGGTGCTCGGAGGCCTGCAGCGCGCGCCGGTTCTCGATCAGGCTGCGGGTCAGCTCGGCCAGGTCGTTGCTTTGCGAGAGCAGCTCGCGCTGCAGGCCGTCACGCGCCAGCTTCATGGTGGTCAGGTTGCGCACGCGCGCGCGCAGCTCTTGCGCCGAAAACGGTTTGGTCACATAGTCCTGCGCGGCGCTGGCGAGCAGGCGCGCGCGCAGTGCTGCATCGTCCTTGGCGGACAGCACCAGCACGGGCAGGTCTTTCAGACGGGGAATGGCGTGCAAGGCATTCACCAGACGGTCACCGCCCATGCGCGGCAGCATCAGGTCGGTCACCAGCAGGTCGGGGGCCGAGGCCAGCGCGGCTTCGAGCGCGGCCTGGCCGTCGGGCGCCGAGGTCACGTTGAACTCGGTGCCCAGCGCATCGCAAATGAAACGCCTCATCTCGGGGATGTCCTCCACCACCAGGATGCGCGGCGCGTCGGTGGGTGCCTGGCCATTCATGGGGGCTTCTTCGGGCGGGGTGAGCTCGGCCAGCGCGGGGTTGAGAGCCGGCGCCTTCAACGTGCGCGCGGGCGAGATCCCGCCGTGCAGTGCGGCCTCGCCCGGCGGGGGCTCCAGCGGCAGTTCAACCTGGAACAGCGATCCGCCCCCGGCGGCGGCCGTGACCGTGATGGTCCCGTGCAGCAGGTCGGTGAATTCCTTGGCGATCGCCAGACCCAGGCCGGTGCCGCCGAAGTTGCGGGTGGTGCCGGTCTGCCCCTGGCGAAAGCGCTCGAAGATCAGCTGTCGCATCTCGGGTGGCACGCCGGGCCCCGAGTCCTGCACCGTGATCAGGCAGCGACCCTGACTGGTCTTCTCGAGCGCACAGCTGACGCGCCCGCCGGGTGGCGTGAACTTGAAGGCGTTGGACAGCAGGTTCTGCAAGATGCGCTCGGTCTTGTCCTGGTCAAGGGTTGCGCGCAGCGTCTTGGGGGTGGCAATGACGTAGCTCAGGTCCAGCTGCGGCGCCACCGCATGAAACTGTTCTGCGTGTTCACGCACCAGCGCCGCCAGGTCGAGCTGCGTGTAGTGCAGGTCCATGCGCCGGGCGTCCAGTTTGGCCAGATCCAGCAGGTCGTTGACGTGTTTGAGCAAGGCGGTGGCGTTGCGCTGTATCACGCCGAGCTGGCGCCGCTGCGGGTCCGACAGGTTGCTGCCCGAGCCCAGCAACTCTTCGGCCGGACCCAGGATCAGGGCCAGTGGTGTGCGCAGTTCGTGGCTGACGTTGGCGAAGAAGTCGGTTTTCTGCTGGTCCAGCTGGCGGATGCGGGCGAGCAGGCTTTCGAGTTCGGCGTTCTTGCGCGCGATCTCGTCCTCGGCGCGCTTCTTCGCGGTGATGTTGCGGCCCTCGGCCAGAAGGAACACCACGTTCCCATCGTCGTCCCGCACCGGCAGCAGCGAGAAGTCCACCACAATGGTTTCGTCTCCCGCCGCCTGGCCAAAGACCTCCAGGTCGCAGCGGATGAACTCGCCGCCCCGAGCGCGGCGAATGAAGTCGCGCGCCAGTTCGGTGATTTCGCGCGACACCTGGAACCAGCGTGCCTCCCAGAACGGTTTGCCACGGATGTCGGCCAGGTCCACGCCCGCGCCTTCAAGCGCTGCGCGGTTGATCTCCAGTGTGCGCCCTTGGGCATCCAGCAAACCGACGAACTGGTACATCGAGTCCAGCACAATGCGCGCGAGCTTTTCGCGCTGAGCCTGCGGCGTGTCCGTCTGGTGGAGCGCCACCGACCCGACCTGGTACAGAGGGGATTCCGCGAACAGGGGGCTCATGGGAGGTATGTGAATGGGTGCGGGACAGGACAATATCAGGCTCCACCAGCGCGGCTGACACCCACTTCGACCGACTTCGCGTCGGCTGCCGAGAAACGGGCCTTCAGACGACCTCCAGGCGCCAGCGGAAACGCGGCCGTGAGGCCGCCGGTGATCACCAGGTCGCCGGGCTCCAGCCGCCGGTCGATGCCGGCCAGCTCGTGGGCGAGGCGGGCCACCGCATCGAGAGGATGGCCATCCGCCGCGGCGCCCACGCCCTTGCCAAGCGTTTCGCGCTCGTCGGACAGGCAGACGGCGACGGTGTCGAGGTCCATGAAACTGGAGACGGCCAGTGGTGGGCCCACGACCACCTGGCCTGCCGAAGAATGGTCGGCGGTGTTCTGTTCGAGCGTGAAGCGGTAGCCGGTCCAGGTCGAGTGCACGATCTCCAGGCACGCCAGGGCTTCGGATACCGCTGCCGCCACCGACCAGCGGTCCACCGGGGCCGATCGGGCATCGATGGCCGTTCCAAGTCGAAAGCCGATCTCGGGTTCGACCCGAGGCTGCACGAACCGGTCAGACACCGTGTCGCCGGATTCGAGCAGCATCCAGTCCGTCAGCGGCCCGAAGTTGGGCCTGTCCACGCCCATCTGGCGGCGCATCACTTCCGAGGTGTAGCCGAGCTTCCACCCGATGACACGCTCGCCCGCCGCGATGCGCAGCGCGACGAGCGCCAGCTGGATGTTGTAGGCCGTTGCAAGGTCGATCGGACCGAGCGTCTCCTCGGCATTGAGGGTGCGCCCGGCCCGGCGTGCAGACCAGAGGGTGTCGGCATGCTGTGCCGGCGTGGGCGTCCTGTTCATGTTCGCCTCCGTTCCCTTCGGCCCGCTCGCGCACCGAGCGTGCATACCGCCCGCTCAGGCGGCGGCGTGCAGCAGTCCGCGCTCGCGGGCCATGGTCATGGCCGTGTCTTCGATCATGTCTTCCTGGCCGCCGACCATCTTTCTGCGGCCCAGCTCGACCAGGATGTCGCGTGCCGGAATGCCGTACTTCACGCTCGCCCGCTTGGCAAACAGCAGAAAGCTGCCGTAGACACCGGCGTAGCCCAGCGTGAGCGCGTCGCGGTCGATGCGGATCGGGAAGTCCATGATGGGCGTGACCAGGTCTTCGGCCACGTCCTGGATCTTCCAGACGTCCACGCCGGTGCTCACGCCCATGCGGTCGAGCACGGCGACCAGCACCTCCATGGGTGTGTTGCCCGCGCCCGCGCCCAGGCCGGCAGCGGCGGCGTCGATGCGGGTGGCGCCGCATTCGATCGCGGCGACCGAGTTGGCGATGCCCATGGCCAGGTTGTGGTGGCCGTGGAAGCCCAGCTCGGTCTCGGGCTTGAGCGCGTCGCGCACCGCCTGCAGGCGCGCCTTCACGTCGCCCGGCAACATATAGCCGGCCGAGTCGGTGACGTAAATGCAGTTGGCGCCGTAGCCCTCCATCAGCTTGGCCTGCTTGACCAGGCCCTCTGGGCTGTTCATGTGGGCCATCATCAGGAAGCCGACCACGTCCATGTTCAGCTTGCGGGCGTAGGTGATGTGCTGCTCGGACACGTCGGCCTCGGTGCAGTGCGTGGCCACGCGGATGGTGTGCACGCCCAGGCTGTGCGCCATCTTCAGGTGGTCGACGGTGCCGATGCCGGGCAGCAGCAGGGCCGAGACCTTGGCCTGCTTCATCAGCGGGATCACAGTGCCCAGGTACTCCTCGTCGCTGTGGGCCGGGAAGCCGTAGTTGACGCTGGAGCCGCCCAGGCCGTCGCCGTGGGTCACCTCGATCAGCGGCACGCCAGCGGCATCGAGGCCGCAGGCGATGCTCTTCATCTGGTCGAGCGTCATCAGGTGGCGCTTGGGGTGCATGCCGTCGCGCAGGGTCATGTCGTGCAGGGTGATTTTCTTCGTCATGGTGGTGTGCTCCGGCTCAGGCGGCAACGGGTTCGAGCACCAGCTCGCCCTTCAGGATTTCTTCGGCAAACATCTCGGCGGTGCGTGCGGCGGCGGCGGTCATGATGTCCAGGTTGCCGGCGTACTTGGGCAGGTAGTCGCCCAGGCCCTCGACCTCCATGAAGACCGAGACGCGGTTGCCGTCGAACACCGGGCCATTGACCAGCTTGTAGCCCGGCACGTACTTCTGCACTTCCCTGATCATGTCGTGGATCGACTTCGTGATCGCGGCCTCGTCGGGCTTGCTTTCGGTCAGGCAGTGCACCGTGTCGCGCATGATCAGCGGCGGCTCGGCCGGGTTGATCACGATGATGGCCTTGCCTTTCTTGGCGCCACCGACCTTCTCGACCGCGCCGGCCGTGGTGCGTGTGAACTCGTCGATGTTCTTGCGCGTGCCGGGGCCGACCGAGCGGCTGGAGACGGTGGCGACGATCTCGCCGTAGGCCACGGGTTGAACTCGCGACACCGCGTAGACCATGGGGATCGTGGCCTGGCCGCCGCAGGTGACCATGTTCACGTTCATCTCGCGCTGGCCGACATGCTGCTTGAGGTTGACCGGCGGTACGCAGTAGGGGCCGATGGCCGCGGGTGTGAGGTCGATCATCATCGCGCCCTGCGCGTTGACCTTGCGCGAGTTCTCGGCGTGCACATAGGCGCTGGTCGCGTCGAACACGATCTGCACGCCGTCGGCCTTTATGTGCGGAATCAATCCGTCCACGCCATCGGCGGTGGTCTTGATGCCCATCTCTTTGGCGCGCTTGAGGCCGTCCGAAGCCGGGTCGATGCCCACCATCCAGACGGGTTCCAGCACCGGGCTGCGCTGCAGCTTGGCCAGCAGGTCGGTGCCGATGTTGCCTGGGCCGATGAGGGCGCATTTGATTTTTCTTTGAGTCATTTCAGAGGCTTTCATTTCAGTGATTCATTCAGTCGGAGCGCAAGGCTTTCACCGGGAACCCGGCGGAACCGGCTCCGCCGGGCCGCACCGGGTTGCCCCCTTGGGGGGTGACGCGAAGCGGCGCGGGGGGAGGCTCACCGTCCCAGGTCTTTGGCGGTGACGCCTGCGATGCCCCAGTTTGTCTTGGGCACTTCGGTGATCCAGACGCGGACGGTTTCCTTCGGCGCGCTGGTGGCTTCGACCAGCGCGGCGCTGACCTTTTCGATCACGGCGCGCTTCATGTCTTCGGTGCGGCCTTCGATCATGTAAATCTGGGCAAATGGCATGGGGTTCTCCTCGGGGTTCAGATGAAGCGCAGGCTGGTGCTGCCCATGCCCTGCACCTTCAGGGTCACGGAGTCACCGGCGTTGACGGACACCGCTTCGGTGATGCCGCCGGACAGGATCAGCGTGCCGGCGGGAATTTCTTCGCCGCGCGCGCCCAGGTGGTTGGCGAGCATGGCGATGGCGGTGGCCGGGTGGCCCAGCACGGCGGCGCCGGCGCCGAAGGCCACGGGCTGGCCGTTCTTCTCCATCACGATGCCGACGGTGCGCAGGTCCTGGCCGTCGACCTTCATGGGCTGGCCGCCGACCACGAAGCGCGCGGCCGAGGTGTTGTCGGCGATCACGCTCTTGAGGTCGAACTTGAAGTCGCGGTAGCGGCTGTCGATCACCTCGATGCCGGGCAGCACGAAGTCGGTCGCGGCCAGCACGGTGCCCATGTGGCAGCCCGGGCCCCTGAGCGCGCGCTTGAGAACAAAGGCGATCTCGGGCTCGACCTTGGGGTGGATGAGTTCGCTGGTCTTCACCTCGCCGCCGTGTGGCACGGCGTAGTCCTCGGTCATCCAGCCGAACACAGGCGAGCTCACGCCCATCTGCTTCATCTTGGCGAACGAGGTCAGGCCGGCTTTCAGGCCCGCGAGCTTCAGGCCGCGCGCCTGTTTGCGCGCGAGGATGGCGGCCTGGATCGCGTAGGCGTCGGCCCAGTCCATGTCCGGGTGGTCGTCGGTGATCTTGGTGGTGTCCCTGGCCTGCAACTGGCAGCTCTCCAGGTGTTCGGCCAGGGCTTCGATGGTGGCTTTGTCGAGTTTCATGGGGGTGTGCCGAACGGGTTCAGTTGAAGCGCACCGAGCACTCGCCCAGCCCGCCGATGGAGACGCGGAAGAAGTCGCCCTTCTGTGCCGGGAACATGGCCGCCAGAGCGCCCGAGAGGATCACGTCGCCGGCCTTCAGACCAATGCCCAGGCGGCCCATGGTGTTGGCCAGCCAGGCCACCGCGTTCAGCGGCGAGCCCAGGGCCGCGGCGCCGGCGCCGGTGGCGACGATCTCGCCGTTTTTCTCCAGCACCATGCCGCAGGTCTGCAGGTCCAGCGCGAGCGGGCTGACGGCGCGGTCGCCGAGCACGAACACGCCGCAGGACGCGTTGTCGGCCACGGTGTCGGTGATCTTGATCTTCCAGTCGCGGATGCGCGAGTCGACGATCTCGAAGCAGGGCATCACGCACTCGGTCGCGGCCAGCACATCGGCCACGCCCACGCCCGGCCCCATCAGGTCGCGCTTCAAGAGGAAGGCGATCTCGCCCTCGGCCTTGGGCTGGATCAGCGTCGAGATGTCGATGGCCTCGCCCTGGTTGACGATCATCGCGTCGGTCAGGTAGCCGAAGTCGGGCTGGTGCACGCCCAGCATGTTCATCACCGCCGCCGAGGTCACGCCGATCTTCTTGCCCACGATCCGCTCGCCGTCCTGCAGGCGGCGCTGCAGCATGCGCTCCTGGATGCGGTAGGCCTGCTCGATGGTGATGTCGGGGAAGCGGGTGGACAGCGGGTCGACGACCTGGCGGTCGCGCAACGCGGTGTAGAGCTCGTCGCCCAGGGTTTCGATGGAGATCATGGTGTCAGGCTTGGGTTGGAAGGTTGTCGGCTTCTTGCAGGAAGTTGGCCACCAGTTGCGAAAAGCGCGCGGCATGTTCGATCTGCGTCCAGTGGCCGCAATGGCCGAACACGTGCAGCTGGCTGTTGGGGATCCACTGGCTCAGGGTCAGCGAGTTCTGCAGCGGGATCACCTGGTCTTCGCGGCCGTGCACGATCAGGGTCTCGTGTGGCAGCGCGCGGATCGCGGCCTCGGGGCTGGCCATGGCGTCGACCCAGCGCTGGCGCGGGGCCGGGAACATGGCGGAGAACGATTCCTGGAAACCGGGGCGGATGCTCGCCTGGTAGCGCAGCTGGGCCAGCTCGTCGGTCACCAGCGCGCGGCTGTAGGCAAAGATGTCCAGCAGGCGTTTCATGGTGTTCAGCGAGGGCTCATAACCCCACACCGCGTCCAGGCCCGGCGTGATGGGGAAGGGCACGCCGACCGAGCCCATCAGCACCAGGCGGCGCACGCGCTGCGGCGCACGGATGGCGAGCGCGAGCGAGAGCGCGCCGCCGAAGCTGTTGCCCACCACGTCGGCCTGTTCTACGCCCATGGCGTCCAACAGGTCCAGCGCCTGCTGCACCCAGGTGTCCATGTTGTAGGTGATGCCCGCAGGCCGGTCGGTGTAGCCGAAGCCCACCATGTCGGGGGCGATCACGCGGCGGTCCTGGGCGATGACGGGCATCGCGAGGCGCCAGTTGGCCCAGGCGCTCACGCCCGGGCCGGAGCCGTGGATGAACAGCATCGGCGGCTGGCCGGGTTTCGATTCACCCAGGTCGTGCACGTTGCTGTTGAAGCTGCCCGTGCGGACGCTGCGGGCGATCTCGGGGTTGTGGGGTGCGTTCACAGCTTCACCATGACGTTTCTGAGTTCCGTATAGAACTCCAGCGAGTGCACGCCGCCTTCGCGGCCAATGCCGCTGGCCTTGGCGCCGCCGAATGCGGTGCGCAGGTCGCGCAGGAACCAGCTGTTGATCCAGCACAGCCCCACCTCGACCGCGGCGGCCATGCGGTGGGCGGTGCCGAGGTTCTGCGTCCACACGGTGGTGGCCAGGCCGTAGTCGGTGGCGTTGGCCAGGGCAATCGCTTCTTCTTCGGTGTCGAACGGTGCGATGTGGCAGCAGGGGCCGAAGATCTCTTCGCGAACCACACTGGCGCGCTCGGGCAGGCCGGTCCAGATCGTGGGCTGCACGAAGTGGCCCTGGGCGTATTCGCCGTCCATTTCAGGCGCGCCACCGCCTGTGACCACCGTCGCGCCTTCGGCCCTGGCCTTGGCGTAGTAGCCCAGCACCTTGGCTTTGTGTTCGGCTGAGATCAGCGGACCCAGACCGACACCGGGTGTGTCGGGACCGCCAACCTTCAGGGCTTCAGCCTTTTCCTTCAGCGCAGCCACGAACCGGTCGAAGATCGGGCGCTGCACGTACACGCGTTCGGTGCCCAGGCAGACCTGACCACAGTTCTCGAATGCGCTGCGCGTGATGCCCGCGACGGCTTTGTCGAAGTCGGCATCGGCGAACACGATGCCGGCGTTCTTGCCGCCCAGCTCGAAGCTGACCGGGCGCACGCCTTTGGCGGCTGCGGCCATGATGGCCTCGCCGGTGCGGGTCTCGCCGGTGAAGGTGATGCCGTTGACGCGCGGGTGCCTGGTGATGAATTCGCCCGCCGAGCCGGGGCCGAAGCCGTGCAGCACCTGGTACACGCCCTTGGGCACGCCGACTGCGTTCATCACCTCGCCCAGCAAGGTGGCGGTGGCGGGGGTTTCTTCGGAAGGCTTGACGATCACGGTGTTGCCGCAGGCCAGCGCCGGGCCGACCTTCCAGGTCATCAGCAGCAGCGGCAGGTTCCAGGGGCAGATCACGCCGACCACGCCGAGCGGTGAGCGGATGGCGTAGCTCACGGCGGTCCCGCCGTCGGGCGTGGTCATCTGGAAGCTCTCGGTCGGCACGTTCTTCACGATATCGGCGAAGACTTTGAAGTTGGCCGCGCCGCGCGGGATGTCGATGTGGCTGGCCAGCGAGCGGGGCTTGCCGGTGTCGGCCAGTTCGGCTTCGAGGAAGTCGTCGAAGCGGCGGTTGATCTCGTCGGCCACGGCGTGCAGCAGCTCGGTGCGCTTGACCACGCTCATGCGGCCCCAGTCGCCCTTGAGCGCCGCGTGTGCGGCGTCGACAGCGGCGTCGACCTCGGCCTGACCGGCTTCGTGGACCATGCCGACCACGGCATTGGTGGCCGGGTTGCGGTTCTCGAAGGTCTTGGTCGTGGCGACAAATTCGCCGTTGATGAAGTTGTGGAACTGTTTCATGTTGCGTGAGGGAGATGGGAAATCAATCCAGGCCCAGGGTCTTCAGGCCGGCGCGTGCGCAGGCTTCGTCCTGCTCGGCCGATCCGCCGGAGACCCCGATGCCACCGATGCGCGTGCCGTGCTCGACGATGGGCAGGCCGCCGCCGAACAAGACCAGCCGCTGGCGCTGGTTCAGGCCGATGCGCAGCAGCTCGTCGTCACCGATGACGCCGCCCCACTTCGAGGTCGGGAAGCCGAAGCTCGCGGCGGTGTAGGCCTTGTCGATCGCGATGTCGATCGAATGCAGAAACGCATGGGGCATGCGCAAGAAGGCGGTGAGGATGCCCGAGGCATCGGTCACGGCCACGTTGATGCGTATGCCCAATGCTTCTGCGTGCGCGATGGCAGCCTGGCAAGCCAGCGAAGCCGCCGACGCGGTGATCACGGAAGAGGGAACGGAGAGAGCGGGTGACATGAAAGGAAAAGTTGTTGGCGTGAGGGGACTTCAACCGAGTGGCACCGAGGAACCGGCTCCGCCGGGCCTCAGGTGCCGTCCCCCCTCGAAGCGCCGCAGGCGCGCCACGGAGGGGGGAAGTCGCGTCAGCGGCGCAGGGGGGTGATCATGTATAGACCTCGGTAAAAGAGGCCACCAGGTCACCCGTGTGATAGAAGATGCCGCTGCCCAGCATGTCTTCGGTCCAGGTGGTGACCGGACGATCACGCTGCGCCAGGTAGCCCAGGCCCGCAAAGGTCTCGTTGCGGTTGCCGCTGGGGTCGAAGAAGTAGATGGTCTCGCCGCGCGTGATGCCGTGGCGTGTGGGCGCCACGTCGATGCGCACCTTGTTCTTGGCCATCACGTCCGCCGCCTTGAGCACGTCGTGCCACGAGTCCAGGAAGAATGCGATGTGGTGCAGGCCGCTGCGCGGACCGCCCACGAAAGCGATGTCGTGCGGCGTCGTGGTGCGGCTCATCCAGGTGGCGGCCTGCATGTTGCCGTCGGGGCCGACCAGCACCTGCTCGGTCAGGAAAAAGTCCAGCGCCTCGGTCATGAAACGCGTGTTGTCGGCCACGGTGTTGATGCCGGCTTCCGGGTTCATCTCGCACATCAGCAGCAGGTGGTCCAGCCAGTGCGCGCCAGCGCCTTTCAGGCCATCGGGCCAGGGATCAGGGTTGGTGGTGCCGACATCGGTTCCCACGTATTCCTTCATCGCATAGAGGCGCATTTCATGGCCGCTGGGCAGGTTGAACTGCAGCATCCGCCCGGTGGAAGGCAGCGTGCCTTCGGGCAGCATCGTGGTCTTCACGCCCCAGGCTTCCACGCTTTTTTGCAGCGCGTCCAGGTCGGCGTCTTTCTCGACCTTGTAGGCCACGTGGTTCAGGCCCGCCTGGTCCGAGGGCGTCAGGATCAGCGAGAACTTGTCCCACTCGTCCCAGCACTTGAGGTAGACGTTGCCCGCCTTGTCCTTCATGGTCGTCTTGAGGCCGAGCACGTTTTCGTAGTGCCGGACCGCTGCGTCCATGTCCATCACTTTCAGGCTCGCGTGCCCGATGCGCATCACACCCATGATTTGTCTCCTGTGAGTTGGTTTACTGCTGCTGAGGGATCGGGCTGGCAGTCGCAGACTCTGCGCGCCCTTTTGAAAACGGTTTCTCCAACTTGCCGGCCACCTCCAGGTGCACCGGTGTCTGGGGCGCCACGCGGCAGGCCAGCGTGTAGCCCAGGCGTTCTTCTTCTCGCGTCACGTGGGCGCGGCTGATCGGACCGAGGGCCTTGGTATCGCCATCGAGGATGCGGACCTTGCAGACGCCGCAGCCACCGTTGACGCAGCCCACCGGGATGCCCTTGCGGCCCAGGCGCAACATGCCGGTGAGCAGGCTTTCGTTGGCGGCGCAGGGGAAGGTCTCGTCGGTCTGCGCGACGTTCACGGCGAACTTGGGGCGGGTGTCGAAGATGGACATGGCCGTCACACCCGCTGGAAGAGAGGGCTGCGCGTGGCCTGTGCATCGGCCGCCGAGAGGAACTTCTCGGTGTAGATGTCGCGTTCGAACAGGCGACCCTGCATCAGGGTCGTGATGCAGGCCTCGATCATGGGCGGCGGTCCGCACAGGTAGGCCTTGTGGCCCGCAAAGTTGGCGCCGAAATGCGCCTTGGCGGCCTCGTGCACGAAGCCGCGCGCGCCGGTCCAGCCCGACCCTTCGGGCTCGTGCGACAGCGCCGGCACGTAGAAGAAGTTCGGGTGCTGTGCGGCCAACGCGCGGAACTCGGCGTCGTAGTACAGCTCCTCGCGCGAACGCTGGCCGTAGACCAGGGTGATCGGCAGCGTGCAGCCGCGCGCGAGCAGGTCCGTGATCATCGAGCGCGGACTCGACAGGCCCGAGCCGCCGGCCATGAACAGCATGGGCAGTTG
>Ga0156037_1001_pt1 | contig 34948 bp, 34 predicted proteins | sample RifCSPlowO2_02_FD_107691 | JGI IMG/M metagenome (GOLD analysis project Ga0156037, IMG submission 107691) | Burkholderiales bacterium RIFCSPLOWO2_02_FULL_66_35 | reverse complement strand
CACATGGTGGCCGGCGGCTTCGACTACCTGCTCAAGACCCGCATGGCCGACATGGCCGCCTACCGCGACTTCGCCGGAAGCGTGCTGTGGCAACTGCCCGGCGTGCGCGAGACGCGCACCTACGCGGTGATGGAAGAGGTGAAGAACAGCAGCCGCTTGCCCCTTTGACAAGCGCCATCGGCCGGCGACAATGCCCAGCAACCCATTTCTGGAGCCCTCCATGCCCAAAGCCTCCCGTCTGCTGTCCTGCCTGCTGCTGTGTTCCGCGAGCGCCTTCGCGCAAACCCAGGCGCCCGGCCTGTGGGCCGTCCAGAGCAAGATGGGCGGCAACCCCGAGATGGAAAAGGCCATGGCCGAGATGCAGAAGCAGCTGGCCAGCATGCCGCCGGCCCAGCGCAAACAGATGGAAGCCATGATGGGAAAAAACGGCATGGGCGTGGCCCCGGGTGGCGGCTTCTCCCTCAAGGTCTGTATCACGCCCGAGATGGCGGCCCGCGCCGAGATGCCCTCCCAGACCGAGGGGAACTGCACCAGCACCATCACCTCCCGCAGCGCCAGCGCGCTCAAGACGAAGTTCGTCTGCACCAACCCGCCGTCGTCGGGCGAGGGCACCTACGTCTTCAACGGCGACAAGGCCTACACGATGAAAATGGTGATGCAGTCGGCCCGCAACGGCAAGCCGGAAACCATGACCGTCGAAGGCCAGGGCAAATGGCTGTCCACGGACTGCGGCACCGTCAAGCCGATTGCCATGCCCAAGCGCTGACCTCCGTCCGCGGCGTCAGAGCAACCGGCGCATCAGATCGTCTTCGAACTGGTGCAGGAACGCTTCCTGCACCTCGGTCTGCACGTAGGCCGGGTCGACGCGGCGCAGGCGTTCGATGGCGGTGGCCGCACTCAGGCCGCCGTCGCGCACCAGCCAGGCCGCCAACACCAGACCCGTGCGACCCAGCCCGGCCAGGCAATGCACAGCAAGCACCTCGCCCGCCTGCAGCAGTCGCTGCATGCGCACCAGCAGCATCTGCATCTGCCCGGTGGACGGGGCTTCCCGGTCAAAGATCGGCAGGTGCGTGTTGGCCAGCCCGTGTATCCGCAGCAGATCCTGCGGCAGGTCCCGCTCGGTCAGGGTGATCAGGTGGGTGATGCCCGCGGCTCCCAGCAGGTCGAGGTCGTATTCGATCGGTGCCACCACGCCGGGCTGCGGACAACCCGCCAGCACACCCGGCACGATCCAACGGAAGCGCCGGGGCCCCTGCTGGCCCCTGAGGACCGCCTGTCCCACCATGGAAGCCAGTTCCACCCCCGTGGACAAGGTCGGCGGCAGCGTGGCGGGACGGCGCACCGGCTCCGCAGGCGGCTCGGCCGCAGCGGGCTGCACCATCGCCTCTGACGGGGTCACTGGCGACGGTTCGTGCCGCGGGGCACGCGCTTCCCGCGAAGCCGCCACCGCGGCCAGGGCTGCGGGGGGCAGCGGCGCCGGCACCACCGCGTCGGCCTCCAGGTCTTCCGCACGCGCGTCGGGCGAAGGCAGATCGAGGCTGCCACTGCGAAGGAATTGTTCGACCCAGGCGTTGGCCGGGAGGGTAAAAAACGCCTCCGTGGGCTGATGCGCCAGCACCCGCCCGCCGCCGAGCAGGACCACCGAGTCGGCCAGCAGGCGGGCCTGCTGCTGGTTGTGCAAGGTCACCAGCAGCTTCAGCCCCGTGCCCACATGGCGCAACCAGTCCAGCAGACTGGCGCTTTCGCGAGGGTCGAGCCCATAGGTGGGTTCGTCGACAAAGAGCATCTCCGGGCCGGCCGCCGCCAGGGCGAGCACCCGCACACGCCGCTGCTGCGACGAGGGCAAATCCATCACCGGTTGGTCCAGCGTCCCCACCAGCTCCACCGCCTGGAAACGTTCCAGGCACTCCTGTGCCCAGGCACGCCACTGCACGCCGCTGCGGTGCCCGTCTGCGGGCTGCGCTTCACGCAGCACCTCGAACACGGTGCGTGCCGGGCTGCGAACGTGCTGAGCGACGAGCTGGGGTCGGTATTCCGGCTGCAACGCACGCCCCCGGAGCGAGGCATGACCCCAGCTGCGGTGCACGGCGTGGCCGTCGAACTGCCCCGCCAGGCTGCGCAGCAAGCTGGACTTGCCGGTCTTGACCGGCCCCATCAGCACATCAATCCCCGTCGGCGCCAGCGCCAGATCACACTCGGCCAGGACGACCCGGGAACCGAAGGCCAAGCCAAAGCCCTGCAGGCACAGGCTGAAGTTGTGCACCGGCTGCCCCGAAGAGTTTGCCGCCATGGGCCGGCTCAGACCTTGGATTCCAGCTCAGGCATGGCCATGCGCGCCTTGGTCAGCACCATGCCCAGGTTGGCGGATTTGCGGCACACGAACACCGCCACATAGTTCGAATAACGCTTGCCGCGCAGGAACACGTGGATCAGGTTGTCGCTGTTGACGATGATTTCCTGGAAGTAGTGGTGGTCGCTGGCGGCCAGTCCGCGAGACTTGTTGAACATCTGTTCGATGGCCGTCACATTGCTGCCCGCAAACAAGTCGCCGGTGGCGGCGGCCACGAGGTCGATCACCTCGCTCGGGTGGGAGTCCACCGTCTTGATCGCCAGCAGCATGCCGGACTGAATGTCGACGTAACCCGCCGCGACGCACTCGGGAATACCAGCGGATGCGGTGGCCAGTTGCTGATCCAATGTGGACATGAATGAGATCCCTTGTATACAAATAAACAGAGCCCGGTAGGGTATCTGCTCGCTCAGTCACGGGCTGTGCACTATTTCGAGGGAAGGCCTCAAAACCGATACAAGGTATAACTAAATGGATGAACGGTCCGGCCGTTCTGGCGGTGCGGCGCGGCTGCCAAACACCGCCCGCCCCACACGCACCAGGGTGGATCCGGCGGCCACCGCGGCCTCCAGATCGTCGCTCATGCCCATGGACAGGGTGTCGAGCCCGAAGCCGCGGGCATTGAGCCCGTCGAACAGCGCGCAAGCCTGCAGGAACACCGCCCGCTGGGCTTCAAAACCGGCCGCGGGCTCGGGAATGCACATCAGCCCGCGCAAACGCAGCTGGGGCAAGGACGCCACCGCTTCGGCCAGCGCTGGCAGTTCGGCGGGTGCCACGCCCGACTTGGTCGGCCCGCCGTCCACATTCACCTGCAGACACACCTGCAGCGGCGCCATCCCGGTGGGGCGCTGCTCGCTCAGGCGCTGGGCAATCTTGAGCCGGTCCACCGACTGCACCCAGTCAAAATGCGCCGCCACCAGGCGTGTCTTGTTGCTCTGGATGGGGCCGATGCAGTGCCACTCGATCATGGCGTCCGGTCGGGTTTCGCGCAGAGCCAGGATCTTCTCCACCCCTTCCTGGATGTAGTTTTCGCCAAAGGCCCGCTGCCCCGCCGCCAGCGCCTGGAGCACCGCATCCGGACCAAAAGTCTTGGACACCGCCAGCAGCGTGACGGCGGTCACATCCCGGTCGGCCCGGGCACACGCTGTGGCGATGCGGCCTCGTACCTGTTGGAGATTGTCTTCAATCGTCGTCATAATCAGTCTGTAACACCAACACTGCACGGGACCCGGGATGGACATCACCCAACTGCTCGCTTTCAGCGTCAAGAACAAGGCATCCGATCTTCACCTCTCCGCCGGTCTCCCACCCATGATACGGGTGCACGGTGACGTGCGACGCATCAACGTCGAGCCGCTGGATCACAAGATGGTCCACAGCATGGTGTACGACATCATGAACGACAGCCAGCGCAAGCAGTACGAGGAGTTCCTGGAGTGCGACTTCTCGTTCGAGATCGAAGGCCTGTCGCGTTTTCGCGTCAACGCTTTCAACCACAACCGCGGTGCGGGCGCGGTGTTCCGGACCATTCCCAGCAAGATCCTGACGCTGGAACAGCTCAACGCACCCAAGATCTTTGGCGACCTGGCCTTGCGCCCGCGCGGCCTGGTCCTGGTGACCGGCCCCACCGGCTCGGGCAAATCCACCACGCTGGCCGGCATGGTCAACCACCTCAACGAAACCGAGTACGGCCACATCCTGACGGTGGAAGACCCGGTCGAATTCGTGCACGAATCCAAGAAATGCCTGATCAACCAGCGTGAAGTGGGTCCCCACACCCTGAGCTTCGCCAACGCCCTGCGTTCGGCCCTGCGCGAAGACCCGGACGCCATCCTCGTGGGCGAGATGCGCGACCTGGAAACCATCCGCCTGGCCATGACCGCGGCGGAAACCGGCCACCTGGTGTTTGGCACGCTGCACACCTCCAGCGCGGCCAAGACCATCGACCGCATCATCGACGTGTTTCCGGCGGAAGAAAAAGACATGGTGCGTGCCATGCTGTCCGAATCGCTGGTGGCGGTGATTTCGCAGACGCTGTGCAAGCTCAAGGACGGCAGCGGCCGAGTGGCGGCCCACGAAATCATGATCGGCACCAGCGCCATCCGCAACCTGATCCGCGAAGCCAAGGTGGCCCAGATGTATTCCGCCATCCAGACCGGCAGCGGCGTGGGCATGCAGACACTGGACCAGAACCTGTCCGAACTGGTCAAGCGCAACGTCATCAGCGCGGCCGAAGCGCGGAGCAAGGCCAAGATTCCGGAAAATTTCCCAGGGTAGACATGCTCTCCCCCGTTGCTTGCCCACTGCGTGTGGCCGCATCCCCCCCAGGGGGCTTTGCTCCCGGCCCGGCAAAGCCGGTTCCGCCGCGTTCTGAGCTGGCGTTCCAGCTTCCAACATTCCCCGCTCTCCGGAGCGTAGACCAAGTTTTTGAAACAAGGTAGTCCCTCATGGAACGCGACCAGGCATCCAAGTTCATCAACGACCTGCTCAAGCTCATGTTGAGCCGGTCTGGCAGCGACCTGTTCATCACGGCCGACTTTCCGCCCGCGATCAAGGTGGACGGCAAGGTCGTGAAGGTGTCGCCGCAGCCGCTCAATGCGGTGCACACGCTGTCGCTGGCACGCGCCATCATGAACGACAAGCAGGCGGCCGAGTTCGAGCGCTCCAAGGAATGCAACTTCGCCATCTCGCCCCCCGCCATCGGTCGCTTCCGGGTCAGCGCCTTCATCCAGCAGGGCAAGGTGGGCATGGTGTTGCGGACCATCCCGGCCATCCTGCCCACCATCGACAAGCTCGGTCTGCCCCAGGTCATGAAAGATGTCAGCCTGTCCAAACGCGGCCTGTGCATCCTCGTCGGCGCCACGGGTTCGGGCAAGTCCACCTCGCTGGCGGCCATGGTGGACTGGCGCAACGAGAACACCTTTGGCCACATCATCACGATCGAAGACCCGATCGAGTTCGTGCACCCGCACAAGAACTGCGTGGTCACGCAACGCGAAGTGGGGCTGGACACCGACAGCTGGGACGCCGCCCTCAAGAACACCCTGCGCCAGGCGCCCGACGTGATCCTCATGGGCGAGATCCGCACCCGCGAAACCATGGAACACGCAATCCAGTTTTCGGAAACCGGTCACCTGTGCATGGCCACCCTGCACGCCAACAGCGCCAACCAGGCGCTGGACCGGATCATCAACTTCTTCCCCGAAGAGCGCCGTCCGCAACTGCTGATGGACCTGTCGCTCAACCTGCGCGCCATGATCTCGCAACGCTTGGTGCCGCGCCAGGACAACAAGGGCCGTTTTGCCGCGGTGGAGGTGCTGCTCAACTCACCGCTGATCTCTGATCTGATCTTCAAGGGCGAGGTCGCCGAGATCAAGGAGATCATGAAGAAGAGCAACCAGATGGGCATGCAGACCTTTGACCAGGCCCTGTTCAACGCCTTCGAGGCCAACCTCATCACGCTCGAAGACGCCCTGCGCAACGCCGACTCGCTCAACGACCTGCGCTTGCAGATCAAGCTCAACAGCCAGCGCGCCAAGACGGTGGACCTGGCAGCGGGCACGGAGCACATGACGATCGTGTGATTCACCCCCGCGCCGCGCCCAAAGGCGCGTCACCCCCACCAGGGGGCAACGCGGTGCGGCCCGGCGAAGCCGGTTCCGCCGCGTTCTGGGTTGGTCATCTCACTCCGGCCGAACCGATTTCTCGGCACCTCCTTAAAGGCATCCCCTCATGAGTTCTATCGCCTCAAAAACTTACGAATCTGTTGCGCCGATGAAAGTCGCTTTTCTCGGCTTGGGTGTCATGGGTTTTCCCATGGCGGGGCATCTGGCCCGTGCGGGTCACTCGGTGACGGTCTACAACCGCTCGCCGGCCAAGGCGCAGGCCTGGGTGGCTGAGTTCGGCGGCTCGGCCAAGGCCACGCCGCGCGAAGCGGCCACGGGTGCCGACATCGTGTTTTCCTGCGTGGGCAACGACGATGATCTGCGTGCGGTGACGCTGGGGGCCGATGGCGCTTTTGTCGGCATGGCGCCGGGCGCGGTGTTGGTGGACCACACGACCGCCTCAGCCGATGTGGCCCGCGAGCTGTATGGCGCCGCGAAAAACCTGGGGCTCGCGTTTGTGGATGCCCCCGTCTCGGGTGGTCAGGCGGGTGCCCAGAACGGCCTGCTGACGGTGATGTGCGGTGGGGACGCCGCCGCGTTCGAGAAGGCACAGCCCGCGGCCATGGCCTTCTCGCGCGCCTTCACGCTGCTGGGCACCAGCGGAGCCGGCCAGCTCGCCAAGATGGTCAACCAGATCTGCATCGCGGGCCTGGTGCAAGGCCTGGCCGAAGCCATCGCGTTTGGCCAGAAGGCCGGACTGGACATGAAACAAGTGCTCGACGTGATCGGCAAGGGCGCCGCGCAAAGCTGGCAGCTCGACAACCGCGGCAAGACCATGGTGGCCGATCAATTCGACTTCGGCTTCGCCGTGGACTGGATGCGCAAGGACCTCGGGCTGGTGCTGGACGAGGCCAAGCGCAACGGCGCGCGCCTGCCCGTCACCGCGCTGGTGGACCAGTTCTATGCCGACGTACAAGCCATGGGTGGCAACCGCCTGGACACGTCCAGCCTGATCAAGCGCTTGAGGTAGAGGCTCCCCCCGCGCCGGCTTCGCCGTCACCCCCCAGGGGGCGATGCGAGTGGCCCGGCAAAGCCGGTTCCACCGCATCCTGAGATTGGAGCCCGTGCTTCGGAGAGAAACCCTGCGAACTGAGGGGAAGTCCGTCCAAGGGCACCGCGGAACCGGCTTTGCCGGGCCGCCAGTGCCGCCCCCCTTTGGGGGGTCGCGCGCAGCGCGGCGGGGGGAGCCTCATCCTGCGGCGCGAGGGGGTCACTTCATCCTGGCCAGCTCTTCTTCAGTGATGATCTCGAACAGACGGACCACGCGTTGCGCGCCCTTGGTCGTGCGCGCCACTTCCGTGGCCTGATCGGCCTCGCGCTGGGTCACCCGCCCCATCAGGAACACCGAACCGCGTTCGCTCACCACCTTGAAGGAGTTGGTCGAGAGGTTTTTGGTGTCCACCAGGCCCGCCTTCACACGCCCGGTCAGCAGCGTGTCTTCTGCCTTTTCCTTGAACGTGGGGCTGTTGGTGATGTCCAGTTCGTTGAACACCGACGCCACGTTGTCCGTCTTGGCGACGATCTCGTACGCCAGGGCCTTGTCGCGCTCGTTGGCCACCTCGCCGGTCAGCAACGCACGGCGGTTGTAGCTGGTCACGCTGATGCGGGCGCGGCTGCCCATCGCATCACGCAGGCGGTTGGCGGCACGCAGTTCAATGCCTTGATCGTCCAGTTGGGCGCCCGAGCTGCGCCGGTCGGTGGCGACGACGGCGCCGGTCATGGCGGCGCCACCCACCATCAGCGGTGCGCAGGCAGACACGGTGGCCGCCAGTGCAGCCACACCCAGAATGCTGGCCGCCAGGCGGCCGGTCGACGGGAAACGTTTCATGCGAGGTTCTCCTGTTCGTTGATCAAAGTGTCGGGCAGGCCCAGCAGCTGGGCATCCACACCGTCGCAAATGCAGTGCAACACCAGGTGATGCACTTCGAGAATCCGGGCCGGCAACTCATGCGGCACGCACACGTGCACATCGGTGTCGCGCAACAGCTGGGCCAGGCGACCGCCGCGCGCACCCGTGAGCGCCACCACCGACATGTCACGCTCGTGGGCCGCTTCGATGGCCGCGATCATGTTGGCCGAATTGCCGCTGGTGGACAGCGCCAGCAGCACGTCCCCCGCCTGGCCCAGGGCCCGCACCTGGCGGGAAAAGATCGCGCGGGCATCAAAATCGTTGGCGATACCGGTCAGCACCGCGGCGTCGGCGGACAGCGAGAACGCCGCCAGCTCGGGGCGCTCGCGGTCGTACCGACCCACAAAGCTGGCCGCAAAGTGCTGGGCCGCCGCGGCCGAGGGCCCGTTGCCGCAGCTCAGCACCTTGCCCCCACCGGTCACGCAGGCCAGCACCGCGCCAATCGCCGCTTCCACCACCGGCGCGAGCGACTGCGCACACTGGTACTTCAGATCGGCGCTGTCGATGAACTGTTGTTGTATCCGTTGCAAAAGCATGAGGGGATCATAGCGGTGAGAGGGGTATCAAAAAGTTGCGGTCGCATCAAATGCCGCACGCAGCCATTCGATGTGCACCGGCGCGCCGCGGTCGTCTTCCGGGGCACCCGTGCGCCCCTGGATCAGCACCACATCGAAGCGGCATGGGGGCTCTGAGCCGAGTCGCTGCAAAAAGTGCCGCGCCGCGAAAACGATGCGGCGCTGCTTGAGCGCCGTGATGCTGCCACCGGCCCCGCCGCGGGAGGCGCTGGCGCGCTGGCGCACCTCGACGAACACCAGCGTGCCGTCACGGTCGCGCATAATCAAATCGACCTCGCCACCGCCGCGCCCGGGCGTCCTGAAGTTGCGCTGCACCAGGCGCAGGCCTTGGCGCTGCAGGTGCTCCAGCGCGGCGTCCTCGGCCGCGTCACCGCGCTGCTTGGTGGTGGCGGTCGGGCCGCTTTCGGCCGCACCCGATGGCCCCTGTTTTCTGGAAAACCACATTGTCTGCAAGCACTCCATCCCTGTTGGCCGCCGCGCGTGAAGCAGCCGCTCACCAGCATTATCCGCAGGGCGCGCTCTACATGGTCGCCACGCCGATCGGCAACCTGGCCGACATCGGGCTGCGCGCGCTGCAGGTGCTGTCGCTGGTCGACACCGTTGCCTGCGAGGACAAACGCCACACCGCCGCCCTGTTGCAGGGTTACGGCCTGCACAAGCCGCTGCTGGCGCTGCACGAGCACAACGAGACCGAGGCCGCGCAGACCGTGCTGCAGCGCCTGCAAGAAGGCCAGCGCGTAGCCTATGTGAGCGACGCGGGCACGCCGGGCGTGAGCGATCCCGGCGCCCGGCTGGCCGCGGCCGTGACCGCGGCCGGGCTTCGCTGCGTGCCGATTCCCGGCGCCAGCAGCATCACGGCGCTGCTCAGCGTGGCGGGCTTCACCCACCAGGCGGGTGGCTGGAACGGTCGCTTCGTGTTCGCCGGCTTTCTGTCGCCCAAGGCGGCCGAGCGCCAGCGCGAGGTGCAGCAGATCGGCGCCGACCCGCGCGCCTGCGTGCTGCTGGAAGCGCCGCACCGCATCGAGGCACTGGCCAGGGAGCTGGCCAGCCTGGGCGAACGTCCGCTCACCGTGGGTCGCGAGCTGACCAAGCAGTTTGAAGAAGTGGCGCAGTTGCCGGCGCGGGAGTTCCCGGCCTGGCTGCTGGCCGGTGCGCACCGCACACGCGGCGAATTCGTGCTGATGGTGCACCCGCAAACCGCCGCCAGTGGCGAAGAAACGGCCCTGGATGCCGCGGCCTTGCGCACGCTCGACCTGCTGCTGGCCGAGCTGCCGGTGAAAACCGCCGTGCGCCTGTGCGCCGAGATCACCGGCCAGCCACGCAACGCGCTCTACGACGCGGCCCTGGCGCGGCGCAAAGCCGCAACCGAACCCGATGCCGACTGATCCTGGCCGCGGCGCATTGCCGCTGACCGTTCAGCGCAAGACGCGATCCGGTCCCGGCGATGCCGCACCGCCTGGGTCTGGCGATCCGCCGGCCGCTGCCTCGTGCACCTCGGTGGCCTGCACATCGACCACATCGCCCGCTGGCGCGCCCGCCTGACCGGGCCAGACGCCGCGGGTGTAACGCTGCGACTGTTCGCGCATGCGGCTGAACATCACCACCGGGGCTGGCTTGCGCCCGGTGATCAGCGACCACAGCGACACGCCCGCCACCACCACGAGGGCCGCCAGCAGGAAGCTCACCACAAACACCAGGGCGGCGAGTACCAGCACGAGCTTGAGAAGCCCACGCAGCACGCGCTCCAGAAATTCAGAAAATCCATTCATGAGGGAAAGAGCCATCGGGCGGTTGGGAGTTCCGGGAGTATGAAGCGCTTCGGCGCGCGGGTCACGCCATGGCGGTGGCCATGAAACAGCTTGGCACAAGAAAAAGGCAGATGGGGCTGCTTTCCGGTTTTGCAAGCCACGCCCCGGGGCAACCGCCTGGCGTCACACCGTTCCGCATGCCGGCTGCTATGCTGGAAACATGACGCCACCCGCCCCCCCCGAGCCCGCCATGAAGCGCCTCTCGCAGTACTTCTTTCGCGGCCTGATCACCTTTCTGCCCCTCGCCATCACGGTGTACCTGCTGGTGCTGTTCGTCACCTGGACCGAGCGCACCGCCATGTGGCTGCTGAGCCCGTTCATCGGTGACTTTTACCTGCCCGGGCTGGGCATTGCGCTCGGGGCGGCGGTGATCCTGGCGCTGGGCTTTTTCATGTCGCTGAGTGCCACCGGCAAGCTGCTCTCGTACATCGAACTGCCGTTCACCAACCTGCCGGTGGTGAAAAGCATCTACTCGTCGCTGAAGAACTTCGCCGACTACTTCGCGCCGCACGAGCAGGACGCGCAGCAGGTCGTGTTGCTCAAGATGCCCGGGCACGAGCTGAGCATCGTCGGCCTGGTCACGCGCCAGAGCATGAAAGGCCTGCCCAAGGGCATCGGCGAGCTGGAAGACCAGGTCGCCGTCTACCTGCCCATGGGCTACATGATCGGCGGCTACACCGTGTTCGTGCCGCGCAGCTGGACGGTGCCGGTGGACATGTCGGTCGAAGAAGCCATGCGCATGGCGCTGATCGCGTTCATGTCCTCGAACAAGAACGGCAAAACCGAGACCTCCTCATGAGCATCCGCCACCTCGACGCGCTCTTCGCCCCCGCCTCGGTGGCGGTGTTCGGCGCATCGCAGCGCCCGTCCAGTGTGGGTGCCACGGTCTGGCGCAACCTGCACGGCAGCTTTCCCGGCCGGCTCTACCCGGTCAACCCCAAACACGCGGCGCTCGAGGGTGTGAAGGTCTACGCCAATGTGGCAGCCCTGCCCGAGGCGCCCGACCTCGCCGTGATCTGCACACCCGCGACCACCGTGGTGCCGCTGATCCAGGCGCTCGGCGAGCGCGGCACACGCGCGGCCATCGTCGTCACCGCCGGGCTCGACAAGGCCACGAGGCAGGCCATGCTGGACGCCGCCAAGGTGCACACGCTGCGCATCCTCGGCCCCAACTGCATCGGCCTGCTGGTGCCGCACCTGGGCCTGAACGCCAGCTTCGCGCACATCGGTGCGCTGCCTGGCGATCTGGCTTTCGTGTCGCAGTCGGGCGCACTGGTGACCGCCATGCTCGACTGGGCCGGCTCGCGCGGCATCGGCTTCTCGAACTTCGTGTCGCTCGGCGAACGCGCCGACGTGGACTTCGGCGACATGCTGGACTACCTCGGCAGCGATCCCAAAACCCGCGCCATCCTGCTCTACATCGAGAGCGTGGACGAGAGCCACAAGTTCATGTCGGCCGCACGCGCCGCCGCGCGCAACAAACCGGTGATCGTGGTCAAGGCCGGGCGTTCGACCGCGGGCCAGGCCGCCGCCGCTTCACACACCGGTGCGCTCGCGGGCTCCGACGCGGTGTTCGACGCGGCCATCGCACGCGCCGGCATGCTGCGCGTGGACACCCTGCACGATCTGTTCCTCGCCGCGGAAACCCTGTCGCGCTTCCGCGATGGGCCTTCTGGCCCGCTCATCGTGCTCACCAACGGCGGTGGTGCCGGCGTGATGGCGGCCGACGCCGCGGCGGCCGAAGGCGTGCCGCTGGCCGTGCTGGACGACGCCCTGCGCGCGCGGCTCGACGCCGTGCTGCCAGCCAACTGGTCGCACGCCAACCCGGTGGACATCATCGGCGACGCGCCCGCCGAGCGCTACGTGGCCGCGCTCGAAGCGCTGTCGCACGACCGGGCCAACGCCGTGCTCTTCATCCACGCGCCGACCGCCATCGTGCCGAGCAGCGAGATCGCGCAGGCCATGTTGCCGCAGGTGACGGCCGAGCCCCGGCGCGTGCTGGGCTGCTGGCTGGGCGATGGCGCCGTGGCTCAGGCGCGCCAGACCTTTCGCCAAGCCGGTGTGCCCGACTACAACACGCCCGAAGAAGCGGTGCGCGCTTTCAACTTCCTGCGCACCTACCGCCTGCACCAGGAAGAACTGTTGCAGACGCCACCGGCGCGCAGCGCCGCGCACGCGCCCGACCTGCCCGCCATCCGCGCCATCGTGAGCGCCGTGCTGGCCGATGGCCGCGAGCTGCTCACCGAGCCCGAAGCCAAGGCCCTGCTCGGTGCCGCTGGCCTGCCGGTGGTGCCCACGCGCGTGGTCGGCGCGAGCGCGGACGCAGCGCAGGCCGCCGCCGACGCACTGGGCTACCCGGTGGTGGTGAAAATCCTGTCGCACACCATCAGCCACAAGAGCGACGTCGGCGGCGTGCGCCTCAACATCGGCAGCGCCAGCGAGCTGCGCGAGGTCTGCACCAGCATGCTGGCGCGCGTTAGCGAGCTGCGGCCCGACGCCGACGTGCAGGGCTTCACCGTGCAGCCCATGGTGCGCAAGAAGCACGCGCACGAACTCATCATCGGCGCCAGCGTCGATCCGGTGTTCGGTCCGGTCATCCTGTTCGGCGCCGGTGGCACCGCGGTGGAGGTGCTGGCCGACCGCGCGCTGTCGCTGCCACCGCTCAACACGCCGCTGGCGCTGGCGCAGATCCAGCGCACGCGCATCGCGAAGCTGCTCAAGGGCTACCGCGACGAACCGGCCGCCGACATCGACGCCATTGCCCAGGTGCTGGTCAGCGTATCGCAGCTGCTGGCCGACGTGCCCGAACTCGCCGAGCTCGACATCAACCCGCTGCTCGCCAACCACGAGGGCGCGGTCGCACTCGATGCGCGCGTGCGGGTGTCGGCGAGCCAACCGGCCGGCGCAGCCAACTTCGCCATCCGGCCCTACCCGGCCGAGCTGATCGAGACCTGGGACTGGCAAGGCCAGTCGGTCACGTTTCGCCCGATCCGCCCGGAAGACGAGCCGCAGCACCGCGCCTTCCTGGAAAAGCTGGACCCGGAAGACATCCGCCTGCGCGTGTTCTACAGCCGCCGCAGCATCGAACACAGCGAGCTCGCGCGGCTCACGCAGATCGACTACGCGCGCGAAATGGCCTTCATCGCCACGCGCCACATCGAAGGCGATGGCGAAGAAACCCTGGGCACCGTGCGCGCCACCGTGGACCCGGACAACCACACCGCCGAGTTCGGCGTCATCGTGCGCTCCGACCTCAAAGGCTCGGGCCTGGGCCACCGGCTCATGGACAAGATGATTGAATACCTGCGCGCGCGCGGCACGCAGCGGCTGGTGGGCACGGTGCTGCGCATCAACCGCGGCATGCTGGAACTTGCGGCCCATCTGGGCTTCCAAGAAACGGACAACCCCGGCGACCCGGACGACCACAGCCTCCGTTTCGTGTCGCTCAATCTGCAGCCCAGCCCCGACGCCCGTTCGGGCTGAGCCGGTGATGGCCCTGGCGCCAGCGGCAACCACCGGCCCAGCCCGAACGGAAACCATCCCCCCGTTCAGGAGCCCACCATGCCGTCGAACCGCCCACCCTCGCGCCGCGCCCTGCTCACCCGCGGGGTTGGCCTGATCGCCGCCACCGCCGCCCCGGCCTGGCTCACACCCGCCCTCGCGCAAACGGTCCTGCGCCCCACGCCCAGCCAGACCGAGGGCCCGTTCTACCCGGTGGCCCTGCCGGCCGACACCGACTTCGACCTGCTGCGCAGCGGCAGCGTGGCCTACGGCAAGGGCCAGCCGGCCTGGGTCGAAGGTGTGGTGACCGACACGCGCGGCGTGCCGGTGGCGGGCGCCGTGGTCGAAATCTGGCAATGCGACCAGGCCGGCCACTACCACCACCCGGGCGACGGCGGCCAGGCCGACCCGGCCTTCCAGGGTTTCGGGCAGGTCACCGTGGGCCGCGACGGCCGCTACCGTTTCCGCACCCTCAAGCCCGCGCCCTACAGCGGCCGCACGCCGCACATCCACGTGAAGGTCAAGCTCGACCGCCAGGAGCTGCTGACCACACAGATGTACGTGGCGGGCGATCCCGGCAATCAGCGCGACTTTTTGTGGCGGCGGCTGGGGGAGCAAGGGCAGGCGGCCCTGACCCGCTCCTTCGCTGCGGGCACCGACGGCCTTCGCGCCGAATTTCCCATCGTGGTGATGGCGTAACCCCCCGCGCCGCCTGCGGCGTGCCTTGCAGGCCGCAGCACCGTCAGAGCCGATGCTTCTTCGGGCAGTCCAAGCCTGCGCAGGCAGGCTCGGAGCCGCGGCCCTCAGCCCCCCAGGGGGCAACGCGAGTGGCCCGGCGAAGCCGGTTCCACCGCGTTCTGGGTTTCGGGCATTGCTCTCCGGCGATATGTCCCCTCAACACAGACTGCTTCCCTCCAGCCACTAAGCTCCCCGCATGGATTCTTTGACCCAGATCGCGCTCGGTTCCGCCGTCGGCGTGGCCGTGATGGGCCGACGCACCGCTGTGTGGAAGGCCGCGCTGTGGGGCGCTGTCGCCGGCACCCTGCCCGACCTCGACGCCTTCATCGACCACGGCGACGCCATCCTCAACATGACGCGCCACCGCGCCGAGAGCCACGCGCTGTTGTTCCTCACCCTCTTCTCGCCGTTGCTGGCCTGGGCCGTGGCGCGGCTGCATGGTGAGATGGCTCTGTTCAAGCGGTGGACGCTGGCGCTCTGGCTGGTGCTCATCACCCACCCCCTGCTGGACGCCATGACCGTCTACGGCACGCAGTTGCTGCTGCCGTTCACCAACCATCCTTACGGCGTGGGCAGCGTGTTCATCATCGACCTCGCCTACACCCTGCCGCTGATCGTGGGCACCGTCGCGGCGCTGCGCATGAAAGACCTCGCACGCGGCCTGCGCTGGAACGCGATGGGCCTGATCCTCAGCACGGCCTACCTGGCCTGGGGCGTGGGCGCGCAGTGGCAGGTGGAGCGCATCGCCCGCGCGTCGCTGCAACAGGCGGGCATCGAGGCCGAGGGCCTGCTCGTCACCCCAGCGCCGTTCAACACGGTACTCTGGCGCCTGGTGGCCACCACGCCCACGCAGTATTTCGAGGGCCACTACTCGCTGCTGGACGCCCAACCCACCATCCGCTGGACCGCACACGATCGCGGCGCCGCACTGATCGCCGCGCACGGCCGCGAGCCCATGGTGGCGCACATGGCCGCCTTCACCCACGGCTTCTTCAGCCTCGCGGAAGCGGGCGGTCGCCTTTTCGTGACCGATCTGCGCATGGGCCAGGAGCCGGCCTACACCTTCCGTTTCAACCTCGGCAGCGCAGCGGCACGGGCCAACGGCGGCCATGCGCCCACGCTCGAAGGGCTGCGCCCCGACATGGGCACCGCCCTGCCCTGGTTGTGGCAGCGCCTGCTGGGCAACGACATTCCACCGCCCTGGCGGGTGGCGCCGGGCGGTCGCGCCGGGTAGCTGCGCTGCGGTGGTGTGCTTGCCGGAAACGGTACGCGGGTGCACCATGCAGCTCGCTTCCGCTTTTCCACCACCCATCAGGAGACAAACCATGATCAAGGTCAGCGTGATGTACCCCAACACCCCCGGTACGCACTTCAACCACGACTACTACCGCGACAAACACATGCCGCTGGTGAAGGCCAGGCTCGGTGCCCCGCTCAAGTACTACACGGTGGACAAAGGACTGGCCGGTGGCGCTCCCGGCTCGGCACCCACCTACGCCGCCAGCGGCCACCTGTTCTTCGACAGCGTCGAAGACTTCCAGACCTCGTTCGGACCGCACACGACAGAGATCATGGGCGACATTCCGAACTACACAGACATCGCGCCGGTGATCCAGATCAGCGAGATCGTGGTCGGCAAGCCCTGAAGATCGGATACGTGTTCGCATTCAAGCGTAGAACAAGGCGGGAGCCGCAGACAGTGCTGAAGCACGGCAAGGCGAACCAACGCAGCTATACGTTTGAAGGCGAACCCGTGTGAACGCTCAGCGCTCCTGCAGCGCCAGCTGGGCCCCCAGCCCGGCGAAGGCCGCGGCAAAGCCCCGGCGCAGCCAGGCCTGCACGCGGGCCGATTCGATCACCGCCTTGCGGAAGGCGTGGGCCAGCAGGCCATAGACCACGAACACTGCGAACGTCATGGCCATGAACACGCCGCTCAGCAGCAACAGCTGTCCCAGCGGCGATGCAGCGGCCGGGTCCACGAACTGCGGCAGGAAGGCCAGGAAAAAGATCGTCAGCTTGGGGTTGAGGATGTTCAGCAGCAGCGCCTTGACCACGATGCTGCGACCCGAGCGCTGCGCGGCCCGGCTGTCCACCGCGAAGGCGCTGCGGTCTTTCCAGGTCGCCCAGGCCACGTAGAACAGGTAGGCCACGCCCGCGTAACGCAACACCTCGAACGCGAGGGCGCTGGTGTGCATCACCGCCGCCAGGCCGAAGATCGTCGCCAGCAGGTGCGGCACGATGCCCAGCGTGCAGCCCACCGAGGCCAGCACAGCGGCCTTTCGGCCCTGCAGCAGCGCGGTGGACACGGTGAAGATCACCCCGGTGCCGGGGATGAGAACCACGATGAGCGAGGTGATGAGGAATTCGAGGGAGAGCATGGTGGGCTCCGGCGGCAATGTTCAGACCATCAGCAGCGTCAACACGATGATCACCACCCCGATGGCGAGGTTGATGCCCACCCAGGTGCGGATCGACGCCAGCGCCGCGCCGCCGGCCGGCCAGTCGCTCGCCGCCACGGCCTTGCTCAGGCGCTTGAACAGCGCAAAGCGGATGTGGCCGAAGATGGCCATCATCACGATGCCGAGCGTGGCCATGATGGTCCAGTCCAGCGGCATGTTGAAGGCCAGGCCCGCCTGCACGGTTTCCTTGGCCAGGCGGCCGATCATCCACAGCCCCGACACGAGCACGGTGGCGATGGACACCAGCACGGCGGCAAAGAAGCGCTGCAGCGTGCCGTGCATGAGCGGCACGCGTTGCGGCGGCGGCAGCTGCAAGGCGGCCGGGCGCAGGAAGAAGTGGGCGAAGACCATGCCACCGATCCACACGACGATGGCTAGGATGTGGAGCAGCTTGAGGATGGCGTAGATCATGGGCAGGGTCTCGGTCTGAGGACGGGTTGGACGAGGGCTTCGACAGGCTCAGCCCAGAAAGGTGGGCTGAACAATAACCGGATTCAGGCACTCACGTCGGTCAGCACACCGCCCACGCGACGCTGCAGCTTGTACGGCGGCAGGCCCTTGAGCATGCGCCGCCCATACGACTGGCGCAGCAGCCGCGCATCGTAGCAAACCACCACCGCTTCGTCGGTCTCGCTGCGCAAGGCCCTGCCGGTCCACTGCAGCAGGCGCGCGCCGGTTGCGGGCACCACGAGTTCGCTGAACGGATCGCGGCCTTGCGCCTTCAGCCAGTCGGCCCGCGCCTGGCCCACCGGGTCGCTGGGCGAGGCAAACGGCAGCTTGGTGATGAACACCCATTCACACAGCTCGCCCGGCAGGTCGAGCCCTTCGCCGAACGACTGCAGGCCGAACAGGATGGACGCGCCACCGGCTTGCACGCGCTCGGCGTGCTGGCGCAGCAACTGCGTGCGCGAGGCCTCGCCCTGCGCCAGCACCTTGTCGCGCAGCTCGCGGTGCAGGCCGCGCTCCAGCAGTTCCTGCGCCCGCCGCATCAGCGCCTTCGAAGTGAACAGCACCAGCGCGCCGCGCTGCACGCCGGCCAGGTCGTCCATCAGCGCGTCGAGCATTTCGCGGCTGTAGCCCTCCACGTCTTTCGGATCGGCCTGCGTCTGCACGACGACCAGGCGGCCCTGGCGTGCGTGGTCGAACGGGCTCTGCACCTCGCGCGCCACCACGGCGTCGTCAAACGCCAGACCGGACTCGTGCAGAAAGTGATCAAACCCGCCGCAGGTGACGAGCGATGCCGAGGTGACCACCGCCGCGCGGACCTTGCTCCAGAGCTGGTGGCGCAGCAGGCTGCCGGGCTGCAGCGGGCAGGCGTGGGCGGTGAGCGTCACCAGCCCGTGCTGGATGCCGGCTTCGAGCCACTTGGCCAGCGGCGGCTGGCCCGCGGCCGGGTCCTGCAGCCAGAGTTCGGCCGTGGCCTGCGCGTGCTGCAGGCGCGGCGCGAGCACGCCGAGGCGGCTGTAGAGCCGGGCGCAGCGCGCGGCGTCGCCCGGGTTGTCGCGCGCGTTGGCCTTGAGCTGCGTGGCCAGCGCTTCCATCACCTTCAGCAAGGCGCTGGCGCGGCTGTGCAGCAACGACACGCTTTCCATCCACTCCGGTGGCAGCGCGCCGCCTTCGAAACGCTCCACCACCGGCGCGCCGGCGGCGTCGAAACCGCCACGCGCCGGCGTGCTTCTGGGCGCACGCCCGGTGAGCGCGGCCCACGCCGGCAGCGCGCCGATGCGCGCCATCGCCAACCGCGCCAGCTCGCCCTGTGCGCCCTTCATCTCGCGCGCGAGCAAGGCCACGTCCACACCCGGCGTGTGCTGCAGCGCGCCGGCCACCTCGTCCACCGCGCGCGGCAGGCGGTCCAGCCACTGGCTGCGCATCAGGTCCATGCTTTCGCTGAACTGGCCCTGCGCCACCGCGCCCAGGTGGTGCGCCTCGTCGAACACGAGGTAGCAGTCTTCCGGCGCGGGCAGCGCGTGCAGGCCCAGCGTGGACAGCAGCAGGTCGTGGTTCACCACGATCACCTGCGACTGCGCCAGCTTCGCCCGCGCCTGGTAGTAGCTGCAGCTGTTGTAGCTCGGGCAGTGGCGCGCGGTGCAGCTGTGGCGCTCGGCGGCCACCGGACTCCACAGCTCACCCTCGGGCGGCTCGTCGAGCCGGTCGCGGTCGCCGTCCCAGGCACCGCTGTCCAGCTGCATCGTCCATTGCGTGTAGACCTTGGCGCGCTCGCCCCAGCGTTCGGCAGCGCGCGCGCTGGCCGCGGCCGAGGCCACGGTGTGCGCTGCGATGCCGGAGGCCGAGCCGTCGGTGTTTTCGCTGGCGTCGTCGCTTTCAAACAGGTCGGCGCTGGCCGCGTCGCCACCGCTCAGCTGGTCCAGCTTCAGGCGGCAGACATAGCGGCCACGCCCCTTGGCGAGCGAATAGGTGAAAGGCTCGGGCAGCGCCGCGGCCAGCGCCGGCAGGTCTTTGGCGATCAGCTGTTCCTGCAGCGCCACCGTGGCGGTGGAAATGACCACGCGCTTCTGCTGCGCCAGCGCGAGCGGGATCACGGTGGACACATAGGCCGCCGACTTGCCCACGCCCGTGCCGGCCTGCACCACCGCGATGCCGCGCTCGGGCAAACCGGCCTCGCCGCTCACCGAACCATCACCGAGCGAGACGCCGCTGAGCGTGTGCGCGATCAGTGCCGCCATTTCGCGCTGGCCAGGGCGCGAGCGAAAGCCCGGCGCGTGCGACACCACGTGGTCGAACGCTGCCAGGGCCAGCGCTTCGCGGGCGAGCGGACCCGCCGGCAGGGCGCCGGCATCGGCAGCGGAAACGTCGGGGGTATCGGTGGGAGTGGACATGCGGGGCCGGAATCAAAAGACGATTGTCCCAGACCGGCGCTGTCCGGCGCGGCCGCGGGCCATGTCCGGTGGCACTGCACAATGCCCGAGCCCCGACACAGAGAGAAGATTGCATGGCCACCCGACGCACCCCCGCCGCCACCGCCGCCCGGCGCCCCGCCCGCTCCACAGGCGACCACCAGCTGATCGACCTCGCCCTGCAAGGCGGCGGCTCCCACGGTGCTTTCACCTGGGGCGTGCTCGACCGCCTGCTGGAAGACGAGACGCTGGAGATCGCCGGCATCAGCGGCACCAGCGCCGGCGCCATGAACGCCGTGGCCCTGGCCGCCGGGCTGATGGAAGGCGGCCGCGAAGGCGCCCGCGCCGGCCTGCGCCGCTTCTGGAAGCGGGTCGCCGAGTCCTCGCCGTTCCACGCCCTGGCGGCCGGGCCGATGGGCCAGCTGCTGGGTCTGGGCCATCCGTGGTTGCAGGCGGTGGTCGCGCCCTGGCAGAACCTCGCGCAAGCCGTCGGCAGCCAGTTCTCGCCCTACCAGTTCAACCCGCTGAACCTGAACCCGCTGCGCGACATCCTGACCGAGACGGTGGACTTCGAGCGCGTGCGCGCCTGCAACCGCACCCAGCTCTTCGTGGCCGCCACGCACGTGGCCACCGGCGACCTGCGCATCTTTCGCCAGGACGAACTCACCGCCGACATGGTGCTGGCCTCGGCCTGCCTGCCGCTGCTGTTCCAGGCGGTGGAGATCGACGGCGAGGCCTACTGGGACGGTGGTTACGCGGGCAACCCCTCGCTGCTGCCGCTGATCAGCGAAACCGCGGCCGACGACCTGCTGCTGGTGCAGATCAACCCCAGCCGGCGCGAGGCCGTGCCCACCCAGGCCAGCGACATCCTCGACCGCGCCAGCGAAGTCACCTTCAACGCCAGCCTGCTCAAGGAGCTGCGCACCATCGGCCTGCTCAAGGAACTGCTGCAGGAAGCCGGCCGCCCCGACAGCACCTACCGGCGCCCGCTGTTCCAGCGCGTGGACGACCTGCGCCTGCACCGGCTCGACGCCGAAGTCCAGCTCGCGCAGTTCGGCGCCACCAGCAAGACGCAGACCGACTGGGCCTTTCTGTCCCAGCTGCACGACATCGGCCGCGCCGCGACCGACGCCTGGCTGCGCACAAACCGCCAGCACCTGGGCCAGCACTCCACCTTCCAACTGCCACCGGCCTGAACCGGCTGAACACCCCCGGCCCACCCCACACACCATGACCCTGCTGTCCCCCTGGTTCGGGCTTGCCCTGTTCGCCGCAGCCCTCCTCAGTGCCCGCTACCTGCTGCACCGGGGCCTGGCCCCGGCCGCCAGCACCGATGGACCCACCCCCGCCGAACTCGGCCTGCGCGCGCACGAGGTGCAGATCCCCGGCGCCGCGGGCCAGCAGCTGTTTGCCTGGTACCTGCCCGCGCCCGCATCGGCCCCGCACCCCACGCCCGCCGTGGTACTGCTGCACGGCTGGGGCGGCAACGCCAGCACCCTGCTGTCCGCCGCGCAGGCGCTGCACGCGGCGGGCTTCGCCGTGCTGCTGCCCGAATCGCGCAACCACGGCCGCAGCAGCCGCGCCGGCCACAGCTCCCTGCCCCGCTTCGCCGAAGACCTGGAGGCCGCGCTCGACTGGCTCGCCCTGCAACCCGATGTGGACCCGCAGCGCTTCGCCGCGCTCGGCCATTCGGTGGGCGCTGCGGCCGTGCTGCTGGTGGCCTCGCGCCGCCCCGGCCTGGCCGCCGCGGTGAGCGTCAGCGCCTTCGCACACCCCGAGTGGGTCATGCGGCGCTGGCTCGCGCAACGCCATGTGCCCTACTGGCCGCTGGGCTGGCTGATCAACCGTTATGTGGAGCGCGTCATCGGTGCGCGCTTCGACCACATCGCCCCGCTGGCCACGCTGGGCCAGGCGCTATGCCCGGTGCTGCTGCTGCACGGCGCGCAAGACGACACCGTGCCGCTGGCCGATGCGCAGCAGCTCATCGAGCACAAGGGCCGTGCGCGCGCCACCCTGCTGGCGCTGGACGGCACACACGAAGGGTTTGCCGACCCGGCGCAGGCCGGTCGATCCGTGCTGGACTTTCTGCGGCAGGCCTTGCGGGCCGCGCACGGTTGAACCCGGGGGCCAACGCCCTCACCAGGTGGACTGGGGCGCGGCCTCCGGCGCCTCCTTGGGCAGGCTGAAGTAAAACGCCGCGCCCTGCCCCACCACGCCCTCGGCACTCACCTTGCCGCCGTGGCGCTGCACCACGCGCTGCACCGTCGCCAGGCCCACGCCCGTGCCTTCGAACTCGTTCTGGCCATGCAGGCGCTTGAACGGCTGGAACAGCTGGCTGGCGTAGGCCATGTCGAAGCCCGCGCCGTTGTCGCGCACGCAGAAGGTCTGCAGGCCATCGGCGATGCCCGAGCGTGTGAGCGAGATGCGCGCCCGCGGCTCGCGCCCGGTGTACTTGCAGGCGTTGCCCAGCAGGTTCTGCAACACCACGCGCATGAGCGTGGGATCGGCCTCGACCAGCAGATCGTCTTCGATCGCCCATTCGATCTGGCGCGTGCTTTCCCCCCGCTCCAGCTCCGCGGCGAGCCCGCGCGCCAGTTCGCTGAGGTTCACCTTCTCGTGGCGCACCGGCGCGCGCCCGTGGTGCGCCAGGGACAACAGGTCGGTGATGAGCTCGCCCATGCGGCGCGTCGATTCCTGGATCTTGTGCAGAAACACCCGACCTTCGGCCGACAGGCGGTCCGACTCCTCGGCCAGCAGACTGGCAAAGCCATCGATGGCGCGCAACGGGGTTCGAAGATCGTGGGACACGCTGTAGGAAAAGGTGTCGAGCTCGCGGTTGAGCACCGCCATCTCGCGCGTGCGCTCGCTCACCCGCTTCTCCAGTTCATCGTTGAGCTGTTGCAGCGCCAGCTCGGCCCGGCGCGTTTCGGTGATGTCCTGGATGGTGCCCTTGCTGTGCACCGGCCGATCGCCTTCGAACACGTTGAGGGCCATGACCCGCACATGTTTGACGGCACCGCCGGGCAGCAGCAAGCGGTGTTCCAGCTGGAAGGTGTGGCGGACCGAGCAGGCCTCCCTGAGCGCGTCCCGCGCCTGCTCGCGGTCCTCCGGGTGCACCATCTGCAGAAAGGCGTCGAGCGTGGAGCTGCCTTCGCCGGGGCTGAGTTCAAAGATCCGGAACACCTCGTCCGACCAGAGCAGGCGACCGGAAGCGACATCGAGGTCCCAGTTGCCCACCCGGGCCATGTGCTGCGCCTCTTTCAGGCGAACCTCGCTGGCGCCCACGGCCTGGCGCCCGCGCTCCACGGACCAGAGCAGGCCGGCAATAATGGCGCCCCCCGCCAGCAGCAGCAAGGACATCAGGGCGGTGAACAACTGGCCACGGTGCAGCGCCGGCTCCAGCGGCCCGAGCACCGACTCGTCGGCCAGCCCCACCAGCATCACGGCGCCACCCACCGGCAGTCGGAACCAGCCATAGGTTCGCGACACCTGGTCCAGCGAACAGACCGCGCGGTACGACCCCTTGCCCAGGGCGGTGTCGACCATGAAAGGCCGGGAGGCCTCCGCCTGCAGACCCATGGCCACCGTGTTGTCGCGGCTGCGCGCCAGGTAGGTGCCATCGCCCTGCACCAGCGCCACCACATCCATCGCCGACAGGTGCAGCGCCGCCAGCCGCTGCGCCAGCACATCCGTCGGCACCATCATGAAAATCGCGCCCGCGAACCGCCCCTCGCGCAGGATCGGTCGCCCCACCGCGAACTGCCAGTGCTCGGTCACCCGGCCCAACACCGGCGCCCCGATGACCATGCGATCGACACCGTCGCTGAGTTCCCGGAAAAACACGCGGTCCCCGATGAACAGGCCCTCCCCCTTGCCCAGGCTGTTGAACACCAGGTGGCCCTGCGCATTGACCACCAGCACGTGCGACACAAAACCCGCGGGCAGCGCCTTCAGGAGGTCGTCGGCCACGGGAGAAAACCGCTCGGGCGCATCGACCCAGCGCTGCCGCAGATCGTGCAGGACCAGGTCCATGGCGCTGAACACGCTGCCCACCTGCCCCGCCATCGCATCGGCCAGGTGCAGGCTGCGCTGCTCGGACTGTTGCAACACCTGCTCGCGCAGCGCCGCCTGCGAGCGCAGACCCTGCCCCCACAGCACCGCCACCGCCACCACGCTGAACAACAGCACGAGAACCAGCAGAAAACGAAAACGCACACCGTTGCCCAAAACGAACCCTTCCGACATCCTGTTCATCGACCCGCCTTGGCCAGCACGGTCGGGCGCACCCGACGCCAGCCATGCGCCGGGCACGAAGGCGCATTCCATACGGCGCACGCCGTCATCGGTTTGACAAAGCTCAAAAGCTCGGGGATATGGCCACCACCGCGGCACAAAGTGTGTATTCCAGAACACAGGCGCCCGCGGGCATGTGCTGCCGCGCATCAGCGTCGGCGGGTCTGGCCCCTCAATCCCGGCTTGATCTACCGGGTGCCCAGGTCCGTGACCACCGGCGCCGCAGGCAGGCTGAAGAAGAACCTGGCCCCCTCGCCCACCGCGCCCTCGCCGCGCACCGTGCCGCCGTGCCGCTGCACGATGCGTTGCACCGTCGCCAGCCCCACACCCGAGCCCTCGAACTCGTGGTGCGCGTGCAGCCGCTTGAAGGGCATGAACAGCTGCTCGCTGTAGGCCATGTCGAAGCCCGCGCCGTTGTCGCTCACACAAAACACCGTCAGCCCACCGGATTTCCCGGTGCAGGTGAACTGCACTTTCGCCTGTGGCGTCTGGCTGGTGTATTTCCAGGCGTTGCCCAGCAGGTTCTGCAGCATCGCCCGCATCAACCCCGGGTCGGCCATGGCGGCCATGCCTTCTTCGATGTGCCAGTCCACCTTGCGCTCCGGCTCGGCGTGCTGCAACTCGCCCGCCACCTCCAGCGCCAGCTCACTCAGGTTCACCGGCTCCTGGTGCATGCGGGCGCGGTTCAGGTGCGTCAGCGACAGCAGGTCCGTGATGAGCTTGCCCATGCGGCGCGATCCGTCCTGGATGCGCTGCAGGTGCCTGCGCCCCACATCGGAAAGTTGGCCGGCTTCCTCTTCCTCCAGCACACAGGCAAAGCCGTGGATGCTGCGCAGCGGCGTGCGCAGGTCGTGCGAAACACTGTAGGCGAAGGCCTCCAGCTCCCGGTTGGCCTGCGCCAGCTCGTGCGTGCGCTCGGTCACGCGCGACTCCAGTTCCTCGTTGAGCTGCTGCAGCGCCAGCTGCGCCGTGCGCACCTCGGTGATGTCCAGCACCGTGCCCATGCTGCGCACGGGCCGGTCGCCGTCGTATTCGGTCACGCCCCGCTCGCGCACATACTTCACCCGCCCGCCGGGCAGCAGCACCCGGTGCACCACGTTGTAGGTCTGGCGGTCCCGGACCGAGATGTGAAAGGCCTGCCGCACCATCGCCTGATCATCCGGGTGCACCAGCTCCAGAAAACGGTCGAACGAGGGCTGAACCAGCGCCGGATCGGCCTCGAAGATGCGGTATACCTCGTCGGACCATCGCAGCCGGCCCGAGCTCAGGTCGTGCTCCCAGCTGCCCAGCCCCGCCAGCTGCTGCGCCTCTTTCAGCCCCGCCTCGCTGCGCGCCAGCGCCCGCTGGCTGCGGGCCATGCGCAGCTGGTCCCGCACGATCACCCCGCCAAAGCCCAGCAACAGCAGCGACAGCACACCCGTCACCAGCAGGTTGCGCCACAGCGCCGGCGCCAGCGGCGCCAGCACCGAATCGTCGGCCAGGCCGACCGACACCACCAGCCCGGAATCGGGCAGGCGGTGCCAGCCGTAGGTGCGCGGCGCGTGGTCCACCACGTCGTCCACCCGGTAGGTGCCGTGCGACAGCGCCGGCTGCGCCCGGTAGGGCCGGTCGGCCGGCACCTGCTGCCCCACCGACGCCTCGTTGGCCTCGCTGCGCGCCAGGTAGTGGCCGTCCGGGTGCACCAGCGACACCACGTCCTGGTCCGACAGTTCCAGCTGCCCCAGCTCACGGGCGATGTACGCCGACTCCACCACCAGGTAGACCACCCCGTCGAAGCGCCCCTGGCGCAGCACCGGTCGATCCACCACGAACACCCAGCGCCCGGTCAGGCGCGAACGCACCGTCGCCGACACCCGCATCAGGTCGGGGCCCAGGCGCGCCACCTGGAAGCTGTCGCGGTCGCCCACATAGCGCACGGTGTCCAGTCCCAGGGAGTTGTAGACCAGCTGGCCGCTGGCGTCGGCCACCGACACGTGCGAGACCAGGCCCGGTGGCAAGCTGGCCAGGGCGTCCTTCGCCAGCACATCGAAACGATCCCGCGGCTCGCGCACCCAGTGATCGCGCAGCGTCCTGAGCGTGACGTCCATCGTGTTGAGCTGCGCCTGCACCTGCCCGGCCATCGCATCGGCCACGTGCAGGCTGCGCTGCTCGGCCTGCAGCAGCACCTGCTCGCGCAGCTGCGTCTGCGAGTGCAGCGACTGCCACCACAGCACCCCCGCCACGACCACGGTGAACACCGCGGCCAGCAGGGCCAGGGAACGGGGAAGCGCCCTCAACGGACAGCCTCCGCCCCGAAGGCGAGGCCCTGCACGGGGCGCGCTGCTGCATTGCACCAATTCACAACGACGGTCTCTTTTTGGTATAGCCCATCCGAATGCCCGGCAGGCGACTGGCAGGCCCTGATTCTGGCGCGTGGACCTTACGCGCAGCGGATACCGTGACCCGCATCTTGATTATTTCGTCACGAAGGGCCACAAGTTGAGGCCACAACGCCCAGGCGTCAGGGCGCGGGCGCGCGGTCCACCGCCGCCCAGCAGCTGCGGCAGAGCATCCCGGTGCTACGACGCCGACAGCTCCACAACGGAAAGAACGCGGCTATTCAATAGCAGAAGCAGGGCTCTGTGCTGCGGCGGGGAACAAAAAGCCCGTCACACCGAGCGCAAAAAATCATCGCGCAGTTGCAGCAGAATTTTCTTGCCGTTGGAACCCTTGCCCGCGCTGACCAGACCATCGCTCAGCACGCCTTCATAGCCAGGGCGCTCGCGCAGCGCCTCCTCATCGGGCGACACAAAGCCCATCGCCCAGTGGTCGAAGCTGAGCGCCTGCACCGGCCCTTCCCACATCGCGTACACCTGCTGGTGCCGCGGATCGCGGCAGATGGTGGCGTACAGCGCCTCCACCTCGTCGCGCTCGCCTTCCAGCAACTGCAGGAATTCCTGCCGGTGGTACATCAGCAGCCCGGTGATGCCGTGCGCCTCGTTGTGCACACGCGCCTGGTCCAGCAAAGCCAGCAGCTCCGCCTGCTTCATCTCGTGCGTGGCGAGGCTGACGTAAATGATTTCGTGAAGTGCCATATGGAGAGACCAAAAAAAATGGCGGAATGGCCATGCCCAGATCCAGATCCCTGTGCTTGCTTCTATCGGCCGGCTTTTGCCCGAGTTGAGCCCGGCGCAACGGCGAGCCCGGCCAATTCGGTACAGTGCCACGAACTTCTTGATCAGCGGTGTCGGTCCGGCCAGGATCAGGGTGGATGCAAAGCCTCAGCCTCGCCGACCGTCGTCCACCCAACACGTCCCGCGAGGGGCGGGCGTCAAATCGCAGCGGCCTGGCGCATCAGCCCCAGCAGCAGCTCGCTCGCCCCGTCCCACACGATCTGCACCCCCAGACACAGCAGGATGAATGCCGACAGGCGCAGAAAGATCACCGTGCCGGCTTCGCCCAGCGGCCGTAGCAGGCGCTGCGCGTAGCGGAAGGCCAGGTACAGCAACACGCCCACCGCCATCAGCGCCAGCACGCCGCCGCCCATGCGCGCGAGCGAGAGCAGCGCCCGGTCGTCCTGCAGCGACACGCCCACGGTGATGGCCGCCGCGATCGAACCCGGCCCGCAGCTGATCGGGAAGGTGAGCGGGTAAAAGGCCTGCCGCCGCGCCATCTCGGGCGTGAACGACTCGGCCAGCTCGGTGCGGCTGTCCACCGTGGCGTGGGTGGCGGTGAGCAGGCGCCAGGCCGTGGCCGCCAGGATCAGGCCGCCGCCCACCCGCACGATGGGCAGCGAGATGCCGAAGAAGCTCAGCACGTACGAACCCACCAGCATCGAGCCCAGCATCAGGCCGAACATGTTGCGCGCGATGCGTCGCGCCAGCAGCGCCCGGGTGCCGGTCGACGCGCCTTCGGTGAGCCCGAGGAAGATCGGCGCCGTGGCCGCCGGGTTCAGGATCGGCAGCAGCGCCGCAAAGACGAACAGAAAGCTCTTGCCCAGCGCCAGCAGGAGTTCGATCGTCATGGGTGCTGGACTTCGCGCTCAGGGGTGGGCGCGTGGTCCACCATGTCGCGCATGCGCCGGCGCATCGCCCGGTCGCGCCGCTGCTCCTCGTTCCAGTCCTCGCGCACGCCGCGCCACAGCGCCAGCGCCATGAGCAGGATCACCAGCGTGAACGGCAGCGCGAACACGATGGTCGCCGTCTGCACCGCCTTCACGCCGCCGGCCAGCAGCAGGCTGATGGCAATGCCCGAGACCAGCAGGCCCCAGACGATCTTCACCCGCGCACTCGGGTTTTCATTGCCGCCCGTGCTCATCATGCCCAGCACCAGCGTGGCCGAGTCGCCCGAGGTCACGAAGAACACCAAGACCAGCACCGTGGCCACGCCGCTCATCAGGCCGCCCATCGGCAGGTGGTCGAACATGGCGAACAGGCCGGTGGACACATCGGCGCTCACCGCCTCGGCGATTGGCAGGCCCTGCATGATCTGCAGGTGCAGCGCCGTGCCGCCGAACACCGAGAACCACACAAACGCCGCCAGCGTGGGCGCCAGCACCGTGCCCAGCAGGAATTCGCGGATGGTCCGGCCACGCGACACGCGCGCGATGAACAGGCCCACGAACGGCGACCAGCTCACCCACCAGGCCCAGTAAAACACCGTCCAGCCGCCCACCCAGCCGCTGTCGCGGAAGGGCGTCATGCGCAGGCTCATGCGCACGAAGTCGCTCAGGTAGCTGCCCAGCGTGTTGGTGAAGGTATCGATGATCGCCACCGTGGGCCCCACCACGAACACCGCCAGCGCCAGCAGGCCCGCCACGATCAGGTTGAAGGTCGAGAGCCACTTGATGCCCTTGGTCACCCCGGTCACGGCCGAGGTCAGGAACAGCACCGTCGTCACCAGGATGATCGCCACCTGCGAGGTGCTGCCCACCGGCAGCCCCATCACCGCGGCCAGACCGCTGTTGATCTGCAGCGCGCCCATGCCCAGCGAGGCCGCCACACCAAAGGCCGTGGCGATCACCGCCAGCACGTTCACCACCGGGCCGAGCTTCTTCATCGGGGCCCAGGGCAGTGCCTCCACCGCCGTGCTCACCAGCGCCGAGCCGCCCCGGCGGAACTGGAAGAACGCGATCGCCAGCGCCACGATGCTGTAGACCGCCCAGGGGTGCAGCCCCCAGTGGAAGAAGCTGTAGCGCATGGCCGCGTTGGCCGCTTCGGGCGTGTTCGGCGCGATGCCCGGGGGCGGCGCGCCGTAGTGCGAGATCGGCTCGGCCACGCCCCAGAACACCAGGCCGATGCCCATGCCCGCGGCAAACAGCATGGCGAACCACGCGCCGATGGAAAACTCCGGCTCGTCGTCCTCGCCGCCGAGCTTCAGGTCGCCATAGCGGCTGACCGCCAGGATCAGCGCCATCACCACCAGGCCCAGCACCACCCACAGGTAGAACCAGCCGAAGTTGCGCGTGATGCCCGCCAGCGCGGTGTCGAACACCCCGCCCAGCGACGCCGGGGCGATCACGCCCCACAGAACAATGGCCAGGATCAGACCGGCCGACACGATGAGTTGCATGAGAGTCCTCCTCCAGGAAAAGGGCCGTCCCGTCGGCCGCGACGCAGGAAACAAGGCACTCCGCCGCTCAGGTGCGAGCCTGGGCGATGCGGGTATCGGCGCAGCCGGGGAATCAAGCCAGAAGACGGCGGCGGTCCGGTCCGATGTAACGGTGAATCCCGGCCCGCCGGGCCCATGCAGGGCGCTTCAGGGCGGTGGCAGCGACGCCATTAAAGCGCGCTGAGCCGGGGCTGTCAGCAAGGACCGGCACCGCCAGCGCAGGGGGTGCGCCGGCCATGCCGTCATGAACGAAGGCAACATTGTGCCCGGATGCGCCCCACCGCGTGAGCCTGCGCTCACATACCCAAGTGGCGGGCGCGGAAATGCGTCCCTCCATGCGGTCACAGCCCCCCTGGCCATCGGCCACAGCCACTACACTGAATCCGTCTCACACAGCATGGGCCCCCGGAGGTTTACGCCGGTTGCGTTCTGGACGTTTTCAGGCACAGGGGTGTGAGACAGCTTTTCTTCTGCTGCGGCGCACACCCGCCGCGCAGCCCACCCTTGAAAACCTTCATCACAAAACGCTGGCAAGGCCGCATCGGCTGGCGCACCCTGTTCTGGCGCGACCTGCTGCTCGTTGGCACCGGGCTGAACCTGCTCATGACCGGCGTTGCCCTCGCGCTGCTCTCGCAAGAGGTGCCCCTGCCCTGGGTGCTGTTCGCCCACCTGCTGCCGGTGCCCTACAACATGCTCATCGTCACGGCCATCTGGCGCGCCCGGCGGCGGCCAACGGCGGTGCTCGGCGTGAGCGTGTTCTGGCTGCTCCTGTTCATGGCGGTCTGAGCCGGTTCAAGGGAGCGTTGGGCAGCACCCGGCGTCGGCGAGTGCTTCTGCCTGGTCATTGGCGTCGTCGGCTTCGGCAGCGGTGACAGCGCTGGATGACAGAAGCGCCCTCAGCGCCCCAGCTTTTGCGACCCCCATTGCTCCTGCTGGCGCTGGTCGTCGGCGGCTTCGGCTTCGATGCTGTCCTGGGGCAGCTGCTTGAGGCAGTCGGCCAGGGCCTGGGGATCCAGCTTTTCAGGCTCGGGCTCGTCCGCTGGCGGGCCTTGCGGGGAGCGGCCGTCCCACACGAAGCGGTTGCCGCGCGGCGGCGGGTCGGGCAGGCAGTCGTTCTTGTAGAGCGGCGGCGACTCAGCGGTCCAGGCGTTGAAGACGATGGTCTTCTCAAAAATCAGGGGCTTGCCATTGGGCGTGGGCGGCAGCGGCGGCATCTGCCCGATGGCGGTGCGGGCGCGTTGTTCGATCTCTGCGGAGGTGGTCCACAAGGTGTCCAGCCGGGCCAGGGTTCCACTGGGTGCGATCTCGATGCGGAAGCGCACGATGCCTTGCTCGGGGCCCTCGTGGGCGGTGCCCATCTGGCTGCGGACCTGTTGCCCCCAGTTGTGGCGGTAGCGCTTGCTGTTCTTGAGGGTGTAGGTGGCGGCCAGGGCCCATTCCTCGGCCGTGGGGGCCGGCGGCGCGTCCATGAAGGCCCGTCCGGGCGGGGGCGCGGTGTCGGGCTCGGGCTCGCGGGGCGTGGGCCGATCGGGCTTGAGCATGGGCGTCGGGGGCGGGGTGCTGACCGGCGGCGCAGGGGGCGGCTCGGCGGGCTGGATGTCTGCCAGGAAGACGACCGCTTCCTTGGGCGGTGCGCGATCGCGCAAGGTCTGGTTCGAGGCCTGGATGATCAGCCCCACGGCGGCGAGGTGCAGCGCCACCGACAAGCCCACGGCCCAGCGGCGGTGCTTGTGCGGGTGGGCGGGTGGGCTCTCAGAGCGGGTCAAGACGCACCTCGACCGCGCGCGACGGGTCAGCGAGGCGGGCCGCAGCCTGGCGATAGCGATCGTTGTCGGCGAGCGCTTCCATCATGGCTTCGAACAACGGCGGCTCGACCATGTAGAAGGCGGGGCGGTTGTGGTTGAGCACGGCCACAGGGCGGTTGTGCGACTCGCGCAGCACGGCGGCCGGGTTCTTCTTGAACTCGGACATGCTCACGGAAAGACTGGCGTGGACAGATTCCATTTTTGGCTCCAAATACGGCGCTGAATTTAGGGCCTGCACGGCTCGGCGTCAAACCCGGTGAGGCGGTTCTGTGGGTCAATGCGGCGGTTGCAGCGGCTTCGCCCCACCCGACCGGGGATGCCGCTGGCATGATCTTGGCGGCGAAGGGCGTGCTTGCGTTCCTGCCCCGTGCCAACAGACCGTCCGGTCCCATCTGCCATGAACAAGCCCCGTGTTTCCGCACCCCGTCTGCCCACCGCCATCTGGGTGCTGGGCTTCGTGAGCCTGCTGATGGACATTTCGTCCGAGATGGTGCACAGCCTGCTGCCGCTGTTCATGGTGGGCACACTGGGCGCGAGCGCCCTGGTGGTCGGTCTGATCGAGGGGCTGGCCGAGGCGACCGCACTGATCGTCAAGGTGTTCTCGGGCGTGTTGAGTGACTGGTGGGGGAAACGCAAGTGGCTGGCGGTGTTCGGCTACGCCCTGGGCGCGCTGACCAAGCCGCTGTTCGCGCTGGCGCCGGGCATCGGCACCGTGCTGACGGCGCGCCTGCTCGACCGCGTGGGCAAGGGCGTGCGCGGTGCGCCGCGCGACGCGCTGGTGGCCGACATCGCGCCACCCGACATGCGCGGCGCGGCCTTCGGCCTGCGGCAGTCGCTCGACACGGTGGGCGCCTTCCTCGGCCCGCTGCTGGCGGTGGGCCTGATGCTGCTCTGGGCCAACGACTTTCGCGCGGTGTTCTGGGTGGCGGTGGTGCCGGGGCTGCTGGCGGTGGCGCTGCTGATGCTGGGCGTGCGCGAGCCCGACCGACCGGCGGGCCAGCGGCGTGGCAACCCGATCCGGCGCGAGAACCTGCGCCGCCTGGGCAGCGCCTACTGGTGGGTGGTGGGCCTGGGCGCGGTGTTCACGCTGGCGCGCTTCAGTGAAGCCTTTCTGGTGCTGCGTGCCGCGCAGAGCGGTGTGCCGGTGGCCCTGGTCCCGCTGGTGATGGTGGCGATGAACCTGGTTTACGCGGCGTCGGCCTACCCCTTTGGTCGCTTGTCCGACCGCATGGACCACCGCACGTTGTTGGCGCTGGGCCTGGCGGTGCTGATCGCTGCCGACCTGGTGCTGGCGGCCAACGCGCACTGGACCACGCTGCTGGCCGGCGTGGTGTTGTGGGGCCTGCACATGGGCATGACGCAGGGCCTGCTGGCAACCATGGTGGCCGACACGGCGCCGGCCGATCTGCGCGGCACGGCCTTCGGCTTCTTCAACCTGGTCAGCGGCGTGGCCCTGCTGCTGTCCAGCGCCATTGCCGGCCTGCTGTGGGATCAACTGGGCGCATCGTTCACCTTCTACGCCGGGGCCGCGTTCAGCGGCCTGGCCTTGCTGGGCTTGGCGCTGCGAAGGCGCTGAGCGGTCAGACCGGGGTTTCGCTGTCTTCTTCTGCGGCTTGCGGCGCGGCGCCGCTGGGGATGAATCCCTCGCCGTGGCTGGCGAGGTAGTCGCGGATCAGTCGCCGCACGACCTGAGACGGGGTCACGTCCTGACGCGCGCACAGGCTTTCGAAAGCCTTCTTCTTGGCGGGGTCGATGAGGACGGTGAGGCGGGCGGTTTTGAGCTCCATGTGAGCATTCTATGTAAATGTGATTCGCACGTTCTTCGTCTGCAACCCTCAGTAGCGCCCCATCCAGCGCCGATCAAAGGCCGACTCGGCGCGCGCGCCTGGCGACGGCGACAGGGATGCCCGTGTGGGCTGCAGCGCCTGCGGGGCTTGAGGCGCTGGAGCGGGCCGACCTTCTTCGATCACAAAGCCGGCCGGTCCCAGGTCCGGGTCCAGCACGAGCAGCACCTCACCCAGGTGCGGCAACCGCAGTCCGGTCAGCAAGGCGTCGTTCAGGGGCACTTCGCGCTGGGCGATGAGGTTGGCGGACTTGAGTGCGAACCAGAGACGCAGGTTCACCCGCACGCAGCGAGGCCGGGCCGGCCGGGACCTGAGAGCATGTTCGAGGTATGCCAATGACATGATAATGTTATTACAATAGTATTTGCTTTGAATGCGAACTATAGTCACATTCAAGATGTGTTTCAAGCGCACAGTTTCTTTGCCGCCATGATCCAAAGCCCGAACCACAAGCTGTGCAGCCGCCGAGCCAACCGCCCGCTGAGCGGCTGGCTGGCGTTCAAGCCTGTCGGCTTCATCGCCACGGTCCCGCTGGCGATGGTGCTCAGCGCGGTGGCGGCGCCACCGTGGCAGGACGAGCGCCATGAACACGCTGATGTGCCGACTTTTGAGCACCCGTCTGGCGACAGCGCCTGCGCCCTGCCCGCGTTCATGCGCGCCATGCAGTGGCTGGAAGCGGTCTGGCGCGCGTGCCTGCTCATCCCCAAATACGGACGGGTTGGCATGCCAGCGGACAGGTGTGCGAACACGCCCGCAACCGGGAAGACGGCATGAGCTTCGAGTTCGAATCGGCACTGCAAAACGCGCTCGTCCAGGCGGGCCTGACACAGCGGGATGTGCGCGTCCAGCACCAGCGGTTTGATCAGATGCTCAGCTTCGGATCAACCGATGTGCAAAGCGCGATGGACCTGCGCAACCCCGACCGCCTGGTGCTGAACTACACGCGCGTGATGATGGGATTCGCGCTGTTTCAGCCTCGCCCACGCAACATGCTGATGATCGGTCTGGGAGGGGGTTCGCTGCCCAAGTTCTGCCATCGGCACTTTCCCGGCACCGACATCACGGTGGTCGAGATCGCCCCGAGGGTGATTGCGCTGCGGGACCGGTTTGAGGTGCCACCGGATCAGCACGATTTCCGCGTGGTGCAGGCCGACGGTGCGGACTTCGTGGCCGCCACGGACGATGCGAGCTACGACGTCATCATGGTCGACGGCTTCGATGCCGACAGCATGGCGCCGTCTCTGGGCACCCAGAACTTCTATGACCAATGCGCCCGGCTGCTCACCGCAGGCGGCGTCATGGCCTGCAACCTGCACGAACTCGATCTGTGCTTCGGCGCCTACCTGGAGCGCATTGCCCTGAGTTTCGACGGCGAGGTGTTGGGCGTGGCGGCACGCGAGTGCGGCAACAGCGTGGTGTTTGCCCGCAGGCACATGGGCATCGACGCCCACCTGCCCAAGCACCTGCGGTGTCCGTTGGGCATGGCGGAGCAGGCCTGGGCCGGCATCGAGGCCGATGTGCACGACGTGTTGCGCAGGGCCAGAGACATCCGGGCGT
>Ga0156037_1108_pt1 | contig 36532 bp, 36 predicted proteins | sample RifCSPlowO2_02_FD_107691 | JGI IMG/M metagenome (GOLD analysis project Ga0156037, IMG submission 107691) | Burkholderiales bacterium RIFCSPLOWO2_02_FULL_66_35 | reverse complement strand
GCCCAGCAGCAAGACCGAGCTGCTGTTCGTCACGCTCGACAAGAGCGAGGGCTACCACGACCGCATCGCGTATCACGACTACGCGATCAGCGCCGAGCGCTTTCACTGGCAATCCCAGAACAGCGCAGGCCCGGACACGCCTGGCGGCCGGCGCTATCTCGAAAGCGCGACCAATGGATGGCAGTTCCAACTCTTCGTGAGACCGCGCAAGGGAGAGGCTTACCGCGCCTGCGGCCAGGTCTCGCTGGAGTCGGCCGAGGGCGACCGCCCGATGAACATTGTCTGGAAGTTGCAGACGCAGCTGCCGGCGCGGCTGTTCCGAGAGTTCAGTGTGCTGCGCGGGGTGTAGTCCTTCGACATCAGCGATTTTCCTCATCAACAAGTTGGGGGCTGACGGTTCCTCAGGTGCAAAGCTCGTCGTCTCAGTGGCGCTGACGTAGACGATCTGTGCGCCTGCGTTCCAAGCGCTTTCAACCCAATCCGCAAAGGTCAAACAAGTTGCAAACTGTCAGAAATTCATAGATACTTCTGACACTTAGATCTGATCGTTATGCAAACCCTCGCCAAACAAGTCATGGAACACGCCGCCGGGCTGCCGGAAGGCACACCCCTGGCCGCCAAGGAATTGCTCCACCTGGGCAATCGGGCGGCCGTTGACCAGGTCTTGTCCCGCCTCGTGCGGCGTGGAGCCCTTCTGCGTGCCGGCCGTGGCATCTACGTCTTGCCCGTAGAGAGTCGCTTCGGATCGCGCGCTCCCTCGACGGCCAAGCTGGTCGAAGGAATGGCCAGTCAGCGCGGGGAGACCATCGTCTCGCACGGCGCAGCCGCCGCCAACGCGCTGGGCCTCACTACACAAGTTCCGGTGCGTGCGGTCTACCTGACATCAGGTGCCAGTCGCCGCTTGAAGTTGGGCGCCCAGACCGTGGAGCTTCGACATGCACCGGTCTGGCAGTTGCTCTTCCCTGGCCGCGCCGCTGGCGAAGTGGTTCGAGCCTTGGCGTGGCTGGGACCCGAAAAGGCTGGTGAAGCGCTTCGGACACTGCGATCCAAGCTGCCTGCTGCAGAGATGAAGCAAGTGGCATCGGTACGTTCGCGCCTGCCCACCTGGATGGCTCAGGAGGTGAGCGCGCTGGTGCCACATGGCTGAGTTCTTTGAACTCAACGCAGGCGAGCGTCTGGAGGCCTTGACGCAGGCAGCTGATACGTCGGGGCGCCCTCCTCACCTGCTTGAAAAAGACGTCTGGGTCGTGTGGGTGCTGCGGCATCTTTTCGGGGCACCCTATGCACAGCATCTCGTCTTCAAGGGTGGCACGTCGCTTTCGAAGGCATACGGCGTAATTCAACGCTTCTCGGAGGACGTGGATCTCACCTACGACATCCGAGCCATCGCTGGCGACCTGATCGAGCAAGCCGGCACGCCCTTACCGGCGAACAAGAGCCAGGAGAAAAAGTGGAGCAAGGAGATTCGAACTCGCCTGGCCGACTGGGTACTGAACGAGGTAGCCCCAGGCCTTCAACGAGACCTTGAGCAGCATCGTCTTTCCGCCGCGGTCAGGGTTGAGGAAGACAAGGTTTTCATCAACTACCCATCTTTGACGTCAGGCACAGGCTATGTCTCGTCGGCCGTGATGCTGGAATTCGGCGCCCGCTCGACAGGCGAGCCATCAGAACCTCGCACCGTCCACTGCGATGCTGCCGCGCACCTACCGGGCTTGCTGTTTCCACAAGCGACACCGCTGGTCATGCGTGCAGAGCGGACTTTCTGGGAAAAGGCCACGGCCATCCACGTCTTCTGCAAACAGGGTGCTTTTCGCGGTGGCGATCGATTTGCCCGTCACTGGCACGATGTGACGCGGCTTGATACTGCGGGCTACGCGGACAGGGCCATCGCAGACAAGGGATTGGCGAAAGCCGTCGCGGATCACAAGCACATCTTCTTTCCCGAGAAGAACACAGAGGGCATGTGGATCGACTACCACTCTGCCGTCACAGGTGAACTGCAGCTAGTTCCCGAGGAGCGCGCTTTGAACTCACTGGCAGCCGACTACCAGCACATGGTTGACGATGGCCTGTTTCTCGAAGAGGTCGAGACCTTCGAATCCTTGCTTCAGAAATGCCAAGCCATTCAAGCCAAGGCAAATCGGGCATGAAGGTCGCGTGACGGTCACACGCGTACGCGTCATCGACATATCGTCCAAACGTGTCGCCGAAACTTGATTTTTCGAACACGTTCGCAACGTCACGACTTGGTCAGGCCTGTTGCTGAATCGCGACATGCTAGGGGCCACACGTCCGATGTGAACAGGAATCCCAATCTTCGAGCTATGGGCATTGCTTGCGGGCTGACTGCCGAAGCACAGGCGCTCAGCTGTTTACCCCAACGTTTACCCCACGGGCTCTGGAAAGAAAAACGGGTTAGCTCATTTCTGAGCTAACCCGTTGATTTTATTGGTCGGCGTGGCGGGATTCGAACTCGCGACCCCTTGCACCCCATGCAAGTGCGCTACCAGGCTGCGCTACACGCCGACAAGCCTTGCATTATAGCCGGCTATTTGGACGATTCAGCCCTGAACACTCAGAAGCTCGCGAATTTCCAGCAGTTCGCGTCGCACCCCCACCCATTCCGCACCTGAGTTCTGGCTCACCGACTTGGTCAAAACTTGATCAGCGCCCCCAACCACCAGCGGTGCCGCAACCTCAAAGTCAATCACTTCGATCACGTCACTGTCTTCATGACGACGCTGGTCCCGTTCGGCCTGCACGAGCTCCTGCAGTTTGTTGCGCGCGCCACTGATGGTGAACCCCTGGTCGTACAACAGCTCGCGTATGCGACGGATCATCAGGACTTCGTGGTGCTGGTAGTAACGCCGATTACCACGTCGCTTCATCGGGCGCAGCTGGGTAAACTCCTGCTCCCAATACCGCAGCACATGCGGCTTCACGCCGCAAAGCTCGCCCACTTCACCGATGGTGAAGTAGCGCTTGGCGGGGATGGGAGGCAGCGTTTTTTCCATGAAAATCAAGGCGGTAGAGACCGAACCTTGAAATTTACTCTAACACAGGCCGACAAGGTTAAGCGCAACAAAATTTCCGTACAAACTGTTGCAAATGCCACTGTGAGAGGGTTCACCTCCTCGAACAGGTGAGCACTTCCGACGTAAAAAAGCCCGGCGGCCTAAGCCCCGGGCTTTGGTCACATCGCGGGATCAGTTGCCGATCACCGCTGTTTGCACCTGCTCCTTGAGCTTCGGGCTGGCGTGAAATGTGACAACGCGACGCGCTTCGATGGCGACCGGTTCGCCGGTGCGCGGGTTGCGGCCGGGTCGCGGTGCCTTGGTGCGGATCTGAAAGTTGCCGAAGCCAGAAATTTTCACATCGGTCCCTTCGACCAGGCTGTCCGTGACCAGATCGAAAAAGGCGTCGATCATGTCCTTGGATTCACGCTTGTTCAGTCCGATCTGATCAAACAGCAATTCGGCCAACTGCGCTTTGGTCAGCGCTGGGGTCTCCAGGCTTTCGACAGCAAGTTCCATGTGTTGATGCTCCATCCTGGTTTTTGTTTGCTCAAGCACGCAGCCGGGCAGCCACACGCTGGGCGAGTGCTTCGAGTGCGCCTTTGACCGCTCCATCGATCTCTTCGTCGGTCAGTGTAGCGTCGTCCCGGTTCAGGGTCAGGCGCACGGCCAGACTCTTTTCATCAGCGGCCAGGCCACCCGCAGGCGCGTCACCCTGCTTCTTCGGCCGGTACACGTCGAACAGCACCGCTTGGCGGAGCAGATTACCCCCGCCCGCATGAACCGCATCCATCACGGCCGCGTGGGTGACCGACTCCTTGACCACAATGGCCAGATCGCGATCCACGGGTTGGTGGCGGCTCACGGCCTGGAACACCGGCACATCGCGTTGCAGTACGGCATCCAGTTCCAGCTCAAACATCACGGGCGCCAGAGCCAGATCGTAGGCTTGGCGCCATTTGGGGTGCAGCTCGCCCACATGGCCGATGCAACGTTCACCCAGCCACACACTCGCACAACGACCAGGGTGCATTGCTGGATGTTCGCCCGGCCGGAAGCTCGCCTGCATCGGCGCCAACAGGGACTGCACATCGCCTTTGACGTCGAAAAAGTCGACCGCGCGATCGGCACGGCCCCACTGCAGCGCATCGACTGGGCCGTAGCAAAGACCTGCGGCCCGCATGGGCTGGTCAAAGCCAGCCACGGTGGTGTCGCTGTCCTTCACGGCAGCGTCTTTGCGGAACACACGACCCAGCTCGAACAGGCGCACGCGCTGGGCCTTGCGATCCAGGTTGAACTTGAGGACCGCGATCAGGCTGCCGAGCAGCGAGGAGCGCATCACGCTCATCTGGCTGGCGATCGGGTTCAGCAGCTTGATCGGGTCGGTATTACCGGCCAACTCATGTTCCCAGCGCACTTCCACAAAACTGAAATTGATGGTTTCCTGATAGCCGAGTTGCGCCAGTTGCCGGCGCACCGCGAACGGGCCACGCTTGGCCTCGGTGCGCAGCTTGGCGGTGATGGGCGCCAGCGGCGGATTCGTGGGCAGCTGCTCGTAGCCGATGACACGCGCCACTTCTTCGACCAGGTCCTCCTCGATCTGCAGATCGAAACGGAAGGCTGGCGGCGCCACGGTCACCGTGCCCTCGCCTTCGGTCACGTCCAGGCCCAAGCGGCGCAAGGCACCCGCGCATTGCGCTTGCGTGACCGGCATGCCGATGACCTTGGCCGCACGGGCCACGCGCAGCGTGACCGGCTTGCCTTCTGGCAATGCCAGCGTCTGATCGTCCAGCGGACCAGCCTGACCGCCACAAATGTCCAGCACCAGCTGGGTGATGCGCTCGACGTGTTCAACGGTCGTTGACGGGTCCACACCACGTTCGAAGCGGTGGCCCGCATCGGTGCTGAAGTTGTAGCGGCGCGAACGGCCAGCGATGGCCTTGGGCCACCAGAATGCGGCTTCGATGAAGATGTTCTGCGTGTCGTCGGACACCGCCGTTGCGTCGCCGCCCATGATGCCGGCGAGCGACTCGACTTCTCTGTCGTCGGCAATCACACCGACATGGGCATCCACCGTGACGGTGGTGCCATTGAGCAGCTTGAGCTGTTCGCCATCGCGGCCCCAGCGAACCTGCAGGCCGCCGTGGATCTTGTCGAGGTCGAAGATGTGCGAGGGACGGCCCAGCTCGAACATCACGTAATTGGAAATGTCCACCAGCGGCGAAATGCTGCGTTGGCCGCAGCGGGCCAGGCGCTCGACCATCCAGGCTGGCGTCTGCGCTGTGGTGTTCACGCCGCGCACGATGCGACCACTGAAACGGCCGCACAGGTCGGGCGCCTGAACGCTCACCGGCAGCTGATCTTGCACCTGCACCGCGACCTTGGGGAACTCTGGCTGCAGAAGCGGCGCCCCCGTCAGAGCCGACACCTCGCGCGCGATGCCATAAACGCTCAGGCAATGCGCCAGGTTGGGTGTGAGCTTGAGCGTGAACAGCATGTCGTCCAGTCCCAGCTGCTCGCGGATGTTGCGGCCGATGACGGCATCTTCACCCAGCTCCAGCAGGCCGTTGCTCTCTTCCGAAATCTGCAGCTCCTTGGCCGAGCACAGCATGCCCTGGCTCTCTACGCCGCGAAGCTTGCCCAGCTTGATGGCGAATGCCTTGCCGTCCTCACCCGGCGGCGGCAGCAGCGCGCCGACAGTGGCACACGGGATTTTGATGCCGGCACGCGCATTCGGCGCTCCGCAGACGATATTGAGCGGAGCGCCCTGCCCCACGTCGACCTGGCACACGCGCAGGCGATCGGCGTTCGGGTGTTGCTCGGCGCTCAGGATCTGGCCCACCACCACGCCGGTGAAGGCGGGCGCAAAGGGGCGCAGCTCTTCGACTTCCAGACCGGCCATGGTCAGGGTATCGGCCAGTTGCTGACTGGTCAGGGATGGATTGCAAAAGGCACGCAGCCAGGATTCGGGAAATTGCATCGTGTCGTACCGAAGAGGTCAGCGAAACTGCGAAAGGAAGCGGATATCGCCATCGAAAAAGAGGCGTAGATCGTTCACGCCGTAGCGCAGCATGGTCAAGCGGTCCGGGCCCATGCCGAAGGCAAAGCCGATGTAACGTTCGGGGTCCAACCCCATGTTGCGCACCACATTCGGATGCACTTCGCCTGAGCCGGCCACCTCCAGCCAGCGTCCTGCCAATGGGCCACTCTGGAACTGGATGTCGATCTCGGCACTGGGTTCGGTGAACGGGAAAAAGCTGGGGCGGAAACGCAGCACCAGGTCGTCGGACTCAAAAAAGGTGCGGCAAAAATCGGTGAACACGACCTTGAGGTCCTTGAAGCTCACGTTCTCGCCAATCCACAGGCCTTCGCACTGGTGGAACATGGGTGAGTGCGTGGCATCGCTGTCCACCCGGTAGGTGCGACCCGGCGCGATGACGCGGATCTCAGGCATGGGAAGGCCCGCGTCCAGTGCGGCACGGTGGCGCTTGACGTGCTGCACCGCGTGCCGGATCTGCATCGGACTGGTGTGGGTGCGCAGCAGATTCGGCGCTTTGGCGCTGCCACCTTCGACGTAGAACGTGTCGTGCATGGAACGCGCCGGGTGATCCTCGGGCGTGTTCAGTGCGGTGAAGTTGAACCAGTCGGACTCGATCTCGGGACCCTCGGCCACCTCAAAACCCTGTGAACTGAAGATCGCCTCGATGCGCTCCAGCGTCAGGCTCACCGGGTGCAAACCACCCTGCCCGCGCTGCCGACCCGGCAGGCTCACGTCGAGCGCCTCGGCCTTGAGCTGTGTTTCGAGTTCGGCATCGGCCAGTGCTTGGCGGCGTTCATTGAGCGCGGCCTCGATGGCCTGCTTGGCCACGTTGATCGCGGCTCCACGGGTCTTTTTTTCCTCGACCGGGAGCGCCGCCATGCCCTTCATCAGCTCGGTGATGCGGCCCGATTTGCCCAGATACTGGGCTTTGGCATTTTCCAGATCGGCCGGGGTGGCTGCTTGCGCGAAGCCAGCGCGGGCGCTGTCAACCAGTGCGTCCAACTCGTTCATGTGTGTCTTGTGCAGAGAAATGAAAAAAGGGGCTGAGAGCAGCGAGGGAATCCCTCAAGCCTCAACCCCTTTGAGCGACGGGAAACCGCCATCACCCTCGCGGGCAATGACGTTCTCCGCCGTGAATCAAGCGGCCAGCTTGGCTTTGACTTGCTCCACGATGCTGTTGAAAGCAGCAACGTCGTTCACGGCCAGATCGGCCAGGACCTTGCGGTCGATCTCGATCTGGGCCTTCTTCAGGCCGTTGGCGAACTGGCTGTACGTCAGGCCGCAAGCACGTGCACCGGCGTTGATACGCGCGATCCACAGCTGACGGAAAACGCGCTTCTTGGTGCGGCGGTCACGGTAGGCATACTGACCGGCCTTCATCACCGCCTGTTTGGCGATGCGGAAGACATTACCGCGGCGACCGCGGAAACCTTTGGCAAGGGCGAGAACTTTTTTGTGACGGGCGCGTGCCGTTACACCACGTTTGACGCGAGGCATGTGTGACTCCTTGTTCGTCGTTGATCAAATACCCATGCCGGGCAGCATCTGCGCCATGTGACCCATATTGGTCTCATGGACAGTCACTGCTCCACGCAGGTGGCGCTTGGTCTTGGTGGACTTCTTGGTCAGGATGTGACGTTTGAAGGCTTGACCGCGCTTGACGGTGCCACCGGGACGAACGCGGAATCGCTTCTTCGCGCTGCTCTTGGTCTTCATTTTGGGCATCTTCATGCTCCTTTTTCATTTGTGCTCGTGAGGCGCCGCGAACCTTCCGCGGACTTGTTGGCCCCGAGCCACTTTTATGAAAGGCTTTACAGCCCTTCTTTGGCACCTGACCTTTCGGCCGGAGCCTCGGACCGGCAGGAGACTACCCTGCCCGTCCAATTCTGTTTGCCTCTGAAATCTTCAGGTTGCCGGCTGCTCAGCGCTTTGCGCTGCCGCTTCAGGCGCCTTCGGACCACTGCCACCGGCCTTCTTGCGACCAGGTGCGATCATCATGATCATCTGGCGCCCTTCCAGCTTGGGAAACTGCTCCACGATGATCGAATCGGCCAGCTCATCGCGAATGCGGTTCAACAACGCCAAACCCAGGTCCTGGTGCGTGATCTCGCGGCCACGAAAGCGCAGCGTGATCTTGCATTTATCGCCATCGTCAAGAAAGCGCCGGATGTTGCGCATCTTGATGTTGTAGTCACCGTCGTCGGTGCCCGGGCGGAACTTGATTTCCTTGATTTCAATGACCGTCTGCTTGGCCTTCGCTTCCGCTGCCTTCTTCTGCTCCTGGTACTTGAACTTGCCGTAGTCCATCAGGCGACAGACCGGAGGCACTGCGGTGGCCGCAATCTCGACCAGATCCACATCCAGCTCACCTGCCATGCGCAGTGCTTCCATCAGACTGACGATACCCAGCGGTTCGTTCTCTGGTCCATTGAGGCGAACCTCGGGAGCCATGATTTCACGGTTCAGTCTGTGTGCACGCTCTTCACGTTGGCGGCGGTCGCGAAAATTGGTAGCTATGGTGTATTCCTTGATGTGGGCTGTTCAGACAGGTGGGCAACCTTCGTCACCCTCAATGCACGAGTCCTGAGCACCGCAGCGAGGGGCATCAACCGGATGTTTGACTTCAAACTTTGGATGAAACGTCTGCCGCAATCAGTCTGGAAAAGTCTTCCAGCGGCATGACCCCGAGGTCTTTGTTACCTCGCGCCCGAACAGCCACGGCGCCGGCGGCCTTCTCTTTGTCGCCCACGACAAGGATGTAAGGCCGCTTCTGCAACGCGTGCTCCCGTATTTTATACGTTATTTTTTCATTGCGCAGATCGGTCTCGACTCTAAGCCCTTGATTCTGCAGAGTTTTCGTGATTTCACGACAGTAATCGGCCTGTGAATCGGTGATATTGAGCACCGAAACCTGCACGGGTGCGAGCCAGACGGGCAATGCACCCGCGTGTTCCTCGATCAAAATCCCGATGAATCGCTCCAGGCTGCCGACGATGGCACGGTGCAACATGACTGGACGATGGCGCGCGCCGTCCTCACCCACGTACTCGGCATCCAGCCGCTCGGGCATAGAGAAATCCACCTGGATCGTGCCGCACTGCCACTGGCGCCCGATGGCATCCTTCAGCGTGTATTCAATCTTGGGGCCATAGAAAGCGCCTTCGCCCGGGGAAATCTCAAACTCGCACCCGGAGGCGCGCAAGCTCTCCATCAAGGCGTGCTCGGCCTTGTCCCAGCTTTCATCGCTGCCGATGCGCGCATCGGGCCGGGTGGCGATCTTGTAAATGATGTTCTTGAAACCGAAGTCGGCGTACACCTTCTGCAACAGCGCGGTGTAGGCCACGCATTCGCCCAGGATCATGTCTTCGGTGCAAAAGATGTGGCCATCGTCCTGCGTGAACGCGCGCACACGCATGATGCCGTGCAGGCCACCGGTAGGCTCGTTGCGGTGGCACTGTCCGAACTCCCCATAACGCAACGGCAGATCGCGATAGCTCTTGATGCCCTGCTTGAATATCAAAATGTGACCAGGGCAATTCATCGGCTTGAGCGCGTATTCACGCCTCTCCGACTCCGTAGTGAACATGTTGTCGCGGTACTTGTCCCAGTGGCCGGTTTTTTCCCACAGGCCTTTGTCCAGGATCTGCGGACCCTTGACTTCCTGGTAGCCGTTGTCACGGTAGACCTGCCGCATGTACTGCTCGACACCTTGCCACACCGTCCAGCCCTTGGGGTGCCAGAACACCGTACCGGGCGAATGCTCGTCGATGTGAAAAAGGTCCAGCTCACGGCCCAATTTGCGGTGATCGCGCTTTTCAGCCTCCTCCAGCATCGTCAGGTGCTGTTGGAGCTCGTCTTTGGTGGCCCAGGCGGTGCCGTAGATGCGCTGCAGCATCTCGTTGCGATGGTCACCGCGCCAGTAGGCACCCGCCACTTTCATGAGCTTGAAGTGCTTGAGCTTGCCCGTGCTCGGCACGTGCGGGCCACGGCAAAGGTCTTCAAACTTTCCTTCGCGATACAGCGACACATCCTCATTGCTCGGGATGCTGGCGATGATCTCGGCCTTGTAGTGCTCCCCCAGGCTCTTGAAATAGGCCACGGCCTCGTCACGTGGCAGCACGCGGCGCACCACCGGCTCGTCCTTGTTGGCCAGCTCGGTCATTTTTTTCTCGATGGCCACCAGATCGTCTGGCGTGAACGGTCGCTTGTACGAAAAGTCGTAAAAGAAACCGTGCTCGATCACAGGACCGATGGTCACCTGGGCATCGGGAAACAGCTCCTTCACGGCATAGGCCAGCAAGTGGGCGGTGGAGTGGCGGATCACCTCCAGACCATCGGCATCCTTGGCGGTGACAATGGACAACGGGCTGTCAGCCGTGATCTGGAAACTGGTATCCACGACCTTGTCGCCGATCTTGCCCGCTAACGCGGCCTTGGCCAGACCGGAGCCAATCGAAGCAGCCACCTCGGCCACGGTGACCGGACCGGAAAACTCGCGCTGGGAACCGTCGGGAAGTGTGATGTGAAGCATGGGGAAGTCCAGAAACAAAAAAGCGCGGCATGGGCCGCGCTGGATGTGAGGAAGAAGGAATCGGGCAGGCGCGAACTGCAGGCCTCAGAAGGCCAGAGAAAACCTCTCGGTAGTTCGCGGTGTCATAACCAGACTGCCTTTCTCGCTCTTGCTGTTGGGTGAACCTTTGAATTTTCCCACAAAAAAGCCCGGGGCTGGCCCGGGCTTGATGTCTCCTCTGCCTCTTCGGGCCAGGTGATCAGTGGAACTGCTCTTCTTCGGTCGAGCCGGTGAGGGCCTTCACGCTGGAAGAACCGCCCTGGATCACGGTGGTCACGTCGTCGAAATAGCCCGCGCCCACTTCCTGCTGGTGCGACACGAAGGTGTAGCCCTTGTCGCGAGCGGCGAATTCCTGCTCCTGCACCATTTCCGTGTAGTGCTTCATGCCTTCGCCGCGGGCGTAGGCGTGAGCGAACTGGAAGGTGTTGAACCAGTTGATGTGGATGCCGGCCAGCGTGATGAACTGGTAACGGTAGCCCAGCGCGGCCAGGTCTTCCTGGAAGGAAGCGATCTGCTTGTCGTCCAGGTTTTTCTTCCAGTTGAAGGAAGGCGAGCAGTTGTACGACAGCAGCTTGCCCGGGCAGGCGGCCTGCACGGCTTGCGCGAATTCACGAGCGAAGCCGATGTCAGGCACGCCGGTCTCGCACCACACCAGATCGGCGTAGGGCGCGTAGGCGACGCCACGGCTGATGGCTTGTTCGAGACCATTCTTGACGCGGTAGAAGCCTTCTTGCGTGCGCTCGCCGGTCAGGAACGGCTTGTCGTTGGCGTCGTGGTCGCTGGTGATCAGGTTGGCGGCTTCGGCATCGGTACGGGCCAGCACGATGGTGGAGACACCCATCACGTCGGCGGCGAAACGAGCGGCGATCAGCTTTTCGCAGGCTTCCTGCGTGGGCACCAGCACCTTGCCACCCATGTGGCCGCACTTCTTCACGGCGGCCAGCTGGTCTTCGAAGTGAACGCCAGCGGCACCGGCGGCGATCATGTTCTTCATCAGTTCGAAGGCGTTGAGCACGCCACCGAAACCGGCTTCAGCATCGGCCACGATGGGCAGGAAATAGTCCACGAATTCGCTGGAGCCTGGCTCGATGCCACGGCCCCACTGGATTTCGTCGGCGCGCTTGAAGGTGTTGTTGATGCGGCGGACCATGGTCGGCACCGAGTCGTAGGCGTACAGCGACTGGTCGGGGTACATGGTTTCGCTGGTGTTGCCGTCGGCGGCAACCTGCCAGCCCGACAGGTACACGGCTTCCAGGCCGGCCTTGGCCTGCTGCATGGCCTGGCCTGCGGTGATGGCGCCAAAGGCATTGACGTAACCCTTCTTGGCGCCGCCGTTGACCTTGTCCCACAGCTTCTCGGCGCCGCGTTTGGCCAGCGTGTGTTCGATCTGCATGCTGCCGCGCAGACGCACGACGTCAGCGGCGGAGTAGCCGCGCTTCACGCCCTTCCAGCGCGGGTTGGATGCCCAGTCTTTTTCCAGGGCGTCAATCTGCTGTTGGCGGCTCAGTTGCTCGTTGAGGGATTGGGGCATTTGAAGACTCTCCGTGAGGTTGATGAAAAGGGGTCGGCGTGGTCACCATGCGAGCCCGATGCCGATGTATGAACTTTAAGTCTTATAGAAGAGTTTTGAAAGCTCTTATGTCTTATAGAAGACAAAAAATTATTCCTTTAAAATCAACTATATTTTTATAAATTTCCTCAATGCGGAAAACTTTTTCTTGTATTGAGAAATTTTTGTGCAACGCAAAACATTGCGATTTCACATTGAGGAATGACGCTCTCTCATCCCGGAACAGTAACCGCAGCACGAACCGCATGCGTTCTCAACAACCGGAAAAACACGTTTTCAGTGCCCCCAACCTGCGCAGAGTGGGTGCGCAAAGGCATGAAAGCCGCCTTCGGGCATGATCGGCGCCCATGCACGACTCCATCACAGCAAGTCCCGCCGTCAGGCGTTGGTGGGCATATGGCAGCCTGACTTTGAGCATGTCACTGGTCGGCAGCTATGTGGCTCTGTCCAAACCGCTGGTACTGGTGTTCCCGGTTTTTCTGCTGGCCTGGCTGCGGTTCGGGATCGGGGGGCTCGCCATGTGGCGATGGCTGCGCAAGCCAGCGGACGAAGCCGTCATCTCTCCGCGCACGCGCCGCCTGCTGTTCCTGGAGTCTTTTCTCGGCAACTTCCTGTTTTCAATCTGCATGCTGTTCGGCGTCAGCTTGACCACGGCCGTGGCGGCCGGTCTGGTGATGTCGTCCATCCCGGCGGTGGTGGCGATATTGAGCTGGCTCATCCTGAAGGAACGCATCGGACGCCGGACCAGCGCCGCCATCGCTTGCGCCGCGCTCGGCATCAGCTTGTTCTCGCTGCAAAAGCCCGATGCCGGCATCGCCGCTTCGGCCGAAGCTTCCTTCTTGGGTCTGGGCTACGCCGTGTGGGGCAACCTGCTCGTGTTCGCCGCGGTCGTGTGCGAAGCGTCCTACGTCGTGATCGGCAAAAAGCTGACCGAGGGCCTTGGACCCAAACGGATCTCGGCCATCATCAACCTCTGGGGTTTTGTGCTGGTCACGCCGTTTGGCTTGTGGGCCGCTTGGCACTTCGACTTCGCCGTGGTCAGTGGTGGCATCTGGGCCCTGTTGTTTTTCTATGCATTGGCGGCCAGCGTATGGACCGTCTGGCTGTGGATGACCGGACTGAAGACTGTACCTGCCTCGCGTGCGGGTGTTTTCACTGTCATGCTTCCGGTGAGCGCTGCGGCCGTTGGCGTGCTGTTCATGGGCGAACGGTTGTCGCCCATGCAGATGCTGGCGTTCGGTATCGCGCTCCTGGGACTGATACTGGCCACCCTGCCCGCTCGCCAATCGGCCAAGGGTTGAACTGTTCAGCCGGCGATCACAGGCAAAACAGGCCCGTGGGGTTGGTCAGCCCCATCCAGAGCGCCCAACCCGACGTCAGCGCCAGTGCCAAGCCGGCCAACCGGATGGCCCAAGCGCCCGACTGGCCGCCCCGCAGGCGCAGCAACAACCAGGGTGCGGCCGTCAGGGAAATGGACGTGCCCAAAGAAAACAGAGCCATGATGGCGGCCCCTTCGAACACGTTCGCAGAGAGCGACGCGACCAGCAAGGCGGAATACAGCAACCCGCACGGCATGAACGCCCAGCCGACCCCCAACACAATGGGGGCACGAGGCCCCAAGCGGGTCAGCACCGGCCGCGCCTTGCGCCACAACGATTGGCCCAGGCTGTCAATCCAGGCAGGTTGGCGCGCCTGCCAGATCAATGCCAGGCCCAGGAGAAATGCCGCGGCATGGAACATGGTCCAGACCGGCCGAATCGCTATGGTGTTGGTCCCCAGAACCGCAAGCCCCTGGACCGACCCCGCCGCAAAAGCGCCGAACAGCGAATACCCAAGCATGCGACTGAACTGGAACGTCCACAGCGCCCGCGTGCTGCGTTCCCCTGCAGCGCGGCTGATGCCGGCACAGGCTGCGCCGCACATGGCAACACAGTGGGGTCCACCCACGATGCCCATGAACAGGGCCGTGATCGCCATGGAAGTTTGCATGAAGGAACTTTAGCAGCGCGTGGGTGATATATGGCGAAGGCAAGTTCTAACCCGCCCCCATGGGGAGTGGGTATTGGCCCCACTCACACCCGCTCGTGAGCACCCCACGTGGACAAAGACCCGCCACGGTCCAAAAGCTGACCTTTCAAATGATCTTTGAAAACCGCGCCCGGTCCCGATCAACCTGCAGATTTTTATCAAACACCATGGCAATGGCACGGACCAGGTACCAACCGGTCGGCGTGACCTGAACACCGCTGTCATCCAGGGTGACCAAGCCGTGCTCGGCCAGTCCGGCCAGCACTTCGAGCTCGCGCGCGAAGTAGCTCTTGAAGTCGATCAGGTGACCCAGTTCGATCGATTCGTACTGCAGCTGTCCTTGGCACATGATGGACATGATGACGGCGCGGCGCAGCAGGTCATCCCGCGTGAGCACCAGACCCCGCACGATGGGCAGCTTGCCCTGATCCAGGGCATCGTAATAATCCTCCAGCGTCTTGGCATTCTGGCTGTAGGTGGCTCCGATGCGACCGATGGCGGAAACCCCCAGGGCGATCAGATCGCAGTCGGGCTGCGTGCTGTAGCCCTGGAAGTTGCGGTGCAGGCGGCCTTGGCGCTTGGCCACGGCGAGTGCATCTGTCGGCAAGGCGAAATGGTCCATGCCCACATACACATACCCGGCATCGCTCATGGCATCCAGCGATGCAGACAACATGGACAACTTGTCGCCGGGGCTGGGCAGCTCTGCCGAAATGATGCGACGCTGCGGCTTGAAGCGGGAGGGAAGGTGCGCGTAGGCGTACAACGCAATGCGGTCGGGACGCAACTGGTTCACCTGAGCGAGCGTGCGCGCGAACGACTCGGGCGTCTGCAGCGGCAGACCGTAGATCAGGTCCACGTTGACCGACTCAAAACCGATCTTGCGGGCGGTTTCCACCAGCGCGAACACCTGATCGGCAGGTTGCACGCGATGCACCGCCTTCTGAACAGCGGGGTCGAAATCCTGGACACCAAAGCTGAGGCGGTTGAAGCCCAGTCTCGCCAGCGTCTGAAGCCGCTGGTCGGTCACGGTCCGGGGGTCCACCTCGATCGAATACTCACCGCCCGGCACCAACGTGAAGTTGCGCCGGATCATCGTCATGAGGTCCTCAAGCTCTGGATCGGACAAAAAGGTGGGCGTGCCGCCACCCAGGTGCAACTGGGACACGCTGTGCCCCTTGCCAAAATGCTGGACCTGCAACTCCACTTCACGCGACAGGTAGCGCAGATACTCGGCCGCCCGTTCGTGGTGCTTGGTGATGACCTTGTTGCAGGCGCAGTAGTAACAGACCGACTCGCAGAACGGAATGTGAACATAGATGCTGAGCGGCAGGGCCAGCGATCCAGCTCTGCGCTGCTCGAGCGCTTGTATATAGTCGCCCTCGGTAAAGGCTTCGACAAAGCGGTCAGCCGTCGGGTATGAGGTGTACCGCGGACCGGGAACATCGAATCGCTTGAGCAATTCATCGGAAATGGCGTGACTCACAGACTGTTCTCCAATGCTGAACCCCGAATGTGCACCACGCTTGCAAGTCCTCCCTTGATCTTGATCAATCGTGCGCGCATTCGGAAATTTTCGCTCCGGTGAGGAGCGTGGCACACAGGCATTTCCTCGACACAAGTCCCAGCTATGCGTTAAGCTCACCACCGATTTCCGGATAATTTATGGACGCACAAAGCATCAAAGTCGCCTGTTCAAGTTGCAACCTGCGGGAATTGTGTCTGCCCATGGGTCTCAACCCCGACGAGATGGACAAGCTCGACAACGTCATCTCAGCCCGGCGACGCATCAAGCGCGGGTCGGCACTTTTCAATACGGGCGACAGATTCACCTCGCTGTACGCCGTGCGTTCCGGGTTCTTCAAGACCTGCGTCACCACGGCCGATGGCCGGGATCAAGTGACCGGCTTCCAGATGACTGGTGAGATCATCGGCCTGGATGGCATCGTGAGTGATCGTCATTCCTGCGATGCCATCGCACTGGAGGATGCTGAAGTCTGTGTGATGCCGTTTGATCAGGTCGAGGAACTCTCCAGGGAGTTCACCACCCTGCAGCACCATGTGCACAAGATCATGAGCCGTGAAATCGTGCGCGACCACAGCGTCATGTTGCTGCTGGGCAGCATGCGAGCGGAAGAACGCCTCGCGGCTTTCCTGCTGAACCTTGTTCAGCGCCTGCACGCCCGCGGTTTTTCCCAGTCCGAACTGATTCTACGGATGACCCGCGAAGAAATTGGCAGCTATCTCGGCATGAAGCTGGAGACGGTGAGTCGCACTTTTTCCAAATTCGTGGAAGAAGGCATCATCGAAGTCAAACAGCGTTACGTCCACATCAAGAGCACTGAAGGTCTCAAGTTGATCGTGAACCCGCCGACCTGCCCCTGACTTGGATTCACTCAAAAAAAGCTCCAGCGAGATGCAACCCGCTGGGGCTTTTGTTTTGGCGCTCAGCCGCAAGATCCGTTCTTGGCGCAATCCTGTGGCCGCTGATCCGGAGGAACGGGACAACGGTTGACTTCAAAGGGCGACATCGACAGCAAAGTCGTGAGCGCGCTCGAAACCATGGCCACGACCCAGAAAGTAAAAAACGCCAAGGTATAAACCGCTGGGCGCGACAATTCCAACGGCGAGCCAAACCAGTGGAGATCGCTGGGATCGATCATGGCAAAAACGATCATTTCCAGCACCGCGGCGACCAGAAATGCTGGCCAGGCTATCCACATCCATCTATGAGCGGTCATTCCTGTTTCTCCTCGGGTACTGTTGTGATCGATGGGATGGTCGCGGCCGCGACGGGCTATTCCTTCGCTGGAGGAACCACAGGCGAAGCCGCGTGGTTTCGTGCCTGGTGGGCCGGTTGAAGCTTGATCAGTGCCTCGGTCCGCGCTTGTCCATCCAACGTCTGGGCCGCCTTCAGGTCCCGCTCAAAGTCGGCCTTGTTCAGAACCGGATCAGCGCCCTCCACGGCGATGACGGCCGTGATGATGGCTGCTACCACCACCACCAATGGACCACCCACCACCAGCCACATGTGGGGAACGCGCCACCAGGGAATGGGCGGTTGTTCACTGGAAGGCGTTTTGAGTGTTGTGGTGTTCATAGCGATCTCTGAGTCGGGTTGACTGCTGACAAGCGGTGCTCAACGTGGCACCAGGAAGGCTGCCTTTTCAGTGACAGATACACCATCATCCTCGGCAGCCTTGATTTCGAAATGGATGGGGTGCGACCCGGTGCCTGCAGCACCCGGGGGAACCTGCACCCGGATGACCGCAGAGCGCACTTCCGTCGGCAAGACCTCAATCTCCGATTCCGAGGCAATGGTGATACCAGGCAGCCCGGAAACACTGATCACATAACGTTGCGTGCTCTCGGTCGCATTCATCACCTGCAAACGGAAGACATTTTCGATGCGCCCCTGCTCAACCATGCGAGCCAACGCGCCTCTGTCCCGGATCACGTCCACCTTGAGCGGTTTACGAAGAAACAGGCTGATCATGACGGCGAGCGTGATCGCCAACAGAATGCCGGTATAAACCAGCACCCGCGGGCGCATGGCCCTACGGATCATCTGCTGGGTATTCCAGCCTTGCGCGATGCCGTTCTGGGTCGAGTACTTGACCAGTCCACGCGGATAGCCAACCTTGTCCATCACTTCATCGCACACATCGATACAGGCACCGCAACCGATGCACTCGTACTGAAGGCCATTGCGGATATCGATACCTGTCGGACAAACCTGAACACACAACGTGCAGTCCACACAGGACCCCAGACCGAGCGCCTTGGGGTCGGCTTTCTTCGAGCGAGGACCACGCGGTTCTCCGCGCTTTTCGTCGTAGGTCACGATCATCGTGTCCTTGTCGAACATCGCACTCTGAAAGCGCGCGTAAGGACACATGTACTTGCAAACCTGCTCACGCATGAAGCCGGCGTTGCCATAAGTGGCAAAACCGTAGAAGAAGATCCAGAAGGTCTGCCAGGGGCCCAGCGATGCAGCCAGCGAGACTGCGGCCAGCTCCCTAATCGGCGTGAAGTAACCCACAAAGGTAAAACCGGTCCACAGCGAGAACAGTATCCAGAGCGCGTGCTTCGACCACTTCTTGCCGAACTTGCCGGCTGAAAACGCCGAATCATCCAGGCGCATGCGCGCCGAGCGATCACCCTCGACTTTTTTCTCGATCCAGAGAAAAATTTCTGTGTAGACCGTCTGCGGGCAGGCGTAACCACACCACAAACGTCCGGCGACAGCCGTGAACAGGAACAACGCCAGAGCGGCAATAACCAGGAGACCCGTCAGGTAAATGAAGTCCTGCGGATACAACACCAGGCCAAAAATGTAAAAGCGGCGCGCCTCAAGATCGAAGAGCACCGCCTGTCGAGCATTCCACTCGAGCCAGGGCAAACCATAAAAAACGATCTGGGTTATCCAGACCGTGATCCAGCGCCACTGAGAAAACAGACCCGAGACAGATCGTGGGTATATCTTCTTGCGCGAGGCGTAGAGCGAAACCATGACCTCATCGTCTGCAGGAACCCCTTTGGGCGGCGGTTCCGGGACGATGGGAATGATGGTGGTCGGATTGGCGCTGGTGACTGGCTTGGCGGAACTCACGAAGAACCCGAGGTTGGAAAATGGAAAAGAGTCGCAGCGGTCGACTCGACCGCTGCGACTCTCTTTAAACGATCAATTGGCCGCTTTGTTGGACATGCCCCAGACATAGGAGGCCAGCACATTGATCTGTGCTTCGTTCAACAAGGCCGACTGCCCAGGCATCTGGTTGTTGAAACCGTTGTTCACAGCACGCACGATGGCTTCTTCGCCCCAGCCGTGAAGCCAGATACCGTCGGTCAAGTTGGCTGCACCCACCGCAGCCATACCCTTGCCGTCCATGCCATGGCATGCCGCACAAGCAGCGAACTTCTCTTTGCCCTGGGTGGCCCGAACGGAGTCGTGAGGGCTGCCAGACAGGCTCAGCACATAGTTCGCCACATTGCGCACGTCTTCGGCGGTACCCACCGCAGCTGCCATCGGGGGCATGACACCGATGCGGCCCTGCGTGATGGTTGTCTTGATGGTCGCATGATCGCCTCCGCCCAGCCAATCCTTGTCGGTCAGGTTGGGGAAGCCTTTGGCACCACGGGCATCAGAACCATGGCACTGGGCGCAATAATTCATGAACAGGCGTTCACCGATCGCCATGGCTTCGGAGTCACCGGCCATCTGCTCGGGTGTCATGCCGCTGAATTTGGCGTAAATGGGGGCAATTGCGGCCTCCACCTTGGCAACTTCAGCGGTGTGCTGACCCCGTGAAGTCCAGCCGAGCACACCCTGGAACTTGCCGAACATGGGATACAACGCACCGTAGGCCAGAGCGAAGATGACCGTGATGACGAACAGATACACCCACCACCTAGGCAACGGGTTGTTCATTTCCGCCAGATCGCCGTCCCAGACATGCCCGGTGGTGTTGTCTGCATGGGTGTTCGCTTTCGTGGTGCCGCTGATCCAGAGCAGGATCAGGCAGGCGAGGATGCTGACCAGCGTCAGTCCACCCACGTAGAGGTGCCAGAAATCACTTGTAAAGTCGCTCATGATGTTTCTCTTGTTGGTGCCGCGGTTTAGTCGTCAGTGAAGGGCAGCTGCGCTGCCTCGTCAAAACCGGCCTGGTTGCGTTTGGACCAGGCCCAGACCACGATGCCGACGAAGGTCAGCAGGCTGACCACCGTGACGGCGCTGCGGAGATCGTTGATGTCCATGGCGGGGCCTCCGTATTTATTGGTTGGTGCCAGTCGCCGCGGCGGGAGCTGGTGCAGCAGCTGGATCAACTGGCGCTGCAGGTGCAGCTGCCTCGGTCGCAGGAGCCGCATCGGCAGCTGGAGCCGCATCAGCGGGAGCAGCCGCGGGAGCGACCACTGCAGCCGGGCGGCTGGCGCTGCGAGCGGTGCCCAACACCTGCAAATAAGCGATCACGGCTTCCATCTGGGTCTTGCCCTTCACCGCCTCGACCGACTGCGCGATCTCTTCGTCGGTGTAAGGCGCGCCCAACGTGCGCAGCACTTCCATGCGCTTGGGCATGACGTCCGCATTCACAGTCTTCTCGCCCAGGAATGCATATGCCGGCATATTCGATTCGGGCACGACATCACGTGGGTTGGTCAGGTGAGTACGGTGCCATTCGTCGCTGTAGCGGCCACCCACACGGTGCAGGTCAGGACCAGTCCGCTTGGAGCCCCACTGGAACGGGCGATCGTAGACAAACTCGCCTGCCACCGAGTAAGGGCCATAACGCAGCGTCTCAGCCTGGAACGGACGGATCATCTGCGAGTGGCAGTTGTAGCAACCTTCACTCACATAGACGTCACGACCCGCCAGTTGCAGTGCGCTGTAAGGTTTGAGGCCTTCGATCGGTGTGGTGGTGGATTTCTGGAAGAACAGAGGAACAATTTCGACCAGACCACCCACTGCCACCACGAGCGTGATCAACACGATCATGAGGAAGTTGTTGGTCTCGATCCGTCCGTGGCCTTCGACTTTTTCGTTGTTTGCCATTTGTTACTCCTCAGGCGTGTGCGGGGTTGACGGCGAGGACGGGCACGTCCACAACACGGCCCTGACGCATCGTCATGATGACGTTCCAGAGCATGACCAGCATGCCACTGAGGTACAGCACACCACCCAGCAGACGGATCACATAGAACGGGAAGGTGGCTTTCACCGACTCGACAAAGGTGTAGGTCAGGCTGCCGTCGGGGTTGACCGAGCGCCACATCAGACCCTGCATCACACCGGCAATCCACATGGCGGCGATGTAGAGCACGATACCGATGGTGGCCACCCAGAAGTGCAGTTCAATGGCGGGCACCGAATACATCTTCTTCTGGCCAAACAGGCGAGGAATCAGGTAATACAGCGAACCCATAGACACCAAGCCCACCCAACCCAGAGCGCCGGAGTGCACGTGGCCCACGGTCCAGTCGGTGTAGTGCGACAGCGCGTTGACGGTCTTGATGGACATCATCGGGCCTTCGAAGGTGGACATGCCGTAGAACGACAGGGACACGATCAGGAAGCGCAGGATGGGATCATCACGCAGTTTGTGCCAGGCGCCCGACAAGGTCATGATGCCGTTGATCATGCCGCCCCAGCTGGGAGCCAGCAGGATCAGGGAGAACACCATGCCAACCGATTGCGTCCAGTCGGGCAGTGCGGTGTAGTGCAGGTGGTGAGGACCCGCCCACATGTAGGTGAAGATCAGCGCCCAGAAGTGGACGATGGACAGGCGGTAGGAGTAAACCGGGCGCTCGGCCTGCTTGGGGATGAAGTAATACATCATGCCCAAGAAGGCTGCGGTCAGGAAGAAGCCAACCGCGTTGTGGCCGTACCACCATTGCACCATGGCATCCTGCACGCCGGCGTAGGCCGAGTAGGAGTGCGTGGCGCTGGTCGGGATGGCCAGGTTGTTGAAGATGTGCAGCAGGGCGATGGTGATGATGTAGGCACCAAAGAACCAGTTCGCTACGTAGATGTGCTTGACCTTGCGAATACCGACGGTACCGAAGAACACAATCGCATAAGACACCCAGACCACCGTGATCAACAGGTCAATCGGCCAGATCAGCTCGGCGTATTCCTTGCTCTGGGTCAGACCCATGGGCAAAGTAATCACTGCCGAGACGATCACGGCGTTCCAGCCCCAGAACGTCAGCCAGGCCAGCTTGTTCGAGAACAAGGCGGTGTGGCAGGTTCGCTGCACCACGTAGTAGCTGGTCGCAAACAGCACCGAACCACCAAACGCAAAAATTACCGCGTTGGTGTGTAGCGGACGTAGGCGACCGTAGGTCAGCCATTCAATGCCCATATTGAGCTCGGGCCAGGTCAATTGGGCCGCGATGATTACACCCACCAGCATGCCCACCACGCCGTAGATCACGGACATGACGGCAAACCCGCGGACCACACTATCGTTGTAGACCGCCGGTTGGCTGGTCTTCGTTGTCACGGACATACAGAACTCCTCATAAATGTCACTTGGCGAGTGTCTACAGGCACCCGGCTAATCGCCTTGACTTAAGTCAATCACCTCGGAGAATGCGCTCGCCTTCTCGTTCGATGTTGTCAAATTGCCCCGCATGGAGCGCCCACCAGAAAATGCCGATGATGGCGAAGACCAGAACCACGGAAAGCGGGACCAGCAAATACAAAACGTCCATGGTGTATGCCTCTGGAAATCTGGGTTCAAAACAGGCGCGATCTTACGCCGGCCACTCCATACCTAGCCGGGTATCTGAGCGTCGTACAGGAATATGGGTCGTTAGCCGCAACGCGTTGCCGATGACCAACAAGGAACTGCCCGCCATACCCAAACCGGCCAGCCATGGCGGCATCCAGCCGATCAGGGCCATCGGAATGCTGACCGCGTTGTAGAGCGCGGCCCATATCAGGTTCTGGCGCACGATGCGCATCGTGGCCCTGGCCAGCTTCAGCGTCAAGACCACGTCCATGACCTCGCCGCCCTGGATCACATAGTCCGACTGGGCCTGAGCCAGGGGGGCCGCATGCCCGAGAGCGAACGAGGTATCGGCGCGCGCCAGCACCGGCCCGTCGTTCAGGCCATCGCCGACCATGGCCAGGCGACGGCCCTGGGACTGAAGGTTCACCACCTCGGCCAGCTTTTGTTCCGGTGTGGCGCCAGCGATGACATGGTCCACTCCCACCGCCAGCCCGACCTGGCGCGCGGCAGCCTCGCGGTCACCAGACAGCAGCCAGGTTTGTATGCCCAGCTCGCGCAAAGCGGATACGGCCGCCTGGGCGTCTTCGCGCAAACCTTCCTGCAACTCGAATGTCGCCAGCCAGCCCAGGTCGTCGGCCAGATGGGCCTGAGGCGCCCCTTCCGGTTCATCGGAAGACCCAACGCTCACGCCACAAAATGCCGCCGAGCCCAGGCGCAGTTGCCCACCATCTGCAAGGATCGCCTGCATGCCTTGACCGGCCATCTCCAGCATGTCCGTGAAGCGGATGTGTACATGATCCACACCGGCCGCATCGGACTGCGCCTGCACCAGCGCCCGTGATACGGGATGCAATGAGCCCTGCGCCAGCGAAGCCGCCAGCAACAGCACGTGGCCAGGGTCAACACCCTCCCGGGTACGCACCGCCTGCAGCTTCAGCTGATCGTGGGTGAGTGTTCCGGTCTTGTCAAAGATCACGGTGTTGATCCCGGCCAGGGACTCAAAGGCCTGCAGGCGGCGAACCAGAATGCCCCTCCGGGCCAGCGCGCCGGCCGACGTGAGCATGGCGGCCGGCGTCGCCAGTGAGAGCGCACATGGACAAGTGACGATCAACACCGCTACCGCCACCGCCAGCGCTTTGCTGTGATCGATCTGCCACCAGTACCAGCCAGCGAAGGCCGCCGCCAGGAGCACCAGCACCAGAAACGGCGCCGCAATGCGATCGGCCAGAACGGCCAGCCGCGGTTTTTCGGTGGACGCTTTTTCCATCAGCGCAACGATCTGTGCAAAGCGGGTGTCGCGCCCCAGACGCTGAACGGCCACCTGCACAGGGCCACCCAGGTTGAAACTGCCCGCCACCACAGCCTGCCCACGGGTGCGCACTATGGGGTGTGACTCGCCCGTCAGCAAAGCCTCGTCAACCGTCGCGGACTCGCTGCGAATCTCGCCATCGCCGGGAAACGCCTGTCCAGCCTGAACACGCACCACGTCACCCACCACGAGTCGCCGAACCGAAACCGACTCAAAGCTACCGTCGGGCTTCATCCGCTCGCACACCTCGGGCAAGCGGTTCATCAGACTATCGAGTGCCCCCGCAGTGCGGTCGCGCGCCTTGAGCTCCAGATAGCGACCGCCCAACAAGAAAAACACGAACATGGTCAGCGAGTCGAACCAGACCTCATGTCCCCAGGGACCGGTCGGATCGAACGTGGCGGCCGAGCTCGCGATGAAGGTCACCAGAATGCCGATGGACACAGGGGTGTCCATGCCCACCCGGCCGCGCATGAGGTCGCGCCAGGCACTGCTGAAAAACGGGCCACTGGCAAAAAACACCACCGGCAAGCTCAACACCCAACTGGCCCAACGCAGCAACTGGTCAATATCAGGGGGGATCTCACCGGGCGTGGCCACGTAGGCGGGCCATGCGTACATCATGACCTGCATGGCGCAGAAACCGGCCACGAACAAACGCCACAACGCGCGGCGGGTTTCGCGCAGGCGTTCGCTGATGGACAGCGCTTGTTGCATCGGTAGCAGCCGGTAGCCGGTCTCACCGACCACTTGCGCCAGGCTGGACATGCGGGTCAGGGTCGGGTCCCAGCGCACGGTCAGGCGCCTTGTGGCGGCATGCACCTGGGCAAGCTGCACACCGGGCAGATCTTGCAATGCGCATTCAACCGTGTCGGCACACGCCGCGCAATACATGCCCTGCACCATCAGTACCGACTCCGCCACCTGGTGGCCATCGACTTCGGAAAATTCGGTGAAATCCTGCTGTTCGACCGGATCGTCCAGAACAGCGAAGTTGTCGGTGACGGTAAGCGGGCCCCGGTGAGCGCCAAACAGACTGGGCGCAGCAACGCCCTCACCCGTTTGCTCGACGCGACCAGAGGCCGCGGGATCGCTGGGCAAGGAACGCCCAAGCGATGGCCCCACCGGGGGCGCGGTGACGGCCTCGTTCATGCGCTGAGGGTAATTCAACAGGTGCTCCAAGCGCTTGATTTAAGTCAACCGCTCCGGGGCGGTCTTTGTTAGCCTATTGTCTGTCCAACAACAATTTCACTGGAGAACAGCATGTACAAGCGCATCCTCGTGGCGACCGACGGTTCCAAACTGTCGCAAATGGCCGTCGAACACGCCATCAATCTGGCCGATATCACAGGCGCAGAAGTGGTGGCACTCAAGGTAGTGCCGCGCTATCCGCAGACCTATTTTGAGGGGGGTGTGGCGCTTGCCGCGGCGGAAGTGGCCCGCATCGAAAAGCAGTGGCAGGACGAAGCCATGGAGGCGGTCAACGCCGTGAAGTCTGCGGGACAGCTGCGCGAAGTGAAGGTCAAGCCGATCACCGTGAAATCCGATCTGATCGCAGAAGCCATCATCGCGGCAGCCAAGCGCAACAAATGTGACCTGATCGTGATGGCATCGCATGGTCGTCGAGGCCTCAAACGCCTGCTGCTGGGCAGCGAAACCCAGCAGGTGCTGACGCATTCGCACACGCCTGTGCTGGTATTGAGGTAACCCCCCCACGCCGCCTGCGGCGTCACCCCCCCCCGAGGGGGCAATGCGAGCGGCCCGGCGAAGCCGGTTCCGCCGCATTCTGGGGTTAGGTCACGCGCTCCGGTTTGACTTCTGCAGCGCGTTTCTTTTTTTTCAGGCGAACTCGCCTTGGTACTGCTCGCGCAGCAGGTTCTTTTGCACCTTGCCCATGGTGTTGCGGGGCAGTTCGTTCACCACGAAGCAGCGTTTGGGAATCTTGAAGTTGGCCAGCCTGGCTTTCAGGTCGGCGATCACCCGTTCGGGTTGCACCGTGGCGCCGGGCCTGGCGATGATGACGGCCACGCCCGCCTCGCCAAAGTCCGGGTGCGGCACGCCGATCACTGCACTCTCGGCCACGCCGGGCATTTCGTTGATGGTGCCCTCAATCTCGGCCGGGTAGACGTTGTAGCCGCCCGAGATGATCAGGTCCTTGCTGCGGCCGACGATGGTCACGTAGCCGTCAGCGTCCACCTTGCCCACATCGCCGGTCTTGAAAAAGCCGTCGGCCGTGAACTCTTCGGTCGTTTTCTCAGGCATGCGCCAGTAGCCCTTGAACACGTTGGGGCCGCGCACCTGAATGCCGCCGATCTCCCCCGGCGACACGGCTTTGCCGTCGTCTTCCACCACGCGCAGCGTCACGCCTGGCAGCGGAAAGCCCACGGTGCCGCCGCGCCGCTCAGTCGCGCCGCCGTAACGCGCGTCCGGGCCGCAGGGGTTGGAAGTGAGCATCACGGTCTCGCTCATGCCGTAGCGCTCCAGGATGGTGTGCCCGGTGCGGCTCTGCCAGTCGGTGAAGGTTTCGATCAACAGCGGTGCCGAGCCGGCGATGAACAGACGCATGTGCGCAGCCTGAGCCAACGTGAGCGTTGGTTCGGCCAGCATGCGCACATACAGCGTAGGCACGCCCATGAAGACCGTGGCCTCCGGGAATTTGGCGATCACCCGCTTGGGATCGAACCTGGACAGCCAGATCATCTTGCTGCCGTTGATCAGCGCTCCGTGGATGGCCACAAACAGGCCGTGCACGTGGAAGATGGGCAGTGCATGGATCAGCACATCGTCGGGCTGCCACTGCCAGTAGTCGCGCAGCATCACGGCGTTGCTGCGCATGTTGCCGTGCGTGAGCATGGCGCCCTTGCTGCGCCCGGTGGTGCCGCTGGTGTAGAGAATGGCAGCGACGTCATCGTCCTGCCGCACCGCTGGCGTGTGGTGGTCGCTCTGGTGGGCGGCGCGCTCCAGCAGGCTGCCGCTGCGGTCATCGCCCAGGGTGAACACGTATTTTGTGCCCGCGGTGAAGGCGATCTTGCTGACCCAGCCGTGGTTCTGCGGGCTGCAGACCACCACGGCCGGTTCGGCGTTGCCGATGAAGTATTCGATCTCAGCACTCTGGTAGGCGGTGTTGAGCGGCAGGAACACATGACCGGCGCGCAAGGTGGCGAGGTAGAGCACCATGGCTTCGACCGATTTTTCCACCTGCACCGCTATGCGCGAGGCGGCGGGCAGCTCCAGCGAATCGAGCAGGTTGGCCACCATGGCGGTGGCGCGGTCGAGGTCGCGCCAGGAATACGTCAGGCCGTCGTCGGTCTCCACTGCGGTGCGTTCGAGATCGGTGGGAAAGGCGTCGCGCAGGGCGACGAACAGGTTCTGGTTGCTCATGGGTGGATCGGATAGAAACGTTCAGAAGTGGGGTGGACGTTTGGCCAGGAAGGCCGCAATGCCTTCGCGGTGCTCGGGACTGTCGGCGTAGTCGTAGGCGGTGGGCAGCAGCGCTTCGGCCCCCTGCCCGCCCGCGAGCGCACGCAGGACCTGTTTGTTCAGTCGGGCTGCCAACGGAGCCAGGCGCGTCATGCGCTCGGCGCGCTGCAAGGCTCCGGCTGGCACCTCGGCGTCGTGCAGCACGGTCTGCAGGAAACCGCGCGCGAGCATCGTGGGCGCGTCGAGCACCGCGGCCTCCAGCAGCATCTGGCGCGCCGTGGCCAGACCGACCTCGCGCGCGACCAGCTCGGCCTCGCGCGGCGCCATGGGAAAGCCCAGCTTGGCAATCGGTGCGCCAAAGCGGGCACCCTGCCCCGCCACGCGGATGTCGCAGCAGCTGGCGATCTCCACGCCGGCGCCCATGCAGTTGCCCTCGATCTGCGCAACGATGGGCAGGTCGCAGGCCAGCATGGACGAGAGGCCGCCCCAGACATCGTTCTCGTGAAAGTCGCGCAAGCCCTCGGGATGGAAACGGAAGTCGCTGTACTCGGCGATGTCACCGCCCGCACAGAAGTGCCCGCCCTCGCCCGCCACCAGCACGGCGCGCACGTCGGTGCGCTGCTGCAGCTCGGTCAACACCTGCCGCAGTTCGCGCCACATCGCGCGCGACATGGCGTTGAACTTGGCCGGGTTCGACAGCGTCACCCGTGCGACGGCGCCATCGATCTTCAGACGGACATGACCGGACATGCGATCCTTTGTTGTGTGAATCTCAGTCGAGCTTGGCGCCCGAGGCCTGGACCACCTGGGCCCATTTGCGGATTTCGCCCTTGACGAAGCCATCGAACTGCGCACCCGTCAGGTTGGGGAATTCGGCGCCCTGGGATGTCCAGACGGCCTTGGCTTCGTCGGCCAGTGCGGCCTTGCGGAACTCTTCAATGGCACGGGCTTGTGCATCGGCAGGCGTGCCTTTGGGCGCCCAGATGCCGTACCAGGTGGTCACGTTGTAATCGGGAAGACCCACCTCGGCCGCGCTGGGCACATCCGGGAACGCCGGGTTGCGTTTGTTGCCCGAAACCATGAGCGCCTTGATCCGGCCACCCTTGATGTGACCGGCCGAAGAACCCAGGCCGTCGAACATCATGTCGACGTTGCCGGCGATCAGGTCGTTGAGCGCGGGGCCCGCACCGCGGTAGGGGATGTGGGTGATGAAGGTCTTGCTCTGCTGCTTGAAAAGCTCGCCCGCCAGGTGGTGCGAAGTGCCGGCGCCGGCCGATCCGTAGTTGAGCTTGCCTGGCCTGGATTTGACCTGTGCAAGGAAAGCCTTGAAATCCATGCCGCCGTATTGTTTGGTGTTCACCACCAGCACCTGCGGCACGCTGGCCACCAGGATCAGGGGCACCAGGTCTTTTTCGATGTCGTAATCCAGCTTGGGGTACATGCTGGGCGCGATGGTGTGGTGCACCGCGCCCATGAACAGCGTGTAGCCATCGGGTGCCGCCCGCGCGGCAATACCGGCGCCCAGCGTGCCACCGGCACCGCCGCGGTTGTCGATCACCAGCGCCTTGCCAGCGAGGCGTGTGAACTGGGCCCCCAGCGGGCGGGCAAACGCGTCGGTGCCACCGCCGGCCGGGAAGGGCACGATCAAGGTCACCGGTTTGCTGGGCCAGGCGCCCTGCGCATGGCCGGTGCTGCCATAGACCGCCAGGCCGGCCGCCGCCGCGCGCAACACATCCCGCCGATTGAATCCGTTTGTCTGCATGGGTTTGTCTCCGTTGTGGTTGTGGAAAAGTCTGCGTCAGGGAAGCAGATCCTTGATCGCCGGCGCGACCGGGATCTTGCTTTGCGCGAGGGCGGCCCGGTTTTTGTCGAGCTTCTTGGGATCGTAGAGGTAGTTGACCATCAGGCCGTAGGACTGCTTGAAGCCCTTGGCCGACGGATCGGCCGCCCAGTTCAGGCGCTCGACCCGGGCACCGTTGCCCAGATGAAAACGGGCCACCGGGTCCAACGGTTTGCCGTCCTTGAGCTCCTGGGCCAGGTAGCGCGCGGCCCATTGCTTGAGGGCCACGCGCGGCGCCGATTTTTCGGCCAGTTCGGGGGCTGCTTCCCAAGCCTGCAGCAACTCTGCTGGTGCGTTCTTGTTCAGCCAGCCCCGCAGACCGGGAATCGGCGAAAGCGTCGCAAATGTCTTGAGGCGCGGAAACTCTTCGTGCAGGCTTTCCACCACACGCTTGATCAGCGAGTCGCCAAAGCTCACGCCACGCAGCCCGGCCTGGGTGTTGCTGATCGAGTAGAAGATGGCGGTGGTGGCTCGACCCAGATCGGCCGGTGCTGCGGATTCGTCCAGCAGCGGCGTGATGCTGGCGGCGATCTCATTGATCAGCGCCACCTCAACGAAGATCAGCGGCTCACCCGGCAGGCGCGGGTGAAAAAAGCCGTAGCAGCGTCGATCACTGTCGAGCCGGTTTTTCACATCGTCCCAGCTGCGGATGTCGTGCACCGCCTCGTATTTGATGAGCTTTTCCACCAGCGAAGCGGGCGAGTCCCAGCTGATGCGGCGCAGCTCGAGGAAGCCCACATCGAACCAGGTGGAGAACATGTACTCCATCTCCACGTCCAGCGCCAGCAGGCGCTTGTCGGCTTTCAACAGGGACTGCATCTCGGCGCGCAGGTTCACCAGAAAGGGAATGCCGTCCGGGTGGGCACTGAAGCGCTGCAGCAGGCGCCGGCGCGGCGACACGGTCGCGCGCCGGTACAACACCTCGGCGGCGGCTTCGTCGGGCGTGCCCACCGCGGCCGCGTACTCCACCTGAGCCGCCTTCACCTGCTCTGGATCGGCCACGAAACGTTCACTCATGAGCAACCACAGGTCACGCCGGTGGGCTGCCGAAGCTCTGGCATACCAGTCGATCAGGGCCCCTGCGCGCCGCCCACCTTCGACCTCGCTCACCAGCGGATCGACGATGGCCTTGAGCTCGTCGAGCATGCGGCGCAAGGCGCGCGGCGACATGGCCTCTTCGCCCTGGCGCAACCGGGCCTTGAGCCGGTCCTGCGTGGACCGCGCCGCCACCGGTGCCGGTTTGCGCAGACGTGCGACGTGTTCGGACAGCCATTCGCGGGTGTTCATGCCGTGATCCTCGACTTCTGGTTGCGGGCGAGTTCGCGCAGCGCCACGCGCTGGCGGGTCAGGTGGGTGCGCATGGCGGCTTCGGCGCCCTCGGCGTCGTGCGCCTTGAGCGCGGCGTACACCGCCATGTGTTCAGACAGGCTTTGCTCCAGGCGTCCCGGCGCGTGCAGCTGCTGCAGGCGCGCGAGCTTGACGATCTTGCGCAGGTCGCCGATCACCTGCGCCAGCCAGCGGTTGTTGGCCAAGAGGATGATGGCTTCGTGGATCGCAAAGTTGGTTTCGTAGTATTCGGTGATGCGCTTGCCTTTGGCGTTGCGCTGCAGGCGGTCGTGCAACTGCTCCAGCGCAGCCAGGTCAGCGTCGGTGGCATTGCGCGCGGCCTCGAAAGCGCAGCGCCCTTCCAGCAGCGCGATGACTGGAAAAATTTCGTCCAGGTCCTGCTCGGTGATCTGGCTCACAAAGCAACCCCGGCGCGGTTCATGGCGCAACAGGCCCTCGGCCGTCAACACCTTGAGCGCCTCTCGCAGCGGTGTTCGCGAGATGGACAGCTCGGCGCACAACGCGGGTTCATCAATGAAACTGCCGGGCGCCAGAGCGCCCGCAAATATGCGGTCACGCAGCTTTGCGGCCACTTCATCGTGCAGGGAGTTGAGCACCAATCGCATCTGTGATTACCTGTAATTACAGATAATGCTAAACAGACTGCTGGCCTTTGGCGTCGGGAATTACCCGTACCCTGATCGTGAAAAAAGTGGCAGAGCTGGTGTCCGCCACGGCGCCCGTCAACGCCGGCGGCTCAGGTGCGTCGACCGCACCACCACCAGAGCCCCACCCCACCCACGATCATGGGCACGCAGAGCCACTGGCCCATGCTCATGCCCAGCGTGAGCAGGCCCAGATGGGCATCGGGCTCGCGGAAGAATTCGGCGATGAAGCGGAACACGCCGTAGCCGAACAGGAAGACCGCGCTCACCCGCCCGGTGGCCCGCGGCTTGCGCGCGTAGAGCCACAACAGCACAAAGAGCAGCACGCCTTCCATGAGGAACTGGTAGACCTGCGAAGGGTGGCGCGGCAGATCACCCGCGCCACGAAACACCATGCCCCAGGGCAATGAGGGATCGGCCACACGGCCCCACAGCTCGCCATTGATGAAGTTGCCCACGCGCCCCGCAGCCAGACCGGTGGGCACGCAGGGCGCCACAAAGTCCATCACCTGCAGCCAGGGACGCTGGCGGCTGCGTGCGTACCAGACCATCGCCAACAGCACCCCCAGCATGCCGCCGTGAAAGCTCATGCCCCCCTGCCAGACCGCAAACACCTCCAGCGGATGGCTCAGGTAATAGGCCGGCTTGTAGAACAGGCAGTAGCCGATGCGGCCACCGACCACCACGCCCATGACGCCGAGAAAGAGGATGTCTTCGACGTCGCGTGAGGTCCATGGCTGGGGCTGGCGGATGGACGCGAAGGGTTCGTGCTTCAGGCGCGCTCGACCGAGCAGCACAAAGAGCGCAAACGCCGCGAGGTAGGTCAGGCCGTACCAGTGAATGGCCAGGGGGCCGAGTTGCAGCGCGACGGGATCGATCTGGGGATGAATCAGCATGGCAGCGATTGTGCAGCCTACAGGTGACCGGGCTGTCCACGCGCCAAAAACAAACAGCCTCCGGAGAGGCTGTTGTGGCTTCAGCGCCGTGGCTTCAGTCGCCCAGCAACGAAAGATCGCGCACCGCGCCCTTGTCGGCCGAGGTCGCGAGCAAGGCGTAGGCCTTGAGGGCCGCAGACACCTTGCGCGGGCGCGGCTGGGCGGGCTTCCAGCCCTTGGCGTCCTGCTCGGCGCGGCGCTTGGCCAGTTCTTCGTCGCTCAGCAGCACGTTGATGCTGCGGGCGGGAATGTCGATGCGGATGCGGTCGCCGTTGCGCACCAGGCCGATGGCGCCACCCGCCGCGGCTTCGGGCGAGCAGTGGCCAATCGACAGGCCCGAGGTACCGCCGGAGAAGCGGCCGTCGGTCAGCAGCGCGCAGGCCTTGCCCAGGCCCTTGGACTTGATGTAGCTCGTCGGGTAGAGCATTTCCTGCATGCCCGGGCCGCCCTTGGGGCCTTCGTAGCGCACGATGACCACATCCCCGGCCTTCACCTTGTCGGCCAGGATCTCGGCGACGGCTTCGTCCTGCGATTCGGTCACGTAGGCCGAGCCCTCGAACACCAGGATCGACTCGTCCACACCCGCGGTTTTCACCACGCAGCCGTCGAGCGCGATGTTGCCGCGCAGCACCGCCAGGCCGCCCTCTTGCGAGAACGCGTGCTCGCCCGAGCGGATGCAGCCCTCGGTGCGGTCCAGGTCCAGGCTGGGCCAGCGCGTGGCCTGGCTGAACGCCACCTGGGTGGGGATGCCGGCCGGGCCGGCCATGTAGAAGGTCTTGACGGCGTCGGAAGGATGGCGCGCGATGTCCCACTGATCCAGTGCATCCTTCATGGTCTTGGCGTGGATGGTGGGCACGTCGGTGTGCAGCTTGCCGGCGCGGTCCAGCTCACCCAGGATGGCCATGATGCCGCCCGCGCGGTGCACGTCTTCGATGTGGTACTTGTTGGTGTTGGGTGCCACCTTGCACAGCTGCGGCACGGCGCGCGAAAGGCGGTCGATGTCGGCCATGGTGAAGTCGATCTCGGCTTCCTGCGCGATCGCCAGCAAATGCAGGATGGTGTTGGTCGAGCCACCCATCGCGATGTCCAGCGTGATGGCATTCTCGAAGGCCTTGAAGCCCATGGAACGCGGCAGCACCGACTCATCGCCCTTTTCGTAGAAGCGCTCGCACAGCGCCACCGCTGTGCGACCAGCGCGTTTGAACAGTTGCTCGCGGTCGGCGTGCGTGGCCAGCACGGTGCCGTTGCCCGGCAATGCGAGGCCCAGGGCCTCGGCCAGACAGTTCATGGAGTTGGCGGTGAACATGCCCGAGCAGGAACCGCAGGTCGGGCAGGCCGAACGCTCGACCTCGGCCAGATCGGCCGCGCTCACCTTGTCGTCCACGGCCATCACCATCGCGTCCACGAGATCGAGCTTCTTGAACTCCATCACCTGGGTTTGCGGGTTGGCCAGGCGCACCTTGCCCGCTTCCATCGGACCGCCGGAGACGAACACCACCGGGATGTTCAGGCGCATCGCGGCCATCAGCATGCCGGGGGTGATCTTGTCGCAGTTGGAGATGCACACCAGCGCGTCGGCACAGTGCGCATTGACCATGTATTCCACCGAGTCAGCGATCAGCTCGCGGCTGGGCAGCGAGTACAGCATGCCGTCGTGGCCCATGGCGATGCCGTCGTCCACCGCGATGGTGTTGAATTCCTTGGCCACGCCACCCGCGGCCTCGATCTCACGCGCCACCAGCTGGCCCAGGTCCTTCAGGTGCACATGGCCGGGCACGAACTGCGTGAAGGAGTTGGCGACCGCGATGATGGGTTTGCTGAAGTCGCCGTCCTTCATGCCGGTGGCACGCCAGAGCGAGCGGGCACCGGCCATGTTGCGGCCGGCGGTGGAGGTCTTGGAGCGGTAAGCGGGCATGTTGAGGTCTTTGTCTGGGCGGATCAGGGGGCAAAAAACGCAGCCCTGGATTATCTCCCACGCCCAGAAGGTGATTGCCGGCCGCGCTATAAGCAGGGCACAACAACACCCCACCACCGGAGACCCCCATGGCCAAACCGACCGTCATTCCGATCCAGCCCATGAACCCGCGCAGCCGCAACATCACCCAGGGCAAATCGCGTGCGCCCAACCGCTCCATGTACTACGCCATGGGTTACGAAGAGGCCGATTTCGTCAAGCCCATGGTGGGCGTGGCGAATGGGCACAGCACCATCACCCCGTGCAACTCGGGTCTGCAGAAACTGGCCGACGCGGCCATCGCCGGCATCGAGGAAGCCGGCGGCAACGCCCAGGTGTTCGGCACACCCACCATCTCGGACGGCATGGCCATGGGCACCGAGGGCATGAAGTATTCGCTCGTGAGCCGCGAGGTGATTGCCGACTGCATCGAAACCTGCGTGCAGGGCCAGTGGATGGACGGCGTGCTCGTGATCGGCGGCTGCGACAAGAACATGCCCGGCGGCCTGATGGGCATGCTGCGCGCCAACGTGCCGGCCATTTACGTGTACGGCGGCACCATCCTGCCGGGGCGCTACAAAGACCAGGACCTGAACATCGTGAGCGTCTTTGAAGCGGTGGGCCAGAACGCGGCCGGCCACATGAGCGATGCCGATCTGCGCGAAATCGAGATGCGGGCGATCCCGGGACCGGGCTCCTGTGGCGGCATGTACACCGCCAACACCATGAGTTCGGCCTTCGAGGCGCTGGGCATCTCCCTGCCCTATTCCAGCACCATGGCCAATCCGCACGACGAAAAATTGAACTCGGCCCGCAAGTCGGCCAAGGTGCTGATCGAGGCGATCCGCAAAGACATCAAGCCGTGCGACATCGTCACGCGCAAAAGCATCGAAAACGCGGTGGCCGTGATCATGGCCACGGGTGGCTCGACCAACGCCGTGCTGCATTTCCTGGCCATTGCACACGCCGCGGGCGTCGAGTGGAACATCGACGACTTTGAGCGCGTGCGTGTGAAAACACCGGTGCTCTGCGACCTCAAGCCCAGCGGCAAGTACCTGGCGGTCGACCTGCACCGCGCTGGCGGCATTCCGCAGGTGATGAAGATGCTGCTGAACGCCGGCCTGCTGCACGGTGACTGCCTCACCATCACCGGCCAGACCATCACCGAAGTGCTGCAGGCGGTGCCCGACGCGCCGCGCGCCGACCAGGACGTGATCCGTCCCATCGACCGCCCCATGTACGCCCAGGGCCACCTGGCCATCCTCAAAGGCAACCTGTCACCCGAGGGCTGCGTGGCCAAGATCACCGGACTGAAAAATCCCGTGATGACCGGCCCGGCGCGCGTGTTCGACGACGAGCAGTCGGCGCTGCAGGCGATCCTGGATGGCCGGATCAAGGCGGGTGACGTGATGGTGCTGCGCTACCTCGGCCCCAAGGGTGGCCCGGGTATGCCCGAGATGCTGGCGCCCACCGGTGCGCTGATCGGCGCAGGACTGGGCGAGAGCGTCGGCCTGATCACCGATGGCCGCTTCTCGGGCGGCACATGGGGCATGGTGGTGGGCCACGTGGCGCCCGAGGCCGCTGCCGGCGGCACGATTGCCTTGGTACACGAGGGCGACAGCATCACCATCGACGCCCATGCCCTCAGGCTGGAGTTGAACGTCGCCGCAGATGAAATTGCCCGCCGCCGGGCCGGCTGGACCGCTCCTGCGCCCCGCTACACGCGCGGCGTGCAGGCCAAGTTTGCGTTCAACGCCGCCAGCGCGAGCCGGGGCGCCGTGCTCGACAACTACTGAGCTGTGAGGGCCCAGCGCTGGCTCAGCGGCGCTTGCTCTTCATGCCCAACGCCTGGCGCTGGCGCTCAATGCGGTCCTGCTTTTTCTGGTCCATCTTTTCCATCTCCTTGCGCTTGGTGTAGCCGGTGCTGTCAGCCCAGGCCCACCAGGCCACCGCCATGGCAAAGGGCGACAACACCCACCACCAGGACAGCTCGGCGACGAATCCAATTTCCAAATACTTCAGTAGCAACAGGCCGACGCCCGCGATGAGGAAATACATCACACCCTCCAGTAAAGGTCCGATAAAGCCCGGCAAGAAACTGTAAGCGAGCGTATCCGGGCCGTCCCACTGGGTAAAATCCAGCCTGTGAGTTTTTCACGTTCACCCACTAGGACAACACCATGAAACGCGCTCTCCTGATTATGGCCGCTGTGGCCGCCATCTCCGCTCCCGCCATGGCCGACGAGGCCCTGGCCAAGAGCAAGAACTGCATGGCCTGCCATGCCGTGGACAAGAAGCTGGTCGGCCCTGCCTACAAGGACGTGGCCAAGAAGTACGCCGGCAACGCCAAGGCCGCCGACATGCTGGCCGAGAAAGTCGTCAAGGGCGGTTCGGGCGTTTGGGGCGCGATCCCCATGCCCGCCAACCCACAGGTGAGCGCGGCCGATGCCAAGAAGCTGGTTGCCTGGGTGCTGAGCCAGAAGTAATCCACTTCCCGCTGCTCCAACAAAAAACCCGCTGGAGTCTGAACTGCACCCCAAAAGTTGGACACCGATCCAACCTTTGGGGTGTTTTTCATGGCGAAACACGATGAGAGCTTCAAGCTCGAAGTTGTACGGCGATATCTTTCC
>Ga0156037_1041_pt1 | contig 39958 bp, 34 predicted proteins | sample RifCSPlowO2_02_FD_107691 | JGI IMG/M metagenome (GOLD analysis project Ga0156037, IMG submission 107691) | Burkholderiales bacterium RIFCSPLOWO2_02_FULL_66_35 | reverse complement strand
CTTCGGACAGGACGGTTTCGTCCAGGCCGAATTCCTTCATCAGCGCGCGCTCCTTGGCCTTGCTGATCTTCATGCGCAGCGGCTTGACCTTCTCGACCGGCTGGGCGGTGGCGTCGACCACTTCGGTCTCGGCTTCGACTTCACCGGTCAGGTCGTCTTCGATGTCGCTCAGGTCGGCGTCATCCAGGTCGGCGCCTTCTTTGGCAGCGGCCTTGGGTTTACGGCCGCGCTTGGCAGCGGGTTTGTCGGCCGAAGCGGCTTTGGCCGGGCGGCCCGCCTTCTTCTTCGACTCGGCGCTCGCGTCGACAACGTCGAGCTCGTCGGCAGCGGTCTTGCGGGCGGGGGATTTGGCAGCGGGTTTGGCAGGCATCTTGGCGGTCACAGAGGTTTTCTTGGGCACTTCGGGAGCGGCTGTGCCAGCTTTGGCCTTGGTGGCTGTTTTTGTGCTGGACTGGACAGGCGTACTGGACTTCTTCGCAGGCATGAGGACCTCAAAAAATGGCAGAGACAGGACCGGCAGAACTCACAAAAATCGCCAAAAGGTCGCCGCGGGCGGCCACTCCGGTGGTTTTTGTCGTGCACTACGCCCACCTTTCGCCGGAAAGGGCGGGCCTGCAAGCTGTGTGGGCGATCATTTGGTGTGCAGTCCTTGCGGGGTTCCGTCAGGCCCAAGGGGCGCTGAGGTGGCCAGGGGGATTCCCGAGTTGCCCCTGTCTGGGGGCAGGCCTGTGCCGGAGGTGCTGCTGTCGCGCTTGCGGTGCGTAACCCTAGATTATACCGGCGGGGCGCTTTTCAAGGCCTTGATGCGCTCATTGACCCGCTTGTAGTCTTCATACGCCGTGGCGTCGCCCTGCTGCACCCGCGCAGCCAGCAGGCCGGCCAGGGCCTCCAGGGCGTCGGCGCGCAGGCGGTCCATCACGTCGGCCAGCTCGGCCAGCTCCAGTGCCGAGTCGGCGCCCATGGTGGCCTGTTCCACCTGGCCGCAGGCAAAAGCTTCGTGTTCACCGCCCCGCAGGGCCTCGCGCAACGCCGCCCAGGGCTGCGGGCCGTGTTCGTGCAACTGGGCTTCGAGCCAGGCAAACACCGGCCCATGGGGCGCCGGCAGGTGCGCGAGCATGGCGTGGTCGTCCGCGGACAGCGTGTCCCAGGCCTCAGCATTGGCCAGCAGCAGGCCCACGGCCCGGTCGGCCCGGCTGCCGCCTGCGCGGCGCTGGCCGAGCATGCGCGGCGGCGGGGGTGGACCTTTGCGCCACTTGCCATAGCCCTTGTTGCCGTAGGTGCCTTTGCCGTAGCCGCTGCTCGCGCCACCGCCGTAAGTGCTTCCGCCTGATGGGCTGAATGACTGGGTGTAGCCGCCTCCCGTGTGGTCCCCGTGGTCCTGGGTGTGGCTGCCGCCGTCGTAACCGGGCCCCTGGGACGACGATGGCTCATGGTTCGACGGGCGCTGGGCGCGCGCGCCGCCACCGGCCTGTTGCCAGAGCTGCAGCAGGTCGGCACTGCCGATGCCGATGCCGTTGGCCAGCTCGGTGATCAGCTGGCGCTTGAGTGCGCCGTCGGGCAGGGCGCTCCAGAGCGGGCGGGCCTGGCTGGCCATGCGGGCGCGGCCTTCGGCACTGGTCAAGTCGCAGTCGGCGCTGGCGGCGTCGATCAGGAAGCGCGAGAGCGGCACGGCGTCCTTCACGCATTGCGCAAAGGCTTCTTCGCCGTTGGCGCGGATGTAGCTGTCGGGGTCGTGTTCGGCCGGCAGAAAGAGGAACTTCACGCTGCGCGTGTCGGTGGCCAGGGGCAGGGCGGCGTCGAGCGCCTTGCGCGCCGCGCGCCGGCCGGCGCCGTCGCCGTCGAAGCTGAAGACCACGCTGTCGGTGAAGCGGAAGAGTTTCTGCACGTGGTCCGGCGTGCAGGCCGTGCCCAGCGTGGCCACGGCGTTGGCAAAGCCGAGCTGGGCCAGGGCCACGACGTCCATGTAGCCCTCGGTCACCAGTGCGTAACCCGCCACGCGGATGGCGGTGCGGGCCTCGAACAGGCCGTAGAGTTCGCGGCCCTTGCTGAACACCGGCGTCTCGGGGGAGTTCAGGTACTTGGGTTCGCCCTTGTCGAGCACACGCCCGCCAAAGCCGATGTATTCGCCTTTGACGTTGCGGATCGGGAACATGATGCGGTCGCGGAAGCGGTCGTAGCGTTTGGCTTCACCGTCCTGGCCTTTTTCGTCTTCGTGCACGATCACCATGCCGGACTCGACCAGCAGCGCATCGGCGTAGTCCGGGAACACGCTGGCCAGGCTGCGCCAGCCTTCGGGCGCGTAGCCCAGGCCAAAGGTCTTGGCGATCTCGCCCGAGAGGCCGCGACCCTTGAGGTAGGCCACGGCGCGCGGCGAGGCCTTGAGCTGCTTCATGTAGGCGTGTGCCGCCTTCTCCAGCACGTCGTTCAGCGTCACCTGCTTCTGGCGTTGCTGCGCTGCCCGCTCGCGGTCCTGCGGCGAGGCGTCGTCTTCAGGTATCTGCAGGCCGGTCTGCTGGGCCAGGTCTTTCACCGCCTCGATGAAGGTCATGCCGGCGTGTTCCATCAGGAAGCCGATGGCGTTGCCATTGGCGCCGCAGCCGAAGCAGTGGTAGAACTGCTTGGTCGGGCTGACGCTGAATGACGGCGATTTTTCGCCGTGGAACGGACACAGCCCCATCAGGTTGGCGCCGCCCTTTTTCAGCTGGACGTAGCGGCCCACCACGTCGACCACGTCGACACGGTTGAGCAGTTCCTGGATGAAGGTCTGGGGGATGGCCACCCGGGTATTCTGCACCTCGAAAACAACGAAGGAGATAGCTATGAGCCCCCACGTTCACATTCGTTCTCTGCCCCCCAAGGGGGCGCTAACCGCCGTGATGCAGCTCGCCGGAGGTCACCCATGACCAGCATCTACGACCAGGACCTACCCCGCACCGAGGCCAATTTCGCGCCCATTTCGCCTTTGGCGTTCATCGAGCGCACGGCCGAGGTCTACCCGGACCGGCTGGCCATCGTGCACGGCGCGCTGCGCCAGACCTGGAGTCAGACTTACGCCCGTGCCCGCCAGCTGGCCAGCGCCCTGCAGCGCGCCGGCATAGCCAGGAACGACACCGTGGCGGTGATGCTGCCCAACACGCCGCCGATGGTGGAGGCGCATTTCGGCGTGCCCATGGCGGGAGCGGTGCTGAACGCGCTCAACACCCGGCTGGACCCGGAAGCGATTGCTTTCATGCTGGACCACGGTGAGGCCAAGGCCGTGATCGTGGATCCGGAGTTCGCCGGCACCCTGCAAAAAGCGCTGGCTTTGCGGCAGCACAAATCGCCCTTGCTGGTGATCAACGTGGAAGACACCCTCTTCATGGGTGAGACGCAGCCCGTGGGCAACACCACCTATGAAACCTTTCTGGATGGCGGCGACCCGGCTTTTGCCTGGAGCCTGCCCGCCGACGAGTGGGACGCCATCGCGCTCAACTACACCAGCGGCACCACCGGCAACCCCAAGGGCGTGGTCTACCACCACCGCGGTGCTGCCACCAACGCGATCAGCAACATCCTTGAATGGGACATGCCCAAACACGCGGTCTACCTCTGGACGCTACCCATGTTCCACTGCAACGGCTGGTGCTTCCCCTGGACGGTGGCGGCGCGCGCGGGCGTCAACGTCTGCCTGCGCCGCGTGGAGGCGCAGGCCATCTTCGACGCCATGCGCGACCACGGCGTGACGCACTATTGCGGCGCACCCATCGTGCACGGTCTGCTGGTCAACGCGCCAGCCGCGATGAAGGCCGGTGTGCCGGCCGGCATCAAGGCCATGGTGGCGGGCGCAGCACCCCCGGCCTCGATGATCGAGGGCATGGAGCAGATGGGCTTTGACCTCACCCATGTGTACGGGCTGACCGAGGTCTACGGCCCGGCCACGGTCTGCGCCAAACACGCCGCCTGGGACGAACTGGACATCGGTGAACGTGCCCGCCTCAACGCGCGCCAGGGCGTGCGTTACCACCTGCAGCGCGACGTGCGCGTGCTGAACCCCGAGACGATGATGCCGGTGCCGCAGGACGGCGAAACCATGGGCGAGATCATGTTCAAGGGCAACATCACCATGAAGGGCTATCTGAAGAACCCGGCGACGACGCAGGAGGCGTTTGCCGGTGGCTGGTTTCACAGCGGGGACCTGGCGGTGCAATTCCCCGACGGCTACTTCAAGATCAAGGACCGCAGCAAGGACATCATCATTTCGGGCGGCGAGAACATCTCGTCGATCGAGGTGGAAGATGTGCTGTATCGCCACCCCGACGTGCTGGCAGCGGCCGTGGTGGCGCGGCCCGATCCGAAGTGGGGCGAGACGCCTTGTGCGTTTGTGGAGCTGAAGTTTGGCGTGCACACCACGCCCGAAGAGATCGTGGCGCATTGCAAGAAGCACCTGGCCGGGTTCAAGGTGCCGCGGGCGGTGGTGTTCGGTGAACTGCCCAAGACGAGCACGGGGAAGATCCAGAAGTTTGAATTGCGCAAGCGCGCGGGTTCTGCGGCGGCGATTGACGTCTGATTACTGCTTGCTCCTTTGCAACAAGACGTTGTAGCCTTGTTGTTGAACGGTGCCCGGGCGTCCGGGGCGCTGCAAGCCTGCACCTCGCGCAGGCCGATGGCGTCACCCCCGTTCTCCGGCCCACGCTCGCCGTCAACGGGATGGGCGCGCAACCGCTGCCGCGTCAACACCGTACGGGCGAGCCGCCTCTGTGGCAACGGCGAATGGGGCCTGCGCCCGAGGATGCCACCACCGTCCTCAAAACCGTGTGGGTTTGCCTGCGGTTCGCTCCCACATCACTTCGGGGGCAGGCGGTTTGGGTGGGCGGGCGCAGTCCCCATTCGCGGTTGCCACAGAGTGTGCGTGCCACCACGGTGTTGATGAAGCAACGGAAGCGCACCCGGGAGGGCGTCCGCGCGGTGGGACGGAGAGCGAACACCCGGACCACCTGCACCTGCCCGCACAGCCCGTGCGCCGAAGGTGGCGCGCAACGATCATCCAAAGGCCGTTGAAAAAGCAGCCTTTTGGAGAAGCGAATCATCAACCACCCAGGTGGCCTCAATCCCCCGCCACGATCCCCTCGCGACGCGGATCGGCTCCGCCCAGCCACACCGGCCTGCCGTCTTTCACACCGCGCTGTATCGCCTGCAGCCCGCTCGGCATGGGGGTCTCGCTGACGGTGTGGCCGCGCTGCTGCAGCGCCTGCACGGTGGCGGCCGGGAAACGGCCGGCTTCCAGCATCACGGGCCCGCCCAGCGAGCCGAAGTTGGGCAGATCGATGGCGGCCTGCGGGCTCAGGCCCCAGTGCAGCGCGCCCAGCAGCGTCTTGGCGGTGAAGTGGATGATGAGCGCGCCGCCCGGGCTGCCCGCGCTCATCAGCAGCTGGTCGCTGTCGCGGTCGAACACCAGCGTGGGCGACATGGACGAGCGCGGTCGCTTGCCGGGCTCCACGCGGTTCGCCACCGGTCGACCCTGCGCGTCGGCGGGTGCGAAGCTGAAATCGGTCAACTGATTGTTGAGCAGGAAGCCGCCCGGGCGCGAGGGATCGGTGCTCACCATCAGCCGTGCGCCGAAGCCGGCCTCGATGGTGGATGTCATGGCCAGCGCGTTGCCGAAGCCGTCAACGATGCTGATGTGGCTGGTGCCGTACTCGGCCTGTTCGGGCATGGGCGCCCAGGCCACGGCGCTGCCGCCGGGTTGGCCGGCAGGGGCCTGCGGCAGGCGCACCGGGCCGATCAGGCGGGCGCGCTCATCCAGGTAACGGGCGTCGAGCAGGCTGCTCCAGCGCCCGGCCGGAGGCGCCACGAAATCGGGGTCGGCCAGGTACAACGCGCGGTCGGCGAACGCCAGGCGGGACGCCTCGGCGTAGGTGTGCAGCCAGTCGGGGCCGGGCAGGCCGCCCGACAGCGCCGTGCCGGCCTGTGGCGCACGGGCCAGCAGACCGAGGATCTGCCCGATGGCGATGGCCCCCGAACTCGGTGGTGGGAAGCCGCAGATGCGCAGCGCGGTTTGTGCCGCTGTGTGGTCGAAACACAGGGCCTCGCGTTCCTTGGGCTGGTAGGTTTTGAGGTCGTCCAGGGTGAGCCGGCCGGGGTTGCCCGGGTGCTGCTGCACTTTCGCGACCAGCGCCCGCGCCACCGGTCCTTCGTGCAGGCCCCGCGGGCCGGTGGTGGCTATCTGGCGCAGCACCTGCGCGAGTTCGGGGTTGCGCAGCACATGGCCCACCGGGTGGGGCTGGCCGTCGCGCTGGTAGAAGTAGGCCGCAGCCACCGGGTCCTGTTTCAGCGCGCTTTCGGCCTGCAGCAGTGCGTGCAGCCGCGGGCTGACCGGAAAACCCTGGTCGGCCAGCCGGATCGCGGGGTCGAACAGGCGCGCCCAGGGCAGCCGGCCGTGTTGCCGATGGGCCAGCGCCAGCATGGCCACCGTGCCGGGCACACCCACCGAACGGCCGCCCACCACGGCCTGCAGGAAGGGCAGGGGTTGGCCGTCGTCCGCGAGGAACAGCTTTTCCGTCGCCGCGGCCGGTGCCGTCTCGCGCCCGTCAAAGGCCTGGACACGTTGACCATCGTGGTGCAGCAGGAAGGCGCCACCGCCGATACCACTGGACTGCGGCTCCACCAGGGTCAACACCATCTGCACGGCGATGGCCGCGTCCACGGCACTGCCACCGGCGCGCAGGATGTGCACACCGGCTTCGGCGGCCAGGGGGTTGGCGGCCGCCACGGCGTGCTGGCGCAGCGTCCAGCCCGGCTTCGGGGTTGCACCCGTTGCCGCTTCGGGTTGCGCCACCGGGCCGATGGGCGCAGGCACCGCCGCGGAGTCGCGGGCGGTGGGTGCGGAGCAGGCCGTCAGCAACAGCGCCAGGGTGAGCACCACCGGCCAGGGGTGCGTGGCAGTTCGACCAAGGATTTTTGTGCGTTCTGTCATGCTTGCGGTTGGTTAGGGAGGACAGCCCATGCGCCGCTTGCCAAAAATCAAGCAGCATGAAAGGTGGTTGCGCTATTTTGAATCCTGAAGTGCAATCCAGCCCAATAGCCAGCCCAGAAAGCCCTGATGACGATGACCACGCCGCCCCTCTCCGCCAACGCACTCGGTCCCTTTGGTGGGCCCACGCGTCAGGTGGTGCACAGCCTGCCTTTGCTGATGTCTGCGCTGGAAGCGCAGCATCACCAGCCCATCGTCTCCTTGCGCGAAGCCTTGCTGCAGCTGCGCATGCTGGACGAGCCCACGCTGGCGGCCCTGGCCGAAGAGAGCCCCGACCTGTTGCGTTCCCGGTCGTCCGAACTGGTGGTGCGCCTGCTGCTGACGGACGACGAACTGCAGCGCGCGCTGGCCCGCGTGGCCGGCGTGGTGGAGATCGAGGTGCTGGGCTTTGATGTTGAGCGCGATGCGTTTGGCATCCTGCCCTTGCGCGCAGCACATGCCCACCATGTGGTGCCGCTGGGCATGGTCAACGAGCAGTTTTATGTCGCTTCCTGTGCGCCGACCAACGAAGAACTGCAGCGCCAGTTGTGCACGCAGACCGGCCACACCGTGCGCCTCGTGTGGGCCAGCCGCGACGCGATCGAGCGGCGGCTGGAGTTGCAGGACCGCATTGAACACGCCGGCCATGCCCACAGCCCCAGCGCCATCGTCGACGACGTGCGGCGCCGCATGCTGCCGCCCCAGGCGCTGGCGCAACACAACGAAGAGGCGGGTCTCGAAGATCTCGTGATGCAGGCCATGGTCGAAGTGGGCACGGCCGGCGAGGCCGAGCAGCTGGCTTCGGCGGCAGAGTCGGCCGGCATGGTGCGGCTGGTCAACCAGATGATTGCCGAGGCCCAGCGCACCGGCGTGTCCGACATTCACATCGAGGCCAATCCAGGCGACGCGCTCACCGCGATCCGGTTCCGGCGCGATGGCGACCTGGAGCCCTATCTGTGGCTGCCCGCCAAACTGCGCGCACCCCTGGTCTCGCGGGTCAAGATCATGGCCCGACTCGACATCGGCGAGCGCCGCCGGCCGCAGGACGGCAAGATTGATTTTTCCGAATTCGGTGGCAAGGCGCTGGAGCTGCGCGTGGCGGTGATGCCCACGCACGACGGGCTCGAAGACGTGGTGCTGCGGTTGCTGGAGTCGGCCAAACCGCTGCCCTTGTCCAAGCTCGGTCTGCAGCCGCGCGACCTGGAATTGATCGCCAGTTTTTCAGAGCGCACCTTCGGCATGGTGCTGGCCGCCGGTCCCACCGGTTCGGGCAAGACCACCACGCTGCACTCCATGCTGGCCGAGGTGAACACCACCGAGCGCAAGATCTGGACGGCGGAGGACCCGATCGAGATCACCCAGCCCGGCCTGCGCCAGGTGCAGATGAACAGCAAGATCGGCCTGACGTTCGCCAGCGCCATGCGCGGCTTCCTGCGCGCCGACCCCGACATCATCATGATCGGCGAGATCCGCGATGCCGAGACCGCCAAGATCGCCATCGAAGCCTCGCTCACCGGGCACCTGGTGCTCTCGACCCTGCACACCAACAACGCCAGCGAGAGCGTGGTGCGCCTGCTGGATCTGGGCATGGACCCGATGAACTTCGCCGACTCGCTGCTCGGCATCGTTGCCCAGCGCCTGGTGCGTGCGCTGTGCACCCATTGCGCGCAGGAACGGGCTCTCACCGCCGAGGAGTGGGAGGCGCTGCTGCAGGAATACATGGAGGGCAGCAGCCTGAGCCGCCAGCAGGCCGAGAAGCGCTTGCTCACGGCGGCGGGCGTTGAATCAGCGGCCGACATCCGCACGCGCCAGGCGGTGGGCTGCGAGCACTGCAGTGGCAAGGGTTACAAGGGCCGGCTGGGCATCTACGAAATCCTGCAGAACAGCCGCGCCATCAAGCTGCTGATCCAGAACCGCGCCCGGCCGTCCGAGCTGTTTGACACGGCGGTGGGCGAGGGCATGCGCAGCCTGCGCCACGACGCTCTTGAGAAGGTGGTGCAAGGGCTGATCGATCTGAAGCAAGCGAGGATAGCCTACCGCTGATCGTGCTCGGCGGCGCAACATGAGGTGGGCAGGGCCGGTCGCGAATCCGCCAGCAGCACCCCGTCACAGGACTGCACACGCCCCTGGACCGTTGCTCTGGTGCCATGCGCTGGCAGCCATTCAGGGTTGCATTGGGTATGCCAGAATCCACGCCCAACACCATGCCCAGCCTAGACCCCGTCATCCTTTTTTTTCTGTTCGGGCTTGTTGCCGGGCTGTTGCGCTCGGAGCTGAAGTTGCCGAGCGCGCTCTACGAGTCGCTGACCATTTTCCTGCTGCTGGCCATTGGCCTCAAGGGCGGGCAGGGTTTGGCGACGCAAGCGCTGGGGTCGCTCGTCCCGCAACTGGTGGCCGTGATTGTTCTCGGCAGCCTGCAGACCCTTATTGCCTTCGTTTTCCTGCGCTCGGCGTTCGGGTTCGACCGCCAGAACGCAGCCTCCACCGCGGCACACTATGGATCGGTGAGTGTGGCCACATTCGCTGTTGCGGCTTCGTGGTTCGCGTCGCGCAACATCGAGGTGGAGCCGCAGATGGCCGCGCTGTTGGCGGTGATGGAGATCCCGGCCATTCTGGTGGGCATTGTGCTGGCCCGAGGGGTTGACAGGAACACTGACTGGAGAGCCCTGTCGCACGAAGCGTTCCTGGGCAAGGGTGTGACCCTGTTGTTGGGCGGTATGGCCATCGGCTGGGCGGCTGGGCCGGAAGGGCTCAAGCCCATCGGCGGACTGTACTTCGACCTGTTCAAGGGCATCCTGGCGCTGTTCTTGTTGGAAATGGGTTTGATCGTCAGCCGCCAGGTCGGTGAAATTCGCCGCCGGGGCTTGTCGCTTATCACCTTTGGCATTGGCATGCCGCTGGTTTCAGCAGCGATGGGTCTGGGTACCGGCTGGCTGCTGGGTTTCTCAGTGGGTGGGACGGCCATGCTGGCGACACTTGCGGCATCGGCCTCGTACATCGCGGTCCCCGCAGCCATGCGGATTGCGGTGCCGCAGGCCAACCCGGCGGTGTCGCTGGCGGGTTCTCTGGGGGTGACGTTCCCCTTCAACATCATCGTGGGTATTCCCCTCTACCACTGGATGGCCACTCGCCTGGCCGGAGCGACGCCATGACCAGCCTGCACACCGAGAAACGAACGCTGCTGACCGTGTTTTCCGAAGCGTCTCTGGAGCCTTTGCTGATCCGCGATATGGACCGCATGGCCATTCGCGGGTACACATTCTCCGATGCCCGCGGCAAGGGCAGCCGGGGGGTGCGCGATGCGAGCTGGGACGAATCTCGCAACATCCGGCTCGAGGTCATTTGCGCCCGTGCACAGGCCGAAGCCCTTCTGGCACAGCTGCAAGAGCGTTTCTACGCCAATTACGCCATGGTGGCCTACCTCTCAGAAGTCGAGGTGCTGCGACCTGAGAAGTTCTGAGGGTCGCAGCGGTTGCGTGCAGCTTCGCTCAGCGTGGAGCCAGGCGGATCGCACCATCCAGGCGGATCACTTCGCCATTGAGCATGTCGTTTTCAAAGATGTGTTTGGCCAGTTTGGCGTAGTCCTGCGGCGTGCCCAGGCGGCTCGGGAAGGGCACACTGGCGGCCAGCGCGTCCTGCACTTCCTGCGGCATGCCGAACAGCATGGGCGTGCCGAAGATCCCGGGGGCAATCGTCATGTTGCGGATGCCGTTGCGCGCCAGGTCGCGGGCAATAGGCAAGGTCATGCCGACCACGCCGCCTTTGGACGCTGCGTAGGCCGCCTGGCCGATCTGGCCGTCGTAGGCCGCCACACTGGCGGTGCTGATCATCACGCCGCGTTCGCCGGTGGCCTCGGGTTCGTTCTTGCACATGGCTTCAGAAGCCAGGCGGATCATGTTGAAGCTGCCCACCAGGTTGACCATGATGGTCTTGGTGTAGACGGCCAGCGAGTGCGCGCCGTTCTTGCCCACGGTCTTTTCGGCCGGCGCGATGCCGGCGCAGTTGACCAGGCCCATGAGCTTGCCCAGGGACAGGGCCTTGGCCACCACGGCCTGGCCGTCGGATTCGCTGCTCACGTCGCACTTGACGAAGGCGCCGCCGATGTCCTTGGCGACCGCTTCGCCTTTTTCTGCCTGCATGTCGGCGATCACGACGGTGCCGCCGTTGGCCGCCAGCATGCGTGCCGTGCCTTCGCCCAGACCGGATGCGCCGCCGGTGACGATGAATACCTTGCCTTGAATGTCCATGGGTGTGCTCCTCGGGTGGTGAGTTGACGTTGACGTAAACGTCAATTATCGCTCACGTGCCCGGCCGGTTTCAGGCGGCCGGGAGTTCCAGGGTAACGTCGGTGCCGTGGCCCGGTTCACTGGACACCAGCAGCCAGCCGCCGTGCAGATCGACGATGCGTTTCACGATCGCCAAGCCCAGGCCTTTGCCGCCTTCGCCGGTGGCGGGCGCCACGCTGGACCGGCTTTGGTAGAAGCGGTCGAACAGGCGGGGAATGTCCTGGGCCGCAATGCCCGAGCCGTTGTCGCTCACCCGGACCGTGACCACCTCGCCGTGCGTGCCGGTGTGGCGGTCGGCGCTCAGCTGGATCACGCTGCCGCTGCCCGAGAACTTGAGCGCGTTGTCCACGAGGTTGGCCACCGCGCGCTCGAACAATTCGATGTCCACCGCGGCCAGCGCGGGGCGTTGCGCGGCGCCGGGGCGTTCGGCCATCTGCAGGCGGATGCCCTGGAGGCGTGCCCGCTCGGCAAAGCGCATGACCACGTCGTCCAGCAGCTCGCCCAGGTCCAGCACCTCGGCGTTGAGTTTGAACGCCGGTTCGTCCAGGCGGGCCAGGTCACCCAGGCTTTGAACGAGACGGGCTGCGTTGTGCGTGTTGCGCAGGGCCACCGTCACCAGCCGGCGGTCTTCTTCGCGGGTGGCGTCGCCGGTCCAGCGGGCGTCGAGGGTTTCGAGGCAGGCGGTGGTGGCGGTCAGCGGCGAACGCAGATCGTGCGAGAGGTTGCTCACGCCCTCGCGGCGGAAGTGGTCCAGGCGCCGCAGCGTGCTCCACTGCCGCCGCAAGGTCTGGAGCATCGCATCGATGCCGCGCGCGAGCTGGCCGAACTCATCGTGGCCCCTGGCATCGGGCAGATCGAGCGATGGACCCGGCCCGTCCGGGTCGGTCGAGGCCATGTCGTCGAGACCTTTCTGTGTGACCCGGCCGACCGATTGGGTGAGTCGCGACAGCGGGCGCGTGATGGTCGCGGTGGCCCAGGTGGCGAGCAGGGTGGCGAAGGCCACCACCGCCAGCACCATCAGCAAGGCGGGCTGGGACAGCGTGCTGCGCAAGGCCGCCATGCGCCCCTCGCCGAAGGTGCGGGGACGCGAGACCAGGTACAGGTAGCCATCGACGGGCCGGTCGGGCTGTATGGCGGCGTGCCGCAACGGACGCGCCGCGATGATCACGCGCTTGTCCATGTGCTCGGGGTCGTCACCGAGCACATAGGGCATGGGCGTGTCGCCAGCAGCCTCCAGGACCGGCCCGATGCGCACCTTGAAACCCGGCGCGAGCTGGGCCCTTCCGGTGGAACTCAGCACGGTGCCCTGCGTGTCCAGCAGGTAGAGCTGGGTGTCGGGTTCGTAGAGCACCAGGTTGGCGAGGAAGTCGTCGAAGCCTTCGCCAAAACTCGCCCGCATGCCGAGCAGGTCGTTGTGCTGCAGGACCACGCGCTTCAAGAAAGCGTCGGCGCGGTAGTAGGCCGACTCGTGTTCAAAGCGCTCGTAGGCGAGCACGATGGCGATCACCACGCCCAGTGCGGTGAACAGACCGGTGAGGAAGATCGTGAGGGCGATCTTGGCGCGAACCTTCATGGTTCAGTGCCCTGGGCGCTCGCGCATCTTGTAGCCGGCGCCCCGCACGGTGAGGATGAAGTCCGGGCGCAGCGGGTCGGCCTCCAGCTTCGCCCGCAAGCGGTTGATGTGGGTGGTCACCGTGTGTTCGTAGCCGTCGTGCGTGTAGCCCCAGACGGCGTTGAGCAACTGCCCGCGTGAAAACACGTGGCCCGGGTGCTGGGCGAAATACAGCAGGAGGTCGAATTCCAGCGCCGTGAAATCGAGGTTCACGCCGCGCACCCGGGCCACGCGCTTGACGGGTTGAATCTCCAGCTCGCCGTTGACCAGCGGGGCGCCGGCATCCACCGCCGTGCTCTGGGCCGCCTGCGCCGCGCGCAGCAGTTCCGAGCGGCGCAGCAGCGCCTTGACGCGCGCCAGCAGCTCGGCGATGGAGAAGGGCTTGGTGAGGTAGTCGTCGGCCCCGAGCTCCAGGCCCAGCACCCGGTCGAGTTCGGTGGACTTGGCGGTGAGCATCAGGATGGGGGTGTGGTCGCCGCGCGAGCGCAAGGTCTTGCACACCTCCAGCCCATCCAGACCCGGCATCATCAGGTCGAGCACCAGCAGGTCGTGCCCGACTTCGGTCTGCAGCGCCAGCGCCGACGGTCCATCGCGGGTTTCGCTCACGCCATAGCCAGCACCGCGCAGGTTCAGCGCCAGCAGGTCCCGGATATCGGTCTGGTCCTCGGCAATCAGGATCTGCTTGATGGCGTTCATGGGTATGGGTCCGCTGCGTGAGCGATTTCTTACCCGATTGTTATCGAAATGTGATCTTTCGATAGCGGGCTGTGATCTGGGCTGACCACAGTGGAGGCACCGAACCCGAACTGGAGCCCGCCATGAACGTCACCTACCCGTCTGCCTTGTCAATGCCCCCCATGGGCGCCGTCTGCTGGACTGAGATGGTGAGCCACCGCAGCTATCTGGTCCGCTTTGCCCAGCGCAAGCTCCACGACCCGGTGCTGGCCGAAGACCTGGTGCACGACGTGTTCGAGGCGGTGATGTCCGGCTGCGCGGCGTTTTCTGGCCGCAGCGCACTGCGGACCTGGCTCACCGGCATCCTGAAGAACAAGCTGGTCGATCTGATCCGGGACCGCGCCCGGTACCACGAGATGGACGCCGAAGGCGAGGATGCCGTGCAGGTCGAATGCGACGCCGCCCGCCCGGAAGAACTGGCCGAGCATCGCGAGCGCCTGGCCCAGACCCTGGCGCGCATCGAAGGCCTGCCTCAGGGGCTGCGCGATGTGATGCAGTGGCGCGTGCTGCATGACGAAGACACCGAGGTGGTGTGCGAGCGCCTGGCGATCAGCCAGGACAGCCTGTTTGTGCGCCTGCACCGGGCGCGCAAACAGCTGCTGTGCTGAAAACCAGAAGGACCACGTGGATGTCAACGTCGACAACGGCCCGGCCGGTGTCGCGGGAACTGTCACCGGTTTGGCGCCATTTTTTCATGGAAATGTCACACAAGAGCGGTAGCCTGCGATCACCATTGACCTGCGCAAGGAGCCGCCCATGTTTGACAGCCACGACGAGTTGCTGGCCCGCATTCACAACGATCTCATGGACGGCTACGACGAAGAGCTGGAGATGGAGATCGAAGACCGCCACGTGGACGCGCTCGGTGGTGCGCTGGACCCCGAAGCGCTGCTGCAGCAGAAGGAGAGCCGGCGCACGTATTTCCGCGAGCTGTTCCGGCTGCAGGCCGAGCTGGTGAAGCTGCAGGACTGGGTCCAAGCCACCGGGCACAAGGTGGTGATCCTGTTCGAGGGGCGCGACGCGGCCGGCAAGGGCGGGGCGATCAAGCGCATCACGCAGCGACTGAACCCGCGCGTGTGCCGCGTGGTCGCGCTGCCCGCACCCAGCGACCGCGAGCGCACGCAGTGGTATTTCCAGCGCTACGTGCCGCACCTGCCGGCGGCCGGCGAGATCGTGCTGTTCGACCGCAGCTGGTACAACCGCGCCGGGGTGGAAAAGGTGATGGGTTTCTGTACCGACGAGCAGTACGAAGCCTTCTTCCGCGACGTGCCCGAGTTCGAGAAGATGATCGCGCGTTCCGGCGTCCAGCTCATCAAGTACTGGTTCTCGGTGTCCGATGCCGAACAGGAACTGCGCTTCCTCGGCCGCATCCACGACCCGCTCAAACAATGGAAGCTCAGCCCCATGGACCTGGAGAGCCGCCGCCGCTGGGAGCTCTACACCAAGGCCAAAGAAGTGATGCTGGAGCGCACCCACATCCCCGAATCGCCGTGGTGGGTGGTGCCCGCCGACGACAAGAAGAAGGCGCGTCTGAACTGCATCCACCACCTGCTGTCACAGATGCCGTACCACGAGATCGAGCGCCCCGGCATCGAACTGCCCGAACGCATGCGCCACGAAGACTACCGCCGCCACCAGGTGCCCGGCGAGATCTACGTACCTGAGATTTTTTAACACCCCCGCCGCGCTTCGCACGACCCCCTCAAGGGGGCAATGCGAGCGGCCCGGCGAAGCCGGTTCCGCCGCATTCTGGCTCCGGGCAAGCGCGCCGGATAGGTGAGGATTGGAGAGCGGAAGTTGGTCCAGGAACGCGGTGGAACCGGCTTTGCCGGGCCACTCGCGTTGTCCCCCCTCCGGGGGGAAGCCGCGCAGCGGCGCAGGGGGGAGCTTACTTGTACCCGGCCCGGTCCAGCATCTGCTGCACCTTGGTCATGTTCTTCGCGACCACACCCAACGGAATCTGCTCGGCCTTGAAGTTGTCGCCACCCATGGCCTTGATGGCCGGGTTGTCCACCTTCAGGCCCTTGACGGCGGGGAACTCGTTGTTGCCGTTGGCAAAGTAGTCCTGCGCAAAGGGGCTGGCCAGGAACTCCATGAAGGCGATGGCGTTGTCCTTGTTCTTGGCGTGTTTGGCCACGGCTGCGCCGGCGATATTGACGTGGGTGCCGCTGGTGCCCTGGTTGGGGAAGACCACGCGCACTTTTTCCATCACCGAGCGGTCCTCGGGTTTGCTTGACTTGATCATGCGGGCCACGTAGTAGGTGTTGGTCAGTGCCACACCGCATTCGCCCGAGGCCACGGCCTTGATCTGGTCGGTGTCACCGCCTTTGGGCGCGCGTGCCATGTTGGCGACCACGCCCTTGAGCCATTCTTCGCCCTTGGCATCGCCCAGGCGTTCGACCACGGTGGCGAACAGCGACAGGTTGTAGGGATGTGAGCCTGAGCGGGTGCAGACCAGGCCCTTGAGCTTGGGGTCTGCCAGTTGTTCGTAGGTGGCCACGTCGGCGGCCTTGACGCGCAGCGGGTCATAGATGATCACGCGGGCGCGGGTCGAGAAACCGGTCCAGGTGACGCCGTCCTTCGTGGCGTCGGCACGCAGGTTGGCGGGAATGGCGGCGTCCAGCTTGGCCGACTTGATGGGCTGGAACAAGCCCTGGCTGTCGGCGGAAGCCATGCGGGCAGCATCCACCAGCAGGATCACGTCGGCAGGCGACGCGGCGCCTTCGGCGCGCAGGCGCGCCACGATGCCGGCATCGTCCGCGTCGACGCGGTTGATCTTGATGCCCGTTGTCTTGGTGAAGGTGTCGTACATCACCTCGTCGGTCTGGTAGTGGCGGGCCGAATAGAGGTTGAGCACCTTGTCCTGGGCCTGGGTGCCCAAGGCTGCGGAGGCCGCGGCAAGGACAATGCTGAGCTTGATGGTGTTGCGCATGTGGGGGACTTTCTCTGGAGCCAATAACCCCGCATCCGTCTGGAAATCACCAGCGCTGCGGGCACGATTCATCCGGGTCAGATGCTAACACAAACACGAATTGTTCTCAATAAAGATCCATTGATCTGGGTCAAACTACGGTGAGTCTGAGCACCCCGCGGCGCGGCAGCGCCTGATGGCATCCTAGCCAAAGCCTCGGGTGACGCGCATAAAAAAAGCCCCCGCTTTGCAGCGAGGGCTTAAGGGGTCCGATGAAATCGAATTTCGAAAAGGACCCGAGGAGACAACCAGAAAAAACGGATTTGGTGAACCAGCGCCGCCTTCTCAAGTCTGGCGCTAGTCTCCAGTGATTCCAGTATCGGCGCTTTGACCGATGTCAAAGGCCCGATCAAAGGTGCGAAACCTTTGCAATTCAGCGCTTCTTGGCAGCGGCCTTGGTGGCGCTGACAGCTTGCGTGGTCACGGTGTTGAAGTTGGCTTCGGCCATTTCGGTGGCTTGCTTGACAGCCTTCTGAACCGATTCCATGGCGTTGTTGGCGGCGGACACGGCGCTCTTCATCACGGCCACGGCGGTTTCGGAACCGGCGGGAGCGTTCTTGGAAGCGTTGTCCACGACCGACATGAACTTCTTCTGTGCATCAGCGGCCTGGGCTTCAGCGGCCTTGCCGAATTCGGCGCCGGTGCCCGAAGCGATGTCGTACAGGTGACGGCTGTAGGCCACGGTCTTCTCGGCCAGAGGCTGCATCAGGCTGGCTTGCAGTGTCAGCAGTTCCTGGGCGTCCTTGACGGACAGCAGGGCTTGCGTGCTGTTGGCGGACTCGCTCAGGGCGGCCTTGGTGGCTTGAACGTTCAGTTCAAGCAGCTTTTCCACGCCTTCGAAGGCTTTCTGGGTCAGACCGAAAATGGTTTCGATGTTGGCTTTTTGTGCGGCGACGATTTGTTCAGCGGTCAGCATGTGGGGTTCTCCGAAAGAGGAAGTAAATAGGGGGGTAGTGGCCTAGTTGAGAGCTGCTCCCGAACTCCGCGCTGTCTCGACGCTGTTGTTTTCGTTCGCTTTGCTGCACTGCAACATGGCTCGAATTATAGGGATAACTCGATCCGATGCAAGCGGTTTTTGTTGCATTGCAGCATTCTAGAAGGGTCTTTCTAAAACACGGACGCCGTGCGCCGGTTTCAAGTGGCGGACACAATGGCCGCTCCTTTTCAGCGCCCATTCCTGTGCACGCTTTCTACGCCGACCACTTCATCCTGCCCCTGCCCAGCGGTCACCGCTTTCCCATGGCCAAGTACGGCCGCCTGCGCGAGCGCCTCACGGCCGAACTGCCGCAGGTGCGGCTGGGCCAGGCGTTGCCGGCCAGCGATGGCGAACTGGCGCTGGTCCATCTGCCGGCGTACATCCAGGCCATCCAGACCGGCACGCTGGACGCCGCGGCACAGCGCGAGATCGGTTTCCCCTGGAGCCCGGCGATGGCGGAACGGGCGCGGCGCTCGGTGGGCGCCACCATCCAGGCATGCCGCGACGTCATGGCGGGCGAGGGGCTGGCGGCCAACCTCGCGGGGGGCACACACCATTCGTACGCCCACAAGGGCAGCGGCTTCTGTGTCTTCAACGACGCCGCGGTCGCGGCCCGGCTGATGCAGGCCGAACATGCGCGCCGTCATCGCGCCGCCGGTCCACTGCGCGTGGCCATCGTCGACCTGGACGTGCACCAGGGCAACGGCACGGCCAGCATCTTCGCGCGCGACGACTCGGTGTTCACGCTCTCGCTGCACGGCGCCCGCAACTTCCCGTTCCGCAAGGAGCCGAGCGACCTCGACGTGGAATTGCCCGACGGCTGCCGCGACACCGAATACCTGGAAGCGCTGGAGCGCGCACTGGAAGAGCTGGAGCAGCGCTTCGATCCCGGTCTGGTGATCTACCTGGCCGGTGCCGATCCGCACGAGGGCGACCGGCTCGGGCGTCTGAAACTCACGTTCGACGGTCTGGAAGCGCGCGACCGACGCGTGATGGACTGGGCCTGGCAGCGCCGCCTGCCGTTGGCGTTCACCATGGCCGGCGGCTACGGCACCGACATGGAGGCCACGGTGCAGATCCAGATGAACACCTACCGCACCGCGCTCGATTACCACCACCGCTGGCAAGGGGTGGCCGGTGTGCGGCCGGCTGACCGTTCTGCGACAGGCCCGGCAACACCCCACTGGCAAAATCCCGCGCCATGAGCACGCCCGCCACCCGTCCCCAGGCCCGCCCGCGCAGTCACTACCGCGTTTTCCGCACCATCGGCACGCGCTGGATGGACAACGACGTCTATGGCCATGTGAACAACGTGGTGTATTACAGCTGGTTCGACACCGCGGTCAACGGCTGGCTGATCGAGCAGGGCGCGCTGGACATCCACGGCGGCGAGGTCATCGGTCTGGTGATCGAGACACAGTGCAACTACTTTGCCCCGCTGGCCTTTCCGCAGACCGTGCACGCCGGCCTGCGCGTGGCGCATCTGGGCAGTTCCAGCGTGCGCTATGAGGTGGGCCTGTTTGCCGAAGACGGCGAGATGGCCGCTGCCTGCGGACACTTCGTGCATGTGTACGTGGACCGCCGCACGCGCCGGCCGGTGCCCTTGCCGACGGCGCTCAAGACGGTGCTTGAGACGATCCTGTGAAGGCGGCAGCGCGCTGGCGGGGTTCTTGCCATAATTGACGTTGACGTAAACGTCAATACAACACGGAGACCCCGCATGAGCTTCAATCCCCCCTCGGCCGGTGCCTTGACCCCGATCGACGCCCACAGCGTCGACGCTGCCATCACCAGCCGCATGTCGGCCCGCGCTTTCCTGCCCACATCGGTGCCGCGCGAGACCATCGAACACCTGCTGCAACTGGCCAGCCGCGCGCCCTCGGGCACCAACACCCAGCCCTGGAAGGTGTATGTGCTGCAGGGTGCGAGCCGCGACAGCCTGGTCGATAAATGCTGTGCCGCGCACGACGCCCTGCGCGCCGATCCGTCGCTGGCATCCGAGTACCGCGAGGAATACGACTACTACCCGGAAAAATGGGTCAGCCCCTACATCGACCGCCGGCGCGAAAACGGCTGGGGGCTTTACGGCCTGCTCGGCATCACCAAGGGCGACAAGGACAAGATGCACGCGCAGCACCAGCGCAACTTCAAGTTCTTCGACGCACCGGTGGGCCTGATGTTCACGCTCGACCGCATCATGGGCCGCGGCTCGCTGGTGGACTACGGCATGTTCATGCAGAACCTCATGGTCGGCGCGCGTGGCCACGGCCTGCACACCTGCCCGCAGGCGGCCTGGAACGGCTTTGCGAAGATCATCCTGCCGCACATCGGTGCGGGCGAGAACGAGATGCTGGTCTGCGGCATGTCGCTCGGCTACGCCGACCCGTCCGATCCGGTCAACGGTTTCATCACGCCGCGCGAACCGGTCGAGAGCTTCACCAAATGGCTGGAGTGAGTCCACGACCGCGGTTCGCGAACTCCTGACGAGCGAGGAAGCGCCACCCAGTGGCAGCCGCGGAACCGGCATTGCCGGGCCGCCAGCAGAGTCTCCTTGAGGGGAAGACGCCGAAGGCGGCGCAGGGTTGGTTGTTTCACTCCGGGTCCGGGACGTAGCCCGGGCGTGCGCCGGGGAAGGCGCGGGGGTTGTATTCACGTGGCGGGCGCTGGTACGCCGGGATGATCCCCATGGCCACCAGGTTTGCGCGGCTGTTGTAGCGGATGCGCACGATCTCATCGGGCCGTGTGCTGCGGCGCTCAAACTCGGTCTGGCCCACGCGGTCGCGTTCGCGGTCCCCGTGGCCCGTGCCCAGCTGCGGGCCGGCGGCCGAAGGCCCGTCGCTGCGGTGCGACTTGCCCTGGAAGGACTCTTCGCCCTGCGGCACCGGCGCGCTGCGCCCGTAGATCTCGGCTTCCGGTGCCCGGTAACCGGGCCGTTCGCGGAACACCGCCACGCCGATCACACCGACATCGTCCGGGCGACCGGTGCGTGCGGCGTAGGAGCGTGACAGGCGGGTGAACTCAAAGGCCGCGATCTCGCGGCGGCTCTTGCGCCATCCGCTCACGTCATAGCGCTGGCCCGGCGTCAGCACATAGCCGGCCTGGTCAAAGTCAGCGGTCTCGCCAGTGATGACGTTCACGCCGTCCACCGACACCACGTTGAGCAGGCGTCTGCGCGAGCGGTTGTACAGCTCCACGGCGTAGCGCGCGCCCGGTTCGCCCGCGATCCAGAGTTCACCTTGGTGGTGGTAGAACGGCAGGATTTCGCCGTTGTCGCGGTTGATGATGCGCACGTCGGCCAGCTGGCCCAGCGCCATGGCGGGCAGCGCCGTCAGCAAGGCCGTGCCGGCGATGGCACCCAGCGCCATGCGGCGGGTGAGGGTGGTGGTGTTGGGGTTCATGGAGGCTCTCCTGATGCCAGGGGTGGATGGGAGCCTGCAGTACAAACGGCGCGCGTAAACGCTGATCGTGCTTCATGAAAAGCTTGTGTAAACCCGTGTTGCCAATGGTGCAACGCGCGGGCGCAGCGGCGGGTCGCACCAGGGCTGGAATAATCGCCACTTCCCTTTTCACCCACACCAAGGACATTCCATGATCACCACCCCCAGCGGCCTGCAATACGAAGACACCGTGGTCGGCAACGGCGAAGTCGCCCAGGCCGGTCGCCCGGTGCAGGTGCACTACACCGGCTGGCTCTTCAACGACGGCGTTCAGGGCGCCAAGTTCGATTCCAGCAAGGACCGCGGCCAGCCCTTTGAATTCCCGCTCGGCGCCGGCCACGTCATCAAGGGCTGGGACGAAGGCGTGCAGGGCATGGCCGTGGGCGGCACGCGCCGCCTGGTCATCCCGTCTGCGCTGGGCTACGGCGCACGCGGCGCAGGCGGCGTGATCCCGCCCAACGCAACCCTGTTGTTCGAAGTCGACCTCCTCGCTGTATAAGACTCCCCCTGCGCCGCTTTGCTGCTTCCCCCCAGGGGGACCACGCCCTTGGACCGGCGAAGCCGGATCCTCGGCGTGTGCTGGGTGGCTCCCCTTCGCGCCCCGCTTCATCGTTTTGAGGGTGCGCGTGTTTCCATTGAAAGCCGACATGAACCAACGCCCCGCCATCCTGATCGCCCGTGCCGTGTTTCCCGAGGTGGTGGCGCGCCTGCGCGAGCACTTCGAGGTTGAAACCAACGACGAAGACGCGCCGTTCACGCCCGCGCAACTGACCGAGCGGCTGCAGGGCAAGCTGGGCGTGCTCACCACCGGCAGCGAACGCATTGATGCGGCGTTGCTGGCGGCCTGCCCGCAGCTCAAGGTGGTCTGCAACATCGCGGTCGGTTACAACAATTTCGACGTGCCGGCCATGACGGCGGCCGGTGTGCTCGCGACCAACACGCCCGACGTGCTGACCGAAACCACGGCCGACTTCGGTTTTGCCCTGCTCATGGCCACGGCGCGCCGCATCACCGAGAGCGAACACTTCCTGCGCGCCGGTCAGTGGAACCGCTGGGCGCTGGACATGTTTGCCGGCGCCGAGGTGCACGGCAGCACGCTGGGCATCCTGGGCATGGGCCGCATCGGCCAGGCCATTGCGCGGCGCGGCGCGCACGGCTTTGGCATGAACGTGATCTACCACAACCGCTCCCGGCTCGACGCCGAGAGCGAAGCCGCCTGCCGTGCGCGCTACGTCAGCAAGGCCGAGCTGCTGCAGCAGGCCGACCACCTGGTGCTGGTGCTGCCCTACAGCACCGAATCGCACCACGCCATCGGCGCCGCCGAACTCGCGCAGATGAAGCCCACGGCCACGCTGGTCAACATCGCGCGCGGTGGCATCGTGGACGACGCGGCGCTGGCGCTGGCGCTGCGCGAGAAACGCATCGCGGCCGCAGGGCTGGACGTGTTCGAAGGCGAGCCCAGCGTGCTCCCCGGCCTGCTCGACGTGCCCAACGTGGTGCTCACGCCGCACATCGCCAGCGCCACGCTCAAGACCCGGCGCGCCATGGCCGATCTGGCGGCGGACAACCTGATCGCCTACCTGACCCGCGGCGAGGCGCTGACCCCGCTGAACGCCGGTTTGCCGAACCCGCGCTGAAAACCGCGCGGGTCTAACGCAGCAGTGGCAGCACCGCTGTCTGGCCGGTTTGCGTGGCGTGGTCGGTGGCGCTCAGACCCTCCCTGTCGCGAAGCGCAGGCTCGGCGCCCGCATCCAGCAACAAGCGGATCAATGCCGCATCGCCGCGCTGCGCCGCGAGCATGAGGGCCGTGCGTCCTGTGGCATCGCGGGTGTTGACATCGGTGCCTGTGGCGAGCAGGCGGCGCACGGCACCAGGATCCCCCTGCGCGGTGGCCGCGAGCAGGGGTGGCAGGGCGGCCGCTGATCGAGCGCGGTCGGCCGCAGGCGCTTCCCGGCGCAGCGTCGCTGCGTTGTGGGCCGGTTCAAGGGCGGCGGGTGCCGCGGCTGCATCGGCGTTCGACGAATCCGGGGCCACCTGGGTCAGGGCGTCGGGTGCCGCCCGCTCGGCGGACGGAGCCGCGGCTGGCGCTGCCGGTGCACCGGCCATCGAAGCGCCTGCCGAGTCAGTTGCCACGGGTGCTGGTGCCGGGCCGGCAGCGGGATCCGCCGGTCGCTGCGGTGCCGTTGGCCGGACCTTGGCGGGTGGCGGCGTGGCCGCGGCCGCGGCTTCCCGGGCGGCATCGGGAACGGGCGGTGGCGCGGGCAGGGTTTTCAGCGATGGGGCTGCTCTCGTCTGACGGCGGTCCGTCGGGCCGGGAGCCGGTTCACCCGCGGGCTGGCTGTCTGTCGCAGCGGCGGGTGCTGGTCTTGTGGCAGCCGGTGCTGGAGGTGCGCCGAAGGCGGCCTCGCGCTCCTCGGGCGAACCGCGGTCGAACTGCAGCACGAGCAGGCCCACGAGGCCGAGCACGGCGAGGCTGCCCAAGGCGCGCAGGGTCCACGAAGGGTCGTTGCTGGCGGGCTGGCGGCCTTTGGAAGAAGCCCCGTCTTTCTGCGCGGCGGCCACGCTGCGCGCATGGGCCAGCACGGCCTCGCGCAGCGCGGGACCCGGGCGCGCGTCGTCGAGGGCGTTGGCTTCGTGGTAGCGGCGCAGCAGCCGGTCTTCGCCGTCGCCGTCGTCGGGTCCGCTGGGTGGTGGGGGGAATCGGTTCATGCGTGCGCCTCCAGGGTTTCGCGCAGGCGGGCGCGGGCATAGCGCAGGCGGCTCTTGGCCGTTTCGGGGCTCACGGCGGTAGTCTGTGCGATCTCGGCCAGGCTCAGGCCGCCTTCGGCCTGCAGCAGGAAGGCCTCGCGCTGGTTGGCGGGCAGCGCAGCGAGCGCGTCCAGCAGCGCCTGCGCCTGCTCGCGCGAGGTCAACCGGCGCTCGGGGCCGAAGCCGGATTCGGCCGCCAGCGTGTCGGCCAGGCTGGCACCGTCTTCGGTGGCCGCATCGAGGCTGGCGTGGTGCCTGTGCGTGCGCCAGTGGTCAACCAGCCGGTGGTGGGCGAGGGTGAACAGCCAGGTCCGCCAGCGGGCGCGCACTTCATAGGCCGGCGCCTGCCGCGCGAGGCTGAACCACACGTCCTGCACCAGATCGTCTGCCAAGGCCTTGTCGTTCACGCTGCGCATCACGAAGCGCCACACCGGCAGGGTGTGGCGGTCGTAGAGAACTTCGAAGGCGTGCGCGTCCCCGGCGGCAAAGGCCAGCATGAGCTGCTCATCAGAGGGCGCATTCACCGCGGACATGCGGTGGATTATGGCGAGCGGGCGCGCAGCGTGCGGCCTGCCATGCGCTTCTGTACCAGGTGATCCAACACGCCGGAGCGTGATCCGCAACGCATGAAACGGTTCAACCAAGAGACACCGCCGGGCTGGCTTTGCCAGACGGCTGGTGTGCCTTGCAGGCCGCGGCTGCGCCAGAGTCGCAGCCTCTTCGGGCTGTCCAAGCCTGCGCAGGCAGGCTTGGAGCCGCAGCCCTCAGCCCCTTGGAGGGGGGTCGCGCGAAGCGCGGCGGGGGTGTTCATTTCAGTAAGGGTCGGGCGCGTAGCCGGGGTGTGGTGCACCGGGAAACGGGTTGGGCCGCGGGGGCACTGTCGTGGTCGGCAGAATGCCCATGGCGATCAGGTTTTCGCGGCTGTCGTAGCGGATGCGGATCAGTTCGTCGGGCCGTTCGCCGCGGCGCTCGAAGCTGGTGTGGCCCACCCACGAGCCTTCGCGCTCGCCGTGGCCGGTGCCCAGGCGGGGTGCCGGGCTGGCCGGGGCCATGCGGCGCGAAGCCGGCGCGGCTTCACGGGCCATCGCGTTGGCGCTGTCGGCCGACGCCGCGGGTGCCGGGGCCCCGGCCGCCTCGGCGCGGCCTTTGAAGTCCGCTGCCGATTCGGCGTAGGACTGGCGTTCGCGTGAGGGGTATGACTGGCTGTAGGGCTCGGGTATGGGTGGTGGTGCGATGACTGGCGGAGGCGGCGTCTTTTCGCGGAACACGGCCACGCCGATCACGCCCACCTGCGCCGGGCGGCCGGTGCGCGCGGCGTAGGACGCGGGGGCCGCGGTGAAGTGGAAGGCGGCGACCTCGGCGTCGCTCTTGCGCCAGCCGGTGATCTCGTAGCGCTGCCCGGGGCTCAGCACGTAGCCGGTCTGGTTCCAGGCGGCGGTTTCGCCCGAGACGACGTTGACGCCGTCCACCGAAACGACCCCGAGCACGCGGCCGTGCGTGGCGTTGCGCAGGGCCACGGCGTAGCGCGCGCCGGGCCGCCCGGCCACCCAGCGTTCGCCGCGGTGCTGGTAGACCGGCAGGGTTTCGCCGCTGTCGCGGTCGATGACCTGGATGTCGCTCAGCCGCCCCAGGGCGTGGGCGGGCAGGGCGCTGAAGAGGGTGAGGGCCGCGAACGCGGGCAGGGCCAGGCGGCGCAAGGCTGGGCGATGGGGGGTCATGGAGGCTCCTGAAAAAAAGGTGGAGCCCACTGAAACGAAGAACCACGCCCGACGGGGTTGGAGTGCCCGGGGTTTTGTGTAACAGCGTGTGCGCGCGTGCCGCTCAGCAGCGCTCGCAGGCGCTCAGCGCCTGGGCCACACCGAGCCGGGTCTGCTCGGTCAGGTAGTCGAGAAACACCCGCGTGCGCTGCGGCATGAACTTGCGGCTGGGGAGGGCAGCGTAGAGCGTGTAGCGGCCGGCGATCCAGGGACGAAGCACGCGCACCAGGGCGCCACTGGCGAGGTGCGGGGCGGCGATTTCCACCGTGGCGCCGGTGATGCCCGCACCGTCGAGCGCGGCGCGCTGCAGGGTGTCGGTGTGGTTGGCCCAGAGCACGGGCGTCACATCCAGTTCGACCTGCTCGTTGTCGTCGTCGGAGCGGAACAGGCGCCAATAGCGGCTGCGCAGGCCATCGGGTTTGATGCGCAGGCAGTCGTGCTGTTGCAGGTCGGCCGGTGTCTGTGGCACGCCGCGACGTGCCAGGTACGCCGGTGAAGCGACCAGGATGGCCTCGGTACTGATCACCTTGCGCGCGATCACATCGCCGTCAAAGCCATCGCTGGCGCCGAGCAGGGTGATGTCGAAATCTTCGATCGGTGGATCACGGTGCGACTCGACCTCGATGTCGAGCCGGATGTCCGGGTAAGCCTGACGGAAGCCCGTGATCAGCGGCGCGAGCACGTAGGTGGCGAGCACGGGGGGCGCGAGGATGCGCAGAACACCCGAGAGCGTGTGGGTGTGTGAGCTGACCACGGCGTCCGCTTCGTCCAGGTCCTGCAGGATGTGGCGCACCCGCTGCAGGTACTGCTCGCCGGCTTCGGTGAGCGACTGGCGCCGGGTGGTGCGGTGCAGCAGGCGCGTGCCCAGGTGGTCTTCGAGATCGGCGACCAGACGGGTCACCACCGCGGGCGACATGTCCAGCGCCCGGGCCGCGGCCGCGAAGCTGCCCTCGTCGATCACCCGCAGGAAAACACGCATCGAAGTCAGTCGGTCCATGAGGTGGGGCTCCAGAGATTCAACGGCTTCATTGTTGCTGAAAACGAAATAGATTGACGTTGATATGGTGATTTTTCTTTGGAAACAGAAACTTTAAAGTTCACCCATCGCAGCGAAACAACCCCTTAAACCGCTACGAAGCACGACCGACCTGACCGGTGTTTCTGAACTTTCAACGGCAACGAAACAAACCGAAAAACAGCGAAACCTCGCTGAGAAGACACCCCAGGGCCGGCCCGGCACGATCCATCCGTCATCCACTTTTTCACTCCCCCGAAAGGAAACGCATCATGAAATTCGCAAACCGCTCCACCGTTCTGTCCTCCGTCGCCCTCGCCATCGCTGCCCTGAGCGCCGGCCATGCCCTTGCCGCCGATCCGGCCGATGCCAAGACCCGTGAACAGGTCCGCGCCGAATACCTGGACGCCCAGCGCAATGGCGACCTGCTGGCCAACGGCGAGACGGGCCAGACCCTGCGCCAGGTGAACCCGGGCGCCTACCCTGCGGTGGCCGTGCAGGCCAAGACCCGCGCCCAGGTGCAGGCCGAGCTGCTGGCGGCCCAGCGCAGCGGCGACGTCGTGGCCAACAGCGAAACCGGTCAGACGCTGGCTGAAGTGGCGCCCCAGAACTTCCCGGACCGCGCCGTGGCCGCTGCGAAGACCCGCGACCAGGTCAAGGTCGAACTGAGCGAAGCCCAGGCCCGCGGTGAGGTGGTGGCCAACTCGGAAACCGGCCAGACCGCAAAGGACCTGAACCCCGGCCGTTACGCCGACACCGCTTTGGCCCAGGGCAAGACCCGCGAGCAGGTGCGTGCCGAGCTGCGCGAAGCGCAACGCAATGGCGACGTGATGGCCAACTCGGAGAGTGGCCAGACGCTCAAGGATCTGAACCCCGGCCGTTACCCTGTCTCGTCGATGAACTGATCCCCGTCGGATCCCGCATGGCGGCCTGGTGACCTTCGTGTCGCCAGGCCGCTTTTCTGTGTGCGATGGCCATCGAAGGGCCGTGGGCCATCTGGTACAAACCGGGGCCAACCAACGGCACAACCCAGGAGACCCATGAGCACGTTCAACAAAGTGGTGTTGTTCACCGACACCGATGGCCGCGCGCGATTCCGCGAAGAGACCGTGGCCTTGAGCGAGGGCTCGCCCGCGGCCCGCCTGTCGCCGCTGATGTCCTCGGACGGTTTTCAGCTGCGCGAGAGTCCGGTGGGCTTTCGCAGCCCGTTCCATTGCACCGGCGCACCGCAGTGGCTGTTCGTGCTGCGCGGGCAGATGGAGATCGGTCTGCAGGACGGCAGCTCGCGCACCTTCGGCCCGGGCGATCATTTCTATTCGGCTGACACCCTGCCCGAAGGCGCGACCTTCGACCCCGCGGTGCACGGGCACTGGGGCCGCCAGGTGGGCGATCAACCGCTGGTGACGCTGTTCGTGCGCGGTTGATCTGCCGCGCCGCCGGGCCACCCGCGCGACAACCCTGAGCGCGCCGGGGTGGCGCTTGCGCCGGCCACGCGCCTGCCGGAAACTGGCGGGCCCTTCATCGCCATGGTCACGGTCGAATTTGCCCCCACCCTGCGCCGCCATGTGGACTGCGCGCCCCAGCTCGTCGCACCCGGCGCACTGCGCGAAGTGCTGGAAGCCGCGCTGCTCGCCGCGCCCGAGCTGGCGCACTACGTGTTCGACGACCAGCGCGCGGTGCGCAAACACGTGGCGGTGTTCGTCAACCGCCAGATGGTGAGGGACCGCGCCGTGTTGAACCAGCCGTTGGCCGCGGGCGACCGGGTGCTGGTGGTCCAGGCGCTGAGCGGCGGCTGAACCCCTCCACCCCTGCCAGGAGATCGAGATGCAGGCGCTGTTGCTCGCCACCCGCAAGGGCCTGTTCGTGTTGCACGGTGCGGGCACGGACTGGTCCATCGCCGCCCACCACTTTCCTGGCGAGCCGGTCACCGCCGTGCTGGCCGATGCGCGCGACGGCGCCTGGACCGCAGCGTTGCGCCTGGGCCATTTCGGCGTCAAGCTGCACCGCAGCACCGACCGCGGCCAGACCTGGCAGGAAGTTGCGGCCCCCGCCTTTCCGCCGAAGCCCACCGAAGGCCCCTGGGCCGATGACACCACCCCCTGGAACGTGGACCTGATCTGGGCACTCGCGGCCGGCGGACCCGACCAGCCCGGCACGCTCTGGGCCGGCTGCATCCCGGCCGGGCTGTTCCGCTCCGATGACGCCGGCGCCAGCTGGTCGCTCAACACCCCGCTGTGGGAGCAGCCTGGGCGCCGCGACTGGATGGGCGGCGGTTACGACCACGCGGGCATCCACTCCATCGTCGTGGACCCGAGGGATTCGCGCCATGTGACGTTGGCCGTGTCGTGCGGCGGGGTCTGGCAGACCCGCGATGGCGGCGAAAGCTGGACCCTCACCGCCAGTGGCATGAAGGCCGACTACCTGCCGCCCGAGAACGCCGACGATGGCAATGCGCAGGACCCGCATTGCATGGTGCAGTGCGCGGCCAACCCCGATGTGTTGTGGCTGCAGCACCATTGCGGCATCTACCGTTCGGTCGACGGTGGCCAGCGGTGGAGCGGCATCGACGCACCAGTGCCTTCGGGCTTTGGCTTCGCTGTGGCTTGCGACCCGCACAACCCGCATCGCGCCTGGTTCGTGCCGGCCCAGGCCGATGCCTGCCGCATCCCGGTGGACGGGCGCATGGTGGTGAACCGCACCGACGACGGCGGTGCCAGCTTCCAGACCTTCTCCAGCGGCCTGCCTCAGCGCCACGCCTACCACCTGGTTTACCGCCACGGGCTGGACGTGAGCGCCGACGGCCAGACCCTGGCGATGGCTTCGACCACGGGTGGGCTGTGGATCAGCGCCGACGTGGGTGAACATTGGACGGTCGTGTCGAACGACCTGCCGCCGGTGGCGATGCTGCGGTTCGTTTGAGGCAGCCGCTTCCCTCGAAAGGCATTTTGCGATTGCCCCGTTCCGGCGATGTTCCGAGGCAGCCGGTCTGTCGCCGGCCCCTGGCGGCGGTGTCTTAAGTGATTTTTAAGTCTCGCTTCTCTACATTTTCAGGCTGGCTGCGAGGGGGCGCCTGCGGTCCATTCACGTGGAGGTGTGATGGATGCAGGTCTTGTGATGGCTCGCGGCACGAACGATTCACGAACAGGTGTCGAGGAGCACACAATGCCGGCCAAAGGACTGACCCAGCGGTTCATTTTTGATGACCCGAAATACGCCGCCCTGGCGACAGAGGGCGCGGTCAAATACAAGCAGGGGTCTCCCTTCCCCCATATCGCATTCGACAATTTTTTGCCCGAAGACGTGGCCGACGCCGTGCTGAAGGAATTTCCCCAGCCGGGCGACATTGACTGGCACAACTACAACCGCCAGACCGAAATCAAGCTGGTCTGCGCCGATGAGGCGAAGTTCGGACCGGTGACCCGCAACCTGTTCTACCAGCTGCATTCGCTGCCCTTCCTGCGGTTTCTGGAAAGGGTCACGGGCATTCCGAACCTGATTCCCGATCCGGCATTGCGTGGTGGTGGTCTGCACCAGATCCGCCGAGGGGGTCTGCTCAAACTCCACGCCGACTTCAATCACCACGACGCCACCTTTCTGGACCGGCGCGTCAACATCCTGCTGTACTTGAACAAGGACTGGAAAGAGGAATACGGCGGTTATCTGGAACTGTGGAACAAGGACACGTCGTTCTGCGGTGACAAGATCCTGCCGGTTTTCAACCGGTTGGCCATCTTTTCCACCACCAGCGAATCCTTTCACGGGCACCCCGATCCCCTGAATTGCCCGGAGGACATGACGCGCAAATCGTTGGCGCTCTATTTCTACACCAATGGTCGGCCCAAGGGTGAAGCCGACGGTATCCACACCACCATTTTCAAGGCACGTCCCACCGAGGAATTCAAGGGCGTCTTTTGGCGCATGGGTCAGGACTTTGCGCCCCCCATCCTGTGGCGCACCGCCAGGCGCATGCGTGAGCGCTTTTTCAGCGGAACGATCCAGAAACGCGGCTGAGCGCGGCCAGTTGCACGCCGCCATGTGCGGCTGTGTTCAGTCGGGCCTGGTGGTGTCCGTGGCCAGCGCCAGGCGAATGCGCACCAGCAACCCCCCGGTCGGCGCTGTGCCCAGTTCCAGCCGGGCCTTGTGCCGTTCAACAATGCTTCGCACGATGGCCAGACCGAGCCCGCTGCCGGTGGACTGTCCCTGATCCAGCCGGACGAAGCGTTCCTGGACCCTTTCACGGTCCGCCGGTGCAATGCCGGGCCCGTTGTCCATCACCTCGACCACCGCCTGGTTGTCGACCACGCGCAAGGCGAGGTCCACGCGGGCACCTTCCCCCGCGTAGCGCAAAGCGTTGTCCACCAGGTTGTCGAGCAGGGCGCGCAGTGCCTGCTCATCGCCCCACACACGGGCCGGGTCGGCTGAGACCAGGCCCAGGTCGATGTGTCGCTCGGCGGCACGCGCCGCAAACGACACCACGGCCCCGCGCACCAGTTCATCCAGTTGCACCAGCGAGCGTTCGGTTTGGCGCGCATCGGGTTCCAGCCGTGCGAGCAGCAGCAACTGCGACACCAGGTGACTGGCGCGCGCAATGCCGCGATCCAGTTCATCCAGCGCGGTGAGCCGGTCGGTCTCGGGTGCGCGCCGCACCAGCTGGGCCTGCAGCTTGACGGCGGCCAGGGGTGTGTTGAGCTCGTGCGCGGCATCGGCGAGAAAGCGCCGCTGGTTGATCAGCAGGGTGTCGAGGCGGGTGAGCAGTTGATTGAGGGTCCCGGCCAGGGGAACGAGTTCCCTGGGCAGTTCGCTGGTGGACAACGGCCGCAAGCCGGCCACATCACGTTGGCCCAATTCGCGGCGCATGCTTTCGAGCGGGCGCAGCGAGCGCAGCACCGCCTGATGGATCAGCAGGCCCAGCACCAGCACCAGCACGCCCAGCGGAATCAGGAGCCAGGTGATCAGCACGTAGAAGTGCTGCCGCCGGATATGGGTGGTCACCGCCACCTGGACCACGCGCTCCGCATGCGGCAGGGTGTACAGGCGCCAGCTCTGACCGCGCCAGGTGACGATGTGGTGCCCCTGCGCCTGCATGGGCGGCCCCACCTCCGGTAACGACGAATAGAGCAACCCGCCCTGGTTGCTCCATATCTGGCTGACGAACTGGTCAAGGTATTCGTCGTCGGCAAACCACCTTTTTTCCAGAATGGACAGATCCTGCTGGGCATGGGAGGGAACCAGGTGACTGCTGGCCTCCAGCGAAGGATCGTGTCGCAGCACAGTCTGGGCGATCTGTTCGAGTCCCTGGTCCCGCACATCGTTGAACCCCACCCAGGCGAGCCGAAAAATCAGAACGCTGACCACCACCGCCGTCAACAGCAGGGCCGAGATCTGCCAGAGCAGAAGGCGTGACCGGATGGATCTCAAGCGAGTTGCACCAGCTTGTAGCCCACGCCCCGCACGTTCACGATCCAGGGCTCGCCCAGCTTCTTGCGCAGGTTGTGCAGATGCACCTCGACGGCGTTGCTGGTGACTTCGTTGCCCCAGGTGTAGAGCTGCTTTTCGAGCAGGTCCAGCGACAGCACGGCACCGGGTTGGCGCATCAGTATTTCCAGCAGGTCGAACTCGCGCGGCGACAGCGCCAGGGCGGTTTCGCCGAGCCGTGCCAGTCGCTCGATCGGGTTCAATTGCAGCCGGCCCAGCTGGAGCTGCGGCTGGCTTTGACCCATCTGCCGGCGGGCGAGCGCATGGATGCGAGCGGTCAGTTCATCGAGATCAAAGGGCTTGCTCAGGTAGTCGTCGGCACCCAGGTTCAATCCGGCCACACGATCGTGAACGGCGTCCCGGGCGGTCACGAACATCACCGGGGTACCGACACCTTGCTGGCGCAGGCGGCGCAGCAACTCCAGACCGTCGATCTTGGGCAGCCCGATGTCGAGCAGGATCACATCGTAGGTGTGGCTTTCCAGTGCATTCAGGACATGCTGGCCGTCGCGCACCCGGTCCAGGGTGAACCCGGCCAGATTCAGGCCTTTTTCCATGCTGTCGCCCAGCATGGCATCGTCTTCAGCGAGCAGCAGTTTCATGGGGGATGTCGGGACTTGGCCAGCGCTCAATTACACCAGAACCGATGCGGTCACCCACCGCTTGTGGCGCCGGTTCCGGCAGCCGCAGGCGCAGCAGCGCACGCACAAACCCGTGGTCACTGCGGCTGCGGTCGCGGCCTTCGAACAGGTGGTCGTTGAACACCTCGACGCGCCGCACATCGCCAATTGATGAGCGGCTGGTGGCGACGAACTCCTCGCTCACCAGCACCTGGTCCAGCACCTCGGGGTAGCCCTGGTGAATGTGGGAAAAGGCCACGTCGCGGTGCAGTGCGGCCTCGCCCATCACGTCCCAGGCGCTGAAGAGCGCGTTGTCGCGCGCGCCCTTGTCGTAGGCCACCTGCGAGGTGGCGGCGATGAGCTGGGTGGTGACGCTGTGCGGCCCGTCGTTCAGGTCCCCCATCACGATCAGCGGCAGGCGCGTGCGGTGCAGCAGCTCCACCACCTTCAGGCGCAGCGCCAGCGCTTCACCGGCACGCATGACCAGCGAGCGCAGCGAGCCCACGGCCTGCACCGCCGGGTCGTCCGGGTCTTCCAGCGGGTGGCCTTCGGCGTCCTGCAGGTACTTGGGCCGTTTGGATTTCAGGTGCGCCGTGATCACGGCCACTTCCTGGCCGTGCTTCAAACGAAGGATGGCCAGCAGCGGCGGGCGCTCGAAGCGGGTGTGCGGTCCGATGCCCGGCACGTCCACCACCGCAGCGGCGGGAAAATCGGTCAGTGATGTGACCGATTCCACCTTGAGCCGCGTCACGATGCCCACGCGCGGCGTGCCCTGCGCACCACTTTGCCCTGGGCCGTTTTCCGCACCGGGAACGGCCACGAAGCTGTACTGCAAGCCACTGCGCGCCACGGCCGCTCGCAGCGCGAGTTCGTCCCACACCTCCTGCACCGCGAGCACGTCGGCGTTGAGCGCCTTGAAGCGCTCGCCGAGCCAGGCCACCTTTCGGTCGAACTCGTGCTGGCTGTAGGGTTCCTGGCCATCGTAGAAATGCCGCCCGGGTTGCGCCAGGTTGAGCACGTTGGCCGTGGCCACCATGAGGGTGGCGAAACGCGAGGGGGTGGGCGGGGCAGGGGCTTGCATGGGTGCACTGTAACCAGAGTGCACGCCTGCGTGCTCAGGCGCTGGTGAAGGCCTCGCACCAGGGCGTGACCCGACCGGAGTGCGCCGCGTCGTAGCCGGGCAGGGCGTCGACCGTGCGCTTGAAACCGGGGTCGGCCAGCGTGCGTTTCACCGCCTGCATGGCGGGGTGGTCGAGCGTGGCCGCGCGGCAGACCAGCACGTAGCGCTCGTTGACCATGGGGATGAAGTCGAGCTGGAAATAGCGTGCGGGCCGCTCCAGCCCGAAGCCCGCATCGGCCAGGCCGCTGGCCACATACGCGGCCACCGAGGCGTGCGTGGCTTCGCTCTGCTCGAAGCCCTGGATCGGCCGGTCGGCCAAACCCTTTTCGCGCAGCAGGCCTTCAAGCAGGAAACGCGTGCCCGAGTCCGCCGGCCGGTTGATGAACTTCACGTCGGCGCGGGTCAGGTCCTGCAGGTCGTAGATCTTGCGCGGGTTGCCCGGCGCGACCATCAGGCCCTGGCGCCGCGTCGCGATGTCGATCACCCGCAGGTCTTCGCCGTCGAGCCATTGCGCGTAGTGCGCCAGCGCGCGCGGCTGCTGAGAACCGATGGGGATGTGGATGCCGCAGGCGTCGCAGGCGCCGTCGTGCAGGGCCGCGGCGGCGGCGGTGCTGGTGGCGTAGCGGCGCTCGATCGGCACGCCCTCGGCCATCAGCGACTCCACCAGTTTTTCGATCGAGAAGCCGTAGCTCGCGTGGATGCGGAAGGCCTGCCCGCCGGCGGGCGACACGCGGTGGATTTCGGTGGCCAGCTCGGACGCGATGGAATCCAGGATGGGCTGCAGGCGCGCCAGGATGCGGTGATCGGCCCACACCAGTTTCTCGGCCAGCGGCGACAGGGTGGAGCCTTTGCCGCGTTCCATGTGCAGCAGCGTGGTGTTGAAATGGGCTTCGCCCGCGCGCACCAGGTCCCAGCCGTGGCGGTACGACAGGCCCAGCCGCTGGCAGGCCGCCAGCAGGCTGCCTTCCTGGTGCACCGCGCTCAGCAGTTCGATCAGCCGCGGCGACAGGGCCACGCCGTCGGCACCTTGTATGGTCCAGACCGGTTTGATGGTGATTTTTTTCATCGTGGGCAACTTTATGCGGCGCGGCTCATATGGCTGTGGCGTTCTCGCTCATATTGCCAAGTGCCTCCGCGCAGGCGACCATTGTCCATGCGTCCCGGGCACCGGGCGCGAACCACCTCCAGCCCATGATTGCTTCCAGCCCCTTGCCCACACACGCCGCGGTCCCCGTGGCCACCCCCGATGCCCTGCGTGCCCAGCTCCGGCGCCGCGGCCAGCTCAAGGGCCGCCAGCCCGATGACGCTTCGCGCGCCGAGGTGCGTTCTCTGATCGGCAACGGTCCGCACCGGCGCGATCAGCTGATCGAACACCTGCACGCGCTCAACGACGCGCACCGCGGCCTGTGGGAGCGCCACCTGGTGGCGCTGGCGGCTGAAATGCGCCTGTCCATGGCCGAGGTGTTCGAGGTCGCGAGCTTCTACCACCACTTCGAGGTGCTGCGCGAGGGCGACACGCCGGCCGCGCTCACGGTGCGCGTGTGCGACGGGCTGAGCTGTGCCATGGCCGGTGCGCAGGCGCTGCTGGCGAAGTTGCCGGCGATCCTGGGGCGTGACGTGCGCGTGATCCCCGCGCCCTGTGTGGGCCGCTGCGAGCAGGCACCGGTGGCGGTGGTGGGGCAGTCGCCTGTATTGCTGGCCGATGTGGCCTCTGTGCAGAACGCGTGCAAGGCGGGGGCGACGACACACCCCGCCGCGCGCAACGAGGGTGCCTTCGACCCGGCGGCGGTGGCGCCCTGCGTGATCACGGCGAGCCCGCAGGACGTGGCGCCCGCGTACGTGGGTTACGCCGCCTACCGCGCGCAAGGCGGCTACGCGCTGGCGACGGCGGTGCAGGCCGATGCGCAGATCACCGAGACGGTGCTCAAGGCCATGGAGGACTCGGGCCTGCGGGGTCTGGGCGGTGCCGGTTTCCCGGCCGGGCGCAAGTGGCGCATCGTGCGGGAACAACCCGCGCCGCGCCTGATGGCCGTGAACATCGACGAAGGCGAACCCGGCACCTTCAAGGACCGCACCTACCTGGAGCGTGATCCGCACCGTTTTCTGGAAGGTCTGCTGGTGGCGGCGCAGGTGGTGGACACAGCGGCCGTTTACATCTACCTGCGCGACGAGTACCACGGCGCGCGCGCCATCCTCGCCGCCGAGCTGGCGCGGCTGCAGGCCGAGCCGCCGTTTCCGCTTCCGCACATCGAGCTGCGGCGCGGCGCGGGCGCCTACATCTGCGGCGAAGAGTCCGCCATGATCGAAAGCATCGAGGGCAAACGCGGCGAACCGCGCCTGCGCCCGCCCTACATCGCGCAGGTCGGTCTGTTCGGCCGGCCGACGCTGGAACACAACTTCGAAACGCTCTACTGGGTGCGTGACATCGTGCAGCGCGGCCCGGCCTGGTTCAGCGGTTTTGGGCGCAACGGTCGCACGGGCCTGCGCTCGTTCAGCGTGAGCGGTCGCGTGCAGCAGCCCGGCGTCAAGCTCGCGCCGGCGGGCATCACGCTGCGCGAACTGGTGGACGAATACTGCGGTGGCATGGTCGAGGGGCACACGCTGTACGCCTACCTGCCTGGTGGTGCTTCGGGCGGCATCCTGCCGGCTTCGCTGGCCGACGCGCCGCTGGACTTTGACACCCTGCAACCCCACGGCAGCTTCATCGGCTCGGCCGCGGTGGTGGTGCTCAGCGAGGCCGACAGCGCGCGCGATGCCGCGCTCAACGCCATGCGTTTCTTTGCACACGAGAGCTGTGGCCAGTGCACCCCATGCCGTGTCGGAACCGAAAAAGCCTCGGCCCTGATGGCGCAGCCGGGCGACTGGGATGCGCTCACGCTGGAAGACCTCGCCGTGGTGATGACCGATGCGTCGATCTGCGGCCTGGGCCAGGCCGCTCCCAACCCGATGCGTTGTGTTTTGAAATACTTTCCGCACGAAGTGCAGGCAGCTGGCGCAAAGGCTTCGACATGAGCACTTCCACCATTTCCTTCAAGCTCGACGGCGTCGAGCTGCAGGCCCAGGCGGGCGAGACCGTGCTCAAGGCAGCCCAACGCCACGGCGTGGACATCCCGCACCTGTGTTTTTCCGACGGCCTGCGCGCCGACGGCAACTGCCGCGCCTGTGTGGTCGAGGTGGCGGGCGAACGCACGCTCGCGCCGTCGTGCTGCCGCACGGTCACACACGGCATGGAAGTGAAGGCGAAAGGCGAGCGCGCCCTGAAGAGTCAGAAGCTGGTGCTGGAATTGCTGCTGGCCGACCGGCCCGACGCGGGCCACAAGTGGGCCGACGAAAACGGCGATCTGCCCCACGGCGAACTCAGCCACTGGGCGAGTCAGCTGGGCGTGACGGTGCGCCCCGAACTGAAAGCGCTGCGCGCGCCCGCGCCGGCGCCAGACCTGAGTCACCCGGCCATGGCGGTGAACCTGGACGCCTGCATCCAGTGCACGCGCTGCGTGCGCGCCTGCCGCGAGACGCAGATGAACGATGTGATCGGCGTGGCCTACCGCGGTGGCCATGCGCAGATCGTGTTCGACCTGGGCGACGCCATGGGCGAGAGCAGCTGCGTGGCCTGCGGCGAATGTGTGCAGGCCTGCCCCACCGGCGCCTTGATGCCCAGGACCCTCGTGGGCGATCAGCGCGTGGACAAGTCGGTGGACTCGGTGTGCCCGTATTGCGGCGTCGGCTGCCTGCTGACCTACAAGGTCAGGGACAACACCATCGTCGCCGTCGAGGGCCGCGACGGCCCGGCGAACCAGGGGCGCCTCTGCGTCAAGGGCCGCTTCGGTTTTGACTACCCGCACCACGCGCAGCGGCTGACGAAGCCGCTGATCCGCAAGGCCGGAGTGCCCAAGGACCCGACCTCCACCGCGCGGCCGGACGACTGGCGCGACGTGTTCCGGGAAGCCACCTGGGACGAAGCGCTGGAGGTGGCCGCCGGTGGCCTGAAACACCTGCGCGACACGCACGGCAGACGAGCGCTGGCGGGCTTCGGTTCCGCCAAGGGCAGCAACGAAGAGGCTTACCTGTTCCAGAAGCTGGTGCGCACCGGCTTTGGCAGCAACAACGTGGACCACTGCACGCGCCTGTGCCACGCCTCCAGCGTGGCGGCCTTGCTCGAAGGCGTGGGCTCGGGCGCGGTGAGCAACCCGGTCAACGATGTGGAACACGCCGCGTTCGTGCTGGTGATCGGATCCAACCCCACCAGCAACCACCCGGTGGCCGCGACCTGGATGAAGAACGCCGCCGCGCGCGGCACGCAGATCGTGCTGGCCGACCCGCGCCGCACCGACCTGCACCGCCACGCCTGGCGCAGCCTGCAGTTCAAGGCCGACACCGACGTGGCCCTGCTCAACGCCATGCTGCACGTCGTGATTGCCGAAGACCTGACCGACGCCGACTTCATCGCCCGCCGCGTGGACAACTTCGAGGCCCTCCGTGAGCAGGTGCAGCACACGACGCCGGAGGCCATGTCGCCGATCTGCGGCATCGCGCCCGAGACCATCCGCGAGGTGGCGCGGGCCTACGCCACCAGCCCGGCATCGATGATCCTCTGGGGCATGGGTGTGAGCCAGCACACGCATGGCACCGACAACGTGCGCTGCCTGATCGCGCTGGCCAGCATCACCGGCCAGATCGGTCGGCCGGGCACGGGCCTGCACCCGCTGCGTGGGCAGAACAACGTGCAGGGCGCGAGCGACGCGGGCCTGATCCCGATGATGTACCCCAACTACCAGCGCGTGGACACGCCCGAGGTGCACGACTGGTTCGAAGCGTTCTGGAACACCGAGCTGGACAGCAAGCCCGGCCTGACGGTGGTCGAAATCCTGCACAAGGCCCAGGCACCTGCGAGCGATCCGCAGAAGATCTGGGGCATGTATGTGATGGGCGAGAACCCCGCCATGAGCGACCCCGACCTGAACCACGCGCGCGAAGGGCTGGCCAGCCTGCAGCACCTGGTGGTGCAGGACCTGTTCATGACCGAAACCGCCTGGCTGGCCGACGTGGTGTTGCCCGCCAGCGCCTGGCCCGAAAAAACCGGCACGGTGACCAACACCGACCGCATGGTGCAGATGGGCCGGCGTGCGCTGGACCTGCCGGGTGGAGCGAAGCCCGACCTCTGGATCATTCAACAACTGGCCCAGCGCATGGGCCTGGCATGGAACTACGAAGGTGAAGAGGCCGGCGTGGCCGCGGTCTTTGAGGAAATGCGCCAGGCCATGCACGGCGTGATCGCGGGTGTGAGCTGGGAGCGCCTGGAGCGCGAAGACAGCGTGACCTACCCTTGCCTGAGCGCGGAAGACCCGGGCCAACCCATCGTTTTCACCGAGCACTTCGCCACGGCCGACGGCCGCGTGCAACTGGTACCGGCCGGCTTCAAGCCCGCGGCCGAAGTGCCCGATGCCGACTACCCTTTCGTGCTCATCACCGGCCGTCAGCTTGAACACTGGCACACCGGCAGCATGACGCGCCGCAGCCAGGTTCTGGACGCCGTGGAGCCGCACCCGACGGTGAGCCTGAACGGCAGCGAGCTGGCGCGCCTGGGTGTGCCGGCCGGCGGCGTGGTGACGGTGCGTTCGCGCCGTGGCACGGTGGCGCTGCACGCGCGCCGCGACGACGGCATGCCGCCCGGCACGGTGTTCATCCCCTTTGCCTACGCCGAAGCGGCCGCCAACCTGCTGACCAACCCCGCGCTGGATCCGTTCGGAAAAATTCCGGAGTTCAAGTACTGCGCGGTCGCGGTGAGCGCGGGGGGCGATCTGCACGCCGGTGTGGGCTACGGCGGTGGTGAGGCCACACCTGCGCTGAAATGAAACACCCCCTGCGCCGCTTCGCGTCACCCCCCTCCAGGGGGGCGGCACTGGCCGTCTGGCAAAGCCAGCCCGGCGGTGCCTCTGGGAGGCGTTGCTTCATCCGATGCGGATGGCGCACAGGTGCCGTGGAAAACTGATTCGGTTTTGCCTTGTTCTAGGCTTGAATGCAGACCCGTATGCGCGGCCAGGGCCTCAAAAACAAAACAGCGGACCGAAGTCCGCTGTGATGGGGCCCTGAACACGAGGTTCAGGGCCAGGGGTCGATGTTCGCGATCAGCGGATGCGACCGAAGCTGGTGCGCAGCGGATCGGCCGGGCCACCACCGCGCGGACCATCGCCACGACCCGGGCCGCCTCGGCCACCGCG
>Ga0156037_1035_pt2 | contig 42570 bp, 45 predicted proteins | sample RifCSPlowO2_02_FD_107691 | JGI IMG/M metagenome (GOLD analysis project Ga0156037, IMG submission 107691) | Burkholderiales bacterium RIFCSPLOWO2_02_FULL_66_35 | reverse complement strand
CGAGAAGATCATCCCGCGCGTGAAAGCCATGCTGGGCGACGAGCGCGAGTTCGAGCTGGAGTGGGCCAGCATCTACACCTTCCAGTGCCGGCGCATGAAGAACTTCCGCCACGGCCGCCTGCTGTTCGTGGGCGACGCGGCGCACCAGGTTTCGCCGTTTGGCGCACGCGGTGCCAACTCCGGTTTCCAGGACACCGACGACCTGCTCTGGAAGCTTGCGCTGGTGATGAAGGGCCTGGCGCCCGAGGCCCTGCTGGACACGTATGACGCCGACCGCACCTACGCCGCCGACGAAAACATCCGCAACTCCACGCGTTCGACCGACTTCATCACGCCCAAGAGCGCGGTCAGCAAGCTGTTCCGCAACGCGGCGCTGGAGCTTGCGCGCAGCCAGCCGTTTGCGCGCAAGCTGGTGAACTCCGGGCGGCTGAGCATGCCGGCCTTCCTGGTGAACTCGGCGCTGAACACGCCCGACGTGGACGCCTTCGACGGCGACATGGTGCCGGGCGCTCCGCTGGACGACGCGCCGGTGCGCGTGGCCGGGCAGGACGCCTGGCTGCTTGATCAGCTGGGCAACCGCTTCCAGCTGCTGGCCTTTGCGGACAGCGTGGACCAGCTCGACCCCGTGGTGCGTGCGCAGGCAGCGGCGCTGGCGGGCGGGGCGATTCCGGTGGAGGTGGTGCTGGTCACCGCACATGCGGGTGAATCGGTGGGGCTCAAGACGCTGCACGACCGCGACGGCCTGATGGCCCAGCGCATGGATGCGCGTCCCGGCACCTGCTACCTGATGCGCCCCGACCAGCACGTGGCCGCGCGCTGGCGCCGGTTTGACGTCGCCGCCATTCGCGCCGCGCTGGCCCGTGCGACCGCACAGACCACCCCTGAAACCGTGGCGGCCTGAACACCACCCGAGGAGACACAACATGCCCCTGCAACTCCAGCCCAACCTCGCCGAACCCGGCCAGCGCTATTTCCGCGACTTCACACCCGGCGACGACTTCTACGAAGCCCTGATCGAGACCCACCGGGACCTCAGCGACGAGCAGAGCCAGCTGCTCAACGCCAAGCTGATCCTGCTGCTGGCCAACCAGGTGGGCGACATCAGCGCCCTCAAGCAAGCCCTCGCCATCGCCCGCGAAGGCGTCTGAACCCATTCACACGAAGGAGAACACCATGCCCAACATCCGCAAGATCCACCACGTCGCCTACCGCTGCAAGGACGCCAAGACCACCGTCGAGTGGTACCAGAAGCACCTGGGCATGAATTTCGTGCTCGCCATCGCCGAGGATCAGGTGCCCTCGACCCACGCACCCGACCCCTACATGCACCTGTTCATGGACGCGGGCGGCGGCAACATCCTGGCCTTCTTCGAGCTGCCCAACGCGCCCGAGATGGGCCGCGACCCGAACACGCCCGACTGGGTGCAGCACATCGCGCTGGAAGTGGACACGGTTGGTGAGCTCGAAGCCACCAAGGCACGCCTCGAAGCCGCCGGCATCCCCGTGGTGGGCCTGACCGACCACACCATCTTCAAGAGCATCTACTTCTTTGATCCCAACGGACACCGCCTGGAGCTGGCCGCCAACACCGCCACGCCCGAGATGATGAAGAAGCTCGACGAGGTGAAGTGGGACATGCTCAACGAGTGGGACAAGACCAAGCGCGCCCCCAAGCACGCCGCCTGGATGCACGAAAAAGAGTTCACACCGGCCTGATACCCGATTCCGCCGTTGCCGTTCGTCGGAACAAGGCGGTAAAAGGGGCTCAAGTTCGGGGATGCACGGCCGAAACCTCAGAGGACCAGCGGAATTGTCTTGATCTGCTGGTCCCGTTTTCAAGGGGTTTGCCATGATCAGTTTCACAACCAGCCAGCCGGTGCATTGGCCGCCTGCCGCGTCCCCCGTGGTCGCGCCAGTGGCCATCGTCTCGGCCGTCCAGCCCACGCAGGCCCTCTCGCGAGACACGCAGACGGGCACGAACACCGGCGGTCGAGACGGTCAGGCGCAGGCCACACGGGTGGCCAGCGGTGGCAAAGACGCGGCCGAATCCACCGCGCCGCCAACGGCGCCTTTGTTGCCGCGGGAACAGGCCGAAGGGAACCGCGAAAGCGCCCCAGCCAGCCAGGCCGAGGCGGCGGAAAAGGCCGAACGCCTGGCGGCCGAAGCCCAAGCTCAGGAAAAAGCGGCCCAGAAACTGCCACTGCAGGACGTGCTCACCAGCGTCTGGAAGGCCAGCGCGGCGGTGGTCGACGTGGTGCTCGGCCGCGAGCAACAGCTGCAGGCCGCAGCGGCGGCCGACAAAGCGACCGCCGTGGCCCCCGCTGGTGCGTTCGCACCGGTCGCCACCGGCACAAGCCCAGCCCAGGTGACCGCCACCGCAGTCCCCACGGCGGTGCCGAACAACAACGCAGCGCCCACGCAGCCGGGCGAAGGCCGTTCCGGCCAGGAGCCGGTGGCCTACACCGAGCAGGGCACCAGCAGCTGGGCGCCGCTGGAAGCGGGCAGCCTGATCAGCCGCCGCGTCTGATCGATCAACAACCCCCCAAAAGAAAAGGGCAGGTGCATGGCACCTGCCCTTTTCTTTTGGGGGTCTGCCTGCCCCATGCAGTTTCGCCTTCAAACGTACAACTGCGTTGTCATGATTCCGGAGCACCACACTCACGCACGAAACGGTGCAACCCAGGGCGCCGCCGGGCCGGCTTTGCCGGACGGCCAGCGCCGCCCCCTGGGGGGGTGACGCGAAGCGGCGCGGGGGGCTTCAAACCGCTTGTCGCAACTCGAAGTGGCGCAAGGCCTTTTGTGTGAGCTCCATCTCGCGCAGCAGTTGCTGACCCAGCGCCACCGGCACCACCTCCTGCGTCTGCGTGGCCAGGTGTTCGATCTGGGCAGACGTTTTCACCAGCGCGCGGAAGCCCATCAGCATGCAGGTGCCCTTGAGCTTGTGGGCGTTGTCGCCCACCGCTGCGCGGTCGCCTTCGGCCAGCGCCGCCAGCAACACGTGCACGGTGCCTTCCGGGGGGGCGAACACGGTCTTGAGCAGCTCGTCGAGTGAGTCCCCCGGCATCATGGCCACGATCTCGGTGTACGACTCGGTGTCGACCAGTCCCGCGGCCGAATGGCTCAGGTCCGGCAGGCGCACCGGCAGCTCGTAGGACGACAGCGGGAACGGACCCGACGCGCGCGTGTTCAGCGCGCCCAGCAGCGAGCTGTGGCCCGTCTCGTCGAGCAGACCGCAGCGGGCCAGTGCGCGCCGCAGGTCGTCGGCTTGCAGCGGTTTGCTGGCGAACTCGTTCACACCCACGTCCAGTGCGCGTTTGCGCGTGTCGTTGACGACGTCGGCCGTGACCAGGATCACCTTGATCTGCGACGCCGGGCCATCGAGCCGGCGGATGGCTTCGGTGGTGGCCAGGCCGTCGAGCACCGGCATGTGGTAGTCCAGCAGCACCACGTCGTAGGTGTGCTGTGCCAGCAACTGCAGGGCTTCCTGACCGTTTTCGCAGAAGGTGGCTTCGTGCCCCATCTTGTCGAGCAGGATGCTCATGTACTTCAGGTTGATCGGGTGGTCTTCGGCCACCAGCACGCGCAGCTGGCGGGTCTGACCGCTGTCGGCCAAGGTGACGTGTTCCTCGGCCGGGGCCTGCGTCTCGGGCAATTGCAGGCGCACCGTGAACACCGAGCCCACGCCGGGGCGGCTGCTGACTTCGATGTCGCCGCCCATCATGCAGGCCAGGTTGCGCGAGATCTCCAGACCCAGACCGGTGCCGCCGATGCGGCGGCGTAGCGAGTTGTCGGCCTGGTAGAAGCGGGTGAAAAGACGCTCCAGGGTTTCCGGGTCCATGCCCATGCCGGTGTCGCGCACCGTCAGGACCACGCCGGACTGTCCGTCGGGCGCGCGCGTGAGTTCCGCCATCACGCTGCCTTCGGGCGTGAACTTGATGGCGTTGCTGATCAGGTTGAACAGGATCTGGCGCAGGCGCGTGGCGTCGGCCATGACCCATCCGGGCAGGTCGGCTGCGGCGTACATGTTCAGGCTCAGGCCCTTGTCGCGCGCAGCGACCTGCATCAGGCCGTCCACCTCATGAAGAACACCCGGCAGGTGGATCGGCGCCACCGACAGCTTGAGCGTGCCCGACTCCAGGGTTGAAACGTCGAGGATGTCGTTGAGCACGCCGAGCAGGTGCAGCGCGGAGTCGCGCGCGGTGCCCAGGTAGTCGCGCTGCTGGCTGGACAGCGTGGCATCGTCCAGCAGGTTGAGCATGCCCAGCAGGCCCTGGAACGGGGTGCGGACTTCGTGGCTCATGTTGGCCAGGAAGACGCTCTTGCCTTGGTTCGCCGCTTCGGCCTGGTCGCGCGCTTCGGTGAGCTCCTGGCTGAGCCTCTCCAGCTGGACATACTGCCGCTGCTGGCGCCGGATATGGCGGATCAGAAGCCCCAGGAAGAGCAGCATGATCACGATCTGGCCCGCGGCCAGACCGATCACCAGCAGGCCCTGCTGTTGCAGCTGCTGGTTGCGTTCGTCCAAGAAGCGCGAGACCGCCCGGTTGGCCTCGCGCGTGAGTTCGGCCAGCGGCAGCTGCAGCGCGTCAACGCGGTTCAGCAGCAGCTGGCGTTGCTCGGGGTTGTCGATCAATTGCTGCGATTGTGCAAACAGCGGATCGGCGATCTTGACGAAGTCGTTGATCAGCGCCAACGTGGCGGTGTATTCGTACGACGCTTCGAGCAGGTCGCGACGGGGGATGTTGGTCAGCAGGTCGATGCGGCTGAGGAAAACCTCGTAGCGTTCGACCAGCGTATCGCCGTCGACTTCGGGGCTGCCGGCGTGCGTCAGGCTCTGCCTGAGCCGCCCCAGCTCGCGTTCGAGCTGGTAGGCCTGCCACATGATCGAATCGACCTGGTTGTGCGACACATCGTCGAGCAGGCGGAACTGCCGCCACTGGATCCAGCCCAGCGGGGTGAGGGTGATCGCCAGCAGCAAGGAGAGGGCAATGGCCCATTGCCGACCTTGCCAGCGGGCCAGATTCGGCCACGGGAACCTCATTGCACGTCCAGGGCCTTGAGTTGCCAGATCGAACGCTCGTAGTAGATCGAGGTGCGCAGCTCGGTGGCGCTGTCAAAGTTGTAGACCACAAACAGCGGGCCTTTTTCACGCACGGGAATGGCCTTGTCGTCGATCAGGCGTGCGACCACCACCTTGTATTGGGTGGTGTCTTCCACCGGGATGCTGATCTTGTAGTCGTTGATGGCCACGGCGCTGATCTGGCTGCCGCTGGCCTTGACGGCGGCCAGCACGTCGGCCAGCAGCGGGCCGGTGAACTTGACCGGTTTGTCAAACCAGGGCGTGCTGGTGGTGAAGCTGTGCTGCGGCAGGGCCTCGATCATCTTCATGTCGAAACGCGCCTTGTCGCCGGCGTTTTTCTCGGCGATCTTGCCGGTGACGGCCAGGATGGCACGCTCCTTGGGTGCGTCCAGTGCGAGCGCGGCGCCGGAGATCGAGAGGCCGGCGAGCAACAGGCAGGTGGTGAAGGCGCGGCGGGTGTTCTTGGGCGTCATTTCAACGTCGGGCGGTGGGGGCGGGGGTCAGATGCGGTGGCGCACCAGGGCCGGGTTGCTGGCCAGGCGGTTGAGCAGGGCGGGGGCGATCTGCGAGAGCGGCAGGACCTCGTGCGCCGCGCCGGCCTGGATGGCCATGCGCGGCATGCCGAAAACGACGCAGCTGGCTTCGTCCTGCACGTAGTTGTAGCTGCCGGCGTCCTTCATCTCGCGCATGGCCAGCGCGCCGTCGGCGCCCATGCCGGTGAGCATGATGCCCAGCGCGTTGGGGCCGAGCACGCGCGCGGCCGACTTGAACAGCACCTCCACCGAAGGGCGGTGGCGGTTGACCGGTTCGGTGTCTTCGACCACGGCGACGTAGTTCGAGCCGCTGCGGTCGATGCGCAGGTGGTGGCCACCCGGCGCGATGTAGGCGTGGCCGGGCAGGATGCGCTGGCCGTGGCTCGCTTCTTCCACGTTGATGCGGCAGAGCGAATTGAGCCGCGCCGCAAAGCTGGTGGTGAAACCCGGTGGCATGTGCTGGGTGATCACGATGGCGGGCGAATCGGCCGGCATCGGCACCAGCACCTCGCGGATGGCCTCGGTGCCTCCGGTGGAGGCGCCGATGCAGATGATTTTTTCGGTCGACAGGCGCGGCAGCGGCGCGCGGGGCGGCTCGCTCACGCTGTGGCTGGGTGCTGCACCCGCTGCCGCTGCCGGCGTGGTGGCGGGCGCGGGGCCCAGGCGCTTGACGTGGGCGCCCGCGGCGACGCGGATCTTGTCCACGATGTCGGTGGCGAGTTCCTGCAGGCCGCTGCTGATGCCGATGCGCGGTTTGGCCACGTAGTCCACGGCGCCCATTTCGAGCGCGCGCAGCGTGATCTCGGCGCCCTGCTCGGTGAGGGTGGAGACCATCACCACCGGCATCGGGCGCAGGCGCATCAGTCGCGAGAGGAATTCGAGCCCGTCCATGCGCGGCATTTCCACGTCGAGCGTGATGACGTCGGGGTTGAGTTCGCGGATCATCTCGCGCGCCACCAGCGGGTCGCTGGCCGCGCCGATGCAACGCATGTCCGGCTGGCGGTTGATGATCTCGGTCAGCAGGCTGCGCACCAGCGCCGAATCGTCGACCACCACCACTTTGATCTGGGCCATTCTTTTTTCCCTTAGAAGAGGTCCACTGAGCCGCCGGAGGTGGTCTTGGCCACCATCGCCGCGCTGCCCTTGCGCTCCTGCGTTTCCAGCGTCTCGGGGTGCGAATGCGCCAGGCGCTTGCACATCGCTTTGCCGGTGGCCGGGAAATAGCACACCTTGCGCGGATGGATGTCGAGCACGTCCTTGGCGATCACGGCGATACGTTCGGTCTGCAGGTAGTCGAGCACGAATTCCGTGTTGCGTTCGCCGACGTTCATGGTGGTGAAGCTGTGCATCACCTGGCCACCGCCGAACACCTTGGCCTGCATGGTTTCGCGCCGGGCGCCGAGCTTGATCATCTCGTTGATCAGCAATTCCATCGCGTAGGAGCCGTAGCGCCCGGAGGTGTCTCCGTTGCCCTCGGGCAGCATGAAATGGTTCATGCCGCCGACGCGGACTTTCGGGTCCCAGATGCAGGCGGCGATGCAGGAGCCGAGCACGGTCATGATCATCATGTCCGCGGTGGTCACGTAGTACTCGCCCGGCAGCACCTTCACGGCGTCGTGCTTGAAGTGGTGGTCGTGGTACAGGAACGAGGCCTCACCCGGCTTGCGGGGTTGTGCCTTCAGGGCGTCCAGGCTGGGGCTGCGCATGAGACCCGTCGCAGCGAACGCGGGCATGGGGGTGCGGACCGGGCTGGAGGCGGCATCATATGCGCTCATACACCGTCTTTCCGTGCAGGGTGAACAGGCTGCGCGCGTCGCTGAAGTTTTCTGCGTGACCGACGAACAGCATGCCGCCGGGTTTCATCACCCGGTGGATGCGCTCCAGCACCTGGCGCTGGGTGGCGGCGTCGAAATAGATCATCACGTTGCGGCAGAAGACCACGTCAAAGGGTTCGCGAAACGGCAGGTCCTGGATCAGGTTGACGCTCATGAACTCCATGTGCTTCTGCAGCTCGGGTTTGACGCGCATGAGGCCGGCGTTGCTGCCCTTGCCGCGCATGAAGTAGCGCTGCAGCCGCTCGGGACTCAGGCCTTTCACGCCGTCGCTCTTGTAGACCCCGCGCGCCGCGGTGGCCAGCACCTGGGTGTCGATGTCGCTGTTGACCAGGCTGAAGTTGCCGCTGCTGCCCAGCGCTTCGGTGGCTGTCATGGCGATCGAATACGGTTCTTCGCCGGTGGAGGCGGCCGAGCACCAGATGCGCCAGGGCTGGGTGCGTTTCGCGGCCAGCAGATCGTGCAGGATTTCAAAGTGGTGCTGCTCACGGAAAAACGCCGTGAGGTTGGTGGTCAGCGCGTTGATGAACGCCTGCCACTCGGGGCCGTCGTGTTGCTCCAGCCCGTCCAGATAGCTCTTGAAGCTGGTGTGGCCGGTGTCGCGCAGGCGGCGTGAGACGCGGCTGTAGACCATGGCGTGTTTGCCGTCGTGCAGGCTGATGCCCGCCTTCTTGTAGATCAGCGCCTTGATGCGCGTGAAGTCGGCGTTGGACCAGAGGAACTCGCGGCCCTGGGCCAGGGGGCCGTCGTCCAGGCACGCCAGATCCTGCGGAGGCTGGGTGGCGCGAAGCGGAGGGCGGGTCGATTGCAGCATGGAGACACCAGGTGGACGGCGGGCTTGGAACGCGGAATCAGTGCCTTGAACGGCGCACCAGGCCCGAGGTGTCCAGGATCAGGGCCACCTTGCCGTCGCCCAGGATGGTGGCGCCCGAGATGTTGGGCACCTTGCGGTAGTTCGACTCCAGGTTCTTGATCACCACCTGTTGTTGTCCCAGCAGTTCGTCCACCATGAGCGCCACGCGGGCGCCGTCGGACTCCACCACCACCATGATCGGGCTGGCCGGGTTGTATTCAAAACGCGGCACCTGGAACACCCGCTCCAGTTCGATCACCGGCATGTATTCGTCACGCACCTTCACCAGCTGGGCACCCTGCGCCACGGTGTTGATGTCGCTCGGCCGGATCTGGAACGACTCGATCACCGACGACAGCGGCAGGATGTAGACCTCGTCGCTGACGCGCACGCTCATGCCGTCCATGATGGCCAGCGTGAGCGGCAGGCGCACCTTGACGCTCATGCCATAGCCTTCGGCGGAGTCGATCTCCACCGTGCCGCCGAGCGAGGCGATGTTCTTCTTGACCACGTCCATGCCCACGCCGCGGCCGGACACGTCGGTCACCACCTCGGCGGTGGAGAAGCCGGGCGCCATGATCAGGTTCCACACCTCGGCGTCGCTCAGCGAGTCGGGCGCATCCATGCCTTTTTCGCGCGCTTTCTTCAGCAGCTTTTCGCGCGACAGACCCTTGCCGTCGTCTCGCACTTCAATCAGGATGCTGCCGCCCTGGTGGCTGGCCGAGAGCGTGATGTTGCCGCTTTCGGTCTTGCCTTTGGCGAGTCGCTCTTCAGGCAGCTCCAGGCCGTGGTCGCAGCTGTTGCGGATCAGGTGGGTCAGCGGGTCGGTGATCTTTTCGATCAGGCCCTTGTCGAGTTCGGTGGCCTCGCCGTGGGTGATCAGCTCCACCTTCTTGCCCAGCTTGCCGGCCAGGTCGCGCAGCATGCGAGGGAAGCGGTTGAACACCACAGACATCGGGATCATGCGGATCGACATCACCGCTTCCTGCAGGTCGCGGGTGTTGCGATCGAGGTCGGCCAGGCCGGCCAGCAGCGGCTGGTTGGCGGTGCTGTCGAGCTCGCGGCTCTTCTGCGCCAGCATGGCCTGGGTGATGACGAGTTCGCCGACCAGGTTGATCAGCTGGTCGACCTTGCTCACCGAGACGCGCAGCGTGCTCGATTCGGGTGAGGCCGGGCTGGGTGCGCGCGCCTCCACTTTGGGGGCAGCGGCCGCCACCGGCGCTGCGGGCGCTGGCGCCGCCACACTCGGTGCGGTGGCGGTGGGCGCCGCCACGGGAACCCCCGGGGCGCCGTCGAAGAAGCCGAAGTCGGCGCCGGGTGTCGGGCCTGGCGCCTCGGCGGACTGGGCGGACTTGTCCACGATCTGGATCTGTTCCTTGCTCACGTGGAACGTGAACAGGTCCATCAGGTCGGTGTCGCTGGACGTGGTGTGCACGCGGTAGACGCGCCGGTCCGCCTCGTCGCAGGGCAGCGCTTCGATGCGGCCCAGGCCGGTGATGTCGCGGAACAGTTCGGCGATGCAGTCGGCCTCGGCCGGGTTGTCCATCGGACCGATATGGATCTCCAGCTCGCGTTCGCCGCTGGCGACGGGCGCGGGCGCGCTGACGGGTGCGGCCTGCGGCGTGTTGACCGGTGCCGGCGTGCTCACCACGGGCGCGGCCACAGGCACCCCGTGGGCCAGCCGGCTGATGCGGCTGACCAGATCGGACGTGGCCGGCGCATCCACGTTGCGGCCCTGGTGGCGCGCCAGCAGCAGGCGCAGCGCGTCGGACGATTCCAGCAGCACGTCCACCATCGGCGGCGTGGGCTGCAGCTCGTGGCGGCGCAGCTTGTCCAGCAGCGACTCCATCTGGTGCGTGAGCTCGGCCACGTCGGCAAAGCCGAAAGTGGCCGCGCCGCCCTTGATGGAGTGCGCGCAGCGGAAGATGGCGTTGAGTTCTTCGTCGTCGGCCTGCTCCAGGTCCAGCTGCAGCAGCATCTGCTCCATCTGGTCCAGGTTTTCACCGGCTTCCTCAAAGAAGATTTCGTAGAACTGGCTCAGGTCGATGTTGCCACCGAGGTTCTGGCCTTCATTCATCATTTCACCCATGTATGGCTCCTGGATCGGGGACGTGCCTTGGCGGTCTTCAGCGGATGACCTTCTGTATGACCTCGATCAGGCGACCCGGATCAAACGGTTTGACCAGCCAGCCCGTGGCACCGGCGGCACGGCCGGCCTGCTTCATCAGATCGCTCGACTCGGTGGTCAGGATCAGGATCGGCGTGGTCTTGAATTTGGGGTGCTCGCGCAGCTTCTTGGTCAGGCCCAGGCCGTCAAGCCGGGGCATGTTCTGGTCGGTCAGCACCAGATCGATGGCGTGGTTCTGGGCCTTTTCAAGGGCGTCCTGGCCATCCACCGCTTCCACCACGTGAAAACCGGCGCCGGTCAGTGTGAACGACACCATTTTTCGCATGGACGCCGAGTCGTCAACGGCAAGAATCGATTGCATGGAGTACTCCGTGTTTCGAACACATATCGGCAAAAAGGGGCGGCTGCTTTAGAACAGGTCGATGGAACCGGCGTCCATCTCGTTCTGGGTGACGGGGCTGGGCCGGTCGGGCGTGGGGTCGATGTACACAGGCATCTCGTCTTCTTCGGGCTCCATGGTCTCGTCGGCGAGTTTCCAGGCGCAGCCCTGCAGCACCTTGCCGGTGTGCACGATGAGCTGGGTCGCCATGTCGTGGAACTGCAGCTCGGTCACGGCCTGGTGCAGGCTGTGGCGGATGCTCAGCAGATCGTCGGTGTCTTTCTGCGCCGCCAGGTTGCCCAGCGCGTGGTTGGCCGTGCTGAAGCGCTCCAGCAGGTTGCCCGTGGCGTGATCGAGCAGGCCTTCGAGCCGCTTCAGATCGGTCATGGCCATCAGCAGCGAGTCCTGGAGGTCGGCCACCAGGTTCACGGGCAGGGACACAGACGGTGTCGTCTGCTGCATCATCGGGTGGTCCATGGTGTGCGGTGCGGTGGGTCTATCGGGCTGTGGGTGAGACAGGTCTCGGGCTGTCGGGCATTACAATTTTCCCGACCATAGACATCCTGTATCGGCAGATAACGGGTCAAATTCAGCAGCATTTCGCCGCCTTGTCCCCGGGAGTCTGGCCACCCGTCCGACCCATTCACCAAATAGCGGCATGCCAGAACACACCGACAAGCGCCTGGTGCGCATCCTCCACCTGGAGGATTCCCGGGTCGACCACGCACTGGTCAAGTTCGCGCTGCAGCGCAGCCAGATGAACTGCCAGCTCACCCTGGTCGACACCCTGGACGACTTCCGGCGCGAACTGGCGTCCGGGCAACACGACCTCGTGCTGGCCGACTACCACCTGCCCGGCTTCACCGGCATGGACGCCTGGGAACAGGCCCAACAGAACGGCATCGACGTCCCCTTTGTCATCCTCTCGGGCGCCATCGGCGAGACCGCTGCGGTCGACGCCATGCACCGCGGCGTGAGCGACTACCTGCTCAAGGACAGCATGAACCGGCTCTCGCACGTCATCGAGCGGGCGCTGGAGGTGAGCGAGACCCGGCGCGCCAAGGCGCGCGCCGATGCCGAACTGGCCGATTCGCGCCGCCGCCTGGCCGAGCTGGCCGAACACCTGCAGACCAGCATCGAACAGGAGCGCGCCGACATCGCGCGCGAAATCCACGACGACATCGGCGGAGCACTGGCGGCGGTCAAGCTCGACCTGTCGTGGGTCGCGCGCCGCACGGTCGAAGCCGACATGCGCCAGCACATGGACACCGCGCTGGAGATGTTGCAGCACGCCCTGGGCGCCAGCCAGCGCATCATGATGAACCTGCGCCCGCCCATCCTGGACCAGGGCCTGGTGGCCGCGGTGCAGTGGCTCGGCACCAGCTTCGAGCAGCGCACCGGCCTGCGCGTGCACGTGCGGCGCTCTTCCGAGCAGATCGATGTGCCGCGCGAGCTGCAGCTGGTGGCCTACCGCACGGCGCAGGAAGCGCTCACCAACGTCGCCAAACACGCCCAGGCCAGCGCGGTGGAGATCGACCTCAGCGACCGCGAGGGCGTGCTCACGCTGGAGGTCAGCGACAACGGCCGCGGCATGAGCGCCGACGCCCTGCGCAAGGCCAAATCGTTTGGCCTGCTCGGACTCAAGGAGCGCGCCGAGAAGGTGAACGGCTGGCTCGACGTCAGTTCCTCCGGCCGCGGCACCTCGGTCATCTTGTCGGTGCCGCTCGGCGGCTCAGGCACCCCCAGCAACCATCAGGAAGACCCCCATGATCAAGGTGATTTTGTGTGACGACCACGCCATGGTGCGCCGCGGCATCCGCGACACCATCTCGGAGGCGGTCGACATCCAGGTGGTGGGCGAAGCCGGCAGTTACCCCGAGCTGCGCGAGCAGTTGCGCAAGAGCCCCTGTGACGTGCTCGTGCTCGACCTCAACATGCCCGGGCGCGGCGGCCTGGAGGTGCTGGCGGCGCTGAGGGAAGAGGGCTCCCCCGTCAAGACCCTGGTGGTCTCCATGTACCCGGAAGACCAGTACGCCATCCGCTGCCTGCGCGCCGGCGCCCGTGGCTACCTCAACAAGGCCGGCGACCCTGCCGAACTCGTCAACGCCATCCGCACGGTGCAGCAGGGCCGCAAGTTCGTCACGCCCGAAGTGGCGCAGATGCTGGTGGACAACCTCAACGCGCCGGAGGACCAGGAACTGCACGCCAGCCTGTCCGAGCGCGAACTGCAGACCCTGCAGAAGATCGCCAGCGGCAAGAAGCTCTCGGAAATCGCCGAAGAACTCATGCTCAGCCCCAAGACGGTCAGCGTCTACCGCGCGCGGGTGCTGGAGAAACTGCACCTGAGCAACAACGCCGAACTGACGGTTTACGCGATCCGCAACAGCCTGGTGTGAACCCAACGGGCCGCCGGGGTCCGTGACTTGACCAGAGGCCCAACCACTCAAGAGGTGCATCGTGAACATCGAACAATTCATGCAAGGCTACAAGGCGGCGTGGGAACAACGCGATGAGTCCCTGTTCGTGGCCCTGTTCGCCAAAGACGGCGAATACCACAACACCCCGTTTGCCGTTCAGCGTGGCTCCACCGAACTGGCCGCCTACTGGCAGCGCGTGAAGCTGCAGGAAGACGTGCACGTGGCGTATGAAGTGCTGGCTTCCACCGCGACCGGTGGCATCGCGCACTGGCACGTCACCTACCAGGTGGCCTCCGAAGAACTGTTCCAGATCTGGGCCCAGTCCACAGGCACCCACCTCGTGGCCCGAAACCCCGGCGACCCCTTGCCGCGGATGGCGCTGGATGGGGTGTTGAAAGCTGAATTTGAGGGTGACGTGTGCCAGCGCTGCCAGATCTGGTGGCACAGCCAGCCGCAGACCACGTGAACGCACACGTGCCATCCTTCTCGACAACGGCATCGAACAGGGGCGGGGGTTCAGAAATGAAGCGGCGGATTTTCATGGGCGTGCTGTTCTGCCTGACCGTCGGGCTCACAGCCTGCAGCAAGGACGATCCCCAGGTCTCGCTCGAAGCCGCCGTGCAGCAGTTGCAGGACCAGATCGAAGCCCGCGACACCGGGGCGGTGATGGATCTGCTCGATGCGAAGTTCCGCGCGCAGGACGAGTACGACGCCGACTGGGCGCGCAAGACCATGACGCTGATGTTCCTGCGCTATGCGCAGGTGAAGGTGATCGCGGTGTCGCGCAACAGCCGCATCGATCCACCGGGTTCGCCCATCGGTCTGACCGAGGCCCAGGTGGTGGTGACGGGTGCCCAGGGCTTGATCCCGGAGCGGGTGACGCCGTATGCGGTCACCCTGGAATGGCGCCTTGAGGGCACGGACTGGAAGCTGCGCGATCTGCGCTGGGAGTGATGCCGCAATGCAGGCAGCGGTCCAGCCGGGGGCACCGCCGGGCCGGCTTTGCCGGACGGCCAGTGCGCCTTGCAGGCCGCAGCCTCGCCAGAGTCGAGGCTTCTTCGGGCTGTCCAAGCCTGCGCAGGCAGGCTTGGAGCCGCGGCCCTCAGCCCCCTTGAGGGGGTAGTGCGAAGCGCTGCGGGGGTGCTTCTAGCTACCCGCCGGTGAAAATGTCCGTCGCCAGTTTCAGCAGCGCGACCACCGGGCCGTCGAGCATGGGCAGCGTGGCGGAGATGCCGATCAGGCCGGCCGTGATGGTGAGCGGGAAGCCGATGGCGAAGGCGTTCATCTGCGGCGCGATGCGCGAGACGAAGCCGAGCACGATGTTGATGAACAGCAGCAGGCCGATCATGGGCAGCGCGATCCACAGGCCGTAGCGGAACACCACGGCGCCGAGTTCGTGCAGGCGCAGGCGGTTGATCGATTCGAAGGCGCTGCCGCCGAGCGGAAAGGTCTCGAAGCTGGACACCACCGCCTGCAACACCATGAGGTGGCCGCCCAGCACCACGAACAGCAGCATGGTGATGTTGCCGAAATAGCGGCCCACGGCGCTGGTTTGCGAGTTGGTGGAGGGGTCGAAGAAGCCGGCGTAGTTCAGGCCCATCTGCAGACCGATGACCTCGCCCGCGAGCTCGACCGAAGAGAACACGATGCGCACCGCCAGCCCGATGGCCACACCCACCACCACCTGCTGCAGCACCACGGCAAACGCGTCGGGATCGGTGAGGCCGATGACGGGTTGCTCGGGCAGGACCGCCTGGGCACACAGCGCGATCAGCATGGCCAGCGCCACCCGCGTGCGCATCGGCACCGAGCGGGCCGAGAAAATGGGGGCGCTGGAGAACACCGCCAGGATGCGCAGGAACGGCCAGAACACCGGCGACACCAGCGCCATGATGTCGGCTTCGCTGAAGGTGGGCATGTCAGTGCCTCACAGCGCAGCGGGGGTGGGCAGCACCTCCGGCGCGAAATGTCCCAGCCCCAGGGCACCGCCGGGCCGGCTTTGCCGGACGGCCAGTGCCGCCCCCCTGGGGGGGGTGACGCGAAGCGGCGCAGGGGGGGCCATCTAGACCGCGTAATCGGGGATCGACAGGATGGTGGTGCGCAGGAAGTCCACCAGCGTGGTCATCATCCAGGGCCCGGCGATGGCGAACACCGCGATGGCGGCGATCAGCTTGGGCACGAAAGACAGCGTGGCTTCGTGGATCTGGGTGATGGCCTGGAACAGGCTCACCAGCAGACCGACACCCAGCACCGTGGCGAGCACCGGCGCGGACACCATGAGGATCAGGAAGAGGGCGTTTTGACCGAGGGTGAGGGCGGCTTGCGGGTCCATCAGTATTCCTTGTCGAAGAGATATCGGGCCGCCGCCGGGCCGCTCCCAAGGCGGACCAGCCCCCTCGGGGGGCAGCGACCCGCGGAGCGGTGGAGCGTGGGGGTGCTCATGTCGCGAAACTGGCGGCCAGCGAACCCAGCAGCAGGTTCCAGCCGTCCGCCAGCACGAACAGCATCAGCTTGAACGGCAGCGCCACCAGCACCGGCGACAGCATCATCATGCCGAGCGACATCAGCACGCTGGCGACCACGAGGTCGATCACCAGGAAGGGGATGAAAATCATGAAGCCGATCTGGAACGCGGTCTTGAGTTCGCTGGTGACGAAGGCCGGCACGATGACGCGAAAGGGCGCGTTCTGCGCGGTCACGTCGGCGGGCAGTTTGGCGAGCTTGGCGAAAAGTTCGAAGTCGCTCTGGCGCGTCTGCTTGAGCATGAAGGCGCGCATGGGCTCCTGGCCGCGTTCGAGCGCCTGCTCGAAGCTGATCTGGTTGGCGGTGTAGGGCGCGTAGGCGTCCTGGTAGACCTTGTCGAGCGTGGGGCCCATGACGAACAGCGTGAGGAACAGCGACAGGCCGACCACCACCTGGTTGGGCGGTGCGGACTGCGTGCCCAGCGCCTGGCGCAGCAGCGAGAGCACGATGACGATGCGGGTGAAACCCGTCATCAGCAGCAGCACCGCGGGCAGGAAGGAGAGCGCGGTGAAAAACAGCAGGGTCTGGATCGGCACCGAGTAGCTGGCGCCGCCCGCGCCCTGGCCGATCACCAGCGGCAGCGAAGCCCCAGCGCCGGGGACCGGTGCGGTCTGGGCCATGGCCGCGCCGGACAGGCCGAGCAGCAGGGCCAGGGCCAGGGGCAGGCGCCAGCGGAGGTCAGCGGGGGCCATGGGGGCCTTTCGTGAACTGGGCCAGCCGGGCCGCGAAGCCACTGGCCGGCGCAGCGCCTGGCGACACGGGGTCGACCACCTCGGGGGGCAGCGGCATCTGGTGCAGCGCCGTGATGCTGCCCGGCGCCACGCCGAGCACCAGGCAGACGCGGTCGGCGCCTTCGCCCAGCTGCACCGTGACCACTCGTTGCTGCGGCCCCAGCGAGAGCGTGTTCATGAGCTGCAGCGCCGGGCCCTTCTGGCTTGATATGCCGGGCAGGTGGCGGCGGTAGCGCTGGAGAAACCAGGCCGCAGCCACCATCAACAGCAGCAGCACCAGCGCAGGAGCGGCGTTTTGGAACATGTTAGTTTTTCGAGACCCGGCGCATGCGCTCGGAGGGCGTGACGATGTCCGTCAACCGGATGCCGAACTTGTCGTTCACCACCACCACCTCGCCCTGGGCGATCAGGTAGCCGTTGATGAGCACGTCCATCGGCTCGCCGGCCAGTGCATCGAGTTCGACGATGGAACCTTGCGCGAGCTGCAGGATGTACTTGATCGGCACCTTGGTGCGACCCAGTTCCACCGTCAGCTGCACCGGAATGTCCAGCACCATCTGGATGTCCTGCATCGGATTGCCATGGGCCGCGACGGGCTGGGCGTGGCTCTCGAAGGCGGGCGCGCTGTCGGCCGCTCCAGAAGGCGCACTGGCCTGTTCTTCGAGGGCCTGGGCCCAGTCGTCGGCAATGCTGTCTTGGGTCATGGTTTCGGTGGTCTCAGTTGACATAGGAATCTCCCAGCCAGGTCAAATCGGGTCCGCGCAGATTGCGCTCGATACGCAGGGCGTACTTGCCTTTGTGTGTGCCGTACTGGCATTCGAAGAGCGGCACACCGTCCACATGGGCCCGGATCGCAGGGAGGCGGTCGAGTTCGAGGAAGTCGCCCACCTGCATCGCCAGCAACTGCTCCACCGTGGCATCGGTCTGAGCCAGTTCGGCCACCATGGTCACCTCGGCCGCCTGGATCTCGTGGCTCAGCAGCTTGACCCAGCGGCGGTCGACTTCGATCGCGTCGCCCTGCACGCTGGAGTACAGGACATCGCGGATCGGTTCCAGCGTGGCGTAGGGAATGCAGATGTGCAGCGAGCCCGTGATGTCACCGATCTCCAGCGTGAAGCTGGTGGAGACCACGATCTCGCTCGGGGTGGCGATGGTGGCGAACTGGGGCTGCATTTCCGAGCGCTGGTAAGACAGCTCCAGCGGGTACACGCCGCGCCAGGCCTTCTTGTATTCCTCGGCCACCACCTCGACCAGCCGGTCGATCACGCGCTGCTCGGTGGGCGAGAAGTCGCGCCCTTCGATGCGGGTGTGGAACTTGCCGTTGCCGCCAAACAGGCTGTCGATCACGCCGAACAGCAGGGTCGGCTCGCAGACGACCAGTCCGTTGCCGCGCAGCGGGCGCACCGCCATGATGTTGAAGTTGGTGGGCACCACCAGCTCACGCAGGAAGGCGCTGTATTTCTGCACCTGCACCGCACCGACCGAGATCTCGGGGCTGCGGCGGATGAAGTTGAACAGGCCCAGCCGCAGGTTGCGCGAGAAGCGTTCGTTGACGATCTCCATGGTGGGCATGCGCCCCCGCACGATGCGCTCCTGGCTGGAGAGGTTGTAGCTGCGCACCCCGTCGGTGGGGGCAGCGTCTTGCTCCAGCTTCTGGCTCTCGCCGGTGACGCCTTCCAGCAAGGCGTCGACTTCTTCCTGGGACAGAAACGAGTCGGACATGGTGGACTGCCGGTTTACTGGACGATGAAGCTGGAGAACAGCACACCCTGTACCGGGTTCGCCGCTGCCTTGTTGCGCTTTTTCTTGCCCGCGGCGCCTTCGGCCCCGGGCTGGGCGGTTTCGTAGCCCATGACCGTGGCGATCTCGCCCATGATGTCCGTGGCCAGTTTTTCCTTGCCCTGGATCGTCAGGATCTCGTCGGCGGTGCGCTGGGAGATCTGGATCAGGATGCCGTTGCGGATGGTGGGCATGTAGACCTTGAGGTCTTCACCGGTCTGGGCGTCCTTCAACTGCAGGGTGATCGAGGTCTGGATGAATCGGTTGCCGCCCGGATCGGCGAGGTTGACCACCATGCTGTCCAGCGGCAGGAAGGTGGGCGGTGTCTTGGGGTCGTGGCTGTTCTGTTCGGCCACCACGCCGTCCTCATCCTCCTCGTGGTCGGCGGTGTTCTTCTTCAGGACGAAGAGGGCCGCACCGGCGGCCAGCAGCGCCAGCACGACCACGCCAACGATGATGAACAGCAGTTTTTTGCTCTTCGGCTTGGCGGCTGTGGCATCAGCGGCGGGGTTGGCGGGGGCGGCAGCGGCAGACATCGGGTTCCTCCAGTGGGCGCCCTGTTGGGGGCGGCACACGCTCGAAAACGTGTGGGGTACGGAAGAATTATTGAGCGCCCCTGTCGCTCGCGTAGCACGGAAAAGAGCGGGAAAAGCCCGTTATTCGACGGCCTCAGCCACCCGGACCGCTCCGCCGCTACACGAACATGTCCAGCGGCTGGCTGCCGTCGCTGCGCGGACGGGGCTGCGCCGGCGCCTGGACCGACGCCGCCGCGCCGGCGTCGGAGGCTGCAGGCGCGCGCGCGCCGCGGGTGCCGGCCTGTGAGCCGGGTTCACCCGGCTGGCCAGGCTGCCCCTGGCCTTGTTGCTGTGCGCCGACCGAGACACCGCCGAGCTGGATGCCGCTGCGCGCCAGCAGGTCCGAGAGCTGGGCGCCGGCGCTCTGCTGCAGGCTGGCCCGGGTTTCGGCGTTGTCGCTGCGGAAGTCCACGTTCAGCTCTTCGCCGGCGAGCGAGAGCCGGATGTCGATGGCTTCTTCGCTGCCTTCGCCCACGCGCAGGCTGGCCTGGCGCAGGTTCTGCGGGTTCCAGGCCCCGAGCCCTGCGGCGTCTTCTTCGGCCAGGGTCTCGAAGGGGGCCGAAGCATCGGCCTCCTCCAGTGGGTATTCCGCCCCTTCCGGCGAAGCCTGTTCGCTGCTCTGGCCGGGCTGGCCCGAGCCGGCATCGGCCCCCGGCATGGCGGCCGACACCAGGCCCGCGCCCGCGGCGCCCGCCGCCAGCGGGGCGGTGGTGGCGGCTGCGTTGAAGCGGTCGTCCAGCGTCACGGTGCTGCGCACCTGGGCGGCCAGGCTGTCGGTGTGGCCCGTCACGCTGATGTTGAAGGCTTGCCGGGTGGTCGACACCGACTGCGCAGCGGCGTTGCCGATGGCTGTGGTGCTGTGCCAGGTGGCCGGGTGGGCCGCGCCTTTCCCGCTGGCGTTGCGGGTGGCATCGGTTGCCGGCTGGCCCTGGGCGTTGCGCAAGGCCTCGGCGCCGGCGTTGCCACGCGACAGGGCGGCCAGGGTCTGCGCATCGGGCTCGGTGGGCTGGTCGAGCACGGTCATGTCGGCCGGCAGCGGTGTGGCGCCGGTGGCGCCTTCGGCGTTCGTCGCCAGGGCCTGGCCGGCTTGTCCGGTGAGGTTTTCGTTCCCTGCAGAGGCGGCTGCGGGCAGGCTGGCCGCGCCGGTGCCAGCCGGGTTCGCGCCAGGGAGTTCGGCCGCAGCATCCATCGCCACAGGCGCGCCGGGCCAGGCCAGCAGCGCGGCCAGGGGGTTGTCCGAGGCCTCGGGCAACAAGGCCAGGGCCGGGTCCTCGCCCAGCTCGTCACTGCCCTGGCCCAGGGTCCTGCGGCCAGGGGCCGGCGGGTCGTCAACCCCCAGACCAGCGCCATCGGCCGGCAGGTCGCGGGTGGCGCTCAGCAGACCGAGCAGGCTGGCGAACAGGCTGTTGTCGCCCGCGGCGGGTGTGCCGGCGCGCTGGCCGTTGGCTGTCGCGTTGCTGCGGGTGGTCGGGGCGGCGGCCTGGCTGGCGCCGCTGGAGGCGGTGGCGGGTGTGCTCATGATCGAAGTCCCTGGGACTGCGCCAGGCGGTGGCGCAGGTGGATGGTGAGGGCCATTTCGTCGGTGCTTTTCTGCTCCTGGCGCAGGGCACGCAGGTTCAAGGCATCCAGTTTGCGTTCGGTGTATTTGCGCAGGCCGGCCACATCGCGTTCGGCCGCATAGACCTGGGCCTGGCCGCGTTCGATCAGTTCGTCGCGCTGGGCCAGCACGCCGCGCTGGAACTCCATGGCGTGGTCGATCTTCTGCATGAACTGGCGGTGGTGGTGCAGCAGCGCGGCGTCCACGCCGGTGCTGGTGCAGCGGGCGTTCCAGCGCTGCTGGGCTTCGTTGGCGTAGGTCTGCAGCTGCTGCATCTGTTCGCTTGCGACCTGCCGTTCGCGCTGGAGCTGGCCCAGCGCGCTGAGCGCTTCGTCGCGGCGCTTTTCCGCGAGTTCCACCACCTTGTTCAGCGTCTGGATGTTGCTCATGATCTGTAGGGGTTGTGGTTGGGTCGGGCCTGGCGGTTCGGGGCTTGGCCGGCCTTGTCTTCCTGCAGTGCGCCCGCGAGCTGCACCAGGCAGTCGTCCATGCCGGCGGCTTCGTTCATGTCCTGCATCAGGAAACGTTGCAGCGCGGGGTAGAGCAGGATGGCGCGGTCGGTTTCCGGGTCGCTGCCGGCGGCGTAGGCGCCGAGCTGGATCAGGTCGCGGCTCTTCATGTAGCGCGAATACAGGCTGCGGAACTTGCGCGCCAGCTCCAGGTGCACCGCACCGGCCACGTTGTGCATCACGCGCGAGGCCGAGGCTTCGACGTCGATGGCCGGGTAGTGGCCCGATTCGGCGAGCGAACGCGAGAGCACGATGTGGCCGTCGAGGATGGCGCGTGCGGCGTCGGCGATCGGGTCCTGCTGGTCGTCGCCCTCACTGAGCACGGTGTAGAAGGCGGTGATCGAACCCTTGCCGTTGAGGCCGTTTCCGCTGCGCTCCACCAGCTGCGGCAGCTTGGCAAAGCAGCTCGGCGGGTAGCCCTTGGTGGCCGGCGGCTCGCCGATGGCCAGCGCGATCTCGCGCTGCGCCATGGCGTAGCGGGTGAGCGAGTCCATGAGCAGCAGCACGTGCAGACCGTCGTCGCGGAAACGTTCGGCGATCGCGGTGGCGTAGGTGGCGCCCTGCATACGCACCAGCGGCGGTGCGTCGGCCGGTGCGGCCACCACCACCGAGCGCTTGCGGCCTTCCACGCCCAGGATGTCCTCGATGAATTCCTTGACCTCGCGGCCGCGTTCACCGATCAGGCCGACCACGATGACGTCGGCCTTGGTGTAGCGGGCCATCATGCCCAACAGCACGCTCTTGCCCACGCCGGAGCCGGCGAACAGGCCCAGGCGCTGGCCACGGCCGACGGTGAGCAGGGCGTTGATGGCGCGCACGCCGGTGTCCAGCGGCTCGCGCACCGGGTCGCGGTCCATCGAGTTCAGCGGCTGGCGGTCCAGCGCCTCGATGTCCACGTGGGTGATCGGACCAAGGTGGTCGAGCGGGTTGCCGTGCGAGTCCACCACGCGGCCCAGCAGACCCCGGCCCAGCGGCAGGCGCAGGGCGCCGCGGTCGTTGGGGGAGGGCGGTTTGTTGATCTGGCCCACACGCGGCACGGGCCGGTAGGGGGCGAGCGGTGTGACGGTGGCGCCGCTGGACAGGCCGTGCGTGTCGCCAGCGGGCATGAGGAAAGCGCGGTCGCTGGAAAAGCCGACGACTTCGGCCAGCACCGGTTCGCGCGCGCCGTTGCCGATCAGGCATTGCGAGCCCACCGGCACCTTCAGGCCCACGGCTTCGAGCACGAGGCCAGCCAGGCGCGTGAGCGTGCCGCGCACTTCCAGCGGCGTGTGCACGCTGGCGTTGCTGCGCACGTCGTCCATGAAATGGCCCCAGCGGCTCTCCGCGCCCAGTGTGCTGTCAGACATCGGCATTCTCCGGGTTCCAGGGGCTGCTCAGGCCCAGGTTGGCGATGGCGCGCAGCCAGCGTTTTTCGATGGAGGCGTCCACGCCGGTGCTGGCCGACTCGACCAGGCAGCCGCCCGCGCTGATGTTGTTGTCGGCCACGAAATCGGGTGCGGACGGACCGAGGTTCTCCAGCAGCGCGCCTTTCATGAGCGCGAGGTCGCCCGGGTTCATGCGCACCGTGGCGGGCAGGCCGTCGTCGACCAGCTGCGCCAACGCCTCGGTGATCACGGGTCTGAGGTGCTGGGTGTTGCACTGCAGCTCCTGGCGCACCACCTGGCGCGCGAGGTCGCAGGCGAGTTCCAGAATGTGGCGCGAGATCTGTTCTTCGCTTTTTTGCAGGTGCTCTTTGGTGTTGTGCAGCAGCTGGGCCATGCGCACCGCGGTTTCTTCGGCGGTCTTGCGCACGGTGGCTTCCAGCGCGTCGCGCACTTCCTGGCCACCGGCGGCGTGGCCCAGCGCATAACCTTCGGCATGGGCCCGTTCGCGGATTTCGTGCAAGGCCTCGGCGGACGGGCCGTCGATCACGGGCTCGCTGGTCTCCGTCACCACGGCCGGGGCGTCTTCGCTGCCGTCCATGGCCGAGAAGCGCCAGGCCGAGCAGCCGTCGATCTCCTCCCGCGGAATGAAACGGGTGTGAGCGCTGGATTTAGACGAAGCCTTCATCGTCGCCTCCTCCCAGCACGATCTGGCCTTCGTCCGACAGGCGCCGCACGACCTTCAGGATTTCCTTCTGCTGGGCTTCCACTTCGGACAGCCGCACCGGGCCGCGCGATTCGAGGTCCTCGCGCAGACCTTCGGCGGCGCGCGTGGACATGTTGGCGAAGACCAGTTCGCGCAGTTCCGAGGTGGCGCCCTTGAGCGCGATCACCAGCGATTCGGAAGGCACTTCCTTGAGCACCATCTGGATCGACTTGCCGTCGAGCTTGAGCAGGTCTTCGAAGGTGAACATCTTGTCCATGATCTTCTGTGCCAGGTCGGCGTCGAAGACGCGGATCGACTCGATCACGGAGTTTTCGATCTGCGTGCCCATCATGTTGATGATCTCGGCCGCGGTCTTGACGCCGCCCATGGAGGTCTTGCGGATCTTGTCGCCACCCGCCAGCACCTTGTAGAGCACCTCGTTGAGGTCCTTCAGCGCCGTGGGCTGGATGCCTTCGAGCGTGGCGATGCGCAGCATCACCTCGTTGCGCGTGCGTTCGGTGAAGTTCTTCAGCACGTCGGCGGTCTGGTCCGCCTCCAGGTGCACCAGGATGGCCGCCACGATCTGCGGGTGCTCGTTGCGCAGCAGTTCCGCAATCGACAGCGGATCCATCCACTTCAGGCTCTCGATGCCCGAGACATCGCCGCCCTGCAGGATGCGGTCGATCAGCAGCGAGGCCTTGTCGTCACCGAGGGCGCGCTTGAGCACCGCACGCACGTAGTTGTCGGTGTCGGACACCAGCAGGCTGTGCGAAGCGGCCTCGTCGGTGAACTTCTGCATCACCTGGGCAACCCGGTCGTGCGACACGGCGCGGGTCTTGGCGATGGTCTCGCCGAGCTTTTGCACTTCCTTCGGGCTCAGGTGCTTGAACACCTCGGCCGCCTCTTCCTCGCCCAGCGACATGAGAAAGATCGCGGCGTCCTGGATTCCCTGGTCTTCCATGATCGTGTTTCCTTAGCTATGCGAAGAACGCATGCACGCCGGGGTCGAACCCAGCGCATCCGGAGCGAACTGCCCCAGCCGAGAACGCGGCGGAACTGGCTTTGCCAGGCCGCATCGCGTTGCCCCCTTGAGGGGGTCGAGCGAAGCGAGGCGGGGGTGTTTCATATTCACGCCGGCGCCTCGCCGTTGACCCAGCCCTTGACGATGTTGGCCACCGCCATCGGGTTTTCCAGCGCCAGGCGCTTGGCATCGGTGAGGCGCCGCGTTTCCGGCGTCGCCTCGTTGCTGGTGTTGGAGGGCATCGGCAGGCCGGGGCGTTCGGGCTGGTCGTTGACCATGGCGTTGAGCTTGGCCTCGGCGGGCGGCAGGGCGGGCGCCTTCATCAGCTTGAGGCCGGGGCGCACCATGCCCAGCAGCACCAGCAGGCCCATGCCCACCATGCCCAGCGGCCAGGCCAGGCCACGCGCCAGTTCCATGTTCTCGGGCTGGCGCCACCAGGCGACAGCCACCTCTTCGGGGGCTTTGCTGACATTGAAGACCGCGTTGACCACGTTGACCGAGTCACCCCGCTCCTTGTTGAAACCGATGGTCTCGCGCACCAGGGCGGTCATCTGTTCGAGCTGCTCCGGGGGGATGGCCGCCGTGGTTTCCTTGCCGCCCTTGTCGGTGCTGCTGCGGTGGTTGACCACGACGGCGGCGCTCAGGCGGCGCACGGTGCCGCTGGCTTCGCGCACCACCTTCACGGTCTTGTCCACTTCGTAGTTGATCAGCGACTGGCGACGGGTGCTGGCTGCCTTGTCGGCCGCACCGGCAGCGCCCAGGGCCGCGGCTTCGCCGTTGATCGGGGCGGTGCCGGTGGTGGGGGGCTGGTTGGTGGTGGCGCCGGGCACGCCGGCGGGCAGGGCGGCGGCGGGGCTGCCGTCTTCGACGATCTGCTGGCTGCGCACGGCGCCCGCTTCGGTGGACTGGTTGGGCTTGTGCAGTTCCGAGGTCGACTCGACCAGCGAGAAGTCGACGTCGGCGCTGACCTGCGCCTTCACATTGCCCTCGCCCACCAGCGGCTCGATCATGTCGAGGATGCGGCGGGTGTACATCTGTTCGATCTGCTGGGTGTACTGCAGCTTCTGGGTGTCGGCGCCCTGGGACTGGCCTTCGGGCGTGGACGACAGCAGGTTGCCCGCATCGTCCACGATGCTGACCGCCTTGGGGTTCATCTCCGGCACGCTCGACGCCACCAGGTGCACGATGCCGGCCACCTGGGCCTTGTCCAGCGTGCGCCCGGGGTGCAGGGTCAACAGCACCGAGGCCGAGGGCTTCTGCTGTTCGCGGAAAAAGCCGTTCTGGTTCGGCAACGCGAGGTGGATGCGCGCGGTCTGCACGGAAGAGAGCGACTGGATCGATCGGGTGAGCTCGCCTTCGAGCCCGCGCTGGAAGGTCAGGCGTTCCTGGAACTGGGTCATGCCGAAGCGGTTGGCTTCCATCAGCTCGAAACCGTTGACCGTGCCCTTGGGCAGGCCCAGCGAAGCCAGGCGCAGGCGCGTGTCGTGCACCTTGTCGGCCGGCACCATGATCGAGCCACCGCCCTCGGAATGTTTGTAGGGCACGTTCATCTGGGTGAGCTGGGCGACGATGGCGCCGCCGTCCTTGTCGCCCAGGTTGGTGTAGAGCACGCGCCAGTCGGGTTGCTGGCCCATGAAGAACAGCACCAGCGCGATCGCCACCAGCGCCAGCGCACCCAGGCCGAGGCGGGTCTTCTGGGTCCTGTCCATGCGCGAAAGACCCTCGCCCAGAGCGCTGCGGCTCATGGGGCGGATATCCAGTTCAGCGACGGTGTTGCTCATGGCAGGGCTCGGGAGTTCGGTCAATGTCGGGGGGAATCACCCCTGTTGCGACCGATTATTCGGCCCCCGGCCCGGTGCCATAGCGGGGAAAAGGCCCCGGTTTGACCCCCTATTCCCGGAGCGCGGCCTGGCGCCCTTCAATAGCATCAAAGCCTGCTCACTTTGTGTAGAAGGACACCGCCATGGACCTGCGAATTTCCCCCTTGTCCAGCCAGGCACTCAACCCCGCTGGCCAGACCAAGCGCCCCGGCGCGGCCGGTGGTGTGGGCGGCGGTTTTGCCGACAACTTCAAGACCGCACTCAAGGACGTCAGCGCGGCACAGAACGAAGCCACGCGCCTGCAGAAAGAAGTCCAGCTCGGCAACCCCAACGTCAGCCTGGAAGAAACCATGCTCGCCATGCAGAAAGCCCAGATCGGCTTCCAGGCCACGCTGCATGTGCGCAACCGCATGGTTCAGGCGTACACGGACATCATGAACATGAGTGTCTGACTGACCCACCCCCGCCGCGCTGCGCGCGACCCCCTCAAGGGGGCAATGCGAGCGGCCCGGCAAAGCCGGTTCCGCCGCATTCTGGGTTGGGGCACGTTCTCCGGCCAGCCCCTTGCGGTTCGGTTTCTCTTCTCTCGTTTCCTTTTCTGTTTCTTCAACTGACCGCGCTGTCATCCGGCGTGAGATGTCTTGACCCAGAACGCCGCGGAACCGGCTTTGCCGGGCCGCCAGCGTTGCCCCCTGGGGGGTGACGCCGCAGGCGGCGCGGGGGGTCTCAGTGCACCCGTGCGTCCATCATCAGCGCCAGGTCGTTCAACCACGGCTCGGCCAGGTTGCGGATCTCGGCGTCGGTGCGCAGGATGCGTTTCATGATCCGGGTCTTTTCGGTGCGCTCTTCGGGCGCCAGCCGGACGCTGCGGGACTTGCTGCGCAGCTGGGCGATGAGCACCGTGCACGCGCCTTCCAGTCGCACCACCTGGTCCCAGTTTTCAGTCTGGGCGGCTTCCAGCATCTTCTGGCTGGCGTTCTCGATTGCTTTGTAATAGTCCAGCAAGCTGTGCTCCATGATCAGGCTCCACGGCCCGTGAGGGGCTGAAGGGGGGTGGGCACGGAGCCCTTGATTTGTTGCCACGACTGCGCCAGTGGCTCGATGAGCTGGGTCACCTCTTCGAGCGGCTTGGGGTCGTTGCGCAGGTTCGCCTGGGTCAGGCGCACCACGCAGTAGCTGTAGAGCTGCTGCAGGTTGGCAGCGAGGTCGCCACCTTGTTGCAGGTTCAGGCCCGCCTTGAGGCCTTCTTCGGTGATGCGCACCGCTTTGCCCAGAGCGGCGCCCTTGGCCTCGACGTCACCGCGCGACATGGCGCCACGCGCCTGGGCGATCGATTGCAGCAGGGCGTCGTACAGCAGGCCAACGAGCGTGTGCGGGTCGGCACCCTGAACGCTGGTTTCGACGGCGACCCGCTTGTAGGCGGATGCGGCGCGTGAATTGACAGAGGTGAACATGGTGTCATTTCCTTGTGTCTGATGCCTTTTTTTATCGGCATCTGCGCCCGGGACTGTAGTTTCTGACATGTTCAATTGCGACGAATTGTTATGGGTGTTCAAGGACTTGAAGGGGCGCGACCATGCCTCGGCAAATGGCCTGATCGGCCGGTCAAACGGCCATGCCCGGGCGTTGGTCTAGCCCTTGTTCCACAGCGTGATCTGCTGGCTGACGAAGGCGTTGAGGCCGCTGAGCTTGGCCACGGCCGCGTCCATGGCGTTGTATTGCGCTAGGTAGCGGGTTTCAGCGCGGGCAGCCCGGTCGTTGACGCGCTCCTGCTCCAGGCCATTCCGATCGATCGATTTCTGCAGCGCGCTGGCCTTGGTGCTGACCAGGCCATCGGCGTCGATCAGGCCCTCGGCGAAGGTCTTGATCTTGCGACCGAAGCCTTCCGTTGTGGCACTGCCGGTGTCGACCGTGAACAGGCTTTTGAGGCCTTCGAGGTTGGACAGCGAGGCGTCGAACTTCTCGGCGTCGAGGGCCAGGGCACCACCCGTTTTCAGCTCGATGCCGACGTCGGCCAGGCGCGTGTAGGGCGTGCCGCCGGTGACCGAGCGCATCATGCCGCGCAAGGCGTTTTGCAGCCCGGTGGCGGTGGAATCGCCTTGCAGCGCGCCCGCCTTCTTGGTGCCAGCGTCGTAGCGTGTCGCATTGGACAGTGTGCTGTTGAGCGTGTTGTAGGCGTCGACGAAGGCCTGCACATTGGCGCGCACGGCTTCGGTGTCGGCGCTGACGTCGATCTCCACCGGCGCGGTGGTGACCTGGCTGAGCTGGATGGTCATGCCGGGCAGGGTGTCTGCGAGCCGGTTGCTGGCGGAAGAAATGGACACGCCGTTGATCGTGGCCGTGGCGTTTTGCCCCGCCTGCGACTGCGTCATGCCGTTGGCGCTGCCAACGGCGAACGCCAGGCGCGACAGGCCGCTGGCATCGGTGTCGTTGCCGTCGTCGTCAGCGACTGTGATACGAAAACCGTTTTCCAGGCCGGTCTCTTTCGAGCGCACCAGCAGGCGTTCACCCGAGGCGTCCTTGAGCACGGTGGCGCTCACGCCCGCGTCGGCGTCGTTGATCTTGGCCGCGATCTCGGCGAGCGTGTCTTCGCCGGGGTTGATCGTCACGGAGACCGGTGTGCCACTGCCAGCGGTGAAACTGCTGCCGCTCCAGGCGCCGAGTTCGATCGTCATGCTGCCCGAGCCGACGCCACTGCCCGTGGCCACAGCGCTGGACGCGGTGGACTGCGCCTTGGCCAGTTGCTGCACGGCCATGGTGAGCGAGGTGGCGGGCGCGCCGGCGGCGACGGTCACGCCGATGGCCGCGCTGTTCGACGAGGTGGCGGTGACCGAGCTCCAGCCATTGGGGGATGCGAGCTTGGCGGCGGCGTCCCCCAAGGCCGAGAACTGCGACTTGATGGTGCCGTAGGTGGAGAGCTTGGTCTGGAACGAGGTGGCCTGGGTCTGCAGCTGCTTGAGCGGTGCCTTTTCCAGCGCCACCAGTTGCGAGACGATGCTTTGCACGTCGAGCCCGCTGCCGATGCCGGGCGAAGAGATGGTGGCCATGTTGTGCCTTCCTCAGGATGGACGCACCGCACGCGAAGGCATGCGGTCTGTGCATCCCACGAATGGGAGCGCGGCGGGGCAGGGGGCTGCCGCCGCCGCTGGCTCGCACCACCCGCGGGTGGTGCGCAGCGTTCTGTGCCGATCAGCGCAGCAGGGACAGCACGCCCTGGGGCAGCTGGTTCGCCTGGGCCACCATGGCGGTGCCGGCCTGTTGCAGGATCTGGCCGCGCGACAGGTTGGAGGTTTCCGTGGCGAAGTCGGCGTCCATGATGCGGCCGCGCGAAGCAGCCTGGTTCTCGGATGCGACCTGAAGGTTGGAGATCACGGCGTCGAAACGGTTCTGCACGGCACCGAAGGTGGCACGGGCGGTGGTGATCTCGTCGATGGCATCGTCAAGGTCGTCCATGGCGGCCAGGGCGTTGGTGTCGGAGGTGATGTCACCGGCCGTCACGGCGGCCACACCCGTGCCCGTGGTCAACACGGTGGTGGACACGGCGATCTGATCGGTGGTCACGTTGTTCGCGCCCACCTGGAAGGAGAGGCTGGCGGCCGTGTTCAACAGATCCACGCCGTTGAACTTGGTGCCGGTGAGCACGCGGGTGACTTCGTCGTTGAGCTGCTGGTATTCGGCGTTGAGGTTGGTGCGGTCCGACGCAGAGTTCGAGGCGTTGGCCGACTGCACGGCCAGTTCACGCATGCGCTGCAGCGAGTCACCCACCTTGCCCAGCGCGCCTTCAGCGGTCTGCGCCATGGAGATGCCGTCGTTGGCGTTGCGGATGGCGACGTTCATGCCCTTGACCTGGGCGTTCATGCGCTCTGCAATGGCGAGGCCGGCGGCGTCGTCTTTGGCGCTGTTGACACGCAGACCCGAAGACAGGCGCTGCATGGAGGTGGCGAGGGCTCCCGAAGACGCATTCAGGTTGCGCTGGGCATTCAGGGACATCACGTTGGTGTTGATCGAGCTCATGTTTAACTCCTAAAAATTTGACAAAGTAGTCCGGCATCTCTGCCAGTCCCAACGACAGCCATCTGGCTGGCCGCCATGACCGGAGCTTCCGAAGCGCCAAGCCGGCTGGGCCCTGGGCCTCCGACCGTCTCGCCGCTTCTGCTTGCCGGACGACGAACCTTTTTAGAAGTTCGTTGAGTTCAATTTCGGTGGTCCGGGCCTATTCTTTAGCGCCTTGATACAAAGATTTCTCTGGATAAGCGCGGGATGCGTGTGCCATTTCTCGCGTTACCGCTGCCGCACGGTGTGCGCAGGGCCCGGCGCCGGAGTGCCATGGGTTGGGCATCGGCGCGCCGCGCCATGTCTTGATGGCCGCGGGATGGCGGGGCACCAAACCACCGCGACGCCCCGGCCCACCTCGGCCGCACCCGCCACCCGTGCCCGCCGCCAACCCCGCCACGTGTACCAACGATGTAGGAAAAAACCTGACACGGCACAGGGCGGTGCCTGACAGCCCAAACAGCCATTCGCCGATTCAAGAAATTTTTACGGTCGACACAATTACATACATCGGGCAAGCAGATGTAAGCAAGTCGCTCACCAAGCCAGCCCGGAATCTCAAGGAGAATTTCATGGACAGCGAACAACTCTTGGCCGAAATCCGCGAAGCCAACCTGACCTACCTGATGCTGGCGCAGAACCTGATCCGCAAGGACCGCGCCGAAGCCCTGTACCGCCTGGGCATCACGGAGGAAGCCGCTGACCTGCTGGGCATGCTCTCCACCGCCCAGCTCCTGAAGATCGCTTCGAGCAACATGCTGCTGTGCCGCTTCCGGGTGGACGACGACCTGGTGTGGAACCTCTTGACGAACCACAACGTGAAGAAGGTCGACAACACCACGACGACCCAGCTGCACGCGTCCATCCTGATGGCCGGCCGGTTTGCCGAGTCGATGACCCCTGCACACTGACTCTCCCCCCGCGCCGCCTGCGGCGTCACCCCCCAGGGGGCGGCGCTGGAGGCCCGGCGAAGCCGGTTCCTCGGCGCCCTGGGTTTGTAGACACCTCTTCTCTCATACTGGATTCATCATGGCCACCGCAAAAAGCATCTTGAACGAGTCGCGTGACATCGAGCGCGCTGTGGCCCTGATCCAGCTGGGTGCGCGCCTGCAGGTGCTGGAATACGAAACCAGCCTGTCGTATGAGCGCCTGCTGCGCCTGTACAAGGAAGTGGCGGGCAAGTCGCCTTCGAAAGGCCAGTTGCCCTTTTCGACCGACTGGTTCCTGACCTGGCAGCCGAATGTGCATTCGTCGCTGTTCCTGAACATCCACGAGTACCTGTCCAAGACCAGCGAACTCGAAGAGATCGACACCGTGATCAAGGCCTTCCGCCTGTACAGCGAGCAGATGACGGCCAGCGCCATCGAACCCCTGCTGTCGATCACCCGCGCCTGGCGCCTGGTGAAGTTTGTCGACAACGGCATGCTCACGCTGACCAAATGCTCCTGCTGCGGTGGCCACTTCGTCACCGAGCCGTATGAAAACGCCCGCAACTTCGTCTGCGGCCTGTGCAAGCCACCGGCGCGGGCGGGCAAGGGTGTGGCAAACGGAGGTCTCCGTTTGCATTGAGGCTCACCCCCGCGCCGCGCCCAAGGGCGCGTCACCCCCTCAAGGGGGCGATGCGAGTGGCCCGGCAAAGCCGGTTCCACCGCATCCTGAATCAGGCATCTCGCGCCGGAACGATTGATTGCTGACGGTGTTCAACCGCTCAAAGTTTGAAAAGGACCCTCATCAGGGTCCTTTTCGCGTCCATGGCCTCCTTCACTCGGCCCTAAAGTTGACCGATAGAAATCTCAGTTGCTGGAATTCCCTGGTGTGTGCCGATCGTGGTGGAGCTGCGAGCCCGGCCTGCTTGGAACCGGCTTTGCCGGGCCGCTGCTGGCGCCTCCTTGCGGGGGTGGCGCCGCAGGCGGCGCAGGGGTGATCCTTTCAAAGGTCTGGAACATGTTTGTCATCATTGGTTTTCTCGTCTCGATGGCCTGCATCTTCGGGGTGTACATCTTCCACGGCGGCAACATCGGTGTGATCCTCACCGCGTTGCCGTTCGAGCTGATCACCATCCTGGGTGCGGCCATGGGGGCCTTCTTCATGAACAACCAGATGAAGGTCGTGAAGGCTTCAGCGAAGGGCCTGGGCGCTTGTTTCAAGGGCAGCAAGTACACCAAGTCGCGTTACATGGAGTTGCTGGCGCTGCAATACGACATCCTGCAAAAAGCCCGCAAAGAAGGCCTGATGGCCATCGAGCAGGATGTGGAGAATCCCCACGAGTCGCCCGTGTTCAAGAAATACCCCACCGTGGGCAGCGACCACCACGTGGTCGAGTTCATCACGGACTACCTGCGCATGATGGTCTCGGGCAACCTCAACGCGCACGAGATCGAGTCGCTGATGGACGCCGAGATCGAGACCCACCACCAGGAGGCGCATGCACCGGTGGCCGCCATCGCGCGTCTGGCCGGCGGCCTGCCCGCTTTCGGCATCATTGCCGCCGTGCTCGGTGTGGTGAACACCATGGGCTCGGTGGGCCAGCCGCCGGCGGTGCTGGGCGGCATGATCGGCTCGGCCCTGGTGGGCACTTTCCTCGGCATCCTGCTGGCCTACGGCGTGGTCGAGCCCATGGGTGGCCTCATGGAGCAGAAGATGGAAGAGAGCGGCAAGGAATTCCTGTGCATCAAGACCACCTTGCTGGCCAGCATGCAGGGCTATGCGCCCAGCACGGCGATCGAGTTCGGCCGCAAGGTGCTGTTCTCCGACGTGCGCCCCAACTTCGCGGAGCTCGAAGGGCACGTGAAAGGCAAGAAATGATCACCCCCCCGCGCCGCTTCGCGTCCCCCCCCGGAGGGGGGCGCACCCAGTGGCCTGGCAAAGCCAGTTCCACGGGTGCCCTGGGTTGGAGGCACGCGCTCCGGAAGAGGCCAGCGTGTCTTGCTGTGAATCGTTTTGCTGCTCCGGAGCGCGTGACCGATCCCAGGGCACCGCGGAACCGGCTTTGCCGGGCCGCCAGTGCCGTCCCCCTGGGGGGAAGCCGCGCAGCGGCGCAGGGGGGGGCACACCGTGGCTGATGGAAAAAAGCTCCAGCCCATCATCGTCAAGCGCATCAAGAAGGGCGGGCATGTAGCGCACGGGGGCGCGTGGAAGATCGCCTACGCCGACTTCGTGACGGCCATGATGGCTTTCTTTCTGCTCATGTGGCTGCTGGGTTCGACCTCCAAAGGCGACCTCGAGGGCATCGCCAGCTACTTCGCCGCACCGGTCAAGGTCTCGCTCCTGGGCGGCGACGGTACCGGCAACAGTGACAGCATCCTGCCCGGTGGTGGCCGTGACCTGGCCAAGTCGGCGGGTCAGGTGGACGGTGGCGACGCCGAACGGGCGGCCAAACTCATCGGTGCACAGATGGCGCGTGCCGAACTGGCGCGCAAGGACGCACAACGCATCGACGCGCTGCACGACAAGATCAAGGACATGGTGGCCAACAACGCCGCCTTGCAGGATTTCGGTTCGCAGATCAAGCTCGAACGCACGGGCGACGGCCTGCAGATCCAGATCGTGGACGACCAGAACCGCCCCATGTTCGACGTGGGCAGCGCACTCGTCAAACCCTATATGCGCGACATCCTGCGCGCCATCGGCGCCACGCTGGTGGACGTGGACAACCGCATTGCGCTGGCCGGCCACACCGATGCCACACCCTATGGCAGTGGCGACCGCGGCTACAGCAACTGGGAGCTCTCCAGCGACCGGGCCAATGCCTCGCGCCGCGAGCTGGTCCTGGGTGGCCTGCCCGACAGCAAGCTGGCCCGGGTGGAAGGCCTGGCGTCGAGCCGACTGCTCGATCCCGCGCAACCTGTTGCGGCGATGAACCGGCGCATCAGCATCCTGGTGATGACCCGCGAAGCGGAGCAACGCATGATGCCGGCGGGTGACGCCCCCGAGGCACCCGGTGAGGGCGCCGCCCTGCCGCTGGAGCCCGGCGCCACACCCCCGGCGGCGTTGCCGGCCGACACCACCGAAGCACCCGCGCCGGCCGCAGCGCCCCCGGTGGCCACAGTGTCGCCGCGACCTTTTGGTCTTCCCGATCTACAGAAACTGGCCGAAGTGCCGAAACCTCGGGAAGAGTTTGGTGTCCCGAAACCCCGTTGACCTTCCTCAAGTTCCCGCCCCCGGAGGCCCACCATGTCCAGCCCCATGAAATTCCTGATCGTTGACGACTTCTCCACCATGCGCCGCATCGTGCGCAACCTGCTCAAGGAAATCGGTCACGCCGATGCCGACGAAGCGGAAGACGGCGTCATTGCCCTCGCCAAGCTGCGCAATGGCACCTTCAACTTTGTCGTCAGCGACATCAACATGCCCAACATGAACGGGTTCCAGTTGCTGACCGAGATCAAGAAGGACGAAGCCCTCAAGCACCTGCCGGTGCTGATGGTGACAGCCGAGGCTCGCAAGGAAGACATCGTGATGGCGGCCCAGGGCGGGGCGGCCGGCTACATCGTGAAGCCCTTCACCAAGGCCACGCTGGAAGACAAGCTTGCCAACATCTTCAAGAAACTGGGCCTTTGAGCCTGTCAGGGAGTTCAGCATGAGCAGCGACAACGTTCAAGACAGCCAAGGCAGCCCCGAAATGTTCCAGCAGCTCGGCAGCATCACGCGCCAGTTGCACGACGCGCTCAAAGAGCTCGGCTACACCGACAAGCTCAAGGGCACGGTCGACCAGTTGCCCGATGCACAGAGCCGCCTGTCCTACATCGCCCGCCTCACCGGCGAGGCCGCCGACAAGGTGCTCAACCACGTGGAGGGCGCCAAGGCCGAGCAGGCCCAGATCACGCGCCGGGGGCGCCAGCTGGTGGACTCGATCAGCACCGTGCCGGGGCTTTCCACGGCCATGCCCGAGTTGCTCAAGTGGTCCAGCGAGGTGGTGCAGAACAGCGAAAAGTCCGACGCCCGGCTGACCGAGATCATGATGGCACAGGACTTTCACGACCTCACCGGCCAGGTGATCGCCCGCGTGGTCCAGCTCGCGTCCACCATTGAGGAGCAGTTGCTGGCGCTGTTGCTGCAATCCGCGCCGTGTGGTGTGCCGGGTCAGGACAAGGTGCTGGAGCTCGACGGCCCGGTGGTCGCCCCCGAGGGACGGACCGATGTGGTGAGCGACCAGGCGCAGGTGGACGACCTGCTGGCGAGTTTGGGCTTTTAGCCCAAACTCTGAGGATGGGCCCACCCCCATCGCTGGCTCACTACGTGTAGCCAGCTCCGCCCCTCAAGGGGCAACACCTGCGGCCCGGCAAAGCCGGTTCCGCGGTGTTCTGGGTTCCGGCATTTCTCTCCGGCCAACCCTCCGGGCGGTTGTGGTGTTTGATGCGTTCCTGCTTTTGAGCCGCCGTTCCCGGAAAAGCGGGACCCAAGGGGGCTTTATCGCCCTTTAGTTTTTCCCCCTGACTTCCACAATCTGACCCATCAACCCGATGTGTCAGCACCATGGACTCTTCCAGTCAGGACAAGAACCTACCCGCCACCGCGCAGCGCCTGAAGAAGGCCCGCGACGATGGCCAGGTGGCGCGTTCCAAGGACCTGTCGAATCTGTCGGTGCTCGGTGGTGGCGCGGTGTTGCTGATGGTGCTGCTGCCCATGGGTTTCGACCAGCTGCGGACCAACCTGCAGCAGCAGCTGCACTTTGACCACCAGGCGCTGCAACAGCCGCAGATGGTGGTCGAGCGGTTGACGGGGGTCTTTGGCCAGGGACTCATGCTCTACCTGCCCATGGGCCTGCTGATGATCGCGCTGGCCATCGGCGTGGCGTTTGCTTCGGGCAGCTGGGCCCTGAGCACCAAGCCCATCACACCCGACCTGACGCGACTCAGCCCGCTGGCGGGTTTTGGCCGGCTGTTCTCGCGCCAGCAACTGGTCGAGACGGTCAAGCTCACCGCCATCACCGCTGTGCTGGGCGTGGTCGCCTGGCAATTCATCGCTTCCCATGTGCAGCCCTTTGGCACCCTGCTGCTGCGTCCGCTGGAAGGCGCTCTCGGTCAGCTCGGCACCTGGATGACCGTGGGTGTGGGTTTCCTGCTGCTGGTGGTCACCGCCGTGGCCCTGGTGGACGTGCCGCTCCAGAAATTCCTGCACGGACACCGCCTGCGCATGTCGCTCGAAGAGGTCAAGCGCGAGCACAAGGAAAGCGAAGGCGACCCGCACATGAAGGGCAAGCGCCGCCAGCGCCAGCGCGAGATGGCGCAGCGCAACAGCATCGGCGCCGTGCCCAAGGCCGACCTGGTGGTGATGAACCCGACCCACTACGCCGTCGCCATCCAGTACGACGACGCCTCCATGAGCGCACCGCGCGTCATCGCCAAGGGCGCCGACCTGCTGGCGCTGAAGATCCGCGATGTCGCCAAGGCGCACAAGATCCCGGTGCTGCAGGCGCCCATGCTGGCGCGCGCGCTCTACGCCCACGCCGAGATCGACGACGAGATTCCCTCGGCCCTGTACACCGCGGTGGCGCAGGTGCTGGCCTACGTCTACCAGCTCAAGGCCGCCATGGCCGGGCGCGGTGCCATGCCCGGCGACATGCCCACGCCACAGGTGCCGCCCGAGCTCGATCCCCACTTCAAGAAGAAGCCTGCCCCGGAGGTTGCTGAATGAACGCCCAACTGAAGTTCCTGCAGCAGTGGTCTGCCCGTCACGCGGCCTGGCTCAACGGCCTGGCCGCGCCGATGCTGGTGATCACCGTGCTGTCGATGATGGTGCTGCCGCTGCCGCCCTGGCTGCTCGACACCTTCTTCACGCTCAACATCGCGCTCGCGCTGGTGGTCATGATGGTCTCGGCCTACATGCGCCGACCGCTCGACTTCTCGGTCTTCCCCACGGTGCTGCTGCTCACCACGCTGCTGCGCCTGTCGCTCAACGTGGCGTCTACCCGCGTCGTGCTGCTCGAAGGCCACACCGGCCCGGGCGCGGCCGGTGCCGTGATCGAGGCCTTCGGCCACTTCCTGATCGGCGGCAATTTCGCCGTCGGCTTCATCGTCTTCGCGATCCTGGTGGTGATCAACTTCGTGGTGATCACCAAGGGCTCGGAGCGCATCGCCGAGGTCTCGGCGCGCTTCACCCTGGACGCCATGCCCGGCAAGCAGATGGCGATCGACGCCGACCTGGGCGCGGGCCTGATCGACGAAAAGGAAGCCAAGCGCCGCCGCCTCGAAGTGGGCGAAGAGGCCGAGTTCTTCGGCTCCATGGACGGTGCTTCCAAGTTCGTGCGCGGTGACGCCATCGCCGGCATCATCATCCTGTTCATCAACATCATCGGCGGCCTGATCATCGGCATGGTGCAGCACGGCCTGGGCGCCGGTGAAGCCGCCGACAGCTACATCCTGCTCGCCGTCGGTGACGCGCTGGTCGCGCAGATTCCCTCGCTGCTGATCTCGGTCGCTGCGGCCATGGTGGTTTCGCGCGTGGGCAAGGACGCCGACCTGGGCGGCCAGATCGTCGGCCAGATGTTCCTGTCCAGCAAAGTCGTGGGCATCACCGCCGCCGTGCTGTTCATGCTGGGCATCGTGCCCGGCATGCCGCACGCGGTGTTCCTGAGCTTCGCGCTCATCTTCGGCGGCATCGCCTGGTGGCGTTTCAAGGAGGAAAGCAAGCCCGCACCGGTGGCCGAAGAGGCCCCCGCCGCCAACGATGGCGAAGCCACCTGGGACGACCTGCAGCCGGTCGACCTGCTGGGCCTGGAACTCGGCTACCGCCTGATCGCCATGGTCGACAAGAGCCGCCAGGGCGACCTGCTCACGCGCATCAAGGGCGTGCGCAAGAAATTCGCCCAGGAAGTGGGTTTCCTGCCGCCAGCCGTGCACGTGCGCGACAACCTGGAACTGCGCCCCAGCGCCTACCGCATCACGCTGCGCGGCGTGGTGGTGGGCGAGGGCGAAGTCTTCCCCGGCATGTTCCTGGCCATCGATCCGGGCGGCATCGGAACCCCGCTCATCGGTACCCCGACCACCGACCCTGCGTTCGGCCTGCCGGCGCACTGGATCGAAGACAAACAACGTGAGAACGCGCAAATGGCGGGTTTTACCGTGGTTGATTCCGAGACTGTGCTGGCCACGCATCTTTCACACTTGATGCAAGTCCAGGCCGCGAGATTGCTCAGCCGGACGGAGACCCAGGACCTGGTCGAACACGTGACCCGCCTGGCCCCGAAACTGATTGAAGAAGTCGTGCCCAAGATGATCTCCATCGCCACCTTCCAGAAAGTGCTGCAGCTGCTGCTGGAAGAGTCGGTGCACGTGCGCGACATCCGCACCATCATCGAAGCCATCGCCGAACACGCGACTGTCACCACCGACCCGGTCGAGCTGGCCCGCCGTGTGCGCATGGCGCTGGCCCCGGCCATCGTGCAGCAGATCTACGGCCCGGTGAAAGAACTCGAAGTGATCGCCATCGAACCCGGTCTGGAGCGCTTGCTGATGCAGGCCCTTTCCGGTGCCGCCGGTGGCGCGCTGGACCCTGGCGTGGCCGAAATGCTCAGCAAGTCCGCCACCGACATCGCCAACAAGCAGGAAGAAAAGGGCGTGCCCGCCTGCCTGCTGGTGCCCGACGCGATCCGCAACGCCATGGCGCGCCTCCTGCGGCGCGCGGCGCCCCGCCTCCAGGTGCTCGCCCACAGCGAGATCCCTGAAACCCACCTCATCCGTATCGGCCCGATTCTTGGGGAGCTTGCAGCATGAACATCCAGCGATTCACCGCACCGACCTCGCGCGAAGCCATGGCCAAGGCGCGCAACGCCTTCGGCGACAGCGCCGTGATCCTCTCGTCGCGTTCCACCGGCGACGGTTTCGAGGTCATGGCCGCGGCCGAAGAAAGCCTGGCCCCGATGGCCCCCCAAACTCCGCAGACCGGCCGTGGCGAGCGCATGCAGCCCATCGTGACCCGGCCTTCGGCCGGTCGCGCGGCGCAGCCCCTGCCAACGGGTTCCGACTCGGTGGAAGAGGACACCGAAGCGCTGTCCATGAGCACGCTGTCGTTCCAGGAATACGTGCGCGAGCGCATGCTGCGCAAGCGCCGCGCCGCCCTCTCGGGTGAGCCGGTGGCGCCGCAAGCCCCGCAGACCACTGTGGCCCCAGAGCCGCGACGCATGGCCGCCGAACCGCGCGCGGCCTCACAGATCCAGGTGCCGGTGCAGCGTTTCAACGAAAGCGCCGTGGCCAAGCCCCGTGCCGACGCCTCGCCTCCGCCCATCCGCACCCGCGCGGTGGTCCAGCCCAGCTGGGAAGACTCGCTGCCGCCGCAGCGCCAGGCCGAGCACAGCGGCCCGAGCGTGGCGGTGGAACTCTCCGCGCTCAAGGACATGATCGAAGAGCGCTTCAACACCCTGGCCTGGCTCGGTTCGTCCAAGCAGAACCCGATCCAGTCGCAGCTGATGCTCAAGCTCATCCGTGCCGGCTATTCGCCCGCCATGTCGCGCGCCGTGCTCGAACGCGTGCCCGCCGACAGCGCCGCGCCCGAAGCCATGCGCTGGCTGATGGACGTGCTCGGCCGCAACCTGAAGACCGCCGCCCCTGGCGCCGGCCTGTGCGACGAAGGTGGTGTGATCTCCCTGATCGGTGCCACCGGTGTCGGCAAGACCACCACCGCCGCCAAGCTCGCCGCCCAGTGCGTCAAACAATACGGCGCCGGCAGCGTCGGCATGATCACGCTCGACACCTACCGCGTCTCGGGCTACGAGCAGCTGCGCGCCTACGGCCGCATGCTCGGCGTTGTGGCCCACCTGGCGCACGACCGTGCGGCGCTGATCGATCTGCTCAACCTGCTGACCAACAAGCGCATGGTGATCATCGACACCGCGGGCCTGGGCCAGCGCGACCAGCGCATCCAGGACATGCTCGACGTGCTCGACGTGCCCAAGGTCAAGAAGACCCTGGTGCTCAACGCCGGCTCGCACGGCGACACGCTCGACGACGTGCTCACCGCCTTCAAGTCCAGCACGCTGCACGGCGTGGTGCTCTCCAAGGTGGACGAGGCCGTCAAGCTCGGCCCGGCCATCGATGCCCTGATCCGCCACCAGGTGGTGCTGCGCGGCGTGGCCAACGGCCAGCGCGTGCCCGAGGACTGGCAGAACCCCGACGCCGCGTCGATGGTGCGCATGTCCATGGGCACCGAAGGCAAGTCCGCCTACGACCCGGTCTCCACCGACATGGGTTTCTATTACTCGCAGGCCTCGTCCCGCGGCCTCGACCTGGGAGCGGCCCATGTTTGAATTTGGCTGGGACCAGGCCGCCGGCCTGCGCTCCGAAACACCCCCCAACGCCCCCGCCATGATGCCGGTCGCCAGCACGGCGCAGCCGGCGCGGGCCTACGAGCTGCTCTGCACGCTCGCCACCCACCTCGGTGCCCTCGGACACCAGGCCGTCATCATCGATGGAACGGCCAGCGAATCGACACCGCGCCGCGGCAACGATGGCGGCCACCTCGGCTTGCAGCACGTGCTGCAGGACCCTTCCATCGCCGGTCTGGGCCGCGCACCCGAAGGGGCGGAATGGCTGGTCATGCCCGGTGCACATGGCCTGCAGACCCTGCAGCTGACCGCCCGCGCGGCGGGAGCCTCGGTGGCGCTTGCGCGCCTGCTGGTGCCTTTTTCCCCGGGTACCCTGGTGCTGCTGTACGCACCCGCCATGCAACTGGCTTCGCTGATGGCGGGGTCGCAGGCGCGCGCCCTGGTGCCCGTGCTGCCCCATGCCCAGGCCAGCATCGACGCCTACGGCTCACTCAAGCTGCTGCACGGTGCCGGGCTGTCGCCGGTGCTCGCGCCGTTGGACCACGACCTGGAACCCGCGCAGGCCCCGCTGCAGCAGGTGGTGCAGGCGGTGACCGATTGCGCCCGGCGCCATCTCGGCTACGCGGTTGACACCTGGCCGCTGGAGAACTGGGCCACGCGCGTGCAAGCGAGCGCGCAGGTCATGCCCGTCACCGAACACTTGCACACCCACGAAGGGCAGCGCGGTCAGCGCCACACTGCCCCGGGCGCCCGCCAGCTTGCCGCCCACACACCTTGGAGTTGACGACGATGTACACCGCCAAAGGCACCCTCAACCGGGACGACCAGTTGCGCAAATACAGCCCGCTGGTGCGCCGGCTGGCACATCACATGATCGCCAAGCTGCCGCCCAGCGTGGAGATCGACGACCTGATCCAGGTCGGCATGATCGGCCTGACCGAAGCCATCGCGCGCTTCGAGCCCGCGCAGGGCGTGCAGTTCGAGACCTTTGCCAGCCAGCGCATCCGCGGCGCCATGATCGATGAACTGCGCGAGGGCGACTGGATGTCGCGCGGCTCACGCAAGAGCCAGAAAGACATCGAAGGCGCGGTGCACCGCCTGCAGCAGAAGCTGCACCGCGCACCGCTGGAATCCGAGATCGCCAAAGAGCTGGGCATGACCCTGGTCGATTACCAGTCGCTGCTGGCCAAGGTGCGCGGCACGCAGCTGGTGTACCTGGAAGACATCAGCGGCCACGGCGACGACGAAGACAGCTTCCTCGACCGCCACATGGGCGAGACCGATGCCGAGCCCTCGGCCGTGCTGCAGGACCACCGCATGCGCGTGGCCCTGGTGGCCGCGATCAAGGTGTTGCCCGACCGCGAACAGCAGATCATGAGCATGTACTACGAGCACGACATGAACCTGAAGGAAATCGCGGCCGTGCTCGGCGTGACCGAGTCGCGCATCTGCCAGCTGCACAGCCAGTCCATCGCGCGCCTGCGCGCCAAGTTGCGCGAGCACTGAGGTCTGGCTCGGGCGTCGACGCGCGTCTTGCCGCTGCTTTGACGAATGCGCCCGATTTTTGCATCCAACGCGCGAGCAACCGACATGCACACAGTCAGAAAACTCAAGTTCACGCGGGTCGTTTTCACCGGCGATCTGCTTCGGCCCTTTGCCCATGGAAACGAATGGGAGAGCGCCACGTGGAAAAATATCCGATGGCTGCAGGCCCTCGTCGCGCCCCATCTCGAGCGCTTGGGCGTCGATCACAGATCCCTGACATGGGATCCGCAACTCCATCCGAAAAAGAGCACCTACTTTGATGCGCCCGCGCTGTACGACCGGCTCGGGCTTGAACTGGGCATGGCCAGCTGGACGACCCTGGCATCCCTGAAGTCGGCACCAGAGGCCTTGATCGATCAACTCGCGCCGACGGTCAAAGATGCGATCGTCATCGGCTACGAGATGCCCGACGTGATGTTGGACGCACTGACGGACCTGGGAGTGCCCTACATCGATGTGGTCCTGCATGCTGTGCGGTTCATGCCGGACCTGATTTTTGCCATGCGAACAAACCACCCGGAGCTGCACGGGTCGCTGTCGTTCAACACCGTTCAGGAAGCCGATATTCTGAGCCGAGCCGCGGATATCAAGGCCAAGGCGGCCTGGATGCCTGCACCGGTCGACGCTGCTCCAGGCTCCTTGGTGATCTTCGGACAGGTCCACGGCGACCGGTCGCTGGTCAAAACAGAGGGTGGCGGTTTCTGCAGCCTGGAAAGCCATCTGCAAGAACTGGTCGAGCTGTGCCATGCGCACGCCCATGTGTACTTCAAGCCGCACCCCTATGACGTTCACGAAAGTCCATCCGTTCGTGCCATTCGCCACATCGGCTCTGTGGAGTTCACGGCCGCCAATGCCTACCACCTGATGGCA